>Ga0065705_10002160_pt1 | contig 10829 bp, 3 predicted proteins | sample SwibulcommuniRL2_FD_59092 | JGI IMG/M metagenome (GOLD analysis project Ga0065705, IMG submission 59092) | Bulk soil microbial communities from switchgrass field near Rose Lake, East Lansing, Michigan, USA - RL2 Bulk Soil v2 (version 2) | ecosystem: Environmental > Terrestrial > Soil >... | reverse complement strand
TCATCAAAATAAACTTGAAACACAAATAACCCAGGAACTTTGTTCATTTACGGAACTGACAGACCTGAAAAATAAGGGGCCATACGATCTGATCTTTTCCAATTTTGCCGGTTTGAATTGTACGGGCGAATTAGATAAAATTCTTCATTCGCTTTCTCTGTTGCTTAAGCCCAATGGACTCGTGACGCTTGTAATTCTTCCTGAATTTTGTTTATGGGAAAGCCTGCTATTCTTTAAAGGAGAATTTAAAACTGCTTTTCGGCGTTTCTTCGCCAGGAAAGGAGTGAAGGCGCATATTGAAGGGGAATATTTCACTTGCTGGTATTATGATCCTTCTTATATTATTAAGAATATGAAAAGCTCCTATGAAATTTTATCGGTTGAAGGACTTTGTACACTGGTGCCACCCTCTTATCTTGAAAATTTTCCAATGAAAAGACCTTCACTATTTAATTGGCTGAGGGATAAAGAAAACGAATGGAAGTGTAAATGGCCATGGAAAAGCATCGGTGATTACTATATAATTACTCTCAGGAAGAAATAATCGGCAGACCTCTAGTCAGGCACATAGTTCACTATCTTTTTTTCTTCTATTTCTATTATCCTTTTTTTATAGGTTTCTATGAAGGCGTTGTGAAAAAAAACAGGATTCGGTTTTGAAAAATGTTTATTTGTTTTCAATCCCATTCTTTCTCCTCTTGCATTCACTTTTTTCTTTTGTTCTTTCTTTTGCCACCTGGCTGTAGTAAGCTTAAAAAGGTAATCGTCAAGCCAATTGCCAAGTCTGTTATTCAAAAGAAATTCTGGTAATTTCTTAAACCATGGGTCCTTAAAATTTATTTCTTCTCTGATCAGTGGAAGGGTTCGGTTAGGAAAATAGCTGTGCGACCACGAATTTTTTTCAAAAAACTTTTTTAAACTGCCATTTCCGGCCAAAGGGATCAGCGTGAATAATTCTGTTGCCGTATATATATTCTTCTCTTTGATAACAAGATCTGCCTCATCAACAAAATAGTTCATGCAATAATACTTATGACGATCTTTAAGGAAAGGGTTTTTTCTGAAAAGAACGAGGAGTGTTCTTGCGATCCAAAGACGGTTGGCCTTTGTGATCAGGAAATAGTCAATATCGGAATTTTCGTCGGCAAAGTTTTTTGAAACAGAACCTGATAAACCAATCGCTCTTACATAAGGAAATTTATACAGGAATTTTGCAATTTCTCTTGCTTTCTTTATTAGTGTGTCTGCATTTGCGTTTCCTTTTTTTCTTCTTTCAACGAGCGATTTGTCATTACGCAGGGAATAAAATTCGCAAAGTTGAAAGATACGACCGGATGACAACAGGTCTTGGAGAGAATCACTCAGCAACTCTTCGGAGAATGGCAGATCAAGAAATGATCCGATCTCTTTTCGTGTAAGGGGATAACGAAAAATGTCGAAGTACACAAGTACTTTTAATATGCTTTCTTTAGCGCTCAAATTAGTGTTCTAAGTATTGCCTTGGATTTAATAATATATCATTCGTATTGACCAGGGTTGACAGGTCGTCCGCTCAAACCACTATTTAAATGATATAATCGCAGCCTTAGATTTAATGGTTGCCTTGATGAAAAGCCAAAAGTTATGGAATGGTCAATATAGAGGAAATTTCTTTTGAATTTCAATATCGGTTAGCACAGATATGTGGAAATTTTTATTGCTTCACTTCCATGTCCTCGTTCAATAAAAGGGTTTTGGGTATCGTATACTCGTGTCCGATAAAATACATATCGATCTCACCCACATTTTTTGCACTGATCTTTCCCCTGTGCGTGCAGTCATAATAATCTTTGATCAATTCATAAGTGGCCGAAGAGATATTTACTTTACCGGGTTCGCCATTACTTTCCATGCGACTGGCAATATTCACGGTGCTGCCCCAAATATCATAAGCGTATTTCATTTTACCTACGACCCCTGCCACTACCGGGCCTACATGTATGCCGATCCGCAAATACCATGGCTCTAAACCTTTTTCCAGCCTCTTTTCATTATTATCAGCAATGTATTGTTGAATCTCAAGACCCGCTTTTACGATTTTTAAAACATACATGTCATCTTCTTTGGGAATCCCTGCCGCACACATATATGAGTCGCCGATGGTCTTGATCTTTTCGAGATTATGCTTTGCAATAATTTCATCAAAGACATTAAAGCAAGCATCCAGCTCTGCTACCAGTTCATCAGGAGACATGTGATCTGTCAATAGCGTAAATCCTCTGAAATCCGTGAACATTACAGCCACGCTTTTGTAATGTCTCGGGGTTGCACGGCCAGTCAATTGTAATTCCTTGGCGACTTCCTTGGGAAGCACATTCAACAGCAAATGTTCAATTTCATTTTTCTGCTTGTCAACAAGGATATGCGTTCTTACTTTATCACGATAGCTTCTGTAGATCAGGGCAGCGATAATAAATGCAAGAAATAACCCGATCATAAAAGCATTCTTTGCAAATTTTTGCCTTTTCGTTTGTACTATTTGCAGATCCTTATCTTTTGTTAAGAGGTTAATCTCGTTTTGTTTCTTTTCCAGGTCAAACTCAAACTGAAGACTTCCTAATTTTTTATCTCTCTCTGTAGTGTAAAGTGTGTCCTTAATATCCGCATAGAGCGATTTGTATTTAAATGCGTCTTTATAATCTTTGGTACCCGCGTAGGCAATTGCCATTTCGGAATATATATCCTTGAGCGCATCCACTGCCTTTATTTGCTCTGCAATAACTCTTGCACGATCATAATAACTTAAAGCTGTCGTAAAATCGTTTTGTTTTACATATACATTAGCAATGCCACGGAGTGATTCTTGAATATGCCGCGGGCTATTTCGTTGATCCGCGATACTGAGCGCTTTATTATGATAATTCAATGCTTCTTTTATGTCTCCTTTTTTAAGATAAAGCTTTCCGATGCCATTATAGGCAAATGAACTACTTGGATCATCTCCCACGGCTGCTATCGATCTTTGATAATAGATCAAAGCCGAATCCATTTGGTTTTTGTCAGCATATATCTCGCCGATATTTTCAGAAATGATCCCGATAGCATCTTTCCTGCCAACAGCTTCGCAGTAGGGTAACGCAGATATAAGGTAACCAAGAGCCTTGTCCCAGGTATCTTTGTTTTTATAATAAATACTTCCAACTGTATTAAGCGCTGAAAGTAATCTGAGTTTATCGCCGGTCTTTTCTGCTAACTTTAACGATCGCAAACCATATTCAAGCCCTCGTTCGTAGTCGCCCTGGTTTACATAAACAGCGGCTATGTTATTTAGCACATTTGAGATCCCAACGTCATCCTTCAGCTCTTCAAAAATTTTCAAAGATTGCCCCCAGTAGTTGAGCGTTTCCACTTTTTTTTCCTGGAAATAATAACCAAGGCCTATATTTTTTAGTGCATAAGCAATGCCCTGTTTAAAATCGATTTTTTCTGCTTGTGCTTTTGCCTGCAGCGCTATTTCTATCGCTTTTTCTGGTTCTTTCGCAGCAAGTCCATTGCTTTGTTTCAACAACGCATTTATTCTTGCAGTATCCGAACTTAACTCAGTATCGGGATTACTGGTTTGTGAAAAAGTAATAACTGCAAGACCGATAAGCAACGCTGTCAAACCCACTTTTTTATTTTTCATAAGCATACTTTTTCTGTTCACAAATTTGCTTTTTTGGTTACCTGGCTATCATGAATTTCCTGACCGTCGCTTTATCTGCACTTTGTAAACGTATCAGATAAACCCCGTTTTTATATTTACTCACATCTATTTTCTTTGTATACTGTTTACCCGCCTCAATAGAACCATTATTAAATTCAAATACTTTTCTTCCATCGATTGTATATATGGTTAAGGTTGACGTTCCAGTTTCCAACGGAACAAAGGATAAGGTTATATTATCTGATGCAGGATTTGGCATCATTTGGAACTCTTTTACTGATAGTGACGCCTGTGTTTCTTCAAGGAGCATTGTACTGGTTACAGCGGAAGATGAAGGCCCGGCGATCTGGCACGCTGTAAAGTTATCGAATGAGCTGCTGGTGCCTGTATAGCTATTACCGCCGCCAACAAGAGTTGCAATGACCGGTATTGGCGTACCGGCACGATAAGTTCCATTGATGGATTGCACCTGACTCGGTGCCGATATACTACCGTAATTGAATTGTGGCTGGTACGCTGCAAGACCATAGCCCCATTGATCACTAAAGTTCTTAGTGCTGTAGAACATTCCTTTCACTACAGAACTTGTATTACCTCCTAATTTTACAAATCCGTTGCTTGAATTAATGATCTTTCCGGTGATGAAAATATCGGAAGTACTTGCAAATCCAACCGGAACTTTTGTTATCCAAATATTATTAGTCGCATCATAACTTGTCACCGGTGCCAACACAGTATTATCAGCAATGATCTTACCGTCAGGTATCGGCGAATTAGTCACTGCCGGGGTCGAGTTTACAAAATTAAATGTAACCGTACCTCCCTTGAATAGAAGATAATCTCCATTCGTATTAAGCTGGCCGCTGACCTTTGTGGTCATACTAAGCCACATACTTGTTGGTGCAACTGGGGTATTACTGAGATTCTTCGCAGTTGAATGCGTTAACAAGCATGGGTTAGGACTAACAGTTACGGTTCCCCGCCCATAGCTGATGTCAAAATTTGGATTCACTAATTTGCCCGGAATAAGATAATTTGTTCCAACACCCAGCCCGGTTATCATATTAATTCCAAACATTGGTCCGAGCCAATTATGCTGCGCAACATTCACATCCTCCTCGTCAATGATCACCGCTGTATTATTATTCGTATTACCTACGCCGGTAGTATTGCTATTTACAAATTGCACTAAGTCGCCGTTTACGATTGGTTCCAAGCCGCTATTTACAATCTGCTCCAAGCCGTTATTTACAATTGGCTCCAGGCTGTTATTAACGATTTGTACCAGCTCATTATTCGGGAACAACACAAGTGAATTATTCGGAATTGGTTTTTGAACTCCATTTACAATTTGCACCAGCTCATTGTTGACAATTTGCACCAATTCACTGTTTACAAGATTTAGATTGACATAGTTTACAAAAGGCTCAAGTGTTCCGTTTACCTGGTTATTTGTTATCGTGTAATCGCCAAATTCTTTCAATTGACTATTCACCATTTGAACTAGTTCATTATTCGGGAAAAGCACAAGCTGATTATTTGGTACTGCTGTTTTTACACCGTTCACATATTGTACCAATTGATTATTTACAATTTGCACTAATTCCTGGTTGACAATTGGCTCAAGAGTATTGTTTACAACCTGTACCAGTTCACCATTTACGATCTGTACCAATTCATTGTTTACAATCTGTACCAGGTCAATATCGCCATTTACAAAAGGTTCAAGTGTTCCGTTTACAAGGTTATTGGATATCGTGTAATCGTCAAATTGCTTCAATTGACCATTTACCATTTGTACCAACTCGTTATTCGGAAACAGCACTAGTTGGTTGTTTGCCACGGGTGTTTGTACACCGGATACATCATCGATTTGTACCAATTGGCCATTTACAATTTGCACTAACTCCTGGTTGACAATTGGCTCAAGGGTATTGTTGACAACCTGTACCAGTTCGCCATTCACGATCTGCACTAATTCGTTGTTCACTATTTGTACCAGTTCATTATTCAGCAACAATACTTTTTCATTATTTGCTAATGTTACATCGTGTAATTCTCCATTCACTATTTGTACTAATTCATTATTTACTAATAACACAGGTGATACTTGCCCTGAATTCACTATTGGTTCAAGAGCTGCATTTACTTTTATACCGTTCACCACTTGAACCAGCTCACTATTCACCATCATGACGAGGGCATTGTTTGCGAATCGCACCAGCTCAAGATCTCCAAGCACTACTATTGTACCATTTACTATTTGTACCAATTCATTGTTCACAATTTGAACCAGCTCTTGATTTACAATTGGCTCAAGTTCTCCATTTACAAATTGAACAAGTTCGCCATTTACTATTTGCACCAGTTCATTATTAAATATTGGCACTTTAGGCTGGTTATTAACAGTGAGTGTTTGTGCCAATGTGCCATTCACAATTGGTTCCAGTACATTGTTTACGTTTACTTTGGCAAGATTGTTATCCAATGCTGTACCTCCTAATAATGCCTTTTTGTTTATGCCCGGGTAAGCTGCATAAAATTTTGCTACGGCAGGATTTTGGATATAATCAATGATTGATTGTGCTGCGACATCAACAAAATATTGTACAGGGAAAGTATTCGGGTCCGTTACCGGGACTAGTTGTCCTGTAGCATCAACCGTGAATTTTCTGGAATTTTTGATGGCACGGAAACTTGCCATTGCATTCATATTATTGAGCGCCGAAATATTAACTCCGGAAGTGGCAAAGTCCTTGATCACCGCTAGTGCGTTGTTTGGCAGGATGGCTTCATGCGCCGCCTTAAGATCATTTGTGATTGTAGTGGCCAGTGCGCCGGGAACATTGGTATGATCAAAAGCATAATTGAAAGTCACATTACCCAATGGCTGGCCATCTATAACTGTTATAGGATTCGGCGTTACTGTCAATGGCATTTTATTAATTGTTATTAAGCCATTCTTGAAAACATAGCTATATTGATTTGTTAATGCTAAATCGGTAGCATTCGCAGGATCAAATGTCCGGTAAACTTTGATGGCATAGGTGCCAACATCGCTGGAAGGCGTAGCACTAGATTCAACCAGGTTTAATTTAGTAGCATCAAGACCTAGAGCGGCGAGATTGGGGGTTGTTTGGCTGGTGACAAGTACACCATCAAACGTAACAGTAGTAGCAGGTACAGGGTTTACCTCTCCGTATTTTCTTGAAACGTTCAGGGTCTGCACTACAATTTCGTGGTTAAATAATTTTATGCTATTTGAGAAGCCACCATCTTCAGCTCCACCAACTACTGGTGGGACTCTAACCGTAGGTGCAGTATAGGCCAAGATCTGCGGATTTCCAGAACAAGTGCTGATGATTACTTTTATAGTATCCTTGGTTTCCGAAATATAAGTAGGTGTGAGAATAACAGAATCACCAGGTGCGTTAACGAGATAAACTTTTGTATTATCGCTAAAGTTTTCTCCTTTAATGATTAATTCGAAAGGATCCTGGCAAGGTATAATATTAGGTGCCTTCACTAAACTTATTTCAAAAGGGGTTGGAGAGGCAAAAGTCCGGATAGCCGCATCCACATCGATCAGACCCGCCCCTGATGAAAAATCATAACCGACTAGTCCGGGTGGTCTCATATCAACCGCAGTTGATTGCAGCAATGATATCACCTGATCGGGAGAAGTTGGCAGTTTAAGAAATTTATCTCTTGCCTGGATTACTAATGCAGCGGCAGCAGCTACGTGGGGAGCAGCAGCAGACGTTCCAAAAAAATTGGGAAAATTATTTGGAGCCTGGAGAGGATAATCTCCTCCCAACAAAACGGTAACATCACCGCCATCAGGTCCTACTATATTAGGCTTAAATTTTCCCATTGTCCCACCAATTGAAGAGAAGCTTTCTATTTGTGGTTTTGTAATACCGGATAATGCAGCAGGCAATAAAGGATGCCCTGGAACATGATTAAAGCGGGCCGCACCTACGGTGAATGCTCCATCAGCATTTGCATGCCCAACTATTGTAGAATTGCCTTCATTATATTCATCTACGCGGAATCCCCCTTTGAAAGACACATACTTAATGCGGACTGGGTCACCTGTAATAGTGTTGTTTACAATAAGTATGTTGTATGCTTTTGCTGCTGTATCACATGGATCATTGCCAGCAATTAGAATAGGTACAAATTCAACAGCATCACCTAAGAGGTTATCCCTGTTAAATCCGATCAAGCCAGTACCATCAGTTTTATCAGCCGGGGTTAGGAAAAAGTCTACGTCAAATTGAGTACCTGCCAATTCATCCTGGGAATAATTATTATCTAACCACTGAAGTACGATAAAATGAGAACCCGGTTTAAGCCATACTTTTTGGAAAAAGTCGGGATGAGCATTATCATTTCCGAAGTTATGCGCCTTCTTACCTGGAAATCCAATGGAAGTAGCATCAACAAAATTGGAGATTTTTTCATATGATTTGCCGGCAAAATTTCCAGCTGAAGTAACATGCAATACACCTAGCGCTTTTACTTTATTTACTGATTTGGCCACAACTCCATCCTTCAACATTGGCTGGTCGGCATATGTAACATCATCTGTTGATACTTTAATTCCTAAAGCTGCCAGGTCTTCTATCGTTTTTGCAAGATAACCCGCAGTAAAAAAACCGGTTTTGAAATATTTTTGAGCTCCGGGAGCAACATCATGCACTATTTGCATCATTGCTCTTCCTTCATCGGTCCGTTTAAAAGGGAAATCCTGTATAACAGTTACATTGGGAAGATCTCCATTTATGATATCAACTGCAGCGGTATTTACGATCAATGATGTCTGATTAATGTTAGCGCATGGGTCGCTGTAAGTTTTGGATGGGTCTGTAATTGTATTATAACTATCTGATATCACTCCAATCTTAATTCCTGCTCCATCAAGGCCATATCCTTTTCTTACAAGATAAGATCGCATTGTCGAATCTCCTTGTGAAATGACGATCCCTGCATTAGTAGATGGCAAATAATAAGGCTTGCAAAAATTCAAAATATCACTGCGGGCATTCAGGTTCAGTAAATGGATGATCGGGAAATCACCGGTAACAGTATGTTTACTGAGACCATTTGGTAAAACATTAGTAAGTCCATAGAGAGCTGTATTAGTTCTTAATAAACTACTTACTGTCCCGGTATCAACCTTACATATTATATCAATTGTTACATAGCCATCATGAACGACAAAGAATGAGTCAACTTCCGGGTTCGGATTGTTGGGATCATAGTTCTGATAGATGGAAAGAAGTTCTCCACCAATAATGTTACGTAATTTGGCTGTAACAACAATTGTATCTTTTGAAATACAATTTGGATCAGTTGTGTAAGCACTAACGATATAGGTGCCGGCAGCTGAAGCAGTAATTGTTGCTGAATTTGCGTTCGATGAAATGGTGCCTCCTTTAGTTGCCTGCCAGCTGAATGAAACGCCAGAAGTAGTTGACACCGCAGTTAATGTTGTGTGACCAGTGAAGTCAAGTGGAATAGAGTCTACCGGAGTAAATACATTATTAATACTAATACCTGCAGTTACATCAGGAGGCCAACAGGTACTGAAAGGAGCATAGTTAACTGTTACGCCACTTTGAAGAGTGATTTGCGTTGGACTCAAAAAAGTACCTGTAAGCGAACTTGAGCCAGTTCCAGAACCAATATTTATTCCTGATCTGCTTGCATATACAGACCCCATCCATTTAGAACCGCCACCTGAGGAACCATTGGCAACGATAAAACTATTTCCAGGGATTGAAGTGCCTAATCCATCACCATGGGTTTCCAGAAAAATTCTGCTGGCAGTTGTAGAGTTGCCATTAGCGACGCTGGCATTTAATTTACCAAAATCCGTGTTACCCCAAACATAGATATAAAAAATTCCGGTGATTGAGCCTTTAAAATCCAACACAAGTTTATTGGAATTTCCTGTCCACTGGAATGAATTAAAAACATATATTCCTGGTCCATTCAATGTAAGGGTCTTATTACCTGAATAAATAACATTACCCGACGCAACGACGCCGGTCACGGCGTTAGGAGTTAATATTTGATTCCCTGTAATGTTTGTAGCTCCGGCCGCTGGAAATGATTTTTCAGCAGGCATTGCTGGCAGTGTGGGTAAAGTTCGGGTTCCACGGACGAGGCCTCCACCCGGCGTGGGCCCCGAATACGTAAAATGAATACCTGCAGAATCAGGTGGGATAGTAACCTTTGCTGAAACAACACCTCCTCCAATAACAATATTCCCATTAGCATCAATATCGCCGCTAATATTAGTACTGGATCCAACCGAAATAACAGTACCTGTAGAACCCGATGAATTGGCTGCAGTTACTTTACCACCGACAATGTTGCTATTAGAAAGAATTACCTTATCTCCGGAATGGATGCTGGCATTAGTAAATGTTACGTTGCCGGTTGTTTGTACTAATTTTCTTGCGCCAACCCGACCACCATTAATGGTAATGGAAGAGCCTATAAGAGTAGTGCCTATCCCATTAGGACCAGTAAACAATGTGAAATCGCTCGGTATGAGTACTTGTCCTTTTGAGCTTTCATAAATAAAAGACAAGCTAAGGATCAAAAACAAAATCCTGGCAGTTGAATTGATTTTCATAATAATAATATTTAGTTCGGTGTCCACATATTATTTTTTTGCAAACACAGTCAATAAACAAGCGATAGTGGCAGATTTCAAAAGGCAGTTGCCAACTTAAAACAGTATTTCAAGTCGGATTCCTTTAAAAAATAATAGGCAGATTAAGATTTTTTCAAAGGGGGGGCATTCAGATACTAATCAGAAGTGATTTTTTAGGGGCGGAGAGGTGGATAAATATACAAAGAAGCTTTTGATTCGGACACAAATTTTTAGTCACAATATTTCCGTAAGCCTGCTTAGAATCCTGGAAGTTCAACTTTATTTATTAGTAGGAAGTGCAGCTAAAGGGTTTTGACCATTTCANAGTACTGCCCGGTCTTTTCGTGNTCAGTTTCACAGTAACGTGCCGGATATTCTTNTTNGGGACAATAAACGCTTAATNAGCCGTAGGGTATAGAATATTTATTATCCTGGAGCGTGGTATTATAGCCGCAGATTAGAACTTTTATACCA
>Ga0065705_10004032_pt1 | contig 10831 bp, 11 predicted proteins | sample SwibulcommuniRL2_FD_59092 | JGI IMG/M metagenome (GOLD analysis project Ga0065705, IMG submission 59092) | Bulk soil microbial communities from switchgrass field near Rose Lake, East Lansing, Michigan, USA - RL2 Bulk Soil v2 (version 2) | ecosystem: Environmental > Terrestrial > Soil >... | reverse complement strand
CCGGCGACATTTTGCGAAATGCAGCGCCAATTTTCCATCGGCGCGACGCAAGATCGAAAATTGCAATCGCGATCAGCAGGATGCTCCACGGAGCAAATTTGTGAACCAAATGCGGCAAATAAAAATAAAGCGGCTGTGGTCGATGAATGGTTTCGCCAAACCGTCCAAAAAATTCGCGCATAACGACTTCATCAAAAAAGCCGTGCTGAAACAAGATGCCGCCGCTGGCCCATAACAAAAAAACAGTTAGTGAAGCGATCCATGGCCACCAGCCAGACCAGGCGCTGAGCGGCGCGTCCGGCGGCGGCGCCCTACCCGTATGCCATTGAAACAGGGTAATTCCGGGAAGTAAGAACGCGTAGACGATCGGACCCTTGATCAGCGTTGCGATGGTGAGCAATGCGAAGAGGTAAACTCGATCCCGCGGCTTCCATTCTTCCTGCTTTTCAATTTTTTGCCATATCAGCAGCCCAATGAGGAAGATTACCAATGCCAGTGGCATGTCAGTGCGCACGAGTGTCGCCAGGCGCGGACTCAGCAGATTTAATCCAAACGCACTAAACGCAACGAGGCCGGCAATTGATCCATACGCGGAGCTGGCAGCGCGAAACAGCAAGACCGACAGCGCGATGGCAGTTAGGAGCGATGGCAGCCGCCACGACACCTCCCATGACCGAGTAATTGCGAAGAGACCAGCTGAAACCCACCCCACCAATGGCGGCTTGGTCGCCACGCGTTCGTGGGGCGTCTGCTGATAGAACCAGCGACCTTCCTTAATCATTTCGAAGGAAGTGTACGCTTGCTTCGCCTGGTCGTAGTCATCGAGCTGCAACGGCAAATTGGCAATGAGAAACAAAAGAAAGCTAACGCCGGCAACGATCCAAACGGTGCGCTGATCTTCGAGCAGGCTTCCCGTCATATGGATTGGCTGTAGTGTGCACTGTCCTCAGCGCATTGCCGTTTAGCACGGGAAAGCCCGTTCCGCAGAGGATAGCGGATGCTACAATGCGTACGAACGGAACGACTCATTCACTCGCGCCAGAGAATTGCACGCATCGGTGCGCCATCGCCACCGGCGATTTTTAGCGGCAGCGCCGCGAACTGATAAATCCCGGAAGCGACATCACTCAGATCGAGCGACTCAACGATGGCGATGCCGGCACGAGCCAGCGCGTGATGGTTCTGCAACGATTTCGAATCGAGTTCATCGACGGACGGAAGATCCATCCCGAGCAGTTTGACGCCGTTTTTCTGCAGCCACGCCGGAACATCGGCAGCGATCACAGGAATTTGGTTTGGAAAAACTGTGGAATCACTCCATTGACCAGTTTTTACAAGGAGCCGAGAGGTGGCCGCTATTGCTTCGGCAGACGGGCGGAGGTCCTCGATTGTGATCAGGTGTTTCTCCTTCGAGTCTAAGAAAGCTTGCCCAAGATCGACCACCGTTGCGTGGCCCAGATAAGTTTCTAGGGGCGCTTTCTCAATTGATTCGCCATTCGTGTTAAAATGGAACCGGGCGTCCGCGTGCGTGCCGTTGTGCACGCTCATGCTGATCGCGCCCAGATTCACGCTTTCGCCTTTCGTTTTCTCTCTCGTCAATTGAAAACGACACGGCTCGTCACCGGGCCATTCTGCAAGGTCGTTCGAAAGCGTTCGCGAAATATCCCAGATTTTCATGGCATGATTAGTTAAGTCGCGCTTCCAATCTCTTCAATAATCGCTCGCGCGGCTCTCCCGCTCGCTCCGCCGCCGCCTAATTTAGCGATGATCACATCGAACTGAGAAATCATCTGCTGGCGCGCGTTTGCATTCTCAATCAGCGGCTGCATGGCTTTGACGAGAGCATTTGGTTTTGCCCCGTGCTGAATAAACTCAGGTATTACTTCTTTGTCTGCGAGCAGGTTAGGCATACCAAGATATTTCACACTCACTACGAGTCGCGCTGCCAGGTAAGTCGGCCATGCAACCTTATAAATCAGCACAAACGGCAACCGAAAATAAGCAGCTTCCAGCGTAGCGCTTCCTGAAGCGACAATCGCGGCCCACACGCGCTGCATGATTACCGCCGTCTCGTCGACTTTAATTTGAATTGCTTCACGATCTTGTGATTGATCCAGTCCGGCGCCGGCCGGCTGCATCTCGCGAGCCAGTTGCTCGGATGCAGCTGCGACTTCAAAACGCAGGTTCCGGTTGTGCTTCCGAAGCTCACGCGCCGTTTCCAGCATCACCGGGAAAATCTTTCGCACCTCGCGGGAGCGACTACCGGGGAAAAGTCCGATTAAATTCGGATCACGCTCCGTATCGATTTTCCGACCCTGCAATCGTTCGATCATGGGATGACCAACAAACAGCGCGCGCAAGCCAGCTTGGTTGTAGGGATCGACTTCAAAGGGAAAAATGCAGAGCACCAGATCGATGAAGTGCGCCATTCTTTTGATGCGTCCGCGGTTCCAAGCCCATACCTGGGGACTGATGTAGTAAATTATCTTTTGTAGGGGCGCCTGCCGTCGCAACGCGCGCGCGAGACGCAGATTGAAACCTGGATAATCAATCAGGACTACCGCGTCGGGTTTGCTCTCCCGAATTTCCTGAAGCGTTTCGTGAAACTGTTCTCGGAAATAACCATATTTCCTGAGTACTTCCCATAAACCGAGGACTGCTGCCTCGCCGATCCAATTTTTGAATTGCTCACCAGCAATCTCTTGCATTTGCGGGCCGCCGCGCCCCACAAACTTAAGTTCGCCGTCCAGTTCGCGCAGGCAACGCATTAATGCAGCGCCGTGATTGTCTGCGCTCACTTCACCAGCGACGAAATAGATAGTCATTCTTCTGCGGTGGCAGCCGTGTCGGCTGCAAAGTCAAACTCCACGCAGGCGACACCCCTGCCTCTACAGTTGAACTGGTAAGCTGCAATCGTCTTACCCACTGGGCGCGATTCGCTTTGTTATTTCGACTGCCAACTTCAATGCCGCTGTCGCTTGAGAACCCGAAACGCGCGGCTCGCGTCCTGTGCTGGCGCATTCGATGAACGAAGCGAGCTGAAGCTTAAGCGGTTCCTCCCGTTCGATGTCGACTCTGTCGCGTGTGATGCGTCCCCCAACCCGTCGATAGATTTCGCCGCTTTGATTTTGGTAATCGAGCGAGAGATAGGCGTCCTCTTGAAAGATGCGAATCTTGCGAAGACGCTCGGGACTAATACGGCTGGAGGTAACATTTGCCACGCAACCATCTTCAAAATGCAGTCGCGCATTGGCGATGTCTTCGCTCCGGCTAAGGACCGGCACGCCCACCGCGTCGATACTCCAGAGCGGCGAGCGCACAAAATGCAAAATAACTTCCAAGTCGTGGATCATTAAATCGAGGACGACACCGATATCCGTGCTGCGTTCGGAATAAGGCGAGAGCCGATGCGCTTCGATGAACCGAGGATGGGTCAGATGTGTTTCCAGCGCACCTAAAACCGGATTGAACCGTTCCACGTGACCAACTTGCAAAATGAGACTGCTACGCGTGGCTAACTCTACCAGCTCGGTAGCATGCGCGGTATTATCGGTGATCGGTTTCTCGACAAGCACATGTTTGCCTTTTGTTAGGAGAGAGCGTGCTATCGCGTAGTGCGTATTAGTTGGCGTTGCCACGGAAGCGGCATCGACCATTTCAATAAATTCGTCGAGCGATTTGGCAGGTGTCGCACCGAATTTTCCACCGATGGTGCGGCTCCTGAAAGGATCCACATCATACACTGCGGCGAACTCGGCCGATGAAATCTCCGCATACAGCCGCGCATGGTTGCTCCCGATATGACCAACCCCAACAACTCCGATGCGTAGGTTTTTCATCACCGCTCGCAGTCAACGCGGAAAGCTATCGGGGTCAACCCGCGCCTGGGTCCAATGGGTCATATAGGTCGTAAAGAACCTGCGCTTTGAAACAGATTACCTCGCATAGTTCGCGAGAAACCATTCATAGGTTCGGCCGATACCGTCACGCAAGGGGATCGACTGCTTCCAACCAAGCGCCCGCAGCTTGGTAACATCCAGGAGCTTTCGCGGCGTGCCATCTGGTTTGGTCGCGTCCCAAATGAGTTCGCCATCGAAACCAACTACGTCGCAGATTAANTCAGCCAGTTCACGAATCGAGATGTCCTCACCGCACCCGACATTGATGATTTCCGGCNAATCGTATTTCTCCAGNAGCAAAAGGCACGCTGATGCAAGGTCGTCCACATGCAAAAATTCGCGGCGCGGCTTTCCGGAACCCCACACGATCAGCTTCCGATCTTTCCGCGTCTTCGCCTCATGCGCTTTACGCAAGAGCGCAGCCAGGACGTGTGATGTTTCCAAATCGAAATTGTCGTTGGGACCGTAAAGGTTCGTGGGCATTGCCGAAATGAAATTCGCGCCGTATTCGCGAGCGTACGCCTGACAAAGCTTGATCCCGGCAATCTTCGCAATCGCGTAAGCTTCGTTGGTTGGTTCCAGTGGCCCACTCAGTAATGCTGTTTCCGGGATTGGTTGCGGCGCAAACTTCGGGTAAATGCACGAGCTGCCTAGGAAGAGAAGCTTGCGTACGCGACTCTCGTAAGCCCAGTGAATGACGTTGTTCTGTATCCGCAAATTCTCGAGAAGAAATTCGACTGGAAAATCGTTGTTTGCCTTGATCCCGCCGACTTTTGCCGCCGCGAGAATCACGACAGCTGGTTGTTGTTCTGCGAAGAATTTGGTAACCGCACGTTCATCTCTTAGATCCAGTTTCGATCTGTCGCGAACAAGCAGATTTNAGAAACCTTCCGACTCGAGGCGGCGAATCAATGCACNGCCGACCATNCCGCGATNACCGGCGACGAAGATTTTGTCGGATTTGTTCATCGGGACGATTCCGGTAAAACATGCAGACCCAAAAGCGTTCCGGCAGCGCGCATTCGCGAATCCGTGCTCACCAACCACGCTGTTCTTGCGATTAGCGCCGAGGCAAGGATCAATCCGTCGAGCGTCCGGAGCGGCACCGGCGGACTCGCTCGATAACAAATCGGAATGATTCGATCAAATTCTTCCTCCACAGCCCGTTCAAACGGCACTATGTCGAGCAGTGCCGTTTCGACGTCGGCGCGAAATTCGCGGTAGGCTTTCTGCGCAAAGTTTGCTGGAACAGCTCGCGCAAATACCTTCGTCCAAAGTGCGCGATGCATTTCCACCAGACTGAACTGTGAAATCGCTGTTTTCTCCGGCAGAGTTTGTATCAAGTGATGAAAGCGATCCGAATCACGTTCTCGCACGTAAAGCTTAAGGAGCGCAGACGTGTCCCAGAAAGCCATTANTTAAAACCGGTCAGCNCGATCTTCGTCTTGAATCTCCTGCGCAGTCTTCCCGTAACGGCCGATCCAGCTTTGTTCCCGCAATCGCTCGAGGCGTTTCAGCCATTTTTCCTTGTCGATTTTGTTCCTTTGCCGGGGCACGCTAACGAGTTTTGCCGTTTCCTTCCCGTGCACGGTGATCACCACTTCTTCTCCGCGGCTGGCGCGTTTCACCATCTCGGAGAGTTTCGCTTTAGCTTCCCGCAGAGTCGTTGTCATGTAGTCACTGTAGTCACAACCAAATCATGATGTCAAAGTCCTTGTCCTAGAATCATTGTTTTCGTCTTGTTCATTCCGGAAAGCGGACTTTGAATCGGAGAATGCTTCGCAGTTTGCTTCTTCCTTTGGCAGCGATTCTAGCCTGTAGCGCAACCGCTCCGGTTGCATCGATGTGTTTGGCAGGCGAAGCGCCTGCTCTACAAAAATCGCAAGTAGATGCTCCGGTCGACCAATTGATAACATGGTTGCTCGATGAAGGTCGGCAGTTACGCGGAATTCCGTTTGCTGAAGTGATTTTCGACACGACGGGTAAGCGCATTTTGCCGGTGAATCCGAAGGATGAAATCGATCAGCGCGTGATTAGGCAGATCAGCGCCGCGTGCGATCAGACGATCAAGCGATTCAATACGCCTGACAGTGCGATCCAAAACGTCGCCCGCATCAACGAAGTGAGTAGTCACTTCGAAGACAGCCTGCGCCAGCTGTTGAATGCAGCGCCGGGATTGAATTGCGACTTCCCGCGTACGGCGGAGGGTCGCGTTCAATGTTCCGGCTATCCCGATCTGCGCATTGTCGATCTAGCGAGCAAGAGGGTATTCTATCTCGATCCAAAACTTTATGTTGCCGCGAGCCGTGACAGCAGTTTCCGCGCATTCTATTTCGAGCCAAGAATCGACACGAACAAGGTACGCGATGATGCTGTGCACTTAGTCGTTGGAATCGAACATGAGCCACGGGAGAAAAACGGCGCATGGAAATTCACGCTCTGGGACCTGGTCGATCTCGCCCAGTTCAAAGTGAAAGTGAAAGCCGGGTTTCAGGGTAGTAACCATGACATCTACCGAGCCGAGGCGATTGTGGCGAGTAGTGCGAAGTGATTTCAGTTACTCGCGGTCATCCTCATCCTGGTGCACGTGATCACGCTCGCGCTCGAGAATTTTCGATAGCGATTACGAGTATGATGACGAGTAAGAGTTGCTCAGGACCGCAGAGGACGTAATGGTATTATTCCGATGATCGCCAAAACGAAGGAGACACTTCAGTTTGATGCTATTGACGATGTGGCAAGCGACATCGCCAAGGGCCGCATTGTCATAGTCACGGACGACGCCGATCGGGAGAACGAAGGCGACTTGGTAATGGCCGCCGAAAAAGTGACCCCCGAAGCGATTAATTTCATGGCTACGCACGGGCGCGGCTTGATTTGTGCGCCTATTTCAAACGAGCGTGCGGAACAACTCGGCTTGCAACGCATGGTGGCGCAGAACCGGGAGACACATAAGACAGACTTTACCGTCTCGGTGGACGCCGCGCGCGGTGTGACCACGGGTATCAGCGCTTACGATCGGGCCACCACTATCCTGGCAATCGCGAATCCGAAACCGTCTCCAGAAGATCTAAATCAGCCAGGGCACGTCTTTCCGTTGCGCGCGAAGGATGGCGGCGTGTTGCGACGCGCCGGTCACACCGAGGCCGCTGTCGATCTCGCAAGAATGGCGGGGCTACAACCGGCGGGTGTGCTCTGCGAAATCTTGCACGATGACGGTACCATGGCGCGGTTGCCGGAGTTGATGGAATTTCGCAAGAAACACGGCTTACGCATTTGCACGATCCAGAGTTTGATCGCACACCGGCGCGTTCGCGAAAAACTGGTGGAGCTGGAGCAAATCGTTAAAATGCCGACCGACTACGGCGATTTCGATTTACATCTGTACCGCTCGAAACTGGACGGCCAGCATCATCTCGCCCTGGTCAAAGGCAAGATCGACAAGAACAAGCCGAGCCTGGTGCGTGTTCACAGCCAATGCCTTACAGGCGACGTGTTCAGTTCACGCCGGTGCGACTGCGGAAATCAATTGCACGCNGCACTTCGGCAAATTCAGGAGGAAGGGAGTGGTGTGCTGGTTTATATGCGCCAGGAGGGACGCGGCATCGGGCTCGCGGCAAAAATTCACGCTTACAAATTGCAGGAGGAAGGACTCGACACGGTCGAGGCAAACGCGAGGCTCGGGTATCCCAGCGATTTGCGAGATTACGGGCTAGGCGCGCAGATCCTTTTCGATCTCGGAGTGCGTCAGTTCCGTTTTCTGACTAACAATCCGAAGAAGGTCGTCGGACTCGAAGGCTACGGCCTGGAGATGGTGGAGCAGGTGCCAATACGTAGCGAAGCCAATCCGCACAACGCGAAATATCTCGAGACCAAAAAGACGAAGCTGGGACACTTGTTGTAAATGACGAAGTACGAATGCCGAATGACGAAGGAACATGCGGCGCGGGCATTCGTCATTTGTAATTTCTAGATGTCGAAGTCGGTCCCACCTCGCCCGCACGCCGTTGCGGCAAAATGCAGGTTTGCAATCGTGGCGAGTCAGTTTAACCCGCGATACGTACAGGGCTTGGTCGATCACGCGGAAGAGGAATTGCACAGTCTTGCATCGAGCGCGGCGATTTCGATTCACCGCGTGCCGGGTTCGTTCGAAATCCCTGTGGTGGCGCGGGAATTGGCGCGAAAGAAAAAAAACAACGCGATTATCGCGTGCGGCGTGATCATGCAGGGAGAAACAAACCACGCCAAAAATCTAAGCCGGTCTGTGACCGATGCGCTTCAGCGAATTGCGCTTGATTACGGCGTGCCAGTGATCAACGTCGTGCTCAGCTTCCACAACGACGATCAGGCGCGCGAGCGCTGCCTCGAAAATAGAATCAACCGCGGCACCGAGGCCGCGCGGGCAGCAGTGGAAATCGCCAGTGTCATGTCGGAACTTCGCAGGGAGTAATTTATGGGTAAAAGACGGCGAGCACGCGAAGCGGCGATTCAGTATCATTTCTGGCGCGACCTTCAGCGCGGTGAAGGACCGGAAAAGATTGACGATTTTTGGGAATTCTGTCCGGCAACACCAAGGGTTCGCGAGTTTGCGCAGCCGCTTATCGAGGGAATGGTCGAGCATCTCCCGGAAATCGACGAACGGATTTGCCGCTACTGCGAGAATTACGAATTTCGCCGGATCTCAGCGGTTGACCGCAACATCCTCCGCCTGGCGATCTACGAAATGCTTTATCGTGACGACATACCGCCGGTCGTCTCGATTAACGAAGCGATTGAGTTGGCAAAAAGTTTTGGCGGAGGCGAATCAGGCCGTTTCGTCAACGGCATTCTCGATCGCGTAAGAAAAGATTTGGACCGCCCCGCGCGCGAACCAATGCGAAAAGAGCTGTAGCCACCGACCTCTGAGCGACGCGGCGCGTATATGCTAACCGCACTTCGCAGAGCGAAACGGCTACAACAAACAAATGAAATTCCTTCAATCTCTCGCCCAACATTTCGCGGGTAAACCCATCGACTGGGACGAGCTCGAGGAATCGCTTATCCGCGCCGACCTCGGCGTACCGATGACCACTCGCATCATTAAGACACTGCAGGAACGGGAGGCCTGGTCGTTGATGGGAATAAATGACGTTGTGAAAATTGTGCGCCAAGAAATTTCCCGGGTTTTGCCCGCAAACACTGCCGCCATCCGGCCTCTGGCCGGTAAACCAAATGTCATCCTGCTTCTGGGTGTCAACGGCACCGGCAAGACCACATCGACAGCGAAGCTGGCTCGTTATCTTCAGAAAGACGGACACAGCGTCTTGCTGGCGGCAGCAGACACTTTTCGCGCAGCGGCGATCGAGCAACTTGGCATTTGGGCAACTAGGCTAGGCGTCGAAATGATTAAGGGACAATACAACGCCGATCCAGCCGCGCTTTGTTATGAAGCGTATCAGGCAGCCGCAAAACGCCAGACTGACTTTCTGCTTTGCGATACGGCAGGCCGACTGCACACGAAAAAGAATCTGATGGCCGAGCTTGAAAAGGTGAAACGCATTCTCGCCAAGCACGACCCGGACGCGCCGCATGAAACGCTGCTTGTAGTCGATGCGACTACTGGCGGCAACGCACTCAGCCAGGCGCGCGAATTTCAAACCGCCATTGGACTGACTGGTGTTATTGTCACGAAGCTCGACGGCAGTGGCAAAGGCGGCATCGTGGTCGCAATCCAGGACGAACTGGAAATCCCAACGCGTTTCGTCGGCACTGGTGAACAGCTCGACGATTTCGCGCCATTCGATCGGCAGACGTACATAGAGAATCTGTTGTGATCGTTGAGGCGTTGAGGCGGATCGCGATCATCCTGTCATGTTGAGCGAAGCGAAACATCTCTGATTTTCATTCAGCGTTGCATTAGAAATGATCAGAGATTCTTCACTTCGCTCAGAATGACAGTGCTGCCTAACGCTTTGATTTAACGCGCCAATGTATGCCACTCGCGAATTTGTCGTGAACATGCTGTAGTCTGCAAGCAAGCTCATGGGAGAAACAGTCAAAGAGACGTTCGTGCCGGAAGACAACGTCGCTCCGGTTGTGCTGACAGGACTTCGCGGTTTCGTCGCGAAGTTCACTGTGCTCAAGGGAGCGCAACGCGAGCTGTGGCTCACGTTCCTGATCAAGTTCTTTATCTACACAGCTTACTCCGTCACGAACAAAACGATGGTGCTGTGGTTGTCGAAAGATCTCGGATTTAGCGATCAAGCGGCAGGAGCACTGGTCGGCTGGGTCTGGGCGCCGGCGATGACCATCTTCACATTGCTTGCCGGGTCGATCACGGATGCGATCGGGCTTCGCCGCACCTTCTTCCTCGGTGTCGCCATCTGCACGGTCGCTCGCAGCGTGATGGTCGTTAGCACGATCCCATCGTTAGCACTCGCCTGCGGGGTTCTGCCGCTGGCCGTCGGTGAAGCGCTCGGGACGCCAGTGCTGTTGGCGGCTACGCGGCGCTACTCCACAACGGCCCAACGATCGATTTCCTTTTCGATCATCTACGCAGTGATGAACGTCGGCTATGTGGCCGCCGGGTACATATTCGATTATGTCCGACAGCTGAACTTACATGTCAGCCTATTTGGGTTTGAACCCACATCGTATCAGCAACTGTTTATTGTAAGCCTGATGTTCGAGATCGTGCTGTTTCCGGTGATCTATTTTATTCGCCGAGGAGCGGAAGCAACCAACGGAGGACCTGTAGTTGATGAATCGTCCCGCAATCGCGGGACGGCGCCCTCTTTTTGGAGCGGTATCAGAGCGACAGTACGGAAAAGCGCGACGGCTACAGCGCATCTTTTCGGACGGCTGGTCAGTCAGTCCGCCTTTTACCGGTTGCTCGTTTTTTTTCTCTTCATCGGATTTCTCAAGGCAATCTTTTTGCAGATGGATTATGTGTT
>Ga0065705_10104822_pt1 | contig 10840 bp, 14 predicted proteins | sample SwibulcommuniRL2_FD_59092 | JGI IMG/M metagenome (GOLD analysis project Ga0065705, IMG submission 59092) | Bulk soil microbial communities from switchgrass field near Rose Lake, East Lansing, Michigan, USA - RL2 Bulk Soil v2 (version 2) | ecosystem: Environmental > Terrestrial > Soil >... | reverse complement strand
GTCGAAGCAGGGAAGATCGCCTTATCGAACGATGGCGCGACCGTCATCAGCCTGGAAGATAAAGATATCGCACTCTGGGAACTCTATACACGCCACCAGTTCGAAACCGATATTTATCATTATCTGATCGATGTCGAGAAGGTGCTGCTCAATACGATTGCCAAATCGGGGCTGGATATCGAGGAAATCGATGCTGTAGTGAAGACAGGCGGATCGTCAAGTATTCCATTATTTACGGAAATGCTGGTGCACATCTTTGGGGAGGATAAAGTCAAGCAATCCAGCTCATTTACAAGTGTGGTAGCAGGCTTGGCGATCAAAGCAAGGATGTCATCGGTGGTTGAGTAGGCGGCGTTTTCTTCCGCCGCCGTATCGAAACCACCAGTCTGTTATAAAATATTCCCATGGCACGCTCTGCTTCTTATCAAGCGCTGCAGCGGGCGCGTGAGTTGATTGACGCCCAATATACCCAACCTCTGGATCTGGACGAACTGGCGCGGACTGCGAATTTTTCGCGCTATTATTTTTTGCGTGCATTCCAACGTGTCTTTCACGCGACCCCCCATGAATATCTGACACGGAAACGCATCGAACGCGCAAAAGAATTACTGGCTGGCAGCGAACTTACGGTCACGGAGATTTGTTTCGAGGTAGGTTTTGAAAGTCTGGGATCGTTCAGCACTCTGTTTCATAAGACTGTCGGTTGGTCACCTTCGATTTATCGGGCACGTGCCTGGGAGATGCGCAAGAATCCACTCAAATTCATTCCCAATTGTTATGTCATCATGCATGGCATCCAGGTCGACGATCCGAAGGAGTAGATTTCCTTCGGACCTTTTTACGGGGTCAGGAATGCGCAATTTTCAAGAAGCATTTGTAGAACAGTTGTGCTAATATCATCGCAAATCGACCAGATAGGAGAATAAACAATGATTGACCGTGTTGGAAATGTATCGCTCTTTGTAAGCAACCAGGACCGAGCCAAGGATTTCTATACTCGCATTCTTGGGTTTGAATTACGCCAGGATGCACCCCTGTATCCCGGCGCCACCAATCGCTGGGTATCCGTTGCCCCAAAAGGTGCGGAAACCGAAATAACGCTGTATTTGCCCGATGAAAATTGGGAGCACTATCGTCAGACGGTTGGCAAATCACAGGCATTGGCGTTCAATGTCAAGGATATGAACGCACTGGTCGCCGATCTCAGGGCCAAAGGTGTGACGTTCACCCAGGAACCGGATCCTCAGCCCTGGGGAACGTATGCAATGATCCGCGACTCCGAAGGCAATCAGTTGATCCTCGTAGAGCCACCGAAGGCATGAGGAAAATATGATCACCAGACTTTCTCATACCGGACTGATGGTGCGCGACCAGGAGCAGGCGTACGATGTGTATGTCAATAAGCTCGGGTTCAAGGTCCACACAGACGTCACCATGGACAACGGATTTCGCTGGCTGACCGTCAGCCCACCGGGGCAAACTGATTTGGAGATAGTGATTTCGGAACCCGTCGAGCCCATGTTCTCGGCGGACCTCATTCCCCATGTGCGCGCACTGCTCGACAAGGACGCGATGAGTGGGGGCGTCTGGGAGGCGGACGATTGCCAAAAAACCTATGAAAACCTGAAAGCCAAGGGAATTGAATTTATCAAATCACCGACGAAGGAGTTCTACGGCGTCGAAGCGTTATTCAAAGACGGCTGCGGCAACTGGTTCTCGCTCACCGAGCATCCAAAAGAATAAACACAAAGAGTTCAAGTCATTCATCGTGGTCGAGTAGCTCTTCATCCTCTCGACCACGATTTGCTTTAGAATAGCTCCATGCTTGAAAAACCTGACATCGCTGACGAACTCATCCTTTCTCGTTTACAAGAAGAATATGAAATACAGGCTGATGAATTAAATTTCCTTTCAAGCGGAGATTTGAATACGGCTGCCTATTCCCTATTCGCGGGCGATGGAACAAAATACTTCTTGAAATTGAGAAAAAGCTTTAGCGAGATCATAGTAACGATCCCTGTGTTTCTAAGCTCGCAAGATATCGAAAACATCATTGTCCCTTATCAAACCAGGTCTATGCGATATTGGGCGGACTTTGGCAACCATAAAATAATTCTGTATCCATTTATTGAATCAAAAAATGGATTTGAGATCGAGCTGTCGGACCAGCAAAAACGTAATCTTGGTACTGCGCTTAGAGCGATACATTCTACGCAAATCCCACCTCAATTCACAAGACACATGCCAAAAGAAACCTTCTCACCTGAATGGCGTGAATGTGTAAAATCGTTTCCGGCGCGAGCTGAAGCAATCTCCCTTCGAGATCCCATAGCTGCAAAACTGGCAGTATTTATGAAATCCAAAAAAGATCTGATAAATCACGTAGTCGAACGTGCGGAAAGACTCGCCTCCGAGCTTCAAGCCAAATTTCTGGAACTGGTCTTATGTCATTCTGATATTCATGGCAGGAATATTCTTCTCACCGGGAGCGACAAACTTTATATCGTTGATTGGGACAATCCCATCCTCGCACCTAAAGAGCGCGACTTGATGTTTATTGGCGGGGGTATCGATAACATCTGGAAGAGCGAACGGGATGAAGCTGTGTTCTATGAGGGCTATGGCAAAACAGAGATTGACTTATCCGCACTGGCATACTATCGCTACGAACGAATTATCCAGGACATTGCAGACTATGGTGAGCAAGTGTTATCCAGTGATAAAGCCGAATCAGACAGGGAACGGTTTTATCGGTATTTCGTCACCAATTTCGAACCTGGCACTAGAATTGAGATTGCCGAAAAAACTGTCAAATTCAACTAAGCATGCTCACAAAACCAAACATCTCCGACCAACTGATTATTTCCCGTTTGCAGGAAGAATACGATCTACGCGTCACTGAATTCGCCTTCCTGCCCATCGGCGCGGATTCAAGGACAGCAGTTTATCGCCTCGTCACCGATAGCGGAACAGCATACTTTCTGAAGTTACGAAGAAACTTCAACGATATTATTGTTCGAGTCCCTATGTTTCTTAGAGACAGCGGAGTTCAAGAGATCGTTATCCCTTCTGAAACCAGGTCAAGCCAGCACTGGGCTGACTTCGGGGAGTATAAGATCATTTTGTATCCCTTCATCGATGGGAAGGATGGTTTTGAAAGGGAACTGACAGACCAGCACAGACGAACCCTCGGGGCAGCGTTTCGAAAGATTCACACCGCACAAGTCCCGCCTGAGCTCTTTGAAAGCATTCGAAAGGAAACGTTCTCTACCGAGTGGCGGGATGACATGAAGTCCTATCAGGCGCAGGTGGAGAAAAAAGTTTTTGCCGAGCCTACGGCGGCGAAATTGGCAGAGTTTATGAAAACCAAACAGAGCGAGATCACTCGTCTGATTGAGCGTGCCGAGCAACTGGCCGCAGAATTTCAATCCAAGCCACTGGAACTCGCCCTATGTCACACGGACATTCATGGAGGCAATATCCTTATCCGTACGGACGGGCAGCTGCCCGTCCTCTACATCGTCGACTGGGATGATCCCATCCTTGCGCTTAAGGAACGTGATCTGATGTTCATCGGGGGAGGGATCGATGGAATTTGGAAGACCAAACGGGAAGTAGACAAATTTTATGAAGGTTACGGCAAAACAGACCTAAATCTCAAAGCGCTGGCATACTACCGCTATGAACGAGTGATTGAGGATCTGGTTGTAATTTGTGAGCAAGTACTACTGACCGTCGAAGGTGGCGCAGATCGAGAACGATCCTTGGGGTGGTTTACCAGCAATTTTGAGCCGGGCAGTACCATCGCCATTGCGGAGAAAACAGATAAGTTGATAGAATAATAAAATCAGTTAACAGACTCAAAGATTCGAGACCCCATCGCTGTCTCAGCAAGCTCTTTATTTACCCAACCATCTTCACAGACGCCCTACCGACACCGATCCGGCCCGCTCCCTGTTCTATTCAGCCTACGGCAGCTTATTTCCTGCAGCTAAATAGATCTGATACCATTCTTCGCGACTAAGCGTAACATCGGAAGCCTGACACGAATCCTTTACCCGTTGCGGGTTAGTGGTGCCAATAATGGGCTGCATATGGGCAGGATGGCGCAGGAGCCAGGCAATCGCAATGGCGGTATTCGTCACACCCTTGTCTTCGGCTATCGCATCGATTGTTTGGTTGAGTTCGGGGAACTTCGGGTTATCCAGGAAGGCACCTTCAAAGAATCCGTATTGGAAGGGGGACCAGGGTTGAATGACGATCTCCTTCAGCCGGCAGTAATCCAGGATGCCGCCATCGCGGTTAATCGAGCGATCAATCTGCATGTTGACATTGATCCCCGCGTCGATCATGCCGGTATTGGTGATACTGAGCTGAAGCTGGTTGAAAAGGATTTTTTGCTTCACGAATTTGCATAGCAGTTCGATCTGCATCGGGTTCTGGTTGCTGACCCCGAAATACTTGACCTTGCCATTAGCCTCCAGGATCGTGAACGCCTCGGCAACCTCTTCCGGTTCCACCAGGGCATCCGGGCGATGCAGCAGGAGAACGTCAACATAGTCTGTCCTCAGTCGCTTCAGGCTGCCATCCACCGCCTCCAAAATATGTTCCTTGGAGAAGTCGAAACTACCCTGGCGAATTCCACACTTGGTTTGGAGGATCATCTTCTCCCTGAGGCTGGACTTCATGTTCAGAGCCTCTGAAAATTTCTCCTCTGATTTTCCACCCCCATACACATCAGCATGGTCAAAGAAATTGATGCCTTCCTCCATAGCGGTGTGGATCAAAGTGGAAATTTCCCGGTTCGTCATGTCCGAAATCCGCATGCAACCGAGCGAAATTTCGGAGGCGTTCATCTCATTGTTAGGTAGTTTGACATTTTTCATTGCAACATCTCTCCTTGGTAGCCCTAAAGTTACAAGTGCTGGCTCCGGGTTATGATTTGTGAGCAGCAATTCGTACATCATTTTACCGGCCAATTTTACTTCACAGGAAACTGCCGCTTCTACTGAACTTTCATTTCCCCAGCGACTTCATACATTGATTAAATGAGAATTAGATAAGAATCCTCTTGACCTGTCATTTTGGCGTTTTCTCCTGCGACGTATTAGTAGAAAGTCAAAAATATCCAATAGTCTATCCAAAAGGAGAACAAAATGAAAAAGAACATTGATTCAGAATCGGTGACAATAGCCAACAAGCTCTCAATGGTCTCTATCCTGGTCAGTGACATGAAAAGGGCAAAAGAGTTTTATGCGGAGAAGCTCGGTTTAGAGGTCGCAACGGACTACCGCCGAAATGATGATAATTGGTGGGTAACTCTCACCTTTCCTGGCGGCGGGGCGTCTATTACACTTGCCAGGTCGAGTACGACGCACAATGAACCACCGAAACCCGACAGCATGTCGTTCTATTTTTCAACCTCCGACGTTGCAGCCGCTCACAAAGAGCTCAATGAAAAGGGTGTCAAAACTGGTGAGGTCAGGGACGCCTTGTACGGTCCAGGCTCAGGCGTAAAGTTTATTCAGTTCAAAGACCCGGACGGTAACCAGGTGACTTTCGCACAGGAGTAAGAAGCACGAGCACGTTCTTCAATCCATCGAGAGGCCGAACGGCCTCTCGATGAAAATGGGCTATTACTTCTTGACTAAGCAGTTCGGCAAGGACATCCTCATTGAGAGTATTGCCACGCTCGTCTATGCGTTGATGCAAGCCGACCTGATCGATAAATTCAAACTCATGTTTCATCCTGTGATCGCAGGCAGTGGAAAGCGTTTTTTCCAGGATGGGACCAACTTGACTAAGCTGAAGCTGGTCGAGAGCAAACCTATCAGCCTGGGAATCATCCTACTAACTTATGAGCCAGCAAAGTGACCTTTGAAAGAAAGGATACCGAAATGAAAAAGTATATGCTCCTCTATAAGGGACCGGCTACGCCAGCGGGTGCATCCCATGAGAAATGGCCTGCCTGGTTCAACAAGATCGGAGAGCTACTGGTGAGTGTCGGCTCTCCCATGGGCAACGGTGTCGCCCTACATTGCGATGGATCAAAAAGTGACTCTGAAACAAATCTCAATGGCTACAGCATTATCCAGGCCAAAAACATCAACACTGTGAAGCGGTTACTGGAGGGCCATCCTTACCTGGCTCAGGACTCGGATGAGTTTACCGTCGAGATTTTTGAGCTGGCGAGATAGGTCGCCCTACCTGACGCAGCAATGAGGAACAATGTGAAGGCAAAACATTCGGAGCGAATGATTTCCAATGACGGGAGCAAGCTGAAAACTCACATCTGGCAGCTTTTCAGCTTGCTGTACCGCTATCCAGCATTCGGTCGGCTATGGGCCGGCAGGCTGGTATCGCTGTTCGGCGATGCCATCGCTCTGATTGCACTTCCCTGGTTCGTCCTGCAAGTCACAGGCTCGGGCACGGCCACCGCCGGGATTCTCCTGGCCCTGCAATTTCCTGCCATTGTAACAAGCATGGGCATTGGCTGGTTGATCGACCGCTTCCAACCCAGGACCCTTATCACGATCGACAATGGGCTTCGTACTCTCATCATCGGCTTGATTCCCATCCTGTATTGGTTTGACGTATTGGAACTGTGGCTGCTTTTCGTGCTGACCTTCCTGGCGGGTATGCTGGAACCTGCTACAGAGGTAGGGGCGCGCAGCATTCTGCCTGAGCTTGTACCAGACAAGGACTTGGATGCCGCAAATATGCTCTGGTCCTTCAGCATTAACCTCTCCCTCGTCATCGGACCTGCGGTCGCCGGTGTTCTCGTTGCTTCCTTCGGAGGACCCTCTGTGTTGCTGATCGATGCAGGCACCTTTGCCGTAATGGCAATCATGGCTGTCGCGCTTCCTACCCTTAAACGCAGTAACACGGCAACAGAAGTTCCTATCTCAGAGCAGCTGGGTTTTCGTCAACTTTGGGATATTAAGGTGGTGAGATACACTACCTTGCTGAGCCTCGTATTCTTTTTCTCATATGGTCCGCTGGAGGCCGCCTTGCCCCTTTATAGCGATGCTGTACTTCAAACAGACGCGCAGGGCTATGGGCTACTTTGGTCCGCTTTGGCGGTCGGCGCGTTGATCGGAACGCTGAGCAGCACCACCCTCGGCCGGCGTCTGCGATTGGGTGTCGCCTTACCGCTGATCGCTTTGCTCTGGGGCGCCAGTCTTTTGCCTATGATTTTTATCCATGAACTTTGGTTGGCTTGTGCTCTTCTTTTCCTGGGCGGCTTAATGTGGGGACCCTATACGCCAATGGAGGCCACCTTGCTGCAACGCAATGTCCCCAAGGCACAGCGGGGCAGAGTATTTGGAGCCCGTTCCACACTGCTCATCGGCGGATCGCCGCTGGGTTTGGCCACCGGTGGCATCCTGCTGGCTTTTGTTCCGTCGACTAGCGTGATCGCGCTTTCCGCTTTTGCATGTATCCTGGTCGGTCTGAGTGGACTCGCATCGCCGATCTTCCGAGGTCTGTCGCTTCCCGTTGGAGACACTGATCCCTAGTGACAGATCGGTGATTTGCCATTGATCTTCGTGGAAGCGGTATGATTGACACATCTCCACGATTTCCGAAAGTTCAACTGGACGCAATGGAAGGTTAAAACGAACAATAATCTCTTACCTGAGGAGAACAATCGAATGAAATATATGTTGCTTTTGTACGCGAACGAGTCGGCTGTGCCGACAACCCCTGAGGAACAACAAGCCGTGGCACCACCGGTCTGGTATGCCCTGATGGAGGAAATGAAAGCTGCCGAGGTCCTGCTATCGAACACTGGGCTTTCCCCAATCGCCAATGCGACGACTGTGCGCGTTCGAGAGAGCAAGACGTTGATCACGGATGGTCCCTTCGCCGAAACGCACGAGCAATTGGGTGGATTCTTCTTGCTTGAATGCCGGGACCTCGACGAGGCGCTTCGCTGGGCGGAGAAAATTCCGCATGCAAAGTATGGCTCCGTGGAGGTTCGCCCGCTGTGGTCAGAGGTTTGATGATTTTGGGAATGGGATGACAACCGAGTCACAGATCGAGAAAACGTTCCGCGAAGAACATGGACGCGTACTCGCCGCGCTGATCAGTCTGCTGGGGGATTTCGAACTGGCAGAGGATGCCCTGCAGGACGCGCTGGTCAATGCGCTGGAACGCTGGCGAATTGACGGCGTTCCACGCAACCCTGGCGCCTGGCTGACCACCGTCGCGAAGCGTCGCCTCATCGATCGCCTGCGCCGTTCGAAGTTCGAGGACTCTGATTCCGTGATTCCCAACTCCCTTGCCCAGGAAGAACCCGAAATGGACGACACACTCCCCGATGACCGGCTCAAGCTGATGTTTACGTGCTGCCACCCTGCACTGGCACTGGAGGCACAGGTCGCCCTGACGTTGCATACTCTTGGCGGTCTATCCACGCCGGAAGTGGCGCGGGCTTTCCTTGTCGCAGAACCGACGATGGCACAGCGACTGGCACGGGCGCGCAGGAAGATCCGCGATGCAGGCATCCCCTACCGCGTGCCCCCTGCAGATCTCCTCCCGGAACGACTCGAGGCACTTCTCGCAGTACTTTATCTGATCTTCAATGAAGGTTACGTCGCCACGAGCGATATTTCACTCATCAGGAGCGAGCTCTGCGACGAAGCGATTCGTCTGTGCCGTATTCTGGTGGACTTGCTTCCCCAAAGCGCCGAGGCTCATGGACTGCTGGCGCTCATGCTATTACATGACTCACGACGAGACGCGCGGCTCACTTCCAGAGGAGAGCTAATTCTGCTCGAGGAACAGGATCGTACCCTTTGGGATACCGGCAAAATCCGCCAGGGAATTGCAACTCTGGATGAGGCAATTGCTCTTCACGATCCCGGGCCCTACCAGGTTCAGGCAGCGATCAGCGCTTTGCACGCCGAGGCGCCAAACGCGGCTGCCACGGATTGGACCCAGATCGCCTTGCTCTATGACACCCTTGCAAAGGTGACGCCTTCCATGGTGGTGGAAGTCAACCGCGCCGTTGCGATTGCGATGGCAAATGATCTGCAAAAGGGATTGCAAATGTTATTGCACCTTGAAAACGATGCGGTTAATTTCTATCCCTACCATGCTGCCCGAGCCGATCTGTTGCGCCGTACAAACCAACGTGAAGCCGCTGCGGATGCCTATCAGCGTGCGCTTGACCTTTGTAGCAATCCCATCGAACGAGACTATCTTCAACGGCGTCTCGATGAGATGATCAATCAAACGTAGCCGGGTAATTCTGTATTGCCGCGTGTCTCACGCATGTTCCACATGCGAAAGTAAACTTGGTGATCTGCTTTATAGGTCAGAACCAAAGCCTGAAGTTTAAATAATTATGCGGCACTCTGTAACTCATAATGCTCAACCGTTGGGAATGGATCATAGAAGTGATGCAGCATTTTTCGCCACTCCTGATATCCTCCTGAACCACGAAAACCAATGGTGTGATCTTCCAGTTTCTCCCAATTAACCAGCAGAATATAGCGGCTTTCTTTCTCCATGCATCGTTGTAATTGATGCGAAATATATCCCGGCATACTAGAGATGATGCGTGACGCTTCGGCAAAGGCAGCTTCGAAATCTGTCTCTTGCTCTGGAATCACATCCAGGATGCCAACCTCGAGAATCATGATTCAAATTCCTTTCAATCATTCTCAAGCACCAACATCCTATTTCCACCGCGTTGGAACTCGTAATTAACTTTACGGATTTCAAGCTTGTACTCTTGGAAGCTCTCCAAAACACCTTGTAAATAACGCGACTGCCGGGCATTGACATCCAACAATGGGAAAATCCGCACTTCTTTGGCTACTCGCAGCATCTCACGAATAGAAGCGATGTGAAAATCAAAAGTTAGATTGTCAGTATATAAGAACAGAAAATGAGAACTCAATGCGATATCAAAGGATTGGTTATCAAATGGCAACACAGGCAATTCACCCGGAATATATTTTTGGTCTGCTCTTCCACTCTCATAAGAGTCAAGGAAGCGGCGCATGGACTCCATAGGAATTCGCCCAAGCGCATCGGGCGAGGGAATGGTACCCCAAATAAATTTCTCCGGATGAGCACGAGTTTGATTCAATACGTCGTGGTACGTTTCAGAGATTCTCTTTTCGATTGTTTCAAGACTGAAGTAATATAATGGATCAATCGAGGTCACATGCCCGCCGCGTTGGTTACATTCCACATTAAAACTGGCGGGGCCATCTCCGCAGCCTAGAATACGCAAGTCCAAATCAGATGGAGTCAAATCAAGCATGCAAGTGTATTCATCCAAATTCCTGCCCCACGGAACAACATCTTTATATTGAATCATCACCCGCTTCAGCCTTTGCTTTTTAGTGCTTCCTGGAAGCTCTCCGCAAATTGTTTCGCCGCCCTAACTGGACTTTCACTCCCACCAATCGTCTTCACACAAGCTGTCCCGACAATCACGCCATCTGCCATCTTGCCTACTGCTTTTGCCTGCTCAGGTGTGCTAATCCCAAACCCCACACAGACGGGCGCGGAGGTGTGCTCGCGCACGCGAGCGATCAACTCGCCCAATCCTTCCGAAATTGATTTACGTTCTCCGGTCACACCGGTTACCGAGACAAGATAGATGAATCCTTTTGCGTTGCGGGCAATCATTTCCATGCGTTCAGCAGATGATGTCGGCGCAAGCATCGGAATTAATGGTAGGGATGGGCGGCTGCCCATTCCTACTAGTATTGATTCGAACTCCTCCGACTCTTCCGTCGGCAAGTCCGGGACGATGAATCCATCCGCACTGGTATCCACTGCATCGCGGATAAATTTTTCCAAGCCATACGCCAGCATGGGG
>Ga0065705_10104821_pt1 | contig 10847 bp, 4 predicted proteins | sample SwibulcommuniRL2_FD_59092 | JGI IMG/M metagenome (GOLD analysis project Ga0065705, IMG submission 59092) | Bulk soil microbial communities from switchgrass field near Rose Lake, East Lansing, Michigan, USA - RL2 Bulk Soil v2 (version 2) | ecosystem: Environmental > Terrestrial > Soil >... | reverse complement strand
CAGTCAATGCTGATGTATTAGATGATGCGGGCGAGATTCTCTATCGTCTGTCGGCTGATCCACTACCAAACGGAGGATGCTATGGCGCGCGAATGGCAACCTAACGGGTCAAACTACGACTACTGGAGAAGTGACAATCCTCTGATCCAGGGATGGTGGAGATTTGGCGGTGTGAATCCCAAGAACAATTATCAGGTTCCTGGAGAGCAAAGCACATCAAATAACCTTTCTGGTATGCTAGTTGACTCTGGTCCGCAAAAGCATCACCTCAAGCCATATTTCATTGGAGCTGCCGATAATGAAGTAATGGTTCCCGTAGCAAGTATTGCGCCATGGGATCCAACTGGTAGTGGTTTGCAATTCAGATGGCTGAATGTCGCAGATAATAAGATGATCTATGCAGATCCGTCTCTTGTTCTAGAACAGAGTGCTGCATCAAATCAATCGCTTGGTACGCTGACCTTTGGTAATCCAATGTATTCTGGTTTTACCGTAATTGGATGGGTAAAAGTTCCAGATAAGAATCCAGCCAATACAACAGAACAAACATTCATTGGTAGATCAGACCAAGACAATGGCGCGCTCGGTACGACCGTGCAATGGAGACTCACCTGGGTCAGACTTGGCACAAACCAATATGCCCTGTTCGTTACTCTGCTTTCTGAAGCTAATTATGTCTTTCCTGTTGGTACTCAGGTTATCACAGTTAACGTAAATAGTAATGCGGCTGCCTTCCCGTCTGCTGCTAACGGCGTATCAGTTACGACTCCAAACTTTCCACTTGATCGTTCTCAGGCATTCTTTATTGCAATGCAGGTTAGAAGAGAGAACGTTGAATCTAACAGAAGCTTTACTCCTAATGGTAGTGGTCAAGTCACTGTTTATATTGGCACACAATCTAGTGGTTTGATTCAATCTGCAACAAACTTCTTTAATGGAACTAACATTGTCAACAACTTCATTGGACATGACCTTGATAGCGTGCCATTAACTATTGGTTCTGATTCATATCCACGTACAAATACAACAGCGAGAAATAGACATCTTGCTAGCGGTGCTATAGTTGATGAGTTCATCTATGTTGCGGATGGATTCTTGTCTAATGATCGTATTGCCTACTATGCTCTCAGCGGTATTCGTAATATCGAAACCAGCAATCCAGAATCGAGTGGATTCGTTCCTGAGTATCCTGGCCAGAATGGTTTGATTGCATATTGGGATTTTGACCAAAACAATGGCAACAATACAGCACCAGCCACGGCATCAGACCCTAGGCTTTGTCTTTCTCTAAGTGGTCTCAATAGCGCGCAGTCTTTTGTTTCGGGCATCTACAATGGACACGCATTGCGTGTTACACCAACTAATACCATCCTAAGTACTTCAGAAGGTGGCACCCTTCTTGCTACCAAAGAGTATCCGGCAATCCCACCCCAGAGCGGTCTATCTCTTCTATTCCCAAGTGGTCAAATCTTAGATGAAGGTATGACCATTATTGGATGGATGCGCTCGGTTCCTACTGGAACGAATCTTGGTGGTGGTGGATTCGGCTGGCTTGGAACTGGTGGTAGGCACAATGCATTCTTCACAGAAAGCATCACGGGAACCGTAACATCTAACAGGAACGTTCTATCTGTTGCTGGTCATGTGAGCGGTGCCGGTATATCTCCTTTACCAAACGTGCGCATCGTGAGCTATGCGTCTTTGACTGGCACAAGAGGAGACCGCCCAGGTAACGCTCTTGGTTTAACCAACTCTGCTCAGGCCGCCGCAGAATATGATACTGGTGATGATGCGTGGCACCTATGGGCTGGTGTATTCGATTTGAAGGCTGGACAGATGTATATGGTGCGAGATGCCAAGCATTTGATCCAGGTTACTCAACAGGTCTCTTCTGCATCCGGCTGGTCATCAACTGGTCTTGGAACAAACGGCGGATTCTTTGGATTCTTCCCAGTCACAGCAACACGTTCTGTAGAGTTCGATCAGTTTGCTGTATACAATCGTATTCTGTCAATTCCAGAGATGTCTGGATTCGCTCTGAACAATATCAGAATTCCAGCACCCGCACCACCCTTTAATACCTCCCTCAAGAGTGTAGTTGGCTACTGGCCATTAGATGGCTTCACAAATTATGATCCAACTAACGTTAGTGGTTATCGGGTTAATGACCTAAGTTGGTATCGTCATCATCTAACAAATGTGAGTGGCGGATTTACAACAACAGCAACTACAAATACCGAGTTCTTTGATTTTGCAAATTGCTTACAGGTGAATGTCAGCGGTTCAATGATCAGCTTGGAGAGAATCTTCCATGGTCAGAACTTAGATATGTCATCAGCCAATTCATTCTCACTAAGTGGAATGAGTGCCGGTGCGTGGATATATTTGCCATCTGGTGATCTACAAACTCAGGGTAATGGAAGTAGCGGATTGTATGGCGACCACATGATTATGGGAGCCTGGGATCAGAGTTTGAGCAATTGCTCGTGGTTCCTAGGTGTCAAAGACAATAAGTTTCATCTCAAGTTTTTTGATGATAGCACAACCTTAAATACCTTCTCCAGCGAAGGTGATGTGCCATTTAATACTCCATTCTTTGTGGGATGCAATATCTTCCCATCTGGAGGGGCACTCAAGGCAGAAGTAGCCTATGCTTTAGGAAGCGAAACTGGCAACGTAACCTATGCGATTGATGGTAACTTCGCTAGTGCGTCAAACTTCGCAAATCCATGTGGGGCAAGTGGTTTTAGTATTCTAAATGCTCCTAATTCGATGTTTGGATTCCCATCTGGAACAAAGATCGGTCCTGTATTCGTTCATATGGGATATCAGACAGCAGATCAGTGGATTAAGACAAAGCGCTCGTTAATCACCAATATTCCACTAGCAAGTGGTGGCGTTTCTACTAGCGATCCAGCCAATATTTCACATTGGCCACTAGATCTTCAGACAAATCCAAATCCAGATAGAGGATTAGAGCAGAATCTGTTAACCCTGATCAATACCGACGCCCATGGAATTGGCACCACTCGTGCTATTCATAACAGCGGTATTATCATCAGACGACCAGAATATCTCGATACTCTGGCATCTAATTCACAATCGCGCAGATTAGATCTAGCTTCTGGCGTTCAGTCGTGGACACTAGTCGGCTGGGTCAAACCAGGAGCAGCATCTACAACAGATAGACATGTGATTATGAACAAGGGTGGCGGCAACGGAGATGGATCTGGTATTCAGATCTATATGCCAGCAGACGCGCTCACCCTGATTGCCGAGGCATCAGGCATCACGGTTACGGCACAAAATGGTGACCTTTCTCCAGAGGCATGGAACCATATTGGTGTTACATTTGATCGTGATAACAACAAATTTACCACTGTCATCAATTGTAGATATGCCGGCTTCACACAGCGCACGCTAAATGAAGTGCCTGTCAATAATTCAGGCATGGTCCTTGGTGGTCGTGGCGATCAACAGAATGATGCGCTTGCTGGTGGTAGCGCGTTCTCTGGTGTTCTAGATGACTTCATGATCTTCTCAAGAGCCCTAACTCTACCAGAGATTTCGGGTCTTGCCGCCAATTCATATAGCTATAGAGAGTCTCCAAACGCTCCCATTACAGGACACTTCGGTGGTTACTTGAGCGGTGTTGAACAACAATTAGTATCTGGTTTGATCGGTGCATTCATGCACGGTCAGGCTCAGGACTTGGCACTGTTCGGTGGCTATATCAGCGGTGTGTCTGGTCAGATGGATCACATGGGTGGATTCATTCACGGTATGGGTCAGATTAGTGGTCTATTCGGCGCATACTTGCATGGTCTGGGTCAGATCAGTGGCTTGTTTGGCGGCTTCCTACACGGTATAGGTATCGCAAGCGGCATCATTGGAGCCTACACATTCGGCGCTGGCGAAGCCCTATCTGAGTTCGATATCTCGTTCAACTTCCAGATTGTTGCTGCCAAGGACTTTGACAGCCGATTAGAGGTCGTAAAGTCAGCCTATCACAACTTTGACGCCATGCTGGGAGTCGTAAGAATCACACAGCCTCCAGAGTGTGAATTACAACTACCACTGATTGGTCTAGTTGCATCTGGTCTACCTTACACACTTACTGTTCAGGGTAGTGGATGGGCATTCGAAGATAAGAAGCTGGCAAAAGTCAGATTCACATTTGCAGACTTCAAGGGTGCCGAAAGCGGTATCTATATTGGTGGATTGCCATATAGTGGTCTGTTCCAGGCGACACGGACGTATGATACTCCAGGTTGGTATACAATCAAGATGGAAGTGATGGATAGTTATGGTTATCGCCATAGCTGTTGCCGACCATTCTTGCTACTACCATCTGGATCTACATCTGGTGCATACTTAGCAACACTACCAGGAATTGAGTTTACAGCAACTCCATCTTTGGGTAGCACAATTCAGCGAGTACTTTTCACGTATGGGCTGTCGGGCTTGGCAACTACAAGTGGACTATTGGAGTATACTGATTTTGCCGACCAGCAAGAGAGTTTGTTGAACGGACTGGAAATGCCATCGGGCACACAATTCGTAAGCTTCGTGCGCGAGCACGACTATACGATGCCCGGAGCGTATTGTCCCGTATGGGCAGTAAGCGGCAATTGGGGAGTGGTTTCTGATTCAATCTCTGCTGGTATCGACTACACATGACGGGTTTTGAATACCTACCTAGACCATATCCATATGGACGCGAACCGTTCCTTGTTGCTTCTGGCGAAAAGGTGGGGTTTGAGGCTCGTTTCTTTTCGATTCCTGCCTTCGCGGCACAGGCTGATAAAAGACTATTCACGGTTTCCGCCAGTCATCCAGTTGCTAACGTTTTCAAGCTCTACGTCAATCGTAGCTCCAATACAACGATCTCGTTAGAGCCAACGATTAGTGCAAGTGGATATGAAAGAGGGACGCCACATTACGCAGATGTCATTCTAGACATTCGCGACGTACTAGAAAGCGCGTGGGCTGGCCATGCTTTGGATTCAGATCATACAGTACAGAACTTCAAAGTAGATCATCTGAATAGACAGCGCGAGCCATATAACATGGCAACGTCATCTAGACCAGATGTTATTCCAGGAGACTATACTCACAAAGAATCTGTCACACTGACGCCGTCTGGTAATGAGCTAGGTGCCGCTAGCTTACAAGATATCGATATTGATGAAGTGCAGTGGCAGCCATTCACACGCCCGAAGAATCTGGCCACTATTACTGGTATGCCATACCAACCATGCTTTCCAATGGTTGTAAAGACCAACGGAGCACTACCAGATTTTTCTTCTCTGGATACGACGCAATTTGCCCAACTCGGTCTTGGCGGTGCTGCATCTGGTGGTATGCTTATTACTGGTGATCGTCTACTATCTGGCAGCTCCTACAAACTGCTAAATGGTTCTGGTGCCGTAGCTGCTGGGCAGGGATCATTCATACAGATGGTTCCATGGGCTACGTATCCAGCAGAGAACAAGCTTAGTCTTTATTATGAGACCCAAGCTAGTGGAACTATTACGGCATCGGGACGACAATCTGTCTATAATACAGCAACGCCATCCAGTGATGGAGTTCATCTTCTAGATGTTTCTGATGTTGGAGCTAGCGGAAGATTAATCCAATGTTGGCCATCTAACTATCATGCAACGAGTGGCATAGATCGCAACGGCAAGGCCCATAACGGAGTGCACGTTACGAATCGTCTGATCTACAACCTTACAGAGGGTAATCCTGGTAATCTACAGCATGGTCGTAGCCCCAAGAACGGCAAGAAGGTATTTGCTCACTTTGTTGGCACCGAGAACAACACGCTGGGCAAAAACTATGGCACGGCTGCTGGTAAGTATGCAAATGGCAATACGATCTTTGGTTTCGGCGGCATCATCACTCCATTAGCTGGCACGGCACCAAATTTTTTCTCAACAGTCTCTTGGTTTTCTTCAAACAAAACTTTCTCACCAATCTCTTGGACTACGTTCAACACAACTGTTTATGAACCCAGGGCTGGATCTTTCGGTGGACCAAACAGCACCACATTTACTCTAGGTGATATTAACGCATCGACCTCGCGTATTGTTACGCGCAAATCATATACCCAATTTGGTAATTTGGATCAAGTTGTCACCCCAGATGGCGACATGGCAGCCAACGGTATAAAAGTTTCTCAGGACATTAACTACGAATCACACATCTATAGAGAGGGAACAGATCCCACAACTGGTCTGTTCGCATGGATTGAATTATCACCACCAGAATCTCCAGTATTTTCAACGCAAGCTTACACCTACTTCAATAATACATATCTGGTCAATAACATCTTTACGTTGTTCTTTAACATTAGACCAAACTATGGTCTGGTGCATGTGAATGGTGACATTTGGATCCAGTGGAGTAATGTATCTGGCGGAACTCAAGTCAAGCCAATTTGTAATCAGTTTTCGCCAATAGGTACGGCTTCAACCAAGCTTGTGCCACCACAAGCATACGCACAATCAATTATCGTAGTTGGATCTTTCCCCACATGGGCTATACGATTAATTGTGACGACCAATAATCAGATAACGGTTCCAGATACGATCGATATCAACTCTGCAAACTTCTCAGTCATCACATTTGCCTCAGATGTACCCATGACGACATCGAAAGTTGATAGATTTGGTCCTGCCGTGTGGGATCCTGACGAAGGTGTAAACTACCTATATTTCAGCACTATTGATATACCAGCCCGTGTTTATTTTGCCAAGATGAATACTTCTTTCGTCATAACCCAAATAAATCAAGTAGACGTAACCGACGCTATCCTAAGTGGTAGGTCGGCTATTTTAGACATTTAGTGTATACTACAACAGACTAGTCATCTAAGGAGCGGATTTTGAACACCTTAACTTTCCTTGCGCCAAGTGGTGCTCCCGCGAGCGGGACCATCATCCAGCAGCTAACAACCCCAGGTAACACCAGCGGAGCAAACTTTCTAGGTTTCTTCGGTACTGGTGGGCCTCAGGGCGCTCCATTTGCAGTCATCGTTGATCGTTACCAGGATAAGACGTTCATTACAAACATGAGCGGAACCAATCTTGGCGTAGCCCCATGGGGACTGCGCGCCAGTGGTCAACTGATCAACAATAAGTATTTGACTTCGAATACGGTCAACATTGACGGTGGTGGGTCGGTTGCAATTAGCACCGTGCCCATCAACTCTGGAACAGTACTAATTCGATTCGTGCCATCAGGATCGATTGCTGTAAGAACACAAAATGCCACACTTCGTGCTGTCATCTTGAACTCTACAAGCGGTGTCGATAACGTCACTTCTGTTGTTACGGGCTTGAAGGTTCAGGGTTTTGAACCAATTAACGATAGCGCGTGGACCCAGATGGCTGGCACTGGTGCAACTGATAACCAACTGCCATTCAACGATCATAACTCATCGTTGGCTCAGCACGATTTCTTCGCTTGTTTGTCCGCATCACCTGAGGCTGTAGGTCAGAGAAACAACTTTGGTTTCTTCATGATCGTCGAGTTCCTCTAATAGAAGGATAGGGTATGAATACTAAGGATGTCGCTAGGGACTCCTACCATCTCGCAACGAGATTGGAGGAGTGTCCATTCAACGCTTTTTGGGTTGTCTTACTAGATGACGGCACTGAAATCTATCAATCTGAAGACAGGGCCGATCTGAAAGAATGCAGTCCATGGATGCGCCTCAAGCAACTTTGTCAAGAGACAGGACGTAAGATCCTGCATATGGCATATGCATTCCGTGATGGCAAGGGCACTCAGATTAATTGTCTGCCAAATGCTGGTGGCTATTTCTTTTCTAAGAGGATGCGCACATTATTGACTGCCCATCCAGCCCTAGCTGGATTCACTGACGACGCGATCGGCGTTGGATATCTTCGTGGAAATATGCTCACGGTGATTTGGCTAAGAAATGATGGTGTGCGCGAAGAAGACAGTCGCGACATTACTGAAAACGAACCATTCAACCTTATCCGTAGCTGATGCCCAATTTTAATCTCAATGGAAGTCAAATAGATGTAGCAGGGCTGGGTCTGGGTGACTGTCAGCCTGTTATCACATTTCCATCGGGATTAATTCCGTCAGGCCAGCCCGGTCGCGATCTCGAAGCTGCGTTGATTCAGATCAATGCTACATTCGGATTCAATACTACTCCACACGGATTTGCTACGACTTGGGTTCCAACCCGTGATGACCCTAAGGCATTCCACGGAGCTAGTGGTCAGGCACCTAACGTTGGTAGCATTATTGGATTCACCGTTGGTGAGTTCCTAGTTAGTGGTGAGATCACTCACTCAGAGTATAACATTGACGCCAATGGTGGCACAATTCTCAATGTCAACATCGCGGATACTCGACGCTGTCTCGATAAGCTTCGCATTATCACAGAAGATCTTGGTCCGGTTAATCCAGGTTCTGGTGCAATCTCTGTCGCAAGAGCGATTCGTATTATTGATGGCTTTGAAGACCTAAATGGTCAGGTCTCAGAGGAAAAGTTCAAGGAATATCGCAAGATCCTCGAACAGGGTGCAACCTACCCTCAGATCGTTCGCGCCATTCAGCTAGCTATTGATCAGGGCGAGATCTTATTCGATATCAACTCTATCCCAACCGTTGCACAGCTAGAAGCAAATCTTGGTGGCACGGCATCTGCTATTCGCTTCCAGTTTGACGCTACACCATTGAGCGAAGTTGTCACCCGTGTTCTAGAAGCAACTGCGTATGACTGGTATTGGAGTATGTCTGCTCAGGCAGTGAGGCTGGTCAATCGTCGTGTGCCATTCTCTTTGCGTGAAAGTGATCTTTTCGAGATCGTATCAGACCTAGGCGCGGCAAGTGGACTTGATGCTACAATTAGACTAGCATATGGTGACGATCTAATCGATCAGGCACGCCGTGTTAGATTGTTGGGCGCTCACCAAGAAGGGTGGATCAATTCGCCACTATTAGCTCCTCTAGATGGTCTTGATACGCCAGCATCTGGTATTGTATTCCAACCAGCATGGACAAACTTTTCTGTTCAGTTCATCGACGCTGTTGGTATTCTGCGTTCTTATAAGCCCGGCGATCTAGAATTGAAGGCTGCTCTTAAGGGTATCGAACACTGGACGTATTTCAAGAAGTATCAGACAGCGCCACTGAATCTGAACTTGACATCTCCAGGATTTGGACTTGCATCCGATGCTGGAAGTATTGCCGCACAGCATCCTGACTTTCAGAGTCGTATCGATCCAGCAATGCCGTTGGCAAACCTTGGCGGTAACGAATCTGGTCAATTGCGTCTGATCAACAATAGAAGAGATGCCGCACAAAATTGGGTTTTGAACTTCTACAACAGAGTTAAGGATCACGCAACGCGCTTTTATGGTAGGGCATACATTGCATCGGGTGTATTGATTAGTTCAACATCCGGCGCATTCAAGCTCGCAAACTCGGCGTGGGGTAACGTTGAGAATCAAATTGAAGGACAGCCACTTAGCATTACAGGATCAAGCGGTCAGTTCGTAAATGACTATGAAATCAATAGAGACCTTGGACCACTAGCTCCATTCAAGGGAACTGACGATAAGATTTCAGCTTACGTTGTACTACCTTCGGGCACCGTTTATGGTGTCGAGGGCGATGAGTCTCCAGCGGGATTCGGTCAATGGACAGAAGACTACAATATTGGCAATACTCCAGCCACATCCGGTAGACGTTGGCGCACGGGAGAGCACTATCTACCAGTTACTCTAACTGAGGTAGGCCAGCTTACGATTGATCCCCGCGATCCTCTACGCGCATTTGAAGAGTATCCAGAAGGAACACTACTAGCCGAACTACCAATTATAGCGGGTTCTGGCCTAGCATCAGATTTCATCTTCCGCAATCTAGTAACCCTAGCCGAAGAGGCCCTAGACTCAACAAGTTCTGGTCTAGTTGATACTGTTGACCCAAGTCTGTTGATCGCGCCTTATCTCAGGCTGTCTGGCGTGGCAATCCCGATCTTGTCGCCAACAAGATATGGCATGTCATTCCCATCGACGTGGGTAAGTGGATCTCTGCTTACACCATGTGATGCAGAAACCATCGTCATTGACGAACAGTTTGGTCCTTGGAATTTCCCACCACAGGGAACTACAACATCGCTTCGTATCATGGAAGATCGTGCCATGCGCCGTCTCCAGGGTCTAATAGCGCCAGCGGCAACGTCTACATTTGCCCAAGTAGAAGTAGTTGGTATGCCCACCATCTCATTTGATGGCTTCTCGAACAACGATCCAGATACAAGTGGCAGAATCGGTGTTAGAAATCACGGCATCACAGACATCAACTTTAGTCTGGGATCGAATGGCATTCGATGCAACTACCGCGTCGCCAGCTTCTTTGCTAGATTTGGCGCAGAGGTTCCGCTTGGCGAGCGTCAGCGAGCAATCCTAAATGGCATCATTAATCCTATTGACGTAGATGTCCTACAGCTTGCGCCAGGAACAAGAACGCCATCGCGTCCAGCCCCACCACCACAGATTCTTGTTGGAGCCACTAGCCGTGGAGAAGTTACTCGTAAAGTAACAATCACAACGGTTAACAATGCTCTAACGTTTAACAACACACCAGATGCGGGCACAGCGGAACGCTATCGTGGTCTAAGCGTGCAGGACTACAACTGTCCACCAGTTCGCCCAGGCAGCAACGATCCAGACTTCCTTGCCCTGGGTGGCGCTATCTGCGTAGACGGCTTCTTGAATATTGGCGATCAGGCCATCTATCACGTTAATGAATTCAAGCTCGAAAATGGCCGCAGAGAGGTCGCGCGCTTCTTTACTGGCGGG
>Ga0065705_10002490_pt1 | contig 10860 bp, 8 predicted proteins | sample SwibulcommuniRL2_FD_59092 | JGI IMG/M metagenome (GOLD analysis project Ga0065705, IMG submission 59092) | Bulk soil microbial communities from switchgrass field near Rose Lake, East Lansing, Michigan, USA - RL2 Bulk Soil v2 (version 2) | ecosystem: Environmental > Terrestrial > Soil >... | reverse complement strand
GGATTACAGGCGGGGATTTACCGCACGAGCGGGAAAACGATTCAGTTCTTCGGGCAGTACGACGTCATGCGCCAGAGCGCGTCGGTGCCGTTCACGCTGAACGCCGTCGCCAGCATCGAAGGCCTGAACAACTTCCACCGCGGCACCGTCGTGGACGAAGAGGACAACGAGTACGCGACCGCGCTCAGCCCTCTTCTTTCACGAACGATGGGCAATTACGCCGCCTTCTACCTGCAGCCGTCGTACATCTTTCACTCCAATACCTACAGCACGGCCGGCTGCCTCGAGCACATCGAGCACGGGCACGACATCCCCGGGTGCGCCGATCTGGCAACGGGCATCGAGTCGAACACGCTGCTGGTGGGACTGAGCACGCGGCTTCGCGTGCGCCCGAGCGTGTACCTGGTGGGATCGTGGACGCCCCGTGCGAGCGGCTTCCGGCCTGGCGTCTCGTTGAAAACGTTCGGCATCGAGAAGCGGCTGCGCGGGCACGTCTTTCAGCTGAATGTGTCGAACGGACTCGGCACGACGATGGCCGAGATGGCCCGAGGCGCGTCGAACGACCACGACTGGTTCCTGGGCTTCAATATCTCGAGGAAATTTTATTAGTCGGCAGTCATCAGTCAGCGGTTGGCAGTCCCAGTCGGCAATCCCAGTCCTCAGTCAGCAGTCTCACTGCCAACTGTCGACTGAGATTGCTGACTGAGATTGCTGACTGCGATTGCTGACTGCCGACCGCCGACCGTCGACTACTAGTTCTGCTTGACCAGCTGCCCTCGAATCGCGCCGCCAGTGTTTACCGACGTGTGCACGTTGAAGTAGTTGCCGGCCGGGTTGTTGAAGACGCCCTGCGCAACCTGCGCCGCAGAGACGGTTGCGGATGTGCTTTGCAGCCCCGTCTTGACGATGGTCGACTGCCCGGTTGCAACCGCGGTATCGGTAACAGTCAACGGCAGGCCCACGACGACAGCTGTATTGGTCCCCGCCGGCGCGTTGTGAATGTGGGCGCCAGTCAGCGTCGTGTTCGCCGGGAAGCCGGTGATGTTCACCGTGAAGTCGTAGGTGGCCCCGGTGATGTTTTGCGCCGAGTCGCGGGTCACGGTCATCGTCAACTGCATCGTGCCGCTGGCACCGGCATCGGCGTTGGCCGCCGGTGCCCCGTTCGCACCAAACGGTGCTACTTCGTTCGTCGGCAGCAGGATGGCGGTGAACTTCGCCACGTTCGGATCCGACGGGCTGGTCGGTGAATCATCGCAGGAGATTCCAAAGACGAGCACAAGGGCGAGCATCGCAACACGCTTCATGGGTAGCCTCCCGAAAAAGAGTCCGAAATCTTATGTCCGAAGAGTCTCTGAGTCTCAAGAAGTCCAGGAGTCCGGAGAGTCCTTGGAGTCCAAGGAGTCCAGAGTGTCCCGGGAGTCCAGAGAGTCCGACTGGTCCAGGGTGCCAACTGATCGACGGCCTGGACGCGTCCGTGTCCCGGAGTTCAGGGAGTGAGACTCGTGCAATCACCGGACCATTACGGAGTTGCTGATTCTATTGCAATCGGCGGTGGTCCACCTTACCGATTTCGTAAATCTTTACGCTGGGCGCAGTGGGAAGTCCGGAGAGTCGTGGGATCAAAGAGTCCGGACGGAGTCCGGGAGTCCGTCAGAGTCGGGGAGTCCGCCCGTCAGAGCCCGCGAGTCCACGAGAGTCCGGGAGTCTATCAAAGTCCGGGAGTCGAAGAGTCTGGGAGTCGTTCCGGAAGGACGAAATACATGCCTCCGGGCTGTACCAGGATTTGGCCGACATGCTGTCGGCTTTCATCGATTACTTGCTGCGATCGGACTTCCGGGACAGATAACCACGACAGAGTCCTGGAGTCCTTGGAGTCAAACAGATTCCCGTGAGTCTCTAGAGTCGGAGACTCTCCGGACTCTTCCGACTCTTCCGACTCCTCGGACTCTCCAGCCGACTCACACGTCCAAGATTCTGAACGGCTGGTCCGGCGTCAGCTTCCGCATCAGCGGATACGCCACGTTGTAGACGGGGACACCGGTCGACGTGCGTCCCTCTGGCTGACCGTTGTGCGCGTGGCCGTGCAGGACGGCCGTCACATCGTACCGGCCGATCGGTTCTTCGAGCCGGCTCGAGCCGAGGTACGGATAAATCTCGCACGGCTCTCCTTCGACGGTCCCCTGAATCGGCGCGTAGTGCATGACGACGATTTTCTTGTCCGTGCGCAGTCGCGCGAGCGCCGACTCGAGCTTCAGCGCCTCGTTGACGGCTTCGTGTACGAACTGCTTGATGATCGGCTCGCCCCACGGCCCCAGGGCGCGGCGTCCGAAGCCGCCGGCAAACCCTTTCACGCCCGCAAACCCGACGCCTTGCACTTCGCAGGTCCCGCCATCGAGCAGGCAGACCCCGTGGTCGACGAGAATCTGCTGGATCTCACCCTCGTGGCCCGCTTCGAAATCGTGATTGCCGAGCACGGCGACGATCGGGATCCGGACCGATGCCGCCAAATCCTTCACGAGGTTGCGAGCCTCATCGGCAGTGCCGTAGTCGGTGATATCTCCGGCAAGCACGAGGACATCTGCCCCTGTCGTGATCTGCGACAGCAACGGCTGCAACAGACCCGGGGACGACTTGCCGACATGCAGATCGGCTGTAGCGGCAATTCGCATTCTGCGTCACAGAGCAACATACGTGCCTCGTGGCATCTCTCTTGCCTGTGTAGGGGCGTGACACCGACGACCGTTCAAGCCCCCAGCCGGCACGCGACAGAGTTCTACAAGCGTGTCATCAATGTGTTCCAGGACAACGACGTCGAGTTCCTGGTCGGCGGCGCGTACGCCTTCGTCCACTACACCGGGATCGGACGCGACACCAAGGATCTCGATCTCTTCATTCGCCGCGTCGACTGGGAGCGGGCCGCCCGCGCGCTCGAAGACATCGGCATCTCGGCGGAGCTCACCTTTCCCCACTGGCTGGGGAAGGCCTTCGGCGGACGGCAGCGGGAATTCTTCGTCGACCTGATTTTTTCGGGCGGCAACGGCGTGGCCGAAGTCGACGACGAGTGGTTCGCCAACGCACGGTGGGACGAGTCGCTCGGCTTCCCTGTGCGACTGATGCCCATCGAAGAGATGATCTGGTCGAAAGCCTTTATCATGGAGCGAGAGCGCTTCGACGGCGCCGACGTGCTGCACCTCGTCCGCGCGCGGCAGATGGACATCAACTGGCCGAGGCTGGTCACCCGATTCGGCGAGCACTGGCGTGTCCTGCTGTCGCACCTCGTGCTGTTTCAATATGTGTATCCGAACGATCGCGCACCGCACGCGGTCATCGACGAGCTGCTCGATCGTGCGAAGCACGAACCAGAAGCCGATGACGGCATCCGCCTCTGCCGCGGACCGCTGCTCTCGCGCGCGCAGTATCTGATCGACGTCGAACGCTGGAATTATCTGGACGCACGGGAAGTGCCGATCGGCACCATGACGCCCGAAGAAATCAGCCTCTGGACGCAAGCCATCGACAAGAAATAGGTTGTCGGATCTCCGGCGTCATCAGAACCTCACCCTGAAGCCGAGCTGTACAGAGCGCGGATCGCCCACAGCCGTCACCTGACCGTAGGTCGGCGATGGATTGTCCGGGTACGAACCCGGGCCGAAATTCGTGTTTCGGGTGATCACGTTCTTTTGATTGGTCAGGTTGAACGACTCGACCAGACCGGCGACTCGGACCCTGCCGGCGACGTGAAACTCGCGCGAGACCCTGACCCCGAGCGTGAAGAAGCCGCTCCCGATCCCGGCATTGCGCTCGATGAACTCGCCATCGACGACGGGCCGGCCCGCCGTGCCCTGAATCGTGGTCACGCCCGACGTGATGTTGAACGGCAGCGCCGAGTACGCCTGCAGCGCCCCGCTCAGCTCGACGGCCCAGGGCAGCGTCGCCACGCCGTTGAGCACCAACCGATGCCGTTGATCGTCGTCCGAACGTCCCCAATCCTTCGACAGATCGGTCGGATCGATCGGCGAGCTGAAAAAGAACTCACCGACGTTGTTCATCGACTTCGACAACGTGTACGAGACACGGTAGTGCCCCCATGACGTCAATCGCTGCACGAAGGAGACGTGCATCGAGTGGTAATTCGATTCGCCCTCGGAGGAGTACTGGCTGTTGTTGGCGTAGTTCGGATTCGGCCGGCAACCGTTGTTCGTGCCCGACGCCACGCACGTCGGCACGTTCTGGTTGATCGAGATGATGAGGCCGTCCCCACGGGCGTATTGATAACCGATGCTCACCGTGCCGGTGTTGCCGATCTGATGCTCGACTTCCACGCCGGCCTGCGTGGAACGCGCATTCTGTATCCCACGATCCATCGTCGCCAGGTTCACCAGAGTCACCGAGGGCACGGGCGCAGGGAGGATGTTCGGAAAGACCGGTGCCCCCGCCTGGTTCGGCGAAAGGCTGATGCCGATCTGATGCAACTGGTTCAGATCGGTCGTATTGCCCGCCGAGAGGATGGCGTTCGCGATCGCGCGAAGGGGAACGCGATCGTAGAACAGCCCGGCACTGCCGCGCACGACGGTTCTCCTCGATCCGGTCGGCGTCCAGGCGAACCCCACACGGGGGGACACATTGTTGGTGTCGGTGTTGATGGTTTCGAGCAACTGCACATCGTACCGGAGCCCCGCGTTCACGGTCAGCGACGGCTGTACTTTCCACTCGTCCTGCACGTATACGCCGACATTCGGGTTGGTCTGCTCTACAACCGATTCTCCGAATGTCTGCGTGAACCCGGCATTGTTGTAGGTGCCGATCAGGAAGTTCGTCAGCGACGAAAACGTGTACGCACCCCGAACCGATCTGGGATAGGTGATCGTGTCGTCGTTGTAAATGAAGTCCACGCCCGTGCGAAGCGCATGTGCGCCGGCCTGGTGCGACAGGTTGCTGACCGCCTGGATCAATGAGTTGAACCGTGCGTGAGGACTTCCCGACAGGGTTCCGAATGACGCCACGCCCGCTATGCTCACCGCCGGTCCGATCGGATCGGTCGGAAGCGCCTTCAAGTTGCCCCGGACGAACTGCAGGCGGGTTTCGTTGACGGTCCGATGGGAGAGCGTCAGGGTATTGCTGAACGCGATCGACTGATCGAGGTTGTCGAGGCCCGCCGAGGCACTCGGCGCATTCAGCGCGCCCGCGCCGCGCGCGTTCTCTGAGAGCACGTCGTAGAGCGAGTACCGCACGCTGAGCTGATCGCGGTTGCTGACCTGGTGATCGAGCTTGGCCAGAAAGTGTGTCGTGTCGACAGGATTCGAATAGTTGCCCGTTTCGATCGGCGAACCAGGGTAGCCGACCGCCTGCAGCCGCGCATCGATGAGGGCAACGCTGGCAGGAAGGATCGTGGTAAGGCCGGTCTGATCGAGGCGACGTTGCTCGATGTTCGCAAAGTAGAACGTCCGGTTGCGCGCAAAGGGTCCGCCCATGCTCGCGCCGTACTGCCTCTGGTTCATCGGCAACTTCGTGCCCGATAGCGCGTTCTTCGCGTTCATGCTGTCGTCGCGGAAGTACCCGTAGACGTCGCCACGCGCGGTGTTGGTGCCGCTTTTGGTCACCACGCTGATGTACCCGCCGAGCGCACGGCCCAGCTCGGCCTGGCCTCCCGACGTGACGACCTGAAACTGCTCGACGGCATCGACGCCGTAGGGAATGCCGCTCAGCCCGGCGGCATCGTCGTTGGCCGACAGGCCGTCGACGATGAAGCTGTTCGAGAAATTCCGCTGGCTGCCGATCGAGATGCCCTGTCCGGGCACCGCGGAGGTTTCCGCGAAGAGCTGCGTGCTGCCGGTGTTGGTTGGTGATACACCGGGGACGAGCAGCGCGAGATCCAGGAAGTTCCGCCCGTTCATCGGCATCGCCCGGACTTCCTCGACTGGAACGGTGCCGGCAATCTGGCTGCGCGCCGACTCGAGCACTGCAACGTTGCTGGTGACGTCGACGCTGGTTTCGAGCCCGGCAAGCCCGAGCCGCAGAGGAAGCTCGAACGCCGATCCGACCGTCACGTTGACCGTCTGCGTCGCATCCGTGAAGCCCGCGAGATGCACCACTACGTCATAGCGCCCCACTCGAAGGTAGGGAAAGCGGAACCGTCCCTCTGGGTCCGTCAATGTGTCGCGCGTCAGATTCGTCTCGGACTGCCTGACCGTGACGCTGGCGCCAGGCACGACAGCCCCTTGCGGATCGGTGACCCGACCGCTGATGGTGCCGTAGTTGATCGTCTCCTGCGCCGCGAGCGCGCGCGTCATGACGCACACGCAAATCGCGAACAAGAAGACACGGCCCATAAACCTCATGGGTCTTCCCCCGTCTCTTGGTCGTTGAACGGAAACTTGAATGAACCGGTTGCGGTCCGCCCGAAAGCGGCAGCTACGCGCGAGGCGGGGGCGAGAGCGGAATGGGCGCGAGCGAGATCGCCGACGGTGAAATCGCCGGTGCGGCGTCGTCAGCACCAACGGGCAGCGGCATGTCCATCACGGCAGGCAGCACACCAACCGTGCCGAAGAACGCGGTGAATCCCGTATCGGTTTGCGAGCATCCAATCGTTGGACAATCGCAATCGTGCTTGCCGTGATTCTCGGCGTGAAGCGGACAAGCGGGCTTGTCGTGGAGCGGGCACTCCGCCATGCCCGCGTGCTCTGCGGCTGCGCCGTGATCGCACGACAGCGCGGTCGACACGGCGGCGATCGCCACAGCGTGCCAGACGAGAACAATCGCGGCCAACACGCGGGCGCGATTGCGGATGTGCCGCATAATTAATGAATATGGTCCTCTTGCATGTCTGACCTGTCAAGCTGATGCGATCCATTTTCTTGGTGGCTACGCTGCTCATTTCGACACATGCCGAGGCACAGCCGTCGAACGACGACGGCTGGCGCTGGAACGTCAGTGGAAACGTCTTCGCCGGCCTCAACTATCAGCACCGCAAGTTCGACGATATCCAGACCTTCGAGTCACAGAACTGGGCGATGGGCATGGGCGAACGACCCCTGGGCCGCGGACGCGTGACCGTTCATTCGATGGTCTCGTTCGAACCGTTCACGTTGAAGGACATCGGCTCGCCTCAGGTATTCCAGACGGGGGAAACCTACAAAGGCATTCCGCTCATCAACTACCAGCACCCTCACGATCTCTTCTCCACGTTGACCGTCGCATATACGCAGCCGGTCGGCTCGTGGACGCTCACGACTTCGGGCGCCGCCGTCGGCATGCCCGCGCTTGGACCGCCGCCGTTCATGCATCGGCCATCGGCTGCCGAGAACCCGCAGGCGCCGCTCGCCCATCATCACCTCGACTCGCTTCACATTACGCCTGGCGTGCTGACCGTTGGGCTGTCCCGGCAGGGTATTGGAATCGAGACGTCGTGGTTTCAGGGCCGAGAGCCTGACGAAGATCGGATGGACATCGACTGGGGCGCGCTCGACTCGTGGTCGATGCGCGGCTCGTGGATGCGCGGACCGTGGAGCGCGCAGGTGTCGGGCGCGCACGTGAACGAACCGGAGCCCCGCAATCCTGGCGATATGGTGCGCCTCATGGCGTCGATCGCGCACACGCGAACGGGGGCGATCTCCACCGCCGTGATGGCGGCGTGGGGCCAGACGCGCGAGAGCCATGGCGTCTCGAACGGTTTCCTCGTCGAGAGCAACATCTCGTGGCTCGAGCGGAACTACCTGTACTCGCGGATCGAGCTGGTTGAAAAAGAACTGCCCCACACGCATGGCGGCTCCCTTCAACCAGCGCACCTTCCGATGAACATCGGGGCGTTCACGGTCGGCTACACGCGCGATCTGCTGACGGGGTCGTTCGGGCAAATCGGGATCGGCGGCGACGCCACGATGTACTACGTGCCGCACGAGCTGCAGGAAACCTACGGCGCGCCCCTCTCATTCCACACATTTCTGCGCTATCGCTTCGGCACGCCCTCGCACGCCGACGTCGAGCATCATCATCATTAGGGCGTTTATCAAGATCGCAAGCGCGTCCGGCCCAGGAGCTTCCGCCTTCGCGAAGCTACGGCGGACGCGCCGAAGCCTTGGCGCAGGCGGGTCGGATTCGCGAGGCAGCAACACCAAGCCAAGTGCGTGCCAGCCGACGGTACGGTCCGGCTAAAGCCGGACACTACGTACCACAATTCGCGACTCGGCGTCCCGGCGACCCGGCGTTGCATTTTCTCGGTCTACTTGCGCGGAGCGGCGGCGAGCCAGGCGTCCAGCCGCTGCGACTGAATCCGCGTGGCACTCGGCGACGGGCTCAGGACCCATCCATGGGCCGGATCGGTCCCGAGCGTCACGTCAACCGGTCGCGCGACGTCGTGCCGCTCGATCGTGAGAGAGATCTTCGTCCCGGGCGGAAATCGCGCGACCCGCTCGACCAACAGGTCCGGCTGCAGCGGCTCGCCGTTGATGGCCACGATCTCGTCGAGCAGCGACAGGCCCGCGACGGCCGCCGGCGAACCACGGCGAATGCCCGAGATGACCGTTTTCTGATCGTCCGTTGTCGTCGTCACGCCCAGCCACGCGCGAGGCGAAGAGGCCGGAGGCGTGATGCGCAAACCCAACCACTCGATCGCCGGCGCGTAGTCGAGCTCGACCGTCGTTTCCAGCACACGCGCGAGCCAGTCGCGCATCTCCTGCGCATGCGCGGGCGCCACGATTTCGGCGGCCACGTCGCGCACGTCCTCGCGTCGATACCCTTTTTCCCCAGAGAACCGCTTCAGCATGAGCCGGATGAAATCGTCGAGCGAACGAACCCCGGCCGTGTACTGCCTGATGTTCGCGTCGAGCAGGAATCCGAGCACCGCGCCCTTCACGTAATAACTGATCGCGGTGTTCGGCGTGTTCTCGTTCGGGCGGTAGTAGTTGATCCACGCGTCGTAGGAGGCCATCTCGACGGGCTGCTCGAGGCGCCCCGGGGTCATCTGCAGGCTGCGAATCTGTGCCGAGAGCGCCCCCAGAAACTCGGTTTTCGTCACGACGCCGGCGCGCGCCAGCATGAGATCGGCGTAATAGTCGGTGATGCCTTCGACGAGCCAGAGAGACTTGGTGTACACCTCGTTCTCGTAGTCGAACGGTCCCAGCTCGACGGGCCGCAGGCGCTTGCCGTTCCACGCGTGAAAATATTCGTGGCTCGCCAGGCTGAGCCACTGCAGATACTCGCCCCGCGTGTCCGCATCGAGCGGCGTGTTCATCATCGTCGAGTTCCGGTGCTCGAGGCCGTTTCGTGCCGATCCGATGATGTTGAAGAAGTAGTACCGCTCGAACGGCAGACTGCCCCAGAACCGCGCGATGGCGTCGGCCACCACGGCGAGATCGCGCACCGCCTGAGGGCCGTTCCACACGCCGCGCTCCCGGAAGTTGACGAGGTAGTGCGGCTTGCCCTGGATGCTGAATTCGTAGACCGACGGCGACCCGGCGACGATGGGCGAGTCGACGAGCATGTCATAGTCGGCGGCCACGTAGCTGTCGTCGCCCGTTCCGGGTGTCATGCCCGAGAAACTTCCCTTCCAGGCGCGCGGCAGCACGAGCCTCACCTCGTGCGCGCGGTGCGATGGCGATTCGACGAGCGTGATGAATGTCGACGCTCCGTTGATCACCGCGAACTCATCGTCCACCCAGTTGGTGCGGACGCTCATCTCGTGTGCGTACACGCGATAGCGCACCCAAACCGTTCTGGCCCCGCCGGTCGCGATCTGCCATCGGTTCTTGCGCGTCTTCTCCACCGAAAGCGGCGCGCGCGCCTCGTTGGCCGCCGTCAACCCCTCGACAAATCGTTCGTACTCGCGCACGAGATACGACCCCGGCGTCCACACGGCCATCATCAACTCGATGTTCGGGCGACCCTCGGTGGGATACGACGCCTCAACGTCGATGTAATGGGTATGAGGGGCGGGAAACGATACCGTGTACCGGACAGGCTCGCGGGTCTGGGCGAGCGCCGGGTGAGACAAGAACACGAAGATCACGAAGAACGAAACCAGACAAGAACACGAAGAAAGAAATCCTCTGTCCTTCATCCAACGGTCTCCCCCGCACGCAACTCAATCACCTCGATCCCTTTCGGACGACAGTGACGCCGCAATTCATCGGGCGTCCCGGTCAACTCAGGGAACGTCCCATAATGTATCGGCACCACAGCCTTCACACCCAGCCACTCCGCGGCAAGCGCCGCATCTTCCGGCCCCATCGTGAAGCGATCGCCAATCGGCAGAAATGCGACCTGCGGCGCATGCCGGTCGCGGATGAGACGCATATCGCCGAAGAGGGCCGTATCGCCGGCGAAATACACCGCCGTACCATCGTCAAAACCCACGACGAATCCGGTGGCGGGACCGAGATAGGCGCCGTCTGGCGCGCTGCTGCTGTGGACGGCCGGCACCATCGCAATCTGAAGGCCCGAGAGCTGCTGACGGCCGCCGATGTTCATCGGGCGCAGATGCTTCACACCCTGACGCTCGAGCCATGCGGCCAGCTCGGGTGCCGCGACGACGGTTGCGCCGGTCTCGCGGGCCACGGCCACCGCATCGGCGCAGTGATCGGCGTGCCCGTGGGTCACGAGCACGAGATCGATCGCACCAACCCGCTTCGCCGCGGCCGGACACGACGGGTTGTCCGTGAGGAACGGATCAATCAGCACGCGCAGGCCCTTTGGAGAGGTAATGAGGATGGTGGCGTGCCCGAGCCATGTGACTTTCAGACGTCCCAACGCGGCGCGTGACGCGGGAGAATGGGGCTCGGCCGCGGGCAATCGCATGCAAGCGAATTATCCCTGATTTCCGTTAAGATCGAGGAGACGTGTCCAGAGTCATTCCCCTTACGCCTG
>Ga0065705_10006064_pt1 | contig 10861 bp, 1 predicted proteins | sample SwibulcommuniRL2_FD_59092 | JGI IMG/M metagenome (GOLD analysis project Ga0065705, IMG submission 59092) | Bulk soil microbial communities from switchgrass field near Rose Lake, East Lansing, Michigan, USA - RL2 Bulk Soil v2 (version 2) | ecosystem: Environmental > Terrestrial > Soil >... | reverse complement strand
CTGCAAAAAAGTCTGGAACGGTTGGTCCAACATCACGAAGCGCTGCGCCTCCGGTTCGCACACGAGGCCCGGGAGTGGGAACAGACAAATGCCGCGCGTGAGACTCACGATGTGTTCAAGTGCGTAGACCTGTCATCACTCGCTCCCGAAACGCAAACAGCGGAGATCGAGAGGACTGCGAACGAAACGCAGGCAAGTCTCGACTTAAACGAAGGGCCGATCATCCGGGTCGTCTATTTCGATCTTGGAATTGGCAGACCGCACCGCCTCCTGATCGTCATTCATCACCTGGCAGTTGATGGTGTGTCGTGGCGAATACTGCTCGACGATATGCAAAAGACTTACGAGCAGTTACGGCGTGGTGAGGAGGTAAAGCTTCCAGCAAAGACGCTCTCCTTCAGGCGCTGGTCTGAATTGCTCGGGACGTACGCTCAGTCCGAGTCAGTGCGGCAGGAATTGGAGTATTGGACAGCGGCACCTCGCCGGCAGGGCGGGAAGTTGCCGATTGATCGTGAGGGAGGCAACACAGCGGATTCGGCGCGCAGTCTCTCGGTCTCTTTAACGGCTGAGGAGACCCGGCTTCTGCTGCAAGAAGTACCGCGCGCTTATCGAACCCAGATCAACGACGTGCTGCTTGCAGCATTGGCCCAGGCGCTCTCCGAATGGACTGGGAAGAATAGCGTGCTGGTGGATCTTGAAGGGCACGGGCGAGAAGAGGTCGTCGAAGGTTGTGATCTTTCGAGAACCGTCGGCTGGTTCACCACAATTTTCCCGGTGCTGCTGGAATTGAGCAATTCTTCCGGGCCGGGTGAGACGTTGAAGTCAATAAAGGAGCAACTGCGGCGCGTGCCGAATAGAGGCATCGGCTATGGTTTGCTTAGGTATCTACACGCCGAGGACGAAGTTTCAGGGTGGTTGGAAAAACTTCCCCCTGCGCAGGTGAGCTTTAACTACCTGGGCCAACTGGACCAGATCCTCCGCGATGAGAGATCTCCTTTCTCTTTGACAAATGGTCCGGTCGGCCGGCCGCACAGCAGACTTGGCAGACGCAGGTATCTAATCGAAATAGACGCCGCCGTGAGCGAAGGGCAGCTTCAGACGGAGTGGACCTACAGCAATGAACTACACGCGCGCCAGACTATCAAGGCCGTCGCAGAGAGCTTCGTCAGGAAACTGCGGAAACTGATCGAGCATTGCGTATTACGTGAAGTGCGTGAGTACACGCCCTCCGACTTTCCGTTAATCAACCTGAGCGAGCGGCAACTAGAGCAAATTCAAAAAACAAGCGGACAGTTGGAAGATCTTTACCCTCTGTCGCCAATGCAACAGGGGATGCTCTTCCATAGCCTCTATGGGCCGGACCTGGGAATCTACACGACCCAACTGGTCTGCGAACTAAACGGCTCTCTGAACGAGGACACATTCCAGGCGGCATGGCAAGCGGTGTTAGACGCCCATACGGTGCTCAGAACCAGCTTCGAGTGGGAGGTCGTGAAAGAACCCGTGCAGATGGTCAGACGATCAGTAAAAGTGCAGCTCAAGCGAGAGGACTGGCGGAGTCTCGACCGCAGTGAGCAGCAAAAAAAATTGGAAGAGTATCTGCGCTGCGATCGTGAGCAGCGGTTTGATTTGAAGATGCCGCCTCTGATGCGCCTGGCCCTCTTGAGGATTGCTGACGATGAGAGACTGTTTGTTTGGACCAGCCATCACTTACTGATGGACGGTTGGTCGCTTCCCATTATCTTGAATGACGTACTTGCTTCCTACGAAAGACTGCGCCACAAGGAATCGACACAGGTGAAGCCCCGTCCCGGTTATCGGGACTATATCGCCTGGCTCAAAAAGCAGGACTTGAAAAACGCGGAAATGTTCTGGCGGCGATTGCTCAAAGGTTTCGCGTCGCCGACTCCCATCNCTCCCCNCCGGACTCCCACTCCCGCGAACAGCNACTCGGCGCAGTATCGCGAACAACAGATCCGNTTAACAGAATCCACTACCGCAAGCTTGCAAGNGTTCGCACAACGACATCAGTTGACGCANAACACTGTGGTCCAGGGAACGTGGGCGTTACTGCTGAGTACATACGCCAAACGGGACGATGTCGTCTTCGGCGTCGTGGTGTCAGGGCGCTCGGCGGAAGTATCCGAAGTTGAATCAATGGTTGGGTTATTCATCAACACGCTGCCGATCCGCGTGAGGATTACACCGGAAGCAGACTTGATTGTCTGGCTCAAGCAATTGCAGGCGCAGCAGTCGGAGATAGGTCAATACGAATACAGCCCTCTGGCGCGAGTGCAGGAGTGGAGCGAGGTTCCACGGGGGACGTCGCTCTTCGAGAGCATCTTCATCTTCGAGAACTATCCCGTGGTAAGCGAAGCGGAGGCGTGGTTGCAAGAGGCGCACGGTGGCCTCCAAGTGAGAAGTGTCCGTTCCATCGAAAGGTCAAATTATCCGCTCACCGTGTGGGCGATACCCGGTCGCGAGTTGGTGCTGAAGATTGGATACGACCCGCAGCGCCTTGATGAGACTTTAGTCAGTGAACTCCTGGAGGATTACCAGACGTTACTGGAANAGATTGCGTTGAATCCTCAACGACAANTTTCGGACTTGTTATTGCCACAAAAAGGCACAAAAGGCTCAAAAGTTTCAGCAATTCCATTCGNTGCTTTTAATGCTTCTTCGTAGCTTGAGATTGGACAAGGTATGAAGGTCGCGCGCGCAGAGCAGAAACAAACCGTTCACGAGCTGTTTGAGCGGCAGGTTGCGGCGACGCCTGACGCGATCGCCGTTAACTTTGAGGGCGAGAGGCTGACTTACGGTGAGCTTCACGCACAAGCCAACAGGCTGGCCCATTATCTCCGCAGCCTCGGCGTGGGACCGGAGACCTGCGTCGGCATTCTCTTAGAACGCTCCCTGGAAATGGTTGTGACCATACTTGGTGTGCTCAAGGCAGGTGGCTGCTATCTGCCTTTGGATCCTGCCTACCCGTTGGAACGTCTTGCTTTCATGCTCGAAGACGCACGAGCGTCGCTGTTGGTAACGGGCCAGACAACCAGCGCGCTTATGTTGGACTCACCCGTGCGCGTGATTTGTCTTGATTGGGAAGTGATCTCCACTGGGAGTGCTGAAGATCCTTCGCGCGCTGCTTCTGCCGAGAATCTGGCGTATGTCATCTACACCTCTGGTTCAACGGGCCAACCGAAGGGCGTCGCCATCAGCCATGCCAACATAGCACGTCTTTTCGACTCGACCCGCGCGTGGTTCAGTTTCGACGAGCGCGACGTATGGACACTCTTTCATTCTTACGCCTTCGATTTCTCCGTCTGGGAACTGTGGGGCCCGCTCCTCCATGGTGGGCGAGTGGTGATCGTCCCGGTTTCGGTGAGCCGTGATCCCGCGGCTTTCTACGAACTGCTTTGCCAGGAGCGTGTGACAGTGCTCAACCAGACCCCGTCGGCTTTCTGGCAACTGAGTCAAACAGAGGAAGACCTGCACGAAAGAAGCGGAGACGCTCAAACAGAACTTGCCCTGCGGTTAGTAATCTTCGGCGGTGAAGCGCTCGAGTTGCAAAGGCTGAGGCCCTGGTTTGAGCGGCACGGAGACGAACGCCCGCGACTTGTCAACATGTATGGCATCACGGAGACGACGGTCCACGTCACCTATCGCCCGATCATCATGGAAGATTTAAATGCCGGGCGAGGTAGCGTGATCGGCAAGGCGATTCCGGATCTGAAACTTTATTTGCTCGACGCAGATCTACGTCCTGTCCCCGACGGTGTTGAAGGCGAGATTTACGTCGGCGGCGCCGGACTCGCACGCGGCTACTTAAACCGGCCTGAGCTGACGGCAGAACGTTTTGGTCCCGACCCATTTGGAGTCGATGTGGGCGCGCGTCTCTATCGCACGGGCGACCTGGCTCGTCTCGTGCGCAATGGCGATCTGGAATACCGGGGTCGCGCCGACGATCAAGTGAAGATTCGCGGCTTTCGCATCGAGCCGGGAGAAGTTATTACAGCGCTCGCGCGGCATCCCGCGATCCGAGAGAGTGTGGTTCTGCCAAGCGAGGACGCGCATGGAGAAAAACGACTGGTGGCTTATAGCGTTTGTGACGGACAAGCGCGCCCGACGAGCGGCGAACTGCGCGAGTTCTTAAAGGACAAGCTGCCTGCGCACATGATTCCGTCCGCTTTCATATTCCTCAACGTCCTGCCGCTAACTCCGAACGGCAAGATCGATCGCAAACTTCTGCCCGCGCCCGATTGGGCCGAACCCGAACTCGACGGAGTCCGCATAGCGCCGCGCACAAACGTGGAGCAAGTGCTGGTGGAGGTCTGGAAAGAAGCGCTCGGTGTGCGGCGCGTCGGCATTGATGACAACTACTTTGCGTTGGGTGGAGATTCGATTCACAGCATTCGGGTGCGCGCCGGCGCGCTTGAGAAAGGATTGGACTTTTCACTGCAACAGCTTTTCCAATATCCGACGGTTCGCAAACTCGCCGAACATGTCACCACCACGGAAAACCAATCCCGCCCAACATCACCTCAACAGCCGTTCGCACTGATCGCGGAAGAAGATCGACGCAAACTGCCCCCGGCGCTAGATGATGCGTATCCGCTCTCGCGATTGCAGACCGGGATGGTCTTTCATAGCGAATACAGCCCGGATTACATCGTTTACGTCAGCAGCCTGCACTTGCATCTTCCGCTGGACATCGAGAAGTTGCAATCAGCGCTGGACCAGATGACGATGCGTCACGAGATGCTGCGAACGTCGTTCGCGCTCGCCGGCTTCAGCGAACCGTTGCAACTCGTTCACCAAACAACTCACCAGCCTCTGCAGGTCGAAGATCTGCGCCACCTTTCGTCGCCTGAGCAGAGAAGCTGGATTGCTGAATGGATCGCGAGCGAAATGCGCCACCGGTTTGATTGGACCACGGCTCCGCTGCTTCGTTTTCACCTGCACCTGCTTGGAGACAACTCGGTTCAGTTTACGATGAGCGAACCTTTCTTCGACGGCTGGAGCGTAGCGTCGTTTTGCACCGAACTCTTCGAACGCTACTCCGCCCTGCTGAACGGAATACCCATTCCTGCGGAGGCTCTCCTGTCGACGACCTACAAAGATTTCGTATTGCTCGAACGCGAGGCTTTACAGTCCGACCAGTGCCGGCGCTATTGGACCACTACCCTTGCCGGCGCCCCCGCGAGCCGTCTTGCTCGCCGGCCAGTCACGACGACCGTTGTCGATGCTCCCGAAGTGATGCGACTCGAGGTTCCGATCTCGAAAGCAGTTTCCGACGGTCTGAAGCGCTTGGCCCAATCTATCGAAGTTCCGCTTAAGAGCGTTCTCATGGCCGCGCACATAAAAGTGTTGAGCCTGCTCACCGGGCAGTCGGATGTGCTTACGGGACTCCTCATTAACGGACGTCCCGAGAAGGCAGGGGGTGAGCAGATCCTTGGGGCTTTTCTCAACACGGTGCCGTTGCGCATTGAGTTGGACGACGGCACGTGGGCCGACCTTGCCCGGCGCGCTTTCGAGGCCGAAAACGAACTCCTGCCCTTCAGGCGTTACCCCATTCAGGAGTTGCAAAGAGTCCACGGCGCGGAACAGTTATTCGACACGGTCTTCAATTACACACACTTTCACGTCGCAGATCGCCTGCGCGGCGTGGACGGCCTGGAAGTCCTCGGCGTTGAGGGCACGGAGCAGACTTATTACGCGCTGACGGCGCAGTTCAACATGGACCACCTNTCCTCACGCATCGAGCTGGCNCTGGATTATCGAACCATTGAACTCGGCGAAGAANAGGCGACAGAGATAGCTCATTGCTACAGCCGTGTGCTTGACGCAATAAGCGCTGANCCTTCTGCGCTTCACGAAGCGGTGTGCCTGCTTTCCGATGACGAACAGCAGCGTCTGTTGGTGGAATTGAATGACACCCACGCGGTCTTCTCCGAAGAGAAATGTGTCCATCAGTTGTTCGAGGAACAAGTACAGCGTGCGCCCGATAGGGTTGCCGTCCATTGCGGCAGAGAGAAACTGAGCTATCGCGAATTGAATCTGCGAGCGAACCAACTCGCCCGGTGTCTGCGAAGGATGGGAGTAGGTCCGGAAGTCCTTGTGGGAATCTTTATGGAGCGTTCGCTTGAGACGTTGGTCGGATTGCTCGCGGTGTTGAAAGCGGGTGGAGCGTACCTTCCGCTGAATCCGGAATACCCGCCCGAGCGGATCAGTTTCATCATTGAAGACTCGCACACGCGAGTGGTGTTGACCAAAAGCGATCTTCTTGCTCGCCTTCCGGACACAGCAGCGCGAGCCATTTGCCTGGATGCAGACTGGTCCATCATCTCACGCGAGAGAGGTGAAGACCTTCCGGCTCGAGCGATACCTGCCAACCTGGCCTATGTCATCTACACATCGGGCTCGACCGGCCGCCCTAAGGGAGTACTCATCACTCATCGCGGAGTGACGAACATGATCGAAGCCTCGCTCATGCTGTTTGAGGTCACGAGCAGCAGCCGCATCTTGCAAATGGCCTCTTTGAGTTTCGACGCCTCGGTGTTGGAGATTTTCATGGCCCTGTTGGGAAGGGCCACACTTTACCTTATGAGCCGTGACGCAATAGCNTCAGGNACTGAACTCGCTCAAGCGTTGCGCGATCATGCCATCACGACCATCGCTATAACNCCGTCACAGTTGGATCTAGTCCCCGACGAAGAATATCCCNCACTGCACTCAATCATACTCGGAGGGGAGGCTTGTAGTGCAGAGATNGCGGGGCGCTGGTCACGCGGNCGGCGACTGTTCAATGCCTACGCGCCAACGGAAGCGACCGTCTACGCGACGGCAAGGCAGTGTGCGGAAACGGAGCGTCGTGTTCCACCTCTCGGGCGGCCCATCTCTAACATGCAAATCTATCTGTTGGACCAGCAGCTTCGGCCTGTTCCCATCGGCATCATCGGCGAGATTCACATCGGCGGTGTCGGGCTGGCGCGAGGTTATTTGAACCAGCCCGGATTGACGGGGGAGCGGTTCGTTCCCGACCCCTTCAGCCGTACGCCCGGTGCGCGCCTCTACAAAACGGGCGACTTGGCGCGCTTCCGTAGTGAGGAGGAGATCGAGTTCGTCGGAAGAGCGGACCAGCAGGTGAAAGTGCGAGGCTTCCGGATAGAACTCGGCGAAATCGAGACTGTCCTGAGCCAACATCCCGCCGTGCGCGAGGCTGTAGTTGTTGTGCGTGAAGACGCCTCTGCCGGGAAGCGACTGATCGCCTATGTGGTGGCGCATGAAGAATCACCACCAACGACGAGCGAGTTGCGGAGCTATTTAAAGGAGAGATTGCCCGATTACATGCTGCCTTCTGCTTTCGTCATGCTGGATATCCTGCCGCTGACAGCCACTGGGAAAATTGATCGCAACATACTGCCCGCACCCGAGCAGGCGAGGCCGGAGTTGGCGGGGGTCTACCTCGCGCCGCGAACGGCATTGGAGGAGGTGCTTTGTGACATCTTCTCCGAGGTGCTTGAGCGCGAGCCGGTCGGGGTGCATGACAGCTTTTTCGAGTTAGGCGGTCACTCACTCTTAGCTACGCAGGTCGTGTCGCGTGTGCGACTGGTTTTTCAGGTGGAGTTATCGCTGCGAAAACTGTTCGAGGCGCCGACTGTAGAGGGTTTAGCAGCGGCAATTTTAGATGGAGAGCAACGAGAGCGAGTGGAGCGTACCGCCGAGTTGTTGCTGAAGCTCTCCATGCTCTCTGATGAAGATGCCGGGAAGTTAATTGCAAAGCCGCAAAGCCATCCACAGATTACGCAGAAAGGAAATCTGTGAATCTGGAGCCACAATGATGAGTAGCTCTTCGAAAATGACACTGGAACTCTCCGGAAAGAAGCGCGCAATCCTGGAAGCCTTGCTGCGCGAGCAGGGCATCGGAACCGCGAGAACTGACAGGATTCCCCGCCGCACGGAGGGACCTGCCCTGCTCTCCTTCGCCCAACAGCGGCTGTGGTTCCTGGATCAACTCGAACCCGAGAGTCCTCTCTACAACATACACGCGGGCGTAATTCTTTCCGGACCGCTCAACGTACCTGTGTTGCAGCGCAGCATTGGCGAAATCCTGAAGCGTCACGAGGTCCTGCGCACGAGTTTTGCCGTCATCGATGACCATCCGGTTCAGGTCATCAACAAGGCGGCTGTTTTCAATCTGGCAGTGAACGATCTGCAAGCACTGGACGAGAGCGAACGTTGGTCCAAAGTGAATGCGCGGGTAGAGGCAGAGGCGCACCGCCGGTTTGAACTGACGCAGGGGCCACTGCTACGCGCGAACCTCTTGCGGCTCCGCAAAACCGAGCACGTGCTGCTCTTGACCATTCATCACATCGTCTCGGATGGATGGTCCATGGGAGTGTTCGTGCGAGAACTGGCGGCACTCTACGAGGCCTATATGGCCGGACGTCCCTCGCCGCTTCCGGAACTGCCGATCCAGTACGCCGATTTTGCCACCTGGCAACGGGAATGGCTGCAAGGCGAGCGACTCGAAGAGCAACTCTCCTACTGGAGAACGCAACTCGCCGATGCCCCACCGCTCCTCGAACTGCCAACCGATCGACCGCGCCCCCCAGTCCAATCTTACGAAGGCGCTCACGAAACTCTGCTCTTAAGTGAACCTCTGAGCCGCTCGCTGAAGGAGTTAAGTCGCCGCGAGGGCGCAACGCTGTTTATGACTCTGCTTTCCGCTTTCTCGGCTCTGCTCTTTCGCTATTCAGGACAGCGCGACATCCTCATCGGCACGCCCATAGCCAATCGCAACCGGGCCGAAACGGAAAGTCTGATTGGGTTCTTCGTCAACACGCTGGTCTTGCGGGCCCACTTCTCGGACGAGATGACATTTCGCGAGTTGTTGGGCCAGGTGCGCGAAACGGCTTTAGAAGCCTACGCACATCAGGACTTGCCTTTTGAGAAGCTGGTCGAGGAGTTGCAGCCTGAAAGAACATTGAGTCATTCGCCCCTCTTCCAGGTAATGCTCGATCTACAAAATGCGCCGATGCGCGACATGGAATTGCAGGGGCTGCGTCTGACGCCACTGCCGTTCGATAGTCAAATGGCGAAGTTCGACCTGACTCTGACCGCCGGCGAAACAGATGGAAGATTGAGCGGATTGCTCGAATACAACACGGACTTGTTCGATGCCGCGACCATCAAGCGGATGATGGCCCAATTCGAGCGGTTGTTAAAGGCCGCGGTCTCGGACCCGGACGAGCAAATTTCCCGGCTGCCACTACTGAGCGATGCCGAGCGAAAACAAATCCTGTTCGAGTGGAACGACACTCAAGCGGAATACGACTCGACGGCGTGCATACAGCAACTGTTCGAGCAGCAGGCCGATGCGAATCCTGAAGCCGTCGCGCTGATCTTTAAGGACGAACGGTTAAGTTATCGAGAACTCAACGAGCGAGCGAACAAGTTGGCCCATCACCTGCGAAGGCTCGGCACTGCGCCTGAGACTTTAGTAGCCGTTGCTCTCGAGCGCTCGGCCGACATCGTTGTAGCGATTCTCGGCGTGCTCAAAGCCGGGGGCGGATATCTTCCGCTTGCGCTGCAGCAACCGTCTGAACGCTTGTCTTTCATGCTTGCTGATGCGGGCGTGAAGGTGCTGATAACACAATCCACATTGCCGATTGCCAATTGCCGATTGCCAATTGCGCCAACTTCTTCTGAGAACCCGTCTTTTCAATCGGCAATTGGCAATCGACAATCGGCAATCCATGTCGTCTGTCTGGATAAGGAGTGGCCCGCGATTGCAAAGGAGAGCGCGAAAAATCCAGTAAGCGGAGTGCTTGCGAATAATCCGGCTTACCTCATTTACACTTCAGGCTCGACCGGCGGGCCAAAAGGCGTCGTTGTCTCGCATCAGAATTTGCTTCACTCTACGCTCGCGCGCTTTTCCTATTACCGGGAGCCTGTCAACAGTTTCCTTCTACTCTCACCTTTTGCCTTCGACAGTTCGGTGGCCGGCCTTTTCTGGACTTTGTGCCAGGGAGGAATGCTGGTCATCCCTGAGGAGGATTCACACCATGATCCCGCGCAGCTCGCGGAAGTGATTGCTCGACACTCTGTCTCCCACTTATTAAGTCTGCCCGCCCTCTATGAACTTATTTTGCGGCAAGCGAGACCTGAGCAGTTGACTTCGCTTCGGACAGTGATCGTGGCCGGCGAGTCCTGTCCTGCCGAACTAGTGGAACGCCACTTCGAAGCTCTTCCACAGGCTGCACTCTTCAATGAGTATGGACCAACCGAGGCTACTGTCTGGAGTAGTGTCCATGATTGCCGGCGTCTCGCAGAGCCAAGACCCGTGCCGATTGGTCGCCCTGTGATGAACACACAGATTTATGTGCTTGATCGACAGTTTCAACCTGTGCCCGTCGGGGTTATCGGTGAGATTCACATCGGCGGCGACGGAGTGGCGCGCGGCTATCTCAATCACCCGGACCTGACAGCAGAGCGGTTCGTTCCCGATCCGTTTAGCCGCACGCCCGGCGCGCGTCTTTACAAGACGAGCGACATGGCGCGCTTTCTAGTTGGCGGACAGATAGAGTTCATTGGCCGAAGGGACCAGCAGGTGAAACTCCGAGGCTTCCGCATAGAGCCTGGGGAGATCGAAACTGTACTGGGCCAACATCCAGGCGTGCGAGAGGCTGTCGTTGTTGCGCGCGAGGACACCTCTGGCGGGAAACGATTGATCGCCTACGTAGTAGTGCGTGAAGAACCACCGGCGGCCAGCGCGTTGCGTGACTATTTAAGAAAGAGGCTGCCGGAGTACATGGTCCCTGCTTCGTTTCTCGTGCTCGAATCACTTCCGCTTACGGCT
>Ga0065705_10003413_pt1 | contig 10867 bp, 5 predicted proteins | sample SwibulcommuniRL2_FD_59092 | JGI IMG/M metagenome (GOLD analysis project Ga0065705, IMG submission 59092) | Bulk soil microbial communities from switchgrass field near Rose Lake, East Lansing, Michigan, USA - RL2 Bulk Soil v2 (version 2) | ecosystem: Environmental > Terrestrial > Soil >... | reverse complement strand
AATCAAGATCGCCCGGGTAGATAACAAAAAAACCACGCGCCTCCGCAGCGGCCGCGATCTCGGCATGGTTGACGAGCTTGCGCCAGCCAGACCGTTTCCGGGCGAGAAACACACGCTCAGGACCGGTGGCGCCGCCACTCGCAGAAGCAGCCCGCCGCGCGATTTCGCGAGCGACGGGGACGAAGCGCGCTGGTGGAGCTTCAATGTAGTCGAACTTGAAGCGTCGATCCATCTTCTCCCGCGCGGGCGCATAACCCAAACTTGGACCCTGCCACAGCCGGCGTACGTGCACAGTGGTGAAGGCCGGGACTTCAATAATCTCGCTGCCCTTCGGAAGCATCAATTCGAGAGATTGCCGGTGCGAAAGAGGCATTGAGTCGTCCACTAACACCGGCACCGGAGGTAGGGCGCCGGATAAGTCGGCGGCGACGTATCGAGGTAGATACGCGAGCATCCAATCGCCGAACGCGCCGCTTTGCGGACCAAGAAGCATGAATGCTTCATCGATCTCAATGGTTGCGATATCGTCCTTTGGCGTCACCAGCCATACCTTGTGTCTGGTGGCATGGAATATCGCCGGGTCGATATCTAACTCACAGTCAAACAGGTCCACTTCCCACGGCTCGAAATCTAGAAGTGCTACGCCGCCAACCTCGATAACGGCCGAGCGGCCGCGCACACGAGCATCAGTTAGACACGTGACGTATGACGCGCGAGCAATATGCTCAAGGGGGCGAGAATCACCTTCTCCGATAACCCTCGGTGGATGCACAATGAAGCGTTCTCCTCCCGGTGCTGTCTCAACGAAAACTTCCCCTCGATCCCTTGCGAAAACGTACTGACTCTCCAAACGCTTGATCTCCAGCTCGTCGCTATCCGGAAAAGTCACTGCCTCTTTGAAGACCGCAAAACCGAGCTCCACACCAAACGTGGAAACCAAAGCCTTTTTCGCCTTCATCAAAGGCTCGAGTGCTTGACCCCTACCGGCCTCCAAATAGTTAAGCGCAGGCAGGGCGGCCGACACTGCACGACGAGGTCCCAAACTCGCAGAACGTCCAATCTTGAGAAAATGAAAAAGCGGGCGGTTGACAAAATCTGAAAGCGCAGAATTGGCCGCCAAGTATTCCCGTGGATCAAACGCCATGCTCGCCTTTCGGCCGGCGTGCTCCCCTTCCTCGATATAATGTTGAAGTGCGTTGCANTCCTGAGGAAGCANCGGCACCGAATTGCGACGGTAAAATGACGCGCGGAAAAACGGATTGGGCAGACGCCCCTCGCGCTCACCATTGCCNACATAGTGGGCTAGCGGATCTACNCNGGCGTCCCTGACATCAGGATTAGTTTCGAGATAGTATTCCTGGTCGAATAGCCCGGACTCAAGAATCGTACGCTGTGCTGTGAGTTGCTGCAGTTGTTGCGACTGCTTGGCCAGCGCGGAACTCTCGATCTGCGCCTCAAGATGAAGGAGCGCCGGAGTAATCTCCGCACGGTGGGCGGCGATCGCGCCGTCATATGCCTCGCGTGAATACCGGGCGGTGGCGGCTCGTGTTCTACCATCTCCCAACGGCAGCGAAGACGAACGTTCCTCTGCCTTTGCCCCAAAAGGAAATTTCGGGCCGATCATTTTCAGGACACATTTCAGGAAATGTCTGTTCACGCCTGTGAAAGGCGCATTCAGAAAATCATGATAGCTGTTCTCGTCGGCGAATATGCGCTGGCGATCGAAATCGTGGGTACGCATATAGTGAAATATCTTTACGTGTTCGAGTTCCTCTGGAAATCGTTCCGCCGCCACCTCGTCGTTAGGGAAGTTGTAGCGCATCGGCAACGCACATGTCCGCGCGCCCATTTCAGTTACGGCGAGAGTAAGAGCGATCTGACCAGAATAATAAGGGGCCACGAGCCGATCCATCAGCTTCGGGCGTAGGTGCAAAAAGAATCGAGCGAACTCGCTGAACAATGCTTTAGGAATGAAAACCGCACCGTCGTTGACATAAAATGGTGCCAGCCGATTTGCCTCGGGTACGTCAGCGCCGGTTAGTGAATAGGCTTGTCGAAAGTTGAGCGGTTCGCTGATCAACCCATCCGCTGCGCGCAGCCAGGCCTCCCGTGAGGTCATTCCGGGTGAGGTTGGAAAAGGAAAGTGCGCCATCACTCCCGCGAACGAACGTGTCTCAACCACATAGTCGAGCACATCCTCAAAATCACCGATAGGAAGTGTATCAGCGTCCGCACGCAAGAAAACATCGGCGTCACTGGGTGCCCACCGGAATAGACCATCGATCTGCGCATAAAAGAACGGGATCTTCTCGGACTGTGACTCCGGCGCGAATACCATCGCGATATCACGGAGATGGGGTCGCCACTCGTCTAGCGCGTCGTTGTCAGGCTCGCCACCCATGCAAACCAGCAGGCTCGGCTCCCATTGCTTCCACGTGAGGCGGTTTAAGGCAAGATTGAAAGCGGCAATTTGAGACAAAAAAGCACGAGTTGGGCTTCCAGGGATCAGAATAGCAACTTTTGGCATCGAAAGTTCTAACTAAGTAACTACGCTACTGACTCAAATTCAGCTGCCAGCAAGCGTGGCAGCTTATGAAAGGCCAAATTTGCACTGTGGCCAACTGATGACGCAACAGGGAAAACAAAACACTATCATCAATCTTACCGGTCTCGATCTCGTTGAATCGAACGTCCGGCACTTCATTGGTGTCGGTCACGGGTCCATCCGGGAATCGCAGAGGACCCCTTTGGATATACTGTTGTAAGTCTCCATGAGACTCGTGGGCTGGGAAGCGCGCACACTATCTCGGGGGCGCCGTCGCGACAAGCGGAAATGCAGCGCAGACCACTCCGCGAATTACGTCACGATTTGTCGGCCGACATGCCCGAGATATCCGGCGCCGCGTTGCTCACTCAGCGAAGTTGTCGATCTTATCGCGTGAGACGGGTTTTCGAAAGACGCCATGTGACATCTCCGGGAATACCGCCGACACACAAGGGCGCTGGTGAAAGAATCCATCCACGGCTGGTAGCCTGGTGTATCATCCACTACCGCGCAAAACGGCAGATCAACCGCAGCGCGAAGTCCCTGAAAAGCGTTGCCGCCCCCAAACGCGACGGGCTGCGGTTCCCTCAGCAGTTCAGCAAAACTGGTGAGAGCGAAACGCCTTTGCTGCAGGCTGAGCTTTAACTCGGGAAACGGGGTTTTTCTGGGTCGGTTTTGCATTCAGGACAATTCGCCATTTCGATAAATCGGGAAATAGTTTGTGTTAACTTCATTGCTTCCGGTTAACAAGCGATAGGCTTCGAGATCAGCCATATGGCCACAGAGATATTTCGTTCTGGTGCCGGTAGCCCATCCGCGCTTGAATATGGAAAGACCGTCACGTGCATCGCCTTCTACGCCGGCTCCGGCGCCGAGATCGATCCAGCGGATCTCTCTCGCCTTACGATCTTTGAATTCGCTAATCGCGGACCAGTAAAGTGCATAGGCGGCTCCCAGCGAATATCCTTCCTGATCAGATGCGCCCAAGTGACTGTAAGCAACACCCGACTGAAGATACCAAAGATGCATTCCGATAGTTCTTTCCTCCCGGCTCGCCTTAAAAATCACTAGTCCCGGCACTTCGAACTGGATTGCAAACGCAGATTCTGAAAATGCCTTGATGCCTTGAAGGTGGTGACGGTCAATCAGAATTTGGTAAAGCCGCATCCAATCATCCAGGCAGGCTTTTGGATTATCGACCAACCTCACTTCCATATATTTTAGCGCTCTCCTAGCGTAATATCGATGGTGTTGGTTTATGTGCCGCTTGGTCGGGTCGCTGATATCGATAACGAAATGGCTCTTAAACGGACGCACTGTTTGAAAATACTGCGACAGATCGGCGGCGCTGACAGGCGCAAAGGGATCCGCCACTAGCGAAATGGTCACATACCTGCTCTGTACTTTCTGAATATCGGCACAGAGGTGTGTCCAGTCTGTACAGCAAAATAACGGATAGCAACCCATTGCATCCTTGAGATCTGAGTTTGGGATACGCCGCTCGAGCAACCATCCGCCGGACTCCGGCAATTCGATCGGCTTGCCAAATTCGCTCAGAGATTTCGCATACAGCGGGTGCAAATATCCCGTCATACCGCAATGCATCGTTTTATTTTCGCTGCCATCCGTTTCATGTCATCCCGGCCGTAACGCTGATCGGATGGAAGGGTCATGATCTCACTTGCCAGACGGTGGCTTGAGGCAAACTCCCTTGGAACAAGATCGGCAATATCCCAATGAACGGCGGGGTAGATTCGCTCCTTGAAAAGCAGTTCACGCAGGCGGTCTCTGTTTCGGACACGTATCGGAAAACCAAGCGGTACCACATCGCGCGGCAGATAGGGAAAGATCGCCAGGTCTCCTAATTCAGATAAGAGAAACTCGTAGTTTCGCCGTCTACGCTTTTTGATGGTCGCCCAATCAACGATTCGCAGGATCGCCGCGCTGAGATTGCTCATCCGGCACGGTTCCATTGGGCCATTGGCTTCCACGAATTGAAACATTTTGAACCACTTTCGCTTGCCGCCGTATCGGTCAAATTCCGAACGAAGAATCGAGGTTTTGGTGGTCTGCAAAAGCCATAGCGCGGGCGGAGCGGGAAGATCCGCGTCGGGGAGTTCCGCGTTCTTTCCTGCGAGAAGAATGCCGCCATCCGGGACCCCAACAAATTTGCGAGGACTGAAAATGATGTAATCGGAATGCGGAGAGAAATCCTTATTGAGCATCGCCTGGCAGGCATCCTCCGCAATACGCGCACCGCGCGCCTTAGCCTCGGCCGCATGCACGCTCCACGTTTCGAAGCCAAAGTAATCAGCAAATAGTACCAAGTCCGCCGTTTGAATCTCCGCGAGCCAATCGTCTCCAAGAATATTGAGTGACTGATCGATTTCGTAAAAGCGCACGCGTACCCCAGGCTCCCGAGCCGCATCGATCACCACACCGCAGATGTAAGAAGGGAGCCAGACAGTCGCGGGACGCAATGTCCGCACCAACACCTTTACAGCCGACCGTGCAGTCGCGAGGAGACAGTGATGTTTGTTCAAAAAACGCGGAACTTCCCTCGCCTTCAATGAGGCATTGCATTCGAAAAGCTCGAGCCCAAACATTCCTCCGATAACGGAAGCATCCGACAACAATTGCACCTTAGAATCCTCGTTCCTTCGGTTCGCTTTCAAGTGGAATACCTATTAAGATTCTTGGAGCCTGGTCGGTCGAAACAGCGGTCACACAATTCGCGGTTCTCCCCGATTAAGATTGGCCTCGCACGCCATGAATTGTGCTCATTCGCAACGACTTTGGAAAGGTCGTTGCGAAGCCACGATGTATCTGAAAACGATTTGTCTGGCATGGCCGCTGCCGCAAGATTCTATTCGTGACAGAGGTTAGTTTTCTCTTATCATCCTAGCAAGTTCATCATGGCGATGAACAGCGGAAGCGTCTTGAAGTTGTCTCCTACTGCGAATCGTGTTCGCTGCGTTACGGCGATACGCACCTTGGTGTTCATTATCGGAGGGACGAANACACAGAAATTTGCTAGGACGGCGCCGGCGGCGAAAGTATTGTGTNCCATCTTTGACTTACAAGTTGCATCTCNCATCCGGCCAAGGGTAACATGTTCACCAAGTCAGCCCAGTTTTACGACGCGCTCTATCACTTCAAGGACTATGCCGCAGCCGCGAGGCAGCTTCATGCGCTGATTGAACAAAGCTGTCCCGGTGCAACCACATTGCTGGATGTCGCATGTGGCACTGGCCAACACCTGCAGCATTTGCGGGCGCATTACCGAGTCGAAGGCCTCGATCTAAATGCAAAACTTCTCGAAATCGCTCGCCAGCGCTGCCCAGGAATCTTATTCCACGATGAAAACATGGTAGATTTCAACTTGGGTCGCTCCTTTGATGTCGTGACCTGCCTGTTCAGCTCGATCGGTTATGTCAAGACAATCGACAACCTTGAGAACGCAATTTCAAGCATGAGCCGGCACCTTAGACCTGGGGGAGTCTTGTTTGTCGAACCATGGTTCAGCCCAGAAAATTATTGCACAGGCAGACTAACGGTGAACTTCGTGGATCAGCCAGAGCTTAAGATAGCCTGGATGTACTTGAGTGAACTACGGGGGCGCATTTCCGTATCTGATATTCATTACCTCGTAGGTACTCCACACGGAGTCGATCACTTTACGGAGCGGCACGAGATGGGCCTATTTGCTCACGGAGAATATCTCGAAGCATTTCAAAAATGTGAGCTGGAGGTTCGACACGATCCGACAGGCCTCTTCGGGCGCGGCATGTACATCGGCATAGATCAACGTCCACGCAATTCGCCTAAGCCGGTCAGATTCGGTGAGAACGAGATTTCAAGATGATCAGGCAAGAAATTAAAAGACGCCTAGCTAGCGTTAGAAATTGGGCTCGTTTAGATCGCCAGTCGCAAGTGAGCCCGGAACGGCGTTGGTCTGAAGAAAGTTTGCCGCATTCCGTTGAATAGTTTGGGCGAAGTTTTCGCACGGGCGAGTCATGCATCAAAAATGTGTTCCCCTCGAATCGCCTGCCGAATGGAGAAATGCCTTAGAGGGGATCAAGCATGCGTTCGCCCATACTTGGGAAAACTGCTACGCGATGCGTCTAACGACCGGCTTCAGAACCTACCTATATTGCTTTGAGGCTGAAAAAGTCCGCATCGTCTGCCCGATCGCGGAGCGAGAATTCGAAGGTCACGTTGATATCGTAACTCCGTATGGGTTCTCTGGCTTCGTCGGCAGGGGTGACTATGCTGATTTCCCTCACCACTGGCGAAAGTTTGTCGAAAGCCGAGGATATGTCTGTGGTTATATCGGCTTGAACCCGATATTCGAAAACAAGACCTATTTCGACAGCAACGAGCTGTACTCACACAACAACATTTACGTTTTGGATTTGACGCTAAGCCGCGAGGAACTTTTCTCGAAACTATCGACGAACAGAAAAAGGCAGCTTAAGGAGTGGGAAAAAGCTTCTGCTGGCTTGGTTCTCGAAAAGCACACATTGACGGACTTCTTCCTTAAGAATTACGTGGAATTTTTCCGTCAAAAAGGAGCGGCGCCTGTTTACGCCTTTTCGGCAGCGACTATCGAAAGCTTGTTTGCTCTGGATAGCGTATTGATAGTCGGAGCGGGCCTGCCGGGAAAGCTGGAAGCTGCGACCGTATTTACTTGCACGGCCTATGCGGCAGATTTCTTATTCAATGTTTCACTGCCTGAAGGCCGAGCTCATTCTGCGGCGTTACTTTGGTATGGCGTGAACTATTTCAAATCGATCGGCATTCCGCTATTAAACTTAGGAGGTGGGGTTCGTGCTGGGGATAGCCTCGCTGAATTCAAACAAAGATTTGGCGGTACGAAGCTTGCCTTGAGCTGCCTTGAGCAAGTCTATGATCCTGCAACCTACGTAGCGCTTTGCGCTCGGATGGCAGCTGATCCTGCGGACAGAACCGGCTACTTTCCTGCGTATCGGTCGTTGCAACACCGCCGACCGGCCATATAAGAGCATACTTAAAAACATGGCTGTTATAAAATCGCGGGTTGGCGATCTCGCCATTTTCGGTGGCAAACCCGCCTTCAGTAGCGAGCTACATGTGGGTCGACCTAACATCGGAGATCGCGAGGCGCTGCTTAAGCGAATAAACGATCTCCTGGACCGAAAGCGGCTGACCAATGACGGCCCCTTTTTGCGCGAATTTGAGCAGCGCATCTGCGCCTCGATCGATGTGAAGCATTGCGTTGCCGTGTGTAACGCCACAATCGGTCTTGAAATTCTGGCAAAAGCCATCGGCCTTTCCGGCGAGGTGATCCTTCCTTCCTTCACTTTTGTGGCCACCGCTCACGCGTTGAGATGGCACGGAATTACCCCTGTGTTTTGTGACATCGATCCCACGACGCACAACATTGATCCGCAGCGTGTAGAAGAGTTAATCACCAGTCGCACTACGGGAATTATCGGTGTCCACTTATGGGGACGGCCCTGCGAGATCCAAAAATTGGAGGAGATCGCGCGACGGCATAACTTGAAGCTCTTGTTAGACGCCGCGCATGCCTTTGCATGCTCGCACAAGGGACAAATGGTTGGCGGCTTCGGCAATGCAGAATTATTCAGTTTCCACGCTATAAAATTTGTGAATGCATTCGAGGGAGGAGCAGTCGTCACCAACAACGACGAGCTGGCAGCAAAGCTCCGGTTAATGCGGAACTTTGGCTTCGCCGGCCTGGATACGGTTACCTCGCTTGGCACCAACGGGAAAATGAGCGAACCGTCTGCGGCAATGGGTTTGACTTCTTTGGAAAGCCTGAACGGCTTTATCGAAGCCAACGGCCGTAACTATCAGTTATACAAGCAACAACTTACAAAAGCCCCTGGCATTTCTTTATTGCACTACCAAGAGAATGAAAAATGTAACTACCAGTACGTAGTGCTCGAGATCAATGAGACGGTGGCTGGCATTAGTCGAGACATGCTTGACGAGATACTTTGGGCTGAGAACGTGCTGACTCGACGCTACTTTTATCCAGGATGTCACCTTATGGAACCTTATCGCACGGAGGAGCCTGAAGCCCGCGTACGACTTCCGCAAACTGAGAGACTTGCGAAGATGGTACTTTGCCTGCCTACGGGCTCCGCTATCGGTTCGACTGAAATCACCACGATCTGCGCGTTGATTGAGTTTATTGTAAAACACGCAGAAGCGATAAGGGAGCGATGGTCGATGAAACCTGTGTTCCGCCATCCTTGGAGAACCGCGTCAAGTTTAGAGTCACACAGCGAGGGAAAATGATCGGTTAATTCGATCCGCACCCGCGGGGTCGTTGCAAAAATCCTGCGCTTTCAAGGCTCCGCCGAATCTGTCTTTAAAATTCGTATACGGATTTGTTTGTAAAATAGCTACAAAATAGCTATTGATCCCCCCGTGACGGGACCAACGTTTCGCATCAAGCCGTACGCGCACCCTAAATACAAATTTGTCGTTCGCGCGAAATTAGCCGGGAAATGGAAGCGTAGCTATTTCAAGAGCAAAGCGGAGGCTGTGGCCTACGCGGGCAATCAAAACGCTTCTCTGGAAAAGCAAGTGAAGCGACAGCGAAGCGGGCGCGTGCGATCCGACGGGCACACGAATGGCACCCGCAACTGGCATGAGTTGGAGAAATCAGATAGGCGATCAACTGTTTCTTCGCAGGCGGTGTCTCGCAAAGCCATAGTAGTTCTCGGCATGCACAGGAGCGGGACTTCTGCCCTCTGCGGCGCGCTCGATGTTCTCGGAGTGAATTTCGGTCTGCGTCTAGCTCCCGCCACCAAAGATAACGAGAAGGGCCATTGGGAACACCCTGAGATCGTCGCGTTGCACGACGAATTATTGCGTTCCCTGGAGTCGCGTTGGGACAATGACAGGCCACTGCCGGTTGATTGGGTGGAACGGGATATTACCCGAGATATTCGATCTCTTTTAATCGGCATTCTCGAACGCGATTTTGCTCACGCCTCTCTTTTCGGGCTGAAAGATCCGAGAATGTGCCGGCTGATGCCGCTTTGGCTTCCAATCTTTCAAACGCTGCGAATCGAGCCGCACTTTGTTTTGATGGTCCGTCACCCTTGGGAAGTTGCCGAATCTCTCGCGAAACGGGATGGGCTCGAACATCCGAAGAGCTACTTGCTCTGGCTGGAACATTTCGTGCAGGCCATCAGCGCGACTCGTGCGCACCAGCAGTCGGTCGTTTGCTACGAAGAGATGATCGACGATCCCGTCAAAGTGTTGAGTAGGCTACGAAAAGAATTTGGAGTCAATCTTCGAGCACCATCTCGCCTCCGCGCCTCGCTTCGCAAGTTCCTCGAACCGTCCTTGCGGCATCACCATCGCAAAAATGGGCAAGCTAACAAGCACAAGCCCCCTGTTCCATACCTCGCGTTGGATCTCTACGAGACGATACGTAATGCATCTACGTCGGTTGAAATCGGAGAAAAGACAGCGCCCCTTGTGGCACAGTTCGGCCGCGGCAGTGAGCTCTTCTATCCTCGGGTCAACCTTCTCGAAGCAGAATTAGGCTCTCTGGATCAGAAAATCGCCAAGAGCGAAAAAGCAGATATGGACAGTGAGGGTCTTGTACGACTTGAGATCTTTCACCCAGTCGCCGAAGGCTATCGAGCAGAGGAAAGCCAAACACGTTATTTTGCAAGCGGCTGCTGGAAGCTGTTGATCATCGATCTGCCTGGCAGGGAACGCAACCTCGACCGACCGTTTAGGATCGATCCGGTCAGCTATCCGGCTGTCATTGACATCGCCGAGATCGCGCTCAAACGGCCAAGCACCGGCGAAATCCTGTGGGCCGCGACGGGAAGCAAGGAGTTTGCTGCTTTGACAGTTGGTGGCACTGCTTGCCGCCTGGCGCATGAATCATATCTCCGGATCCTAAGTTTTGGGAATGATCCTCAGCTATTGCTGCCGCAGTCAACCACGGCGCTAGGCGACTCGCCTCTCCGCTTGGAACTCTCGATTCTGGCGGATGCGAGCCCGGAAGCGATCAACACGTCCTTGGCGGAGATGCAAACCGAGCGTTCGCAGAATGAAGAACACGTCCGCAACATTGAACAACAAAAGAACATCGCGGAAGAGGAGCTGAAACAGCGCGACGCGACGATTGCCGCAAAAAACGCAGAGATTGAGCGAATATCGAGCGCGTTCTCTGACGCCCAAGACCAGTTGAATGCAGAAATTGAGCGAAATTCCGACGCACTCTCCGACGCCCAGAACGAGTTGCAGAAACGGGATAAAAGCATTTCAGACTTGAACGCAGAAATT
>Ga0065705_10002577_pt1 | contig 10867 bp, 8 predicted proteins | sample SwibulcommuniRL2_FD_59092 | JGI IMG/M metagenome (GOLD analysis project Ga0065705, IMG submission 59092) | Bulk soil microbial communities from switchgrass field near Rose Lake, East Lansing, Michigan, USA - RL2 Bulk Soil v2 (version 2) | ecosystem: Environmental > Terrestrial > Soil >... | reverse complement strand
CCCGATTCCCCGTCCGACGACTCAAACAAACCGTAGCTCATCTTGTGTCGACCCGTTCGCGCGCCGATGTCCCACGTGTCTCCGAGACGGTGATTAACGGACCCGGACACGCCTGCCAGAAGATATGCCTGCTGGTTACGGATGGCGGAGTACTGCACATCGCGCTGGACCTCGACGGTGAATCGCGTCGTGCCAAGCAGGGTGTATCCGAGATTACCGTACGTAACCAGGCCGGAAAATGAGGATCCCGTAGACTCGACCAGGTCCATCCGGAGCCAACCCACATAGATCCCGCCGCTCACCAACGCGAATGGCCTCAGCTCGAGGCCGGCATTGATCCCGACTCTGTCGGTGTCACGCTCTGGGGCTTCATCAAAGCGATCTTGAGAGCCGTACATGGTCACCGACATGGACGTCAACGCCGTCAGCTCGTGCTCCACTTCTAACGACCCGCCGTCCGACGTGTAATCGTCGAATTCCGAGACGAACGGATCCTGAGGCTCGGCCGAATGGTCATACCGGAACTCGGTCCGTCCTCCCGAGACATCGACGGTGGTCCGCGCCCCTACCGCGACGTTTACGCCGCCTGTTCCCGTCGTTTCCCGACGACGAATACGATCATCAACCTCGAAGCCGAAACGCTGCTTGGCATTGACCCAACGCCCGGAGACGTACGGCGTGACGCGAGCCAGGCGCCAATCAAGGCGACCGGCGAAATCAGTATCGGTGGAGCGTTCGCTCGCGTAAGTCTGAAAATACGTAAACGCCACGGCGCCTCGCCCACGGATACGCGCCTGTCCCAGGCGCATCCAGCCCTGCACCTGCGGCGTGGTCGTCGCCGTGAAATCGCCCGCGGATTCACCACCCTCCTGGAACACGTCGGAATCCCACCCCAAGTTCGTCACGGCGATCGACGGCGCGAGCGCAAGTGGTCCCAATCGCATCGGTGTGCTCTGCGGAGGATCCGCGTTTGCGACCGTCCACTGCGCGTCGGCCGCGACTGGCATGAAGAAGAGGCCCAGCGCGAGGGCAGCAACGGATCGCTTTACCAGCATGGCTCGGGATGCCTGAAACATCATCGGTCTGCGGTCCGACTGCCAAACGGGATGGCACGAGCGTTTAGCTACGTATGTTTCCCGCCCCCAACTCATCTAAATTCGTCGAAACGAAGAGCGTGAAAGGTTAAGTGGAGCACGAACTGCGCCACCTTGATGGCGCCATACAAGCCGAACATTTGGCCTCATCCACGCGACGCGTACGGTGAAGTCGCGCTCGGAAGCGACAAAAGTCAAAAGTGATGCCAAAACCCGACTCTTCAGCCGACTAAAGATCTGCTTTTGCGAGACTTTCTAGCTAAGTCGAGCATATCTTGTGGCCAGCACGAGTGTGCAGATGTTGCAAAATTTGCAAGACAAATTGGTTTCACGCGCTCCGGACCCTTCAGATTCGCCGGCTCAAGCACCGGAGGAACGCCAGTTGCAGAGCGCCCAGCCTTATCGCCACCGCATATGCACGAAACCATCTCCGTAACGGGTAGCCTGCCGCATTCGAGGGCCGAAGAACGCCCCGCCGCGCCTCCAACTTACCGTGACCTCGTCTCAGGCGCGGGCTGGATTGCGTGCCTGGACAGTTTGGGCGCCGTGGTTGGCATCCTCGGCGTCTTGATCAGCGTCAACATGTCGGCAATTCCCGGCGGAGTGGACAGTTTTCTATCCACGCGCATCAGCATCAAGAACGTCCTCCTACTCATCATCTTGGCAGTCGTCTGGCCAGCTCTTTTCCGGCTGTTCGGCCTCTACGAAGCCAGACTCGTTCAGCAGCTTCGTTCCGAAGTCGGGCGTCTCGTCCTCGCGACCGCGACAGGAACGGCACTAGCGGCGGTGTTCCCTCTCACCAGCGTCAGCGGGAGCTTGGCCCTCGGCGATATGCCACGTTTCTGGCTGGCCTCATTCGGCCTCTGTCTGCTGGTGCGGTCCGGCAGGCGCGCCGTGGATCGGGCGCAGAACGGGCACGTGCGGCGAGCGCTCATCGTGGGGACGGGCCGGCTCGCCCAACGTATTCATCGAGACCTCCAGATCAATCGGCCAGACCGGTATCATGTCGTTGGCTTCGTTGATGAGCCGTCCGACACCAGCCGCCCGTTCAATCGGTTTCAAGAGGACACGCTCTGCGGGCTCGACGAGCTCGAGGAACTGTTGATGCGTGACGTCATCGACGACGTCTTCATCGCACTCCCCGTGAAGTCCTGCTATCAGCGAATTCAGCAGGCAATTGCCGTCTGCGAGCGCGCAGGAATCGAGGCGAAGTACGGGACCGATCTCTTTGAGAGCACGCTCGCCCTGCCTCGATACGATGCAACCGGTGACCGAGCCTTCGTGGCGATGCAGGTGGCGCCTCGCGGCTACCGCCTGCTTGTGAAGCGCGCGATCGACATTGTTGGCGCACTCGCCGGCTTGATCGTTTCTTCACCCGTGCTGCTGATCACAGCCATCGCGATCAAGTTAACGAGCCGCGGGCCGATCATCTACGCGCAGGACAGATGCGGTTTCAACAAGCGGGCGCTGCGGATGTACAAATTTCGGTCAATGTCGATGAATGCCGACACCCTTCAGGCCTCGCTGGAGTCGCGCAACGAGGCCAATGGCCCCGTGTTCAAAATCCGAAACGATCCCAGAATCACGCCGCTCGGGCGTGTGCTGCGCAAGTGGTCGATCGACGAGTTGCCGCAGTTGTGGAATGTGCTACGTGGCGACATGTCCCTCGTGGGCCCGCGGCCGCTCCCATGGCGGGACGTGGGGCGTATCACGCGGTCTTCGGATATGCGGCGCTTCAGCATGCGACCTGGACTGACGTGTCTGTGGCAGGTGCAGGGCCGCAGCAAGCTCGGTTTCGAACGCTGGGTCGAACTCGACCTGGAATACATCGATAGCTGGTCACTCGCACAGGATTTTCGGATTTTGCTACGGACGATCCCGGCCGTGGTGAGCGGAAACGGCGCCACGTAGGGATTGACCCGGATTTCTGACCGGATGGAGAGGTCCATGTCCACTTCAAGGCATTCAGCAGGTCGAGTGCTTGTCACGGGGGCCGGAGGTTTCATCGGCCACCATCTCGTCGCGTTTCTCAAAGAACAGGGCTACTGGGTGAGGGGAGTGGATCTCAAGTATCCGGAATACGCACCCACGGTCGCCGACGAATTCGAGCTGGTTGATCTGCGGCACGAGAAGAACTGCCTCGAGGCCACACGAGGCGTCGACGAGGTTTACGCCCTAGCGGCGGACATGGGGGGCATGGGCTTCATTTCCCACAATCATGCGCGGATCCTGCATAACAACATTCTGATTAGCACCCATACGCTTGATGCGGCGCGGGAGAACGGCGTTCGGCGCTATCTCTACACCTCATCGGCCTGTGTCTATCCCGAATACCGCCAAGTCGATACGAACGTCGAGCCACTCCGTGAAGAACACGCCTATCCGGCCGCGCCACAGGACGCCTACGGCTGGGAGAAACTCGTCACGGAGCGGCTCTGCGCACACTATCGCGAGGAATACGCCCTCGAGACGCGTACCGTCCGCTTCCACAACATCTTCGGGCCGTTGGGGACCTGGGACGGCGGCCGTGAAAAAGCGCCCGCAGCCATGTGTCGGAAGGTCGCCGTGGCGAAACTCACCGGCAATCGGGAGGTCGAGATCTGGGGCGACGGTGAACAGACCCGGTCCTTTTGCTACATTGACGATTGCGTCCAGGGCATTTTCCGCCTGATGCGATCTGACCACCACGAGCCGCTCAACCTCGGCCAAGATCGCCTGATCTCGATCAATGACCTCGCGGATTTGGTTGCCAACGTGGCTGGCATCTCGATTGTCAAGAAACATGTACCGGGTCCGCAGGGGGTGCGTGGCCGGAATTCCGACAACACGCGGCTGCGCCAGGTCCTTGGGTGGGAGCCGCAAATCTCGCTCGAAGAGGGATTCGCCCGCACCTACCCGTGGATTGAGGCATCGGTTGCGTCCAGCATGGCTGTTGCGCAGCCTGCGGGCGTTTCGCAGCCTTGAGCCTTGCGAGCACGGAGTAGTAGTTCACCTATTGGCGACGTGGGGTTGCGATGAGTATTGTGGTGATCACCGGCTCGGCGGGGCTGATCGGATCAGAAGCTAGCGCCTACTTCGCCGATCTTGGCCTGGATGTCGTCGGGATCGACAACGACATGCGCAAGACGTTTTTCGGGGAGGAGGCGTCCACTTCCTGGAACCGCGCGCGGCTGGAAGAGCAGCTTGGTCCCCAGTACCGACATATGTCGTTGGATATTCGAAACACCGAAGACATCGACCGGCTCTTCCGCAATTTCGGCCGAGATGTGAAGCTGATCGTGCATGCGGCGGCGCAGCCGTCCCATGATTGGGCGGCAAGTGCGCCGCTGATCGATTTTCATGTCAATGCCGTGGGAACGCTGAACCTTCTCGAGGCGACGCGAAAGTACGCACCAGACGCCGTCTTCATCTTCACCTCGACGAACAAAGTGTACGGTGACCTCCCCAACCGGTTGCCGCTTTTAGAGCGTGAGCTGCGGTTCGAGATCGACCCCGCGCATCGCTACGCAGCGGGCATCTCAGAGGAGATGAGCATCGATCAGTCGCTCCACAGCGTGTTCGGCGCGTCGAAAGTGGCCGCAGACGTGCTGGTGCAGGAGTACGGCCGGTACTTCGATCTGCGCACGGCGTGCTTTCGCGGCGGGTGTCTCACCGGGCCGAATCACGCCGGCGCACAGCTACACGGCTTTCTGTCGTATCTGATGAAATGCGCAATGACGGGAACGCCTTACACCGTTTACGGTTACAAGGGAAAGCAGGTCCGCGACAACATCCACAGCGCGGATCTGGTGGCCGCGTTTGGTCAATTCTTCGCACAACCGCGCGTGGGAGAGGTTTACAACATCGGTGGCGGCAGGTTCAGCAACTGCTCGGTCCTCGAAGCGATCACTATGTGCAGCGAGCTCAGCGGACAAGAGCTGAACTGGACTTACAGTGACCGTAACCGCAGCGGTGATCACATCTGGTGGATCAGCGACATCTCGAAATTTCAATACCATTACCCTGCCTGGACGCTGAGGTACGACGTCCGCCGAATTCTCGAGGAAATTCGAGAGGCCAATCTCACACGTTGGCGGCCCGACGCCAGCATTCCGCAGCGTCGGCCACGTCTGCAGCGACAGTCGGCGACCACGCCAGCCTAGATATTGCGCGAAGGCCGACGGGGAGAATCGTGTTGGATCTGGGCAAGTGGAATATCCTCGGCGTGCAGATCAGCGCGATTGATTATGAAGCTGCCGTCCGAAGAATCCTGACCGCCGCGGAGCGCCATCAGCGGCTGACTGTCTCAGCGCTCGCCGTCCACGGTGTGATGACCGGAGTCCTGGACTCCACCCACCGGTTTCGTCTGAACCATCTCGACCTGGTCGTTCCCGATGGTCAGCCAGTAAGGTTCGCACTGAAGGTGTTACACGGCGTTCGACTGCCGGATCGGGTCTACGGGCCGACGTTGATGCGGAGGGTTTGCGAGGCTGCCGCGGCACGAGGTCAATCGATCTTCTTATACGGTAGCCGACCGCAGGTGCTCGAGGCCCTCGAACAGAATCTGCGTGCGCAGATACCCGACCTTCGAGTAGCCGGCACGGAGCCATCGCGTTTCCGTTGCCTATCGGATCACGAGCAGCGCGAGCTCGCCGACCGCATCCGGAACAGCGGGGCATCGATCGTCTTCGCCGGGCTCGGCTGCCCACGGCAGGAGGTCTGGGTTTACGAGTTGGGCCACCTGCTTTCGTTACCGTTGATTGCGGTCGGTGCGGCGTTCGATTTTCACGCCGGCTTACTGCCGCAGGCTCCCCCACGCTTGCAGGACGCGGGGCTTGAATGGCTGTTCAGATTGGCATATGAGCCGCGCCGGCTTTGGCGACGCTACGTCTTACTGAACCCTGCCTACGTGTGTCTGTTACTTATCCAGGCACTGGGGATCTGGCCGTTTCGACCGGCTGCCGGGGCGCAGCAGCCGCCACAATTCGTTCGACACGGTTGAGCCGCGCATGTGGCACTGTGTCCGCGATGGCCACAAGCCGTCGCTGCACGCCAAGATCTGAACGTCATGAACACAGGTTTTACGAACTCGCCGCCCGAGCGTCCAGGACCCGACTACGCCGTTGTCGTCGTCGCCTACCGGAGTCGTCCGTTGCTGAGCCGCATGCTCGCGAAGATGCCGGAATCGGCGCCCGTGATCGTCGTCGATAATTCGGCCGACTATGACGACCTCACCGATCTCATTCGCGCTCGACCCAAGACCACCTATATCGACTCGGGCGGTAACATCGGGTTCGGGCCGGCGTGCAACCTGGCGGCGAGCGTGGTTGCAGAACCACTGATTGCGTTTGTCAACCCGGATGCTGACGTGGACGGTAGGCTCCTGGGGATTTTGGCGCGGGAGATTGATCGCGATCCGCGTTGCAGTTCCTGCGGCCCGATATTGGTCGATGACGAAGGGCACGCCAGGAGCGGCTCGGGCGGGTGGCTCCCAAGTCCTTGGCGCGCACTCATACACGCGACCGGACTTTTTCGATTTTTTCCGAGAAGCGGCATCGGCGTCGGCTCCATTGATGACAGTCGGGTGGAAGTTGAGTGGATCGCGGGAACATGCCTGATGATTCGCCGGACGACGTTTCTCGAACTTGGAGGATTCGCACCGCAATATTTCCTGTACCAGGAAGACATGGATCTCGGTCGGCGCCTGCAGGAAAGAAGATATCGGCAGATCCTCAGGGGTGATTTGCGCGTCCGCCATGTCGCCGGCACCTCCACGGAGCTTCAGGACGTGCGTCATCTCGCCTGGCGGCGAGCCTCGGCGCTGGTCGACTACGTGACCGCCACACACCGGAGGCAAACAGCGCGGCTGATTTGTGCCGTGCTCGCGTCAGGGATGCTCCTCCGAGCGCTATATGCGTTGTTGCGCTTCCGCCCCGCGCGGCTCGAAGAATTTTTGATTCATGCGAGGACGCTTGGATTTCCAGATCGGACCTTGACGCGGTTACGTGTCGAGCAACAGGCCAGGCGCACCGTCACACCCGCCATGTCGGAACCGCTGATGAGGTCTCACCGTGGCTGAACGCTACGCCGCGGTTCGACGGCGAACAGCTGCTCAAGACCGGGCTTCGATTACCTTGAACTCGAACAGAAGGGCATTTCAGAGCGCGCTACCCAGAGCCCGTGTCGTGCCCACCCCCGCGTGGTACGAAAGCCTGCTCTTCGTCGCGCTGATGTCGGGTCCGCCCAAATTCCGGGTTCGAGACATGAACGCGTCACTCTCAGGCGATATCGACTCGGTCGTGTTGGTTCACCTGGCCGTCTGGGCGTGTGGCGCTGTCTGGGTATTGCGCCAGCTGTATCCGACGCTATTCAGGAGTGCGACCATTCCTCGTCTCTCCGCCGTTCAGTTCGTCGGCGCGGTCTTCATTGCAGAGTTATGCGTGTCGATCCCTCGAGCTCCCGGCCCGATGCTGACGGCATTCGTGCTGTCCCAGTTCGCGATCCTCTTGGCGTTTGCCGCAGTGTTTGTCGGCCGGTTCGGCGTGTCCACGTACTTCAAACACATGTTCGCCGGCGTTTTCGTGCTGGTTCTGATGGTCTGTTTGGCAGTCGTCACCATGCCGGATCTCGTACTGGCTGGAGGGATGGGCCGTTTCCGCGGCGACCTGTTTGTCGGTCCGGGCGGTCTTGGCGTCATCGGCCTGGTGCTCTGCCTGTCGAATACTCCGCAGCTCAAGTGGTACCTGTTCTGGCCGATGATCGCGTTGTCTGGCCTTTTGCTCGCCGCATCGCAGACGAGAACGTGCTATGTCGCGCTCATCGCCTACCTCGTCATCGGCGCTGTATGCGGACGAGGCCTGCGGGTACGAAAACTGGTCCCGCTGTTGGGCGCGCTCGTGATCGGCCTCCTGCTGTTCGATGAGCTTTCGCCGGCAAGCGAGTACGTTATTCGGGATAGATCGACCTTGGAGACGATGAGTGACCGGGGTCCGCTGTGGGATTTCTTGATTGATCAAGTCATGCGGGAACAGCCGCTGACGGGTCTCGGGTATTTCTCCGCGTCGCGTATCCTCGCACCAATGCACAACTCGTCACTCGGGGATGCTCATTCGAGTTTTCTCGAAGTCATCGTAGGCGGCGGACTGCTGGGTGCCGGTCTCTTTCTCGCCCTCTGCTTGATGCTGCTCGCCACTGCCGCGCGTGTTCTCCTGGTTGGCCCAAACCGCGCGCAGGCGGTATCCGCTGTCGGATTGTTGAGCGCCACGCTGGTGATGGGATTCACCTCGTCGTCCGCGCTGCATGGCGGACCAGTGGGTTTCACGTTCTGGTCCACGACGGCGCTGCTACCGGCCCTGTTAGCTCAAAGATCACCCAGGGCTGCGACCCGCACTGCGATCTTGCGTCCGCGGAAGGCACGCCCGGTCGATCGTCGATCGATGGCTTCGACCTGACGCTGTGAGAATCCTGCTCGTCCACAATTCGTACCGGCAGCCGGGTGGTGAAGACCGAGTATTTGCCACTGAGGCTCAGGCTCTGCGGGAACAGGGCGATCAGGTGTTCACGTATTCCCGACAGAATCCCGCGGAGGGCGGAGCGGCGCTCCTACGGCTTGCCGGCCAGGCTTTCTGGAATCAGCGGACGTACATGGATGTCCGGCAGTTGATCACTGAGATTCAGCCTGACGTGGTGCATCTCCACAACACGTTCCCGCTGATTTCGCCGGCAGCATGCTACGCGGCTCGAAGGGCGGGCGTAGCGACAGTTCAGACTCTTCATAACTATCGATTGTCGTGCCCGAACGGTATCTTCTTTCGTCAGGGCAAGCCCTGCGAGGATTGTTTGAATAAGGCAGTGCCGTGGCCGGCTGTTGTCCATGCCTGTTACCGAAACAGCTACGCCGCGAGTTTGATTGCCGCGGGAACTCTGGGTCTACACCGTGGTGTTGGGACCTGGACAACGCAGATCGACCGCTTCATTGCGCTGACTGAATTCGCACGGCAGAAGTTCATCGCCGGTGGTCTTCCCGCGGACCGCGTCGTCGTCAAACCCAACCTGGTGCACCCTGATCGTGGACCAGGGTCCGGAGAAGGCGGGTTTGCCCTGTTTGTCGGTCGCCTCTCTCACGAGAAAGGTCTGAAGACACTCCTCGCAGCGTGGGAAGGCGTAGACGAACCTATGCCTCTGGTCATAGTAGGCGATGGGCCGCTCGCCCCGCTCGTACGCCTTGCCACGGCTGAACGGCCGACCATTACGTGGTTGGGACAGAAGAGTCCCGAGGACGTGCAGGAACTGATGGGGCGGGCAACCTGTGTGATCGTCCCGTCGGTCTGGTACGAGACATTTGGATTAGTGGTGGCCGAGGCGTTTGCACGCGGCACGCCCGTCGTGGCGGCGCGCCTGGGAGCCCTCAGCGAGCTCGTCGAACATCAGCGAACAGGATTCCTTTTTAGGCCAGGCGATTCGGTTGACCTCGCAGCACACGTGAGATGGTTCAATCAGAATCGTCAGGCTTTGGGCACGATGCGAAAGGCGGCTCGGGCTGCATACGAGCGGCTTTATTCGATTCGTACAAATTATCAGGCGCTGTCCACGATTTACGGGGAAGCGATTGCCGCCTCACGCGCGCGCCGCTGACAACATGCCCAGCCCTTTGACACTGGCACGGGTCATCCAACGGATCGAGAATTGGCCCGAAGTCATCTCGCTGAGATTCGGGCTCGGACGGCGAAATCTGTCACTTCTGACGTTTCGGGACGGAATGAGTGTGGCCGTTCGACGGCAGTCATGCGACTGGGATGTCATCCGGGACGTCTTTTTGCAGTCAGGGTATGGACGATCGTTCGACTACCTGCGATCGATCGGGGACGATGAGACAGTCATCGATCTCGGTGCCAACATCGGATCGTTTAGCCTCGTCGCAGCTTTTCAGAATCCGCGTTTGGTCGTCGAGGCGTATGAGCCTGGGCCCCCCAATATCCGGATGTTTGAAATGAATTGCCTGGCCAACCCAGGGCTGGCCAACCGGATTCACCTTCACCACTGCGCCGCGGGCGGCACGACACGGACGGCCAGATGGCACTTCGACGAAGTCAACCCCGGAGGATCATCGCTATACGGTCGGGGCAACGGCGACATCGTGAACGTACGCGCGTTCTCGGAAATCGTCTCGTCGGTAACGGGTCCCATCGCCATGGTCAAGATCGACATCGAGGGCGCTGAGTATGAGCTTGTCAGCGCGACGCCGGCAACCGTCTGGGAAAGAATTCCAGCACTGTCGATCGAGATCCACGATGACCCTGAACGCAAGCTGAGCAAGAAGAATCTGATCGAGCGTTTTCAGGAGTTTGGGTTTCGCGGGGAACCCGACGGACAGTTTGCAGTGTTCCTGCATAAGTAGGCCGAGCAGTTCAATCTGCTCCGAGCGTGTTCCGAGAAGTTCGCATGCAGGACGATGAAGAGTAGGTGGCCTCGATGTTGGCAGGATATGCGAAGGGCTTAACGGAGACCCACGCGCCGGTGGTCTCTCTACCCGGCTCACGCTCGATGCGTTATGCCATGGGCATAACGATCGTCTTTGGTTTTGTATGTATCGTTTTGATCAGCTGGGCGTACTTTCATGGCGCGGTGATGGTTCAGGATGAGGGAATGCTTCTCGCCTACCCTGGGCTCGTCCTGCGCGGGAAAGTGCAAAATCTGGACTTTGAGTATATCTACGGTCCGGCCAGCTTGTGGACGCTCGCCGCGGCATTCAAGGCATTCGGTACCTCAGTGATGACCGAACGCTTCGTGGGGTT
>Ga0065705_10002569_pt1 | contig 10867 bp, 5 predicted proteins | sample SwibulcommuniRL2_FD_59092 | JGI IMG/M metagenome (GOLD analysis project Ga0065705, IMG submission 59092) | Bulk soil microbial communities from switchgrass field near Rose Lake, East Lansing, Michigan, USA - RL2 Bulk Soil v2 (version 2) | ecosystem: Environmental > Terrestrial > Soil >... | reverse complement strand
AAAGACCCTCGACGTAGGCTGCGGCCAGAACAAGTACCCCGGTGCGATCGGCATCGACTCAAATCCAAGGACTAGTGCGGACGTCATTCACGATCTGGGCGTTCTGCCATATCCGTTTCCCGATAATGAGTTTGACCTTATTATTTGCCGCCATGTGGTTGAGCACGTTCCGGATGTCATCTCATTTGTGAGCGAGCTTCATCGAATATCCAAACCCGCGGGGGTGATAAGAATCGTAACGCCACATTATTCGAATCCTGACTGGGCCACCGATCCAACTCACCGAAACCATTTCAATAGTTACACCTTCAACTGCTTCATCCCCGATCAGACTCCATTTCCGTTTTATACTACCGTGGAGCTTCGCCCGGTTCGCACTTATATCAGCCTGGCAAATCTCTGGCGCCTGCTGGGCTTGGAATGGATAACCAATCTGGACCAACGCTGGCCCGCTCTTCGTTTCACCAGAAAATTCTGGGAGTTCTATCTCTCGAATATTTGCCGCGGTAAGGAACTGCACTTTGAATTTGAGGTTGTGAAACATACTACCGCAAGCTGAACGAGGAATGGACTGGTTGAGTCCAAACCAATTCTTGTTTAGATCTTTTTCCAAAAACTTATAGCAAATCCGAAATCTCGATTTCTTTGGGCTAAGTGTGTGGAGGCCAATTCAGCACAAACACATCGCGTTGGCCATCCTGAAGCCGAAGGCATAAACTTTGCCTAGGACTCTTATTGTCTTCTTGATGCGCTTTACTCTTCGCTATCTGAGGCGTGGTCCAGTGCTGGCTGGGTGCTTGTTTTTCTCGGCCTTATGCCTGACTGCCCAAACCACCTCGCCTGGGAGCATTAGTGGCAGAGTTGTCCTTCCAAACGGAAACTCGGTTAATGAAAACGTCAGGATGTCGCTGGAGACGCTTCGCGGAGTTAGATCAAGCAGCTTCACCGACAATCAGGGACAGTTCAGTTTTCGCGGCCTTGCCCCTGGCAGTTACCAGGTTGTTGTCGAGGCAGACAGAAATCGGTTCGAAGTAGTTAGCGTTAGAGTAGAGGTTTTTCCAGGCAGTCCGTCGATTCTCACAATTACTCTAAAAGAAAAAAAGCCCTCTGGTGAGTCAAGAAGCGCTGGGAGCACCGTTTCCGCAACGGAGCTCGACAGCGACATTCCCGGCGAGGCGCGAAAGGAATTCGAGCGCGGCAGTAGCTCAAGCAAAGAAGGTAAGACTGAAGAAGCAATTGTTCACCTCAGGAAAGCTATTAAGATTTACCCGGCTTATTTAATGGCTTACAACGACCTCGGCGTTCAGCTTCTTGCGCAGGGCAAGCTTGATGAAGCGCTTGACGAACTGCGACGGGCCATCGCCCTCGATCCGAAAGCATTCAATCCCAACTTAAACCTCGGTATCGTACTGGTTCACCAGCACAACTTTCTGGAAGCGGCAGACTCGCTAAGGACAGCGCTTTCTCTAGAGTCTAATTCGCCTGCGGCGAGGCTCTATATGGGCAAGGCTCTATCTGGTCTGGATGACCCCGACGGAGCCGCGCGAGAATTCAAGACCGCCCATGACTTGGGAGGCGAGGCCTATGCAATGGCACTATTTGATCTTGGTCAGATTTATTTGAGCAAGGGCAATCGCAAGCTTGCGCTCGAAACTTTCGAGAGGTATCTGTCTGAAGCCCCGAAAGCAGCCAATGCCGCTGAGGTGAAGAAACTGATCCAGGTTTTGCAATGAAGAGACTCTTTCACACATATCGTCAGCCTCAGGATTCGATCGCTGATCATCCAAAGATTCGTACGAGAATCCAAATTCTTCAATTCTGACGACCCGCCTTTATAGCTAAATAACACGGAAAACCTCGCTTTTTAGAACTTGGAGTGGTTCAACCACAATGGCATGTTTCTTGCGGATTGATACTCGCGTCAAGTGAACCTACCGTCCAGGAAGAAGCCTGGATAGTCCCATTAAATGCTTCATCAAGCTTTTCTTAATCGGTATTGCAACGAGCGCGTCAGGCCGAGCACTTGCGCTACGGGCGCTGCATGGTCAGCCAGTTGCGGTGACTCAACAAGAAACAGCAGGAGACCCACAATTATGAGAACCTTCCCAAGAACAAGAACGCTAGCGTCCACGTTTTTCTTTGCGCTGGCGATCTCGGCGTTAATACTCTGCTCGAGTCTCTTAGCCTTTGGCCAGGCGACGACCGGCAACATCAAGGGTACAGTGAGTGATCCGAGTAATGCATTGGTCAGTGGAGCTACGGTCACGGCCAAGAACCAGGGCACTGGCTCGGAGGCAACGTTTACCACTACAGGTGAGGGATTTTTTAATATCACCTCCCTCGTCCCGGGCAAGTACACAATCACCGTTGAAGCCGCAGGCTTCAGCCGGAAGGTGGTCACTGATCTTGATGTCAGGCTTGGCGTGGACACACCGCTAAACGTGCAGCTCACGCCGGGCAACGTTAGCGAAACAGTTACAGTGACTGCCGGTAATGAGGAAATCGTTCAACGCGAACAATCGCAGATTTCGGCAACCTTTGAAACGCGAAAAGTTGAGGACCTGCCCTCAAACGGTGCCGGTGGCGGCCTCGATACGCTAGCCTTGCTTGCTCCTGGCGTGATCGCAAATCGCGTCGGCGGCACGAACACCAACGGTGCGGGCTTGTCGGTCAACGGCAATCGCGGACGTTCAAACAACTTCCAAATTGATGGCGCTGACAATAATGATTTGAGCGTGGGCGGTCCAGCTCTATTCGTAGACTTTGCGGATTCGGTTCAGGAATTCCAGATCATCACAAACAACTTCTCAGCCCAATACGGAAGAAATCAGGGTGCTGTTGTCAATATCGTGGGCAAGAGTGGCACCAACGACTTTCACGGTACGGCTTTCTGGCACCATCAGGACGCCAAGGTCCTCAACAGCCTGGATAACATTAGCCGGGCCGGTGGGGTCGAAGAGAACGATCCAAGCCTATGGAACGTTGTCGGCGGAACGTTTGGCGGACATTTTCCTCTGCCGCGTTTCGGCGAGGGCGGTAAGTCTCTCATAAGCGGAAAAGATCGCTTCTTCTTCTTCGGTGGTTTTCAGGGTATTCGCAACCCTGCCACCTTCACTTCCCGCTCAACCAGTCTCGGTATCCTGCCGAGTGAGTTCGGAAGATTGCAGTCGACTTTCCCGGGCAACGCAGTCGTCAATACTATCGTCGGCTTTAGCCCGTGGGCCATTCCAGGAGCGGAACTTAACAGCCTCCAAACAAATGTTGGCGGAGGAGCCACACCTACTAAATTTAATTTGACCGCACCCAGCGGGTGTGCCAGAGCCATCGCGGTCACAGCGACGCCTGCCGCCGGCTGCGGCTCCTACACAACTTTCATCAACCCTGCGACTGGTCAGCCATTTCTGACGGGTGGCCCGTACGACACGCTGAACTGGGGAACTCCGTCTAGTCCGATTCTCTTCCAGGCGGCGCAATATCAGCGCACACGGCCGATCGGGTACAACGAAGACTACTACACCTTACGTTTCGATCTTAGGGTCACGGATAAAGACAGCCTGACGGCTCGTTATATCAACCAAAAGAGCGCCGCCCAAAACAATATTGGGAGCATCGCCAGCGGCTTCACGGGAGATATTCCAGCGGGTAGCAAGCATTATGGCGCCAGCTGGACACGCACAATCTCTAACAGCGTGGTGAATGAATTTCGCGCCTCTTACCAGAAGATCGCTGTCGAGTTCGGTGGCGGTTGCGACGTGGGAACGCCGGGCTGCATTCCGGGACCGGCCCAGATTGATGTGTCCTTTGCCAACATCACGTTCTCCCCGGTGCTGGGTATCACCAAGAGCAACGTCATGCCCACAATCGGGCCAGCGACAAATCTGCCGCAAGGACGAGTGGGTAAGGTTTATCAGTTCGCTGACAACCTGAATTGGACTATGGGTAGCCACTCTCTGCTCATCGGAGGCGAATACAAAAAGCTCGACACTCTGGTTCCCTTCCTGCCGAACTTCAACGGGTCGTTTGGCTTCAACACCGCTGGTATTCCAGCCGGCGGCGCGGCTGCTACGCGTATTATCAACAATGCGCCAGGCACCGTTGGAATCACCCTGGGAGATCCGCTACTGGCTTTCAAGGAAAATGATTGGTATGGCTTCGTACAAGACGACTTTAAAGTTCGTCCTAATCTGACCTTGAACCTCGGTGTGCGTTACGAATACACCGGCCAGCCGATTAACCAGTTACACGACGTAACTGTCGCGCGCGAAAGCAACGCGTCAACTGCGTTCTTTAACCCGGCCCTGCCGCTGGAAATCCGCACGGTGCCTAAGGTGCCGGTTGACAAGAATAACTTTGCGCCACGTCTGGGTTTTGCGTGGTCGCCCAAGTTCTGGAAGGGGCTGCTCGGCGAGGATGCAACCGTCATCCGAGGTGGATTCTCACTGGCTTTCGATCCCGCGTTCTATAACATTCTATTGAACGTTCAGAACGCTGCTCCGTTTTCGGTGGCTCTGACCGTGCAGCCAAATCTGCTGCCGATCAGTGGCTCGTCAGCGCCGTTGCCAAACAATCCGACTGGAGATGTGGTTCGAGCGGCAGCGCTCGCTTCCGGTATTCTGCCGCTGCACCAGCTAAACCCGCTCTTTTTGGCACAGACACAAGTTTCCCGGGACTTCCATTCGCCGTTTTCCCGGCAGTTTTCTTTAGGGATACAGCGGCAATTGGGCCGGAACCATGTGGCCGAAGTTCGCTATGTCGGCACGCAGGGACGTGACTTGTTCCAGAATGTTAACGGCAACTTCTTCATCGGCCCGCTGGTGAACGGCTTCACGCGCAACGTCTTGATCCCCGATGGTCCTGACGCTGGCACTGCGCCTGACGTTACCCCGGTCACCTTCCCCAGCTTCGCGAGTTTGTTGCCATCCGGCACAGTCGCGCAAGTCTGCACGGACGTTAGTGGCACACTGGATAACGAAGGCGCTTGCAACGGCCGCCAATTCCGGCAGGCAGGCATTACCATCCGTTCAAACACCGCGTATTCGAATTATCACGCGTTGCAAGCTCGTTACAACGGCCGGCTTTTCAAGAATTCGCTCTCGGTAGGCTTGGCTTATACGTTTAGTAAGACGACGGACAACGCGAGCGAGATCTTTGCGTTTGCTGATATCCAATCTCCAAACGCGCAGGATCCTTTCTGCCTTGGCAAATGCGAGTATTCACTTTCAAACCTTGATCGACCACACGCCTTTTCCGCGAACTTCATCTACGATGTTCCTTTATTCAAGGAGCAGCGTGGAATTGCAGGACACGTACTTGGTGGGTGGCAGTTCAACGGCACCTACATTTGGACCAGTGGCACCGCATACACGCCGGGCCAGACCTTTAACGGCAATCTCGGACTCGGCAACACCTACCTGACCTCGGGTGATCGTCCTTTCATCGGCAATCCGAACGCCGATCAACGGTTGGTTGCTATCAGCCAGGTAGATGCGGCGATGCTTTTTGGAATACCGGCAGTAAACCTGAATGGTTTCTGGTCGTTGAATAGCCTCAACACCACCGGTGACACGGTCGCCGTAACGCCGAACGACGTGCGCTTCATCTTCAACGGCCCCGGTGCGGCGAAGATCTTTAACACGCCTTACGGCAGTTCCCCACGCAATTACCTGCGTGGCCCAATCTTCAATCAACTGAATGCGAGCGTATTCAAGAACATCAAGATATTTGAGCGCTTGACACTGCAACTTCGCGGTGAAGCTTTCAACGTCTTGAACCACCCCAACGGTGGGTTCGGTGTTGCGGCGCCACCTGTTGCCCCCATACCGTCGACCAACGTCGGCAATGCGGGGGTTCCAGGCGTCGGGTTTGCCGAAAACAAGGACGTTCAACTCGCGAACCGCGTAGTCCAGGTCGGTCTACGCATAATCTTCTAACTTTCTGAAACAGCTCTTCAGAGCAGTTTCTCTGCAGGGGGAAGGTTTCGGCCTTCCCCCTTTTTTTCTCACCACACGCGGCCGCCAGTGATGTTGATAATCTTTGTGGGGACCTGGTGATACTACACGCACATCTAGGAGACACGGTCAACGTTAGAATATAATTATCGCCAACCTCTTCATCCGAATGAATGCCTGTCCCGTAAGAGTGCAATTTAGCAAGTGAGTAAGTAAGGAGTTCAAACACATGAGAAAAGCATCGGCGGCAACCCTCTTCATAACGCTATTGTTCGGAATGGCCCCAGCGCAAACTGCGCAACAACCGCAAAAGCCAAAGAACGAGTCACCCGAAGACGTGCTGCGGATTACCACTTCGCTGGTGCAAACGGATGTGGTGGTAACCGATAAGAACGAACAAATTATTCCAGATCTCAAAATGGAGGACTTCGAACTCTACGATAACGGCAAAAAACAGGATCTGAAGTTTATGGAATTTGTCAGTGTGGAAACCGGTCACCGAGCCGAGGGGAAACCAGCCAGTGCTCCGGTGATTGTTGAAGCCGACACGGCAACCGGTTTGTCTCCTAAGGAGGTGAAACGAATCGTAGCCTTCGTGGTGGACGATCTAACAATCCCGTTACAGGACATACCGGCGGTGCGATCACTGCTCCTGAATTTTGTGAATAACCAGATGCAAGATGGCGACTTGGTAGCCGTTGTGCGTGTAATCGGCGGAAAAGGACTGCTGCAACAGTTGACCACCGATCGGCAACTTTTGCGGAGAGCCATCGACGCCATCAAACCCATTCGCCATCCCTGGGCTCAGACTAACGAACCTGACTTCGTTCCGGTTCACAACCCGGCGCCGATTGCCGCCGGCCCCGAAGAAGCGTCCACGAGCATCGTTCCTGTTAGCGACGATCAAGTCGACACTCCAGAAATTTCCAGTCCTAACGATGAATTTAATCAGCTCTTCCGCGGCTTGTCTTCACTGACCACTGCGATGTTTGTAATTGACGGGCTGAAAGAGATTCCAGGCCATAAAAACGTAGTGATTATCTCAGGAGGAATTCCCATCTTCGAAGCCCGAGCCTCAGGCGGCTCGGCTTTCACCAACGTAACCTACTTGCTAAACCAATTAAGCGACCGGGCGGTCCGCTCCGGAGTAGTAATCAACACTCTTGATCCGCGCGGGCTCAACGCAACTCCTGGGGTAGTGGGCTTTCAGCAGACCCCGGGCCGAAGTAATTACGAAGGTGAGTTAATGGGCAGAGCCAGCGGTTTTGGGCGAGGGGGAATTGCCGATCAGGCCACGTTTGGTCCGATGCTCGCGGGCGGCTCAGAACATCTCGGGTTGGGAACAGTCGCGAAAATTACCGGTGGAGTTTCGGTCATAAACACAAACGATTTCGCGGCGGGTATGCAGAAAATCCTGGCCCGCAGTGAGGGTTACTATGTCCTGGCTTATACGCCGGTCGAAAAGTTTGATCGGAAGTTCCACAAGCTCGAGATAAAGGTCAAGCGTCCCGGACTGAAGATTTATCACCATGCCGGATACGCCGCGCGCGAAGAGAAGCCACGCGAGTTGCTAACCAAAGAGGAACAGATTGTAGCCGCCGCCAGTTCGCCACTTTCACGCCGCGATTTAGATGTCACCCCTAACGTCGCCATCAAGCTGAAGCCACTTCCGGAAAACAAAGCTACAGTCGACATTCATCTTCTTATCGACGCAAAGAAACTGAGTTTCAATGTAGTCGACGGCAAACACCAGGCCTCAATGGACATCGTGGGGTTCGTCTTCGACCAGCTGGGGAAACAGCGAGGCGGGTTCACTGAAACAGTCAACCTCGACCTCTCGGAAGAGAACTACCGGCGTGCGATGAGTGAAGGTTTGACTTATACGGCGGGCACTGAACTACCCCCCGGCTACTATCAAATACGTTCTGTGGTGCGCGAAGCTTCTTCTGGCAGCATCGGAACGTTTTCCAAGTATTTCGAGATTCCTGATCTCACCAAGGACCGGATGGCGATGAGTAGTCTATTTCTCTATGCCGTAGATTCCTCTTCTGCGGCACCCACGCCGCTGTTGGCGGTCAGACAAGTCAAGCGCGGGCAAGATTTGCGATTTGCAGCGATGATCTACAATGCCAAGCTAAAGGGAGGAAAACCGCAGGTACGCTCACAGATGATTATCAGCCAGGCAGGCAAAATCTTGTTGCGGGAGCCCGAGCAAGCAGTTGAAGCGCCAGCCAATGGCTCCTCACCCGTTGTTAAGATCGGACAGTTTGGCACAGCCAAAGTTCCGAAGGGCAAATACGTCCTGACTCTTGTGATGACAGACACGCAAGCAGACAAGAGGTATCAAACCCTCTCGCGCAGCATCGACTTCAGCGTAGTCGATTAATTCCGGAGGGGTAAACTGAACTGTCGATCAGGCAGGGCGGCTTGCTCTTATTTCAGCACGGTCGCCTGCGGACTCAATTGCAAGAGATGCCAGCGTTGAAAAGTAGTGATTGGCCCATCGCGCAGGAGTTTGACGTAAGCGGTTTCAACGAAGAGTTTTTCCGGACTGGTCCATTCCAGCCGAATCATCGGATTGTAAGAAGCAGGGATGGCAGATTGGTCAACGGCGGTCTTTTTGCCACCTTGATTCCTTTCCTCATAAACTCGCGAAGCGGCAATTAGCGCATCCTCCAACCTGACTCGAGCCTGCGTCGGTTTAGTTGTAGCGGCGTCGTAGATCATCACGTTAGCGATGAAGGCCGTGGCGACTTTCGAGGAGTCAGGGCACCAAACGGGCAATGCCTCAGTCAGCTCGTCATCAAGCAGCCGTTCTTTCCCATCAGGCGTCAGCAAGCGCGGTCGTCCCACCGGCAGCCTGAATTCTCGCTCGCGTGCGTCCCACTCATTCTCCTTACACGCCATCGCCACCAACCCATGATTGTCAGGCGCCCATGAGGCGTAGAAATAGATCAGACCCTCGCGCGAAGTCAGTGGCTTCAGATCGTAACCATCGCGATTGCAAATATAGATCTGCTCGGTACTAAAAAGTGCTACTGGTGTAAAAGCCCGCGCCACCGAAGGCAATGGAGTAGCTTCCACGACTTCCGGCGCTTCAGGCACACTCACGCCCGGAGGAGTTGGCGAGGGCGTAGGTTTCACACCTCTGTGCCCGATGAAAGTGATGAAATTTCCGTCGGGTGACCAGGACACTGTTTCCGGAAAAACACAGGCGAGATCTGGCGGTGTAAGGTTTTGCAAAAACTTGCCGTCGGATGAGTAGAGATCAATGTGAAACTCCTGACTGGGCTCATCGGGCGCTCCGTACAGTACGAGGGCACGATGGCCGTCGGGTGACCGCACGGTCCTCACCAGGGCATCATTTTGCCGGTTGGTATTGAAATCAAGTTGAACTGCTTCAATCTTATCGTCAGCATCATCAGCTTTGAGATCTGGTGGCGGGGCCACATCAGGCTCAAATCGGTAGGCGAGGTTTTGTGCGGGCACATCACGCAGCACCAGCGGGCGTACGTCACGGCGTTGTGTTATTGCGGTGCATGAAGCGCCGGTCGAAATAACTACAAACAAAACTGTGACGATTAAGGTGAGCGTTTTCTTGTCTTTGCGTTTAAGGAAATGAGTCGCTGCAGCAGCTGCAATGTCTTTGCGCCAACTCGTCCACCTGGGAAACGACTTCATCGAGCGGGTTTCGGTCAAGTCAATCATGCCTCGTGGTTGCCAACTCGTGCGAGCGATAATAGAAACGCGTCAACATCTATGTCAACGCAACTNCTAACGTCCATAGACGAGNTGTCGAGCGAGAACCGGATCCAGGGCCAATAGCGCGCGNATCGTGTTTCGTGGCGACAGGTGATCGTCNTCGCCCTCATCCTGGTCAACACANTTGTGTTCCAGGGAACGTGAGATTCTTCTCGGCAAGGCATCGTAACTTGGNGTGCTGGCGACATAGGAACGAGCAGCTAAAGTTCCCACCAGATCGCAGGTCAACTCTTCCGCTCTTTGGTCGTGAATCTGCAGTCCGGTAAGGTTCGAAGCCCGATTGCCTACGCCTCTGAAGAGCAGGCCGAGGCTGTCTTCGGATCCATCGGCTATGTGCACCAACTCGTGGGCCAGGACGCTGATTATTCCNTCGTCAGANGGAAGTCCGGCAAGGAATATCGTGCCGAAGACGATAGTATGCGGGTTTCTCAGAAACACTGACGCATTGTCGCGGGAATCCACATCGGGACGAATATTCCGGACAGCTTCTACGTGAGCGATCGCACGTCGCAGTCTGGCATCAGACGTCTTCGGGTTGCCGAACCCGTAATCCTTCACCAGCTTTTTGAGGGAGACTATCACCAGGTTTTTAGCAGTTGGTAAAAGTCGTTGCGCGTGCTGAGCTCCGGCGATGGCTTCCGGACTGCGCACCGGTAGCGAAGGCCGTCCCTGCATGTCGTCGATAGGTACGCTGCCTTTCGGATCTCTAATCCGTTCCCTGCAAACCACAGCACTGGCGAGGTCTACCATTTCGCGCGCTTCCGGGGACAAAGACTCGCGCGAATGGCTCGTGAGCGAAACATCGTCTTGCGGAACTGGCCGGAGTCGCCTCTGACGCTTTTGAGCAACTACGCTAAAATCAGCTGTACTGACGGCGATAAGAATCAAAATCGTTACAAACGTAATCGCCATAGTGGACGATGAGTCCGAGAGCCTGGAGCGCGTTGGTCCTGCCCGGTGCCCTCGAGCTCTGCCGGTACGCGCTAACATTTTCGAATTTGTTCTCGCCACTCTCACCGGTTCGCTTCTTTCGAGTCCTTACGATTGATTTTTGTCATCGATGCCGCCACTCAGGCTTACGTTTATCGGCGAAAGCTTTGATGCCTTCTGACGCGTCATGGGTTTTCATTAATTCATTCAAATATAAATCTTCCACT
>Ga0065705_10003697_pt1 | contig 10878 bp, 10 predicted proteins | sample SwibulcommuniRL2_FD_59092 | JGI IMG/M metagenome (GOLD analysis project Ga0065705, IMG submission 59092) | Bulk soil microbial communities from switchgrass field near Rose Lake, East Lansing, Michigan, USA - RL2 Bulk Soil v2 (version 2) | ecosystem: Environmental > Terrestrial > Soil >... | reverse complement strand
AAAGATCGCCGGCCTTTCTACTGTACGCGCCGCGATAGAATCGCACGATGCAATTGGACGGGCGCACCGTCCTTGTGAGCGGCGGCGCGTCGGGACTGGGCGCAGCGACCGCGGAAATGATCGTTGCCGCCGGCGGTCGGGTCGTCATCGCCGACATCGGCGAATCGACAGGACGCGCTCACGCGCAGCATCTTGGGAGCGCCGCGGAGTTTGTGCGCACCGATGTCACGAGAAGCGATGACGTGCAGCGCTGCGTCAACAGCGCGGTCGAGCGATTCGGAGCCCTTCACGGCGTCGTGTGCGCCGCGGGCGTTGGCACCGCTGAACGCGTTCTGGGCAAGGAAGGGGTGCAACCGCTCGACCACTTCACGCGCGTCATCGACATCAATCTGGTCGGCACCTTCAACGTGATCCGTCTTGCGGCAGCAGCCATGTCCGCCAACGCGCCAGCCGGGAACGGAGAGCGTGGAGTAATCGTCAGCACCGCGTCAGTTGCGGCATTCGACGGCCAGATCGGCCAGGCGGCCTACGCCGCCTCCAAGGGCGGCATCGTCGCGTTGACGCTGCCGCTCGCACGCGAATTCGCCCGCGTCGGGATTCGCGTCATGACGATCGCCCCGGGCACCTTCGATACTCCCCTTCTCGCCGGTCTCCCGCAGGCCGCGCGCGACTCGCTGGCGCAGCAGGTCCCGTTCCCGCCGCGGCTTGGCCGCCCAGCCGAATTCGCAGCGCTCGTCCGGCACATCTTCGAAAACGAGATGCTGAATGGCGAAGTCATCAGGCTTGACGGTGCCATTCGGATGGCGCCGAAATAGCGACTCGACGTCCGTGCAAATTCGTATTCGCAACAGCCGCTTCCGTAATCGAAGCGGGCGACCTCCAGGCGCTCAGCGACGAAAGCGCAGTTTTCGACCCGGATTTGAACCTGCGATATGTTGATGCAGGAATGCTGTTTGCCTACATGAATCACTTCGATACGCTGTATCGTGATGTCGCCCACTCCCAAGCCTGATGCCGCAGCTCCCATGACATTGGACCGCACAGCCGTTCTCCGCAACGCCCAAAAGCTGCTCCGCATCGGCAAGCTCGCTCCAGCCATCAAGCTGTACGAGCAGGTCGTTCGTGAGGCTCCCGACGACCTGCAGACGGCAGCCATGCTGGGCAACCTCTACGTTCGCGCAGGTTCACCCGAGAAAGCGGTAGACCTTTTCCTCGGAATCGCAAGCGGACTTCGCAGCCGCGGGCTCCATGCCCAGGCAGCAGTTGCCTATCAGCGTGTGCTGGCCGTCGCCGACGACAACGAACAGGCGCTGCTTCAATTGGCGGAGATCGCCTCGTCGCAGAATCAGAGCGCCGAGGCGCGCGCCTATCTGACGCGCGTCGAAGAGCGGCGGCGCGGCCGCGGTGACAGCAAAGGGGCTGCGGAAATCCTGATTCGGATCGCGGAGCTCGATCCGCACGACTTCGAAGCACGCCTGGCGGCTGCACGGGCACGTCAGGAAACGGGCGACAAGAAGGGCGCCGTCGCGGATTTCAAACGTGCAGCAGACGACCTCCTCGACGGTGGTCGCCATGCCGAAGCGGCAACGGTGTTGAAGGAAGCGGCGCAACTGGTGCCCGACGATGCCGGTCTCGCCGAACGGCTCTTCGACGCGTATCTGCTTGCTGGGAACTTCGCGGAGGCGCGCGATGCCGCGCGTACGCCCGCTCATTGGAAACGGCTTGCGACCACGCTCATCGCGGTTGACGACCCCAGTGCGCTCGACGTGCTCCGCGAAGCGGCGACCCGTCAGCCCGATGATCTCGCGTTGCAGGCGGCGCTTGCCCGCCGGTTCGTTGAAGAAGGCGACGCCGTCGCCGCGGCAGCTCACCTCCGCCCCGAAATGGCCGAGGACAATCCCGCCATCCTGCTGACGATCGCCGAGATTCAGCTGCGCGGAGGGCAGCCGGACAAAGCCGTGGAACTGGTCCGGCGCTCGGTGACCAAGGACCACCAGATGACGCCGGACGTTTCCGCTCTTGCGCTGCGAGCGTCGGGTGCGGTTCCGGAGACCGCATGGACGTTGATGCAGCTCGCCGTCGATGGCTGGGCGAAGCAGTCCGAATTGATCACGGCCGCCAGCGCACTCGAGGAGTTCGTTGCACGCGTGCCCGATTCGACGCCGGCGCTCATCCGGCTCGTCGAGATCGCCATTGACGGCGACTTGCCGGATGTCGCTTCGCGCGCCCAGGCACAGCTTGCAGACGCCTACCTGAAATCCGGCGACGCGGCAGAAGCACTGGTCATCATCGAAGATCTCGCGACTCGTGAGCGCGATAATCCCGCCCATATCGAACGATTCCGGCGGGCGCTGCTGGCCCTTGGCGAATCCGATCTCGAAGGCGCGATCACCAGACGCCTGAACGCAAATCTGCCGTTCGGCGACGACGGGTCGGGCTTCTAGTTATTGAAGCTGGGCCTTGGCCGCCGCGAGGACGGCCATTGACTGCTTGGCTTTCGAAGCGCGGTCCCCGTGAAAGTCCGCACTCACCGCTTCCGCGGCCAGTGATGCAGCCGAGACGAGCAACTGGAATGAGGGGCCTTGCTTCGCCGGCGGCTGCACGCCGCGAAGCGACTGTTGCACGCTGCTGATCGCGTCAGCCACGGCATTCAGCACCGTAGGGTTCGGCACAGGCGCTGACGTTGCCGACAGAAGGAACGGCTGAATTTCCTCCAGCTTCGACGTTGCTCCGCTCAGGACCTGCCCGCCGGCGGCAGGAGCAGGAGCGGCAGTCCGATTCGACGCGAGATGCAATTGGCGCTGGTGCAACGGAATCGAGTCGCTTGCCGCTCGCGGCGGCGCAGCAGCGGCCGGTCCGTCAGCAACCATGAAGTCGACGTAGACGCGTCGCCCGACGACGCGGACGGTACTCGGCGCCGGCCTCTTCATCGTGACGCCGAGGCGCAGAACGTGCTCTTTGCCGGCGGTCGTTCCCTCATCGACAGAAACCTTCTGCAGCAGCGTCAATCCAGATGGTGCGTTCAGGATCTGTCGCTTCAACGGCAGCGCGATCGGACCTGCCTCCACCAGCAACAGCGTCGGCGTGATCTGCTGCGTTGAAACGCTACGCGCCTCATCCGACAGTTCAACGACGAGCGACATCTGACCGGCAGACGGAACGACCGCAACGCGCATGACCGATGGATCCGCTGCGAAGCTGTTCGAGCCTTGCAGCAGCAGCATGCAGGCGATGAACGCACTGCCGACACGGATCATGGCAGCAGCGTCCCGGCGTCTTCGCGTACGACTTTCGTTTGACGGAAACCCTGGTCGGAGAGGGTTTGCTGAGCCGCTTGAATTTCCCCCGCGGTGACGTAAGGGCCGACGAGGACCAAATGGCGCAGCCCGCCAGGCTCTATGCGGCGGAAGGCCGGCAACCCGGCTCCGCGCAGCTGCTGTGTGACGGACGCTGCCCGGTCGAGTTGGCGAAACGCGGCAACTTGAATAGTCAGGCCGTCGGCGAGCGCCAGGGTTCCGGTCGTAACGTCATCAATCACCACAGGGATATCTGCCGCGGCGGCGTACACTGCGCGATCGGGAACGGCCGTAGAACCGGGCGACGTTGCGGACGTGACCGCGGCCGTCGGGGTATTCCGCGCTGATTGCGACGCCCACAACCATGTGGCGGGCGGCACGCCGGCAAGCAGCACCGACGCAACGACCGCCGTGCGTTTGTTCATGAGCCTGTTCATGAACCAGGGTCGAGGATCGGGAATCTCGAGCTGCTTCGCAGCCCGCCGCACAATCGAGGTGGTGATCGGCGACACACCGCGACGCCGGGCGAGGTCGAGCGATCGTTCGCACAGAAGGTTGACGGTCCGCGGAATGCCGCCAGAGATAGTGGCAATCGCGTGCACNGCAGGCCGGGAGAACTCGTCAGCCGGCAGCGACGCGACCATCAGCCTNCTCTCGATGTACTCAACNACTTCGTCCCGATTCAGCGNGGTCAGGTGACATCGCCGCGCAATCCGTTGATCGAGATGCTGCATGTCCTCGGACCGGCAGACGCCTTCGAGCGCCGGCGTTCCGACCAGGACGATTTGCAGCAGCTTCGCCCGGTCGCTCTCGCAATTCGACAGGAGCCTGAGCTGCTCCAGAACCGCTGGATCGAGGTGCTGCGCTTCGTCGATGACGAGAATCGCCGTTGTATTGAGCGGGATGAGCGACGCGAGAAAACGATGCAGCGTCGCGACGAGGTCGTGCCGGCTCAGCCGATCGGGGCGTCCTCCCTGCACCACGCCGAAGTCCTGGAGCATCTGCAGCAGCAGCTCCTCGATTCTGACGCAGGGATCAACGACGACGCAGATTGGGTGCCGATCGGAAAGTCTCGACAGCAGCGTGCGGCACAGGAGCGTCTTACCGGTCCCCGGTTCGCCCACCACCAGCATCACTCCTTCACGCTGACGCACCGCGGTGGTGATCTGCTCGAAGGCCCAGATGTACGCGTCGCTGCGGTAAACGAACCGTTGATCAGGACTCAACCCGAACGGCTGCATCAGCGCCGTCGGTCTGCGCACAACGGGTGCGAGCGCGGTCTCTGGAAGCGCAGGATGCTCGAAGAGCGTCAGCACGGAGGATGCTCCTCGATTGACCCGCGGGGGTTCAGCGACGCCACTGATTTCAGCGGCGTTTCCGGTTTGACGGGCGCATCACGCTTGACCGGAGCGGTGCGCGTGCGCGCGGGAGGCGCTGGGGCGAGGTACAACATGTCCCCAACGCGGATATCTGAAGCGGCAGCTTGTCCGGCCGCGAGCTCGATGACCGCCTTCGCCCGAGCCGACATCGCGATTCTCCAGGGCGCAAGGGACGGCACGATGCGGACAGCGCGTCCGTCGCGGTCGATGAAGATCACGTCTATCGGGAATCGCATACCGACGGTATGCACCGCCTTGCATGGTGTGAGCAGCAGACCTTCGGTCGCGCTGAGGCTCTCGCGCCCGAGCAAACCACGCCGTCTCGTCGCCCGGGTTGACGCAACATCGACCTCGAGCGCGACCGCGGAGCGGGTGCGATCGTTCATGAGGGTGTGCGCCAAGGGTTAGAACACTCCCGGCACCAGGTGCCAGCTTACGCGGCGGCAGTAAGACGCGTAATCAGCGTCACGACTGAGCACTCGTTCTTCCATCAACGCGCGGGCGATGAGCGTTCCGTCACCAATGAGAATGACCGCTGCGTTCCACATCGTCGGCTGCGCGAGGAAGAAGGCAACATGACTGATGAGATATCCGAGATAGATCGGGTGCCTCACGAAACCATACGGTCCNCGAACGACGACGCCGCGATTCGCCGGTACCAGGCCGAAACTTCGGCCAAGCGCCATCTTGGATGCGACCACGATGACCAATCCGATCCCAGAAATCAGGCTGGTGACGTGATCCGGCACCAAAGCCGTCACCTCGGCTGTCCGCAACATCCAGGGTCCCGCCAGCGAGACTCCCGTCACCGTCGCTGCCTTCGCCGACGAATCGACAACGGCGGCACGACGACGAGCGACCGTGAGCACGACGACGAGTGATTCGCTGGCGAGGAGCAGCAAACCGGTCACATGACCGGTGCGGAGAAACTCCTGCAGCAGATTTATCGACAGCAGCGCGAATAACAACACCACCGCCGCTCTCGCGGCGAAGTCGGCGATCCCTGTTTCCCGCAGCCGCTTTACCATGGCTGTTGTCCCCCAACCCCGCCGGACGACGGGGTGCCTTCTTCTTCCATCGCCACTGCGGGCGCTTGCTCGACGAAATACGAGGCACAGGCGGCGTCAATCAGCTCGCGCGTAACGACTGGCTGGATGCCCCGATACCGGCACAATGCCGTGATCTGATCGATGAGATCGCGAGGGTGGCAGGCGCGAAGTGGGCGGCCGGCCGGGCGGTAGTGCCGGCGATGGAGGTAGGCCACCATCACCTGATGGAAGCGCAGGTGCCGGCGCTCACAGTTCATCTCGAAGATGCGCGTGAACTGCTCCAGGCTCGGGTCGCCAACCGCAATCTTGTACGGAATACGGCGCAGGAACGCTTCGTCAGCGAGCGACTTCGGGTCGAGGTTGGTGGCAAACACGCTGAGCACGTCGAACGGCACCTGGAATTTCTTCCCCGAATGCAGTGTCAGATAGTCGACCCGACTCTCCAGCGGCACGATCCAGCGATTAAGCAGATCTTCCGGCCGCATGCGCTGCCGCCCAAAGTCGTCAACGAGCAGGACCCCGCCGTTGGCCTTCATCTGCAGCGGCGCTTCGTGGTACTTCGCGATGGGGTTGAAATTCAGGTCGAGCATCGAGAGGGTCAGTTCGCCGCCGACGATCACAATCGGCCGCCGGATTCGAACCCATCGACGGTCGCGGGGCGCTTCGGTAATCAGCCGTGAAGCGAGCCCGTTGTCCTCGGCCATCTCATGGCAGATCGGGTCGAACAGCGTCACAATCTGCCCCTCGACGTCGATCGCGTACGGCACGTACATGTGGCCGCCGAGTGTGCGGCCGAGCCCCTCGGCGAGGACCGACTTACCATTTCCCGGTGGGCCAAATAAGAAGATCGCCTTCGCGGCGTTGACAGCGGGCCCCAACTGATCGAGCAAGCTGGCCGGGACTACCAAATGCGTGAAGCCCGCCTCGAGCCGCTCGCGATCGATGAACGCTCGCGCCTGCCGCAGGGCGCCCATGGCGGCGACGTAGCTGGCCAGCGACACGGGCGCCGGACCGACGTAGCGATTGATCTCGAGGTACTGCATGGCACGGTCGCGACCGAGATCGGTCAACGCGTACCGATAACCAGCCGTTCCCGATCCCGTGGCACCTTTCACTTCGACGAGGCGCTCGGCACGGAGTCGCTCGATCAACGGCTCGAGCAGCGAATACGGTAGACAGACGCGCTCGGCCAGCGTCACGCCGGTCAACTCGCCGGTGTGCAGCGTCTTCGTCATCAGCTGTTCGATCTGATCGACGCTGAGTCCCGTCTCCGCGACCGTGTGAGGCAGCGGCGGCGCCGCGAGTTCGTCGGTGGCGACTTGTGCGAGCGAGTTGACGGCCATGGCTACTTCATGTCTCGCGCAAGCGGGATCAGCACCTGCACGAACTTGATGGCGGCCGGTCCGATCGTCACGACCCAGATAGCCGGAAAGATGCAGAAGACCAGCGGAAAGACCATCTTGGCGCCGGTTTTCGCGGCGGCCTCCTCAGCACGCTGCCGCCGCTTGGTGCGCAGGCTGTCCGAGTGCACGCGCAGCGACTGCGCGACGCTCGTCCCGAACTTGTCGGTCTGCACCAGCACCGTGACGAGCGACCCCAGATCGTCCACCTGGGTTCTGTTGGCGAGATTTTTCAACGCATCGGCGCGCGCGGTGCCGGCGCGAATCTCGAGATGCACGAGGCGAAGCTCCTCGGACAACTCCGGATGGACCAGCCACAGTTCGTCGGCGACGCGCTGCACGGCTTGATCGAGGCCGAGCCCAGCTTCGACGCTGACGACCAGCAGATCGAGCGCATCGGGCAGCGACAGGCGCATCCGGTGCTGGCGCCGTTTCGCCATCCGTGCGAGCACCATTCCGGGCAGCACGTAGCCAATTGCTGCGGCACCAAGCGCCGTCATCAGACTCGCCCGCAGCATGAACGGCAGCGAGGCGATCGAGAAGAACGCCAGCGCGCATCCGACGCGGATGCCGACAAACAGGATGAGCGCTTCCTCTGCCCGATAGCCGGCGGACGTCAGCCGGCCACGCAGTTTCCCCATTTCGGAAACGGACTTCGGAGCGGCGCGGCCGATGCGCATGAACGCATCGACGAATGTCTTGGTGAATCGTGATTCTTCCGGCGCCCTGGCGTGCACGCCGACGATTTCCTCGAGGCGATCCACGATGGTCGCCGAGCGCGGCGACAGCGCCTTGGCGGCAGCCGCGACCAGCAGCGACCCGCACACGAACGCGAAGATGGACAGAAGCATCGGATTACACCTCGATCTTGATGACCTTGCGGATCCAGAAGAACCCGATCGTCTGCATCACGATGGCGCCGACGATCATCATGCGCCCCATTGGCTCGGTGAACAGGAGATGCATCTGCTCCGGCGCGATGAACGAGAGCGCGATCGCCAGACCGGCGGGCAACGCGAGCAGCACGAAGCCGGTGAACCGCCCGTGCGCCGTGTGCGTTCTCACCTGACGCAGCACCTTGAATCGCTCACGGACGACCTGGGCAAGGTTGTCGAGAATCTCGGCCAGGTTGCCGCCGCTCTCGCGCTGAATGGCGACCGCCGTGACGAAAAACTTCACGTCAACGAGCGGGATGCGNTCGGCCAACTCCTTCAGGGCGTCGTTGAGCGGCAAGCCNAAATTCTGGCGGTCGAAAACCTTCTTGAGCTCCACACCAACGGGCGCGGGCATCTCGTCGCCGGCCGTNCCGAGCGCCGTCTGGAACGCGTGTCCGGCGCGCATGGCACGCGCCAACATGTCGAGCGCTTCCGGGAACTGCTCCTCGAACTGCCGCAGGCGGACGGTCCGGCATCGCCTCAGCCACAGCGTTGGCAATGACGCTCCGACGAGCAGCGCGATCGGAGCGGCGAACGGCGCGTGTACGAAGAGCCCGGTGAGGAACCAGAGCGCGACCGCGCAGAAGGCGCTGTACACCGCAATCGTGCTTGGGGTCGTCTGCGTGCCGGACTGCTCGATCAGTCTCGACAGCTTGGGCCCCATTGCCGTGCGTCCGATCAGCTTCTCCACGCCCTGCAGTCTGCTCTCGTGGAGTTGCCTGACGATCGTGGAGTCAGTCGTCTCGACGGTAGTGCCGACTTCGCGAAGACGCTCGTCGAGGCGTTTCCTCTCGATCGCGGTTGACACGCTCGCCCATACCCTGAGGGCGAACACCGTTACCGCGCTGGTCACGATCACAAAGACGACTAGAGCTGTAATCATCACCGCACCTCGACAACGCCCTCGAACATGGTGGCCGGGAGCTGGATGCCGGCGGCGCGCAGCCGATCGGAGCACTTCGGGCGCACGCCGGTCGCGCGGAACTTGCCGATCGCTTTCCCTTCAGGCGACACGCCGATCTTTTCGAACATGAAGATCTCCTGCATGCTGATGATGTCGCCTTCCATGCCGGTGATCTCGGAGATGCTCGTGACCTTACGCGTGCCGTCGCTGAGACGCGTCTGCTGAATGACGATCTGAATCGCAGCCGAAATCTGATGGCGCATGGCGCGCTCGGGAAGATTCGCGGCGCCCATGCCGATCATCGTTTCGACGCGCATCAGCGCGTCGCGAGGTGAGTTGGCGTGGACGGTGGTCAACGAACCGTCGTGGCCGGTGTTCATGGCCTGCAACATGTCCAACGCTTCTTCGCCACGGACCTCGCCCACGACTATGCGATCCGGACGCATACGCAGCGCGTTGATCACGAGCTGTCGCTGACGAACGGCGCCTTTCCCTTCCACGTTCGGCGGTCTCGTCTCGAGCCTGGCGACGTGTTCCTGGCGCAGTTGAAGTTCTGCCGCGTCCTCAATCGTCACGATACGTTCGTGTTCCGAGATGTAGCTGGACAGCACGTTGAGCGTCGTCGTCTTGCCTGCGCCGGTGCCGCCGCTGATCAGGATGTTGAGACGTGCCCGGACGCAGTGCGAGAGGAATTCGAGCATCGGCTGCGTGAGCGCCTTCAGCGCCACCAGGTCCTCGGCCTTCAGTCGCTCCGCCGGGAAACGCCGGATCGACAGCAACGGACCGTCAACCGCGAGCGGCGGAATGATCGCGTTGACGCGCGAGCCATCCGGAAGCCGTGCATCGACCATCGGCGAGCTGTCGTCGATGCGCCGGCCGACTCCGCTGACGATGCGATCGATTACTCGCAGTAGTTGACGATCGTCCTGAAACGTCGTCGGCACCCGCTCGAGGACTCCACGTCGCTCGACGAACACCTGCTTGTGCGTATTCACGAGGATGTCATTGACGGAACGGTCGCGCAGCAATGGCTCCAGCGGTCCGAGACCGAAGACGTCGTCGAGGACTTCGGCAAAGAGCGACTCTCGTTCCGAGAGGCTGATCGCCGTGTTCTCTTCGGCGAGCAGCTGCGAGAGCAGCGCCCGGATTTCGTTCTCCGCCCGCGCGCGCTCCGTTTCCGCAAGCGCCTCGAGATTCAGACGGTTGAGCAGCTTGCGATGCACCTGCGACCGCAGCTCGAGATACTGCTGCCGGGGTTGAGCCGGGCGTGGCTGCGGTGCCGTCGGCAACGCAGGCCGCACGGAAGACGACGGTGGGATACCCGAAATGCCTAAGGTGCCATGTTGCATGGTTGTTTACCAGATCGACATGATGCGTTCGAGACGCAGCGGGCCTCTGCGAGAGGCGACGGCGCTTTCGACTTCGGCGTTTGGATTCAGAATCGTCCGCGTGAATCGATCGAACTGCGCCGCCAGGTCCGTATTCCCTGTCAGCGCCAGCGGCACACCCGAGTTCAGCGCCGACGAGACCACCTTGTAGTCGCTCGGAAACACTTGGGCGATCTCGTGGCCGAGCGCGCCCTCAATCTGCTGCAGCGGAATGGGAAATGGCTCGGCGGCACGGTTGAGCACGACGCGGACGCGGTCGCTCGATGCCCCGAGCTGGGAGAGCTTCTCGAGCAGCCGCTGCGCGTTTCGCACCGACGGCACGTCTGGATTGGTGACAAGGCAGATCAGGTCCGAGGCGTACAACGCCGCCGTCGCACACGGCGTGATCTCGTTGCCAACATCAATCACGATGTATTCGTAAAAACGGCCCAGAATCTTGAATATTTCCTCGACAGCGCCGCTGTCGCTCGGACCGGGGCGGTCGAAGTTCGCCGAGCCAGCGAGCAGTTCCAGACCGGACTTGTGCT
>Ga0065705_10005035_pt1 | contig 10882 bp, 8 predicted proteins | sample SwibulcommuniRL2_FD_59092 | JGI IMG/M metagenome (GOLD analysis project Ga0065705, IMG submission 59092) | Bulk soil microbial communities from switchgrass field near Rose Lake, East Lansing, Michigan, USA - RL2 Bulk Soil v2 (version 2) | ecosystem: Environmental > Terrestrial > Soil >... | reverse complement strand
TCAATAATTCCCTCTTCATGACCCTTTAAAACAGCAGCAAAGGGTGGCATCTTTCCGCCGCCTTGCCGGATTTTATTTAAGGCAGCGGTTTCAGACATTCTTTTCTTAAGATCAATCAATGATGGATAAATAGGTTCATCACCTGATCTATTCGCTTTATGGCAACTGGCGCAATAGGTGGTATAAATTTTTTTTCCATCGTCATGCGCAGAAATGCCGGGGGAATTAGCTGCTTCAAATTTTTGAAGCAAATCAATTTCCGGCGATTCATTTGACTTTAAATAAATGATGTTCGTTTCCGGATCGAAAGCTGCGCCACCCCATTCTGATCCGCCAATTGTACCAGGCAGATTCCAGGTTCCTTTAACTGACGGAGGGGTAAACAATCCTTCATATCTTGAGCCGTTAAACAATTTGACCAATGAATCGTGTGATGCTGTTGAAAAATCAGAAAGATCATCTACGGTCATGGACTGGCGGGCATATGGTTTTGGTTTTAAAGGAAAGGGTTGAGTGGGCCAGGCATGTTCGCCGGGGACATCTGAGGCAGGTACCGGGCGTTCTTCAATCGGAAACAAAGACTCACCGGTTTCACGATTCAACACATACAAAAAACCAATCTTTGATGTTTGCGCTACTGCATCAATTTTTTTTCCATCCCTTTCAACAGTAACAAGATTGGGAGGTGCCGGCAAATCGTAATCCCACAAATCATGGTGAATGGTTTGAAAATGCCAGATATGTTTGCCGGTTTGCGCGTCAAGGGCCACGACGCAATTTCCAAACAGGTTTTTTCCAATTCGATCATAGCCATAAAAATCATATGAAGGAGACCCGGTGCCAAAAAATACCATTCCTCTTTTTTCATCCACACTCATACCGCCCCAGCAATTCGCACCTCCGGCATATTTCCAGGCATCCTTTGGCCAGGTCTCATATCCCAATTCGCCTGGTTTTGGTACGGTATGAAACGTCCATTCTAATTTACCGGTCCGGGCATTGTAAGCGCGTACGTAACCTGGCTGCGCGCCATATAATTCCGAAACTTCGTTCCCGATTATTAATAAGTCTTTGTAGACGATGCCGGGTGATGTAGGCTTTACAGAGATTTTTTCAGGATCATCTCTTATGCCCACATTCATGCTTACCTTTCCATTTTTCCCAAACTCAGTGATCAGCTTCCCTGTTTTGGCATTCAAGGCAAAAAGATTATCGCCCCCGGTGAATAAAATTCTTTTATCGTTTCCGTCTTCCCAATAAGTGACGCCGCGAAAAGATCCTCCCCCCGGTCCGCCATCAAATGGGTCAAATGACCATATTTTTTTCCCACTATCTGCATTGAGCGCATAAATGCGGTGACGCGCCGAAGCAACATACATAATGCCATCAATAATGATCGGATTGCATTGACTGCCTCCAAATCGTGAACCTTCAGCCGCATCTTCCGGATTAAATATCCAGGCCTGTTTCAACTGGTGCACATTTTCTTTATTTATTTCCTTCAAAGGCGAATAGCTGCTGCTTTCTGCATCCGCTTTATAAACACTCCATGTGCGCTCGTGGGCGTGGTTCCGGCAATCCGGGAAAAGGAAAATAGCAAACAGGAAAAACAAAATCGAACACCTTTTCTTTTGTTGGAAGATTATGAATGGCTGAATGTTCACCATCGTAAAATAATGCAATTTATCCTTCATTGCTTAATGAACACGTTTTTTAAGCAATGTGAAGCAAAACGATTTCGGGTCCGAAAAAATGAACAGCTATAAGTACTGTCTCAGCCAGGCTTTGGCTTCCTTATCATCTGTAAAACTTTTCATGGGAATGGGTGGCGGCTTCAGGGCAAATAAAATGTTCATGATAAATTTTGATAGACCCGGCTTTGAGACCATTGCCATCGCAGAATAGATTACAGGCAATTGTTCCGTTGAATATTTCCGGGCGTCTTTACCAGGGACGGGAGAATTCGATAGATAAATCAGCAGGGGTACGGGTTTATCGTTGGTAATTCGCCTAACCAATTCGACATTGCCTTTGATATTTTCTACAGTTCGTCTCGGACTTTTGGAAAGTGAAACTAAAATTCCGTCATCAAACCAGTATGTTGCTATTTCGCCTTCGAATGTTTCCCTGTCGATGGGTTTAATCATTGATTAATCAGTTTAATTAGCGTATAACGCAATATGGAAACTCTTTACGTTGAATCGTAAACACTAAACGGTTACTTTCCTTGCCGATGGAAATATCAATGTAAAATTAGATCCTTTACCTCGTTCAGACTTAACCATAACGTGGCCATTATGTAACTTGATAATGCGTTGCGCAAGGGAAAGTCCAAGGCCAAATCCTGCGGTTGCGCTGCTATTGGCAAGCCGGTAAAACGGTTCAAAAATCTTTTCCTGTTCTTCCGGAGGAACTCCCTCACCCTGGTTTGATACATCAATGAAGAAATCTTTTTCCCTGATTGAAAAGCTGACAATAGCTTTGTTGTCGGACGAATATTTGCAGGCATTCGAAACAATATTAGTAACTGCAGAGCTTAGTAGATCGGCGTTGCCAAAGATCAGCAATTCATTTTCATCTTCAGGTAATTGATCAAATTGAAGGAACACTTCGTAAATGCTGTTCTGTTTTTGCAATATTCCGGGAATCTCCAGCAATATTTCATCGATCCGCACCAGGTTAATGTTTAATCCCCCTTTGTTGCCGGCGGCCTTCGCAAATTCAAGCAATGTTTGTGTAAGTTTATTCATTCGATAAACATCCTGCCTGACGTCAGCAATAATCCTTTCAAATTCTTCCGGGGTTCTTTTTCTCTGTAAAGCTATTTCCAGCTGACTTGAAATAGCGGTAAGCGGAGTGGATAGTTCATGGGAGGCGTTGGATATGAATCGCCTTTGAAGCTCAAAACTTTCCTGCAACCGGTCCAGCAGCTGATTAAGTGTTACGGTCATCTCATGCCATTCATCCCTTGCTTTTCCGGTCGGTATTCTTCGCGCAAGATTTTGAGCACTGATTTCAGCAACTTCATTCGCGATCCGCTTAATCGGTGACATGAGGCGGTTGGAAAAAAAATATCCGCCTGCAGAAGCGATGATTATCCCCACGAGAAAACTGAAAATCAGGATAGTCCTAAGCTGATCCAGATTTTCATTTCCAAGTTCGTCTTTTGCCGCGGAAACAACGACCATGCTGGGGCTCGTCTCCGTATAATAATAGGCGACAACATCTTTGTCGTCCTTCATAAAGTAATATCCATTGGACGTCACCCTGGCCTTTTGCAGGATTTCCGGTGTCACAGAAATTGTGTCACCTGCTTCGTCACTGTAGTTGTATATTCTTTTGTCCGTTTGATTATAAGCCTGAACGGATTTGTCTTTTAATGTAAGCCTGGTTAGCGAGTCTATAGTTTTGACCAATTCCCTGTCAAACAACCCGGATGTGCTCAAAAGCCTTGCTGTGGTAATGGACCTGTTTGCCAGCCGCGTTTTGATCGTTTCCGCCCGTGATTGCTGTGAAAAATAAAAAATAGATACGCACACGATGCCGAGAATGATGAAGACCATAGCGGTGAACAAAAGTGTTATGCGGAGCCTTACAGGCATCGTTTAGTTATCTTTTAAAATATAACCCATGCCTACCAGGGTTTGAATGAGTTTTCTTTCAAAAGGTTTGTCCACTTTATTACGGACATAATTTATGTAAACATCGATTATGTTAGTGTTGGTGTCAAAATCAATTTCCCACACATTGACGGCAATATCGGCGCGGCTTACAACCCGATTTTTGTTTCTTACGAGGAATTCGAGCAGNTGGAATTCTTTAGCTGTAAGATTAATGACCTGGCCCTCGCGGCGAACTTCCTTTGTGTCTAAATTCATCTGNAGGTCTCCTGCCNTTAGCACGTTACCTACCGGCACACGCTCATTTCCCGACCTNCGGAAGAGGACCCGGATTTTCATCAGCAATTCCCTAAACTCAAANGGTTTAATAACATAATCGTCAGCCCCGGCATCATAACCTTCAATTTTGTCTTCAAGACCGCTCAATGCTGTGAGCATTATGATCGGGATATCATCATTTTCGGCCCGGATCATCTTGCAAAGTTCATATCCGCTATGAATCGGCAGGTTAATATCCAGGACAACCAGATTGAATGGCCTGGACTGAAACAGCTTATACCCCAATCGCCCGTCATAAGCAACTTCGACGTCAAAACCGTTTTCAGTGAGACCAATACGCAAAGTATCAGCAATCCTGACCTCATCCTCTACGATAAGAATGTTTCTTTCTTCCATTTAGAAAATTGCATTCCCGGCAAGTTACAATATTAGTTACCCGCCGGTTAGGTATTTCCACTTTCCAATTTCTTTTTAATGCCTGTTTAATTCCGCTTTTAGCCCCTGTCAATATATTGGTGATATGAGCTTTAATACAATTCTGATACCTGTTGATTTCACCGTGAACACTCGGTTGGCTATCGCGAAAGGTATCCAGCTTTGTGAAGGGCCAAATCCTGAAATTCACTTGTTTCATGTTCAGTCCTCAATTGAAAGCGGCATTCCAGGCTACTTTAGAAACCTGGTTAGTTATTTTAATGACGAACATGAACAACACAACTTCCGGCTTCAACAAAGATTGGAAGAATGTGTANCCTATATCCACAAATTAAAAAATAATATAAACACCCGCTACCAGATTTCNTATTCAACATTTATAGAAAAGGCGATANCAGACCGGGCAAAAGANATAGCCGCCGATCTCATNATTATNGGCAAAAACTCGCAGCATTCCCTGTTCCCTTTCCTGAATACCGTCGTGCCGAACAGGCTTGCAAAGCGCACAGGAATATCCGTATTGACCGTAAAACCCGGTGCGTTGTTGACTCCTCTAAGGACAGTCGTTGTCCCCATAAGCTCTAAAAACCCTGAAAGAAAGACGACGGTTATCAACGAACTGAGGAAAAAATTCTATCTGAACATAAGGCTCCTGTTGTTGGTACAAGAAGGTGATGACCGGGAAAAGCTGCAGGCATCTCTTGTAAACACATGCTGCAGGTTACAAGAAAGCTCGCTTGACACAATAAGATATGAAATTTTGCCTGCCGGCAAGAATAATCGGGACATTCTCAGTTATTGCCGGAAGGTTGATGCTGATCTTTTAATCGTGCATCCGGAAACGGAAACTAAGATTGGTTGGTTGAATAAACATATTTCTGACGAGATACCGGTGAATTCCAGGACGCAAGTGTTGGCGGTTTGAGCGGCGAAGACCTTTATTAGAAAGATGACAATTTGAGGATGATTGATATGCGTTCCCTCTGTTAACGGTTTTTTTTATTGGTACGGGTTGGTGGCCGGACGAAGGTGGTTCGCCCGGCCTTTTTATGGCTCGTAGCGAAAGATCATTGTGTAAAAACGTTTTTTCGAACACAGGTTGATATGGTATTGGCAACCGATATTGATGGAACATTTTTTGGAGGGACAAGCTTGCACAAGCAACAGTTATATGAGCTCCTGGCAAGTAGCACCAATATAACCATTGTCTTTGTAACCGGGCATGGATTAGAAGAAACGATACCGTTGTTAACGGACCCTTTCATTCCTGGTGCGCAGTTCATCATCTCGGATGCAGGTGCCACTATTGTGGATGGGTATTCCTTTAAACCAGTCGAACCGCTGCAACAGGATATTGAAAATAAATGGCCCGGATCATCTAAGGTTAGGGAATGTTTAAAGGACTTTGTTGACCTGAAATACCGGGAAGTACCACAACAGCGGAGATGCTCTTTTTTTTTGGAAAATGAAACTATGCTCAAGGAAATCGAGTCCAGAATGAATCAACTCGGATGCGACATAATTTATTCTGGCCACAAATGCATTGATGTTTTACCCAAAATGGTCAACAGAGGAAGGACCCTTGTCAAGCTGGTCGACCATTTACAGGTGAAATCCGGCGACGTAATGGTTGCCGCAGGCAATATGAATAATCTTTCTTTGTTTCAATGCGGTTATAAAGGCGTAATCGTTGGGAATGCAGACGAAGCGCTCGTAGAAACTACAAAGGCCATAAAGGATATCTATCGGACCCAATTTCCAGGCGCGGGGGGAATCATTATGGGTATGGAGTACTTTGGATTTATTTCGCGCTTCTCAAAAAATAGATAATGCCAGATAATTTCTTCCGCAAACGACAACGTGATGATTGAATGTGAACCTTTTTTGACCGGGAACCATCAGGATAAGGTTCCGACTGGAATAATTCTAATCACCTTCTAATTTTTTATAATATCAACTTGAAATAACTTTATAATGATGGTTTTCCCAGGTATCGGTTTTTAAACGTACCCTTTATTTTTTACCCGCACGCCGTGCAATCGACTGGGTTTCCGATCGTTGCTTGATCAATACACATTACCCCAGGTTGACCTGCCCCAAAAATTTCCCCACCTGTTATTCTGTTCCAAACCAGGCGGATGCCGACTTCCGGCCGGCACATGCATTTTTCGGTTCAGGCTAAGTTAACACTGTGACCGGAAGCCTTAAATTGTAGTAAATAAGAGACGAGACAACCGGGCGCGGACCTTAGTATGGTTATTGTTACGGTACACATCGTTGAATGGTTTCAAACCCACAATTTCGCAATCATAAAAAGCAACATTATGGAATCGAAAATAGCAACAGCAGAAGGTGGAACTATTGCCATCACGAAACAGGTAAGAGCTTTTGGAACGGCAGCCCCAGCAGGGCCATTAAAACAATTAAATATCCAAAGAAGGAAACCTACGCCACACGATGTAGAAATTGAAATATTGTTTTGTGGCGTATGTCATTCGGATCTTCACACGGCGAGAAATGAATGGCATGGCACGATTTATCCTTGCGTTCCCGGCCATGAAATCGTGGGTAAGATTGTGAATGCCGGTTCGCACGTAAAAAAATTTAAAGTAGGTGATTTCGCTGCTGTGGGTTGTATGGTAGATAGCTGCCGTGAATGCGAGTATTGTAAGGAAGGATTGGAACAATATTGTGAAGAGGGCATGACAGGAACTTACAATTCAACTGATCCGCACCTTGGTATCCAAACTTATGGCGGGTATTCCGAAAGTATTGTGGTGGATGAAGTCTTTGTACTGAAGGTGCCCGAAAATCTGGACCTTGCATCAACTGCACCATTACTTTGTGCAGGCATTACGACGTATTCGCCGCTGAGACATTGGAATATCGGGCCCGGCAAGAGGGTTGGAATTGTTGGCATTGGCGGGTTGGGACATATGGGTGTTAAACTAGCGAAAGCGATGGGTGCGGAGGTAATTGTGTTTACCACGTCGCCTTCAAAGATTGAGGACGCAAAACGCCTTGGTGCCGATCATGTTGTACTATCAAAAGATAAAGACCAAATGCAACGGTACTCCGGCAGGCTGCATTTTGTTTTGGATGCCGTCTCTGCGGAGCATGACATTAATGCTTATTTAAAACTATTGAAAGTCGATGGTACGCTTGCGTTAGTTGGAGCCCCGGAACACCCTCTCCCGGTGGCTGCATTTAGTCTTATTCCCAAAAGAAGAAGTTTTGCAGGATCGATGATCGGCGGCATAGCTGAAACGCAAGAAATGCTCGACTTCTGTGGTAAGCATAATATTGTGGCCGATATAGAAATGATCAATATCCAGCAGATCAACGAAGCTTATGAACGCCTGTTGAAAGGAGACGTGAAATATCGATTTGTAATTGATATGGCCTCGCTGAAAAAATAAAGGCAGGTAATTTAGTATCCGGGTCCTGCACGAAATGAAAAGTAGAATGGCAAGAGTATTTATTACAGGATCAGCCGACGGCCTCGGGCAATTATCCGCAAAATCACTAATAGAACAGGGTCATAAGGTCGCGTTGCATTCGCGCAATGCTGAACGCGGACATATCGCCATTAGTAAAAATCCGGGAGCCGAGGCAGTTTTTACAGGCGATTTATCAAACCTGGTTGAAATTAAAAATCTTGCGAATGAGTTGAATGAATCCGGTGCATTCGACGCGGTGATCCATAATGCGGGTGTTTACAAGGTTTCGGCGAGTGAAATTTTCACGGTCAACACATTAGCACCATATATCCTCACGTGTCTCATAGAAAAACCACGGAGGTTGATCTACCTTAGTTCCGGTATGCATTTTCACGGACGCCCAAAACTCGACAAGTTCGAAAATGGTATTAGCCACATAACATACTCTGATTCGAAANTGCATGTATTAATGCTTTGTATGGCCGTGGCAAGAAAATGGCCGGATNTTTACTCCAATGCGGTTGATCCCGGATGGGTTCCGACGAAAATGGGTGGTCGCGGTGCACCGGANAATCTTCGACAAGGCTATGAAACCCAGGTATGGCTNGCTGTAAGCAACGATGTACATGCAAAAGTGACCGGTAGTTATTTTTTTCATCAAAAAGAAAAACATCACAACCCCGAAGCGGATGACGTGCTGTTACAGGAAAGATTTCTCGGTTTATGCCATGAAATCACGGGTGTTGCTTTTCCGCAATAGGATTAAAATAAAATCGCGTTTAAATTTTTTTAAGAAACGGTTATTACATTTTAATGTGATTCGGGATGCAGATCACAGCTGCTGCATCAAAGTATTAGTGATACTATATAGATTGCCTATCCGTTCATCGACGGAGAAGGCCGGACGGGTTGCGTCTCATTTTCGTCAGTTGGTTCAGTTTGCGGAATGAATTCCCTTCCATTTTTCCCATAGTCATATGGCCAGCGATGCACTTCGGGTATCTCACCGTGCCAGTTGCCATGACCGGGAACAATGTCGGTGGTCCACTCCAGTGTATTAGCTCCCCAGGGATTATTAGTAGTAAGCTTGCGTCCCTTGAATATTGAATAGAAAAAGTTAAACACAAACAATAAATTCACTGCGAATACAAGCATTGCGACAACCGTGATCATTTTGTTTAACTCGCCGAATTGGTTAAAAGAAAGCCACGAGTTTAAATCGAGATAGCGCCTGGGCACACCGGCCAGTCCCATATAGTGCATGGGCCAAAAAATAAGATAGCTGCCAATGAACGTGATCCAAAAATGAATGAAGGCAAGCGTATTGTTCATATAGCGTCCAAACATTTTGGGAAACCAATGGTAAATGCCGGCAAACATGCCGAAGAACGCCGCAACTCCCATCACCAGGTGAAAATGGGCAACAACGAAATATGTGTCATGCAAGTGGATATCAATGGTGGAATTTCCTAAAAATATCCCGGTCAGTCCACCGGAAATAAAAAGGCTTACAAAGCCTATCGAAAATAACATGCCCGGTGTAAAACGAATATTACCTCTCCACAACGTGGTAATCCAGTTAAACACTTTGATTGCTGATGGAACAGCAATCAAAAGNGTTAATAATACAAATGCAGATCCAAGGAAAGGNTTTAATCCGCTCACAAACATGTGATGNGCCCACACGAGGAAACTTAATACCATGATGGCAAACAANGACCCGAGCATCGCCACATAGCCNAAGATCGGTTTCCTGGCGTTTACACTCATCACTTCAGANACCAAACCCATTGCAGGTAAGATNACAATATAGACCTCCGGGTGGCCGAGAAACCAAAATAAATGTTGATAAAGTATTGCGGTACCACCTTCGTGTGAAAGGACCTGGCCATTCAAATATATATCGCTTAAGTAAAAGCTTGTTCCCGCATGCCTGTCAAACATCAGGAGTACAAGCGAGGAAAAAAGTACAGGAAACGATAAAACGCCAAGCACGGCAGTAAATAACAGTGCCCATACAGTAAGAGGCATCCGGATCATAGACATCCCTTTAGTCCGCATGTTCAATACGGTCGAGATATAATTCAATCCCCCGAGCAGAGTAGAAACAATAAACAACATGATGCTGGTGATCCATAAATCCATCCCGGTTCTGGAACCCTGGGCTGCGCCGGCCAATGCGCTCAATGGCGGATACGATGTCCAGCCACCGCTCGCCGGTCCCGTTTCAACAAAGACGGATGAAAGCATGACTATGCTTGCAAGAAAAAAGAACCAATATGAAAACATATTTAATAAAGGAGACGCCATATCACGGGCACCAACCTGCAAAGGGATAAGCAGGTTCGCGAACGTGCCACTCAAACCACCCGTAAGTACAAAAAATACCATGATAGTGCCGTGGAGTGTAAGAAGTGAATAGTAAAACTCTCCCTGTACATGGCCGTCACCACTCCATTTAGTTCCAAATATTGTTTGCAGCCACGGATACGAGGACCCGGGATAACCTAATTGCAGTCGGAATAAGACAGAAAACAATCCACCTATAATAGCCCATGTAATGCCAGTGATGAGAAATTGACGGGCAATGATTTTGTGGTCAGTGCTGAAAATATATTTTGTCACAAAACTCTGGCGGCGGTGATCTTCCGCGCGGCCATTGGTAACTGGACCTTCTTTCAGATGCTCTGTTCTTACTTCATCCATAAGGGTATCTCCCATTCTATGATATAATCGGGCAATCACGCCCGGAGACTGCATATAACTTTAAAAGAAGTTATTTGGTTGGTGGGAACTACGTAAGAGCAACAAAAAGAAAGCCATGGAAATTGAAGTTGAAAATCCCTAATAGTACTCTTTAGTGTGGAGCCTGTTGCAAAAAAGGGAAATTTTTGCCCTTCCGAAGGGTCGAAAAAACTCAAGTCTTTTGTCATTTACGTATAAAGATGTGCTGATCCGGTCAATTAAGGAAGTTCCAATTCATTAGTTGAAGACAACCGTATATTGGCAGCAAAAAAGAACACATCTGTTCCAACCTTACCCATTCCGGAGGCAGGTGATAACATCGGTCTATGGACGACGATGTGTTTGATCCTTCTGCAGCGCCGT
>Ga0065705_10002169_pt1 | contig 10885 bp, 8 predicted proteins | sample SwibulcommuniRL2_FD_59092 | JGI IMG/M metagenome (GOLD analysis project Ga0065705, IMG submission 59092) | Bulk soil microbial communities from switchgrass field near Rose Lake, East Lansing, Michigan, USA - RL2 Bulk Soil v2 (version 2) | ecosystem: Environmental > Terrestrial > Soil >... | reverse complement strand
GTCATCCATGGCATACCTTTCGCAGGAATATTCTGATAAAAAAATGGCTTCCGCCATTTGTAAGTTTTCGGACCCCTGGTCGCGCAAGAATATACAACTGTTCCATGCTTTTGGCAATAGCATTTATCGGGCAGAAGAGTGGTTTTTTGTGGTGAAGGTAGATGAATAACAGTCTGGACCGCTCCCGCCTTGAGCTTTTGCTCCAGCAGGAAGAAGAACTCTTTCATAAGAATCATCCCAAATCCTATGCCTTGTATCAACGTGCGCGCAAATCGTTGCACGGTGGCGTACCGATGTTATGGATGATCCGCTGGGCAGGTTCATTCCCGGTCTTTGTGAACGAGGCGAAAGGTGCACACTTCACCGATGTTGACGGCAACAAGTACATTGATTTTTGCCTTGGCGATACCGGGGCAATGACCGGTCATTCGCCGGATGCGACAATACATGCGATCGACGAGCAAATTCAAAAGGGAATCACATTGATGCTGCCCTATGAAGATGTGATCTGGGTGGGCGAGGAACTTCAACGGCGCTTCCAGCTTCCATACTGGCAATTTGCCCTGACCGCCACGGATGCGAATCGTTTCGCGCTCCGCATGGCGCGCCTCATCAAGCAGCGCCCCAAGGTGCTCGTCTTCAACTATTGCTATCACGGTTCCGTGGATGAAACCTTCATTACCCTTGATGAAGAGGGGACTCCGATGGCACGCGCGAATAATCTGGGTCCGCAGGTGGATCCGCTTCTCACCACAAAAGTCATCGAGTTCAACGATATCGCAGCTCTTGAAACGGCATTGTCGGCGCAGGATGTGGCGGCGGTTCTTGCCGAGCCGGTGATGACCAACATTGGCATCATTCATCCGGATCCGGGTTTCCATGGTGCCCTGCGCGAGTTGACCCGCAAATACGGCACCTATCTCATCATCGATGCGACTCATACGATCTCTGCCGGTCCAGGTGGATACACAGCCGCACATCGACTTCAGCCGGATTTCCTGACGGTTGGAAAGCCGCTCGCCGGCGGGGTGCCCGCTGCGGTCTACGGCTTCACCGAGGAAGTGAGCCAGCAATTTGCGGCACGCCTCGATGCTGATGAGGCGGACGTTGGAGGTATCGGCGGGACGTTGGCAGGCAATGCACTGTCCATCGCCGCGATGAAGGCGACTCTGCAAAATGTATTGACCGATGACTTTTATCAGAAAGCAATCGCCTTGCAGGAATGCTTTACGGAAGGTGTGGAAGCCGTGATCAAGGAATTCGAGCTTCCGTGGATTGTGAAACAACTGGGCAACCGTTCGGAGTACTGGTTTCGACCCACATCTCCGCGAAACGGTGGCGAGGCCTTCGCCGCGATCGACCATGAATTGGATCGTTATATGCACCTGTTTGCTCTCAATCGCGGAATTCTGATGACGCCATTTCACAATATGGCGTTGATTTCACCGGACACAACGCAGGACGATGTGGATTATCATACGAAGGTATTTCGAGAAGCGGTGCAATCCCTATTTCAATAATGGAGCAGATCCATGGCTGAATACAAATCCCAGGTTTGGCGCATAAATGTGCGGGAGCAGACCCTAAAACTTGAACCGGTCCCAGACTCGTGGAAACGCTTAGGTGGGCGTGGACTCCTTGCGCGCATCCTGCTCGATGAAGTGGATGCGAAGTGTGAGCCATTGGGCGCGGCAAACAAACTCATCTTCGCCCCGGGTCTGCTGGTGGGGCACATGCTCTCGTCGACTGACCGAATCTCTGTGGGCGGTAAATCACCTCTAACCGGCGGTATCAAGGAAGCCAACGCAGGCGGGCGGACAGGTCTGCACATGACCCACATGGGAATCTACGCGTTGATCGTAGAAGACCAGCCGAAAGAGGAGGGATATTGGGTGTTGCATCTATCCCTCAACGGGGCGAAGTGGGAACGCGCCGATGAACCTTCGAATTTCTCAGGACAAAGTTTGGTTGGGTTGGGTGTCTACGCAACCGCGCCGAAACTCATCGAGCGATATGGCGATAAAGTTGCTATCGCGATGATCGGTCCCGGAGGTGAGATGCAGCTTAAGGCCGCGGGAATCCAGAATCTCGACAAAGATCGCGTTCCATCCCGCATCGCAGCGCGCGGCGGACTCGGCGCGGTCATGGGCTCGAAGGGATTGAAAGCGATCGTGTTCGATAACGCCGGTGGGCAGAAGCCGCCTGTCGCCGACCCTGAAGCGTTCAAGGTTGCCCAAAAGGATTACACCAGGGCGGTGTTGGAGCATCCGCAGTCTATTACCTATCGTGATTACGGCACGGCTGCGATCGCGCCGATGTGCCAGAGTTTTGCGGCATTGACCGTGAAGAACTTCTCACGCGGCACATTTGAAAAGGCAGAAAATATTGGTGGGGATGCCTTGCGTGAATTTACATTGACGCGCGGCAAGCCATCCGACCCGTCCCACGCGTGCATGGCGGGGTGTACGATCAAATGCTCGAATGTGTTTGGCGGCGAGGATGGCAAGGTCATCGTCTCCCCGTTGGAATACGAAACCATTGGCTTGATGGGCGTAAATCTCGAGATCGATTCGCTCGATTCCATCGGACGGCTAAATTGGCAGGTCAACGACCTCGGGCTTGATTCCATTGAAGTCGGTGGGGCGCTTGGGGTCGCCGCGGAGGCGGGGCTGATGCAGTGGGGCGACGAAGCTGGCGCCCTGCGATTGATCGACGAGATTCGCAAAGGCACTGAGTTGGGACGCATCCTCGGGAACGGCGCGGTCAGCGTCGGCAAGGCGTATAACATCGAGCGAGTCCCGGCCGTCAAGGGCCAGTCCATGTCAGGCTATGAGCCGCGCTCGATCAAAGGGACCGGCGTTACGTATGCCACAACGCCTCAAGGCGCGGACCATACGAGCGGTCTAACCATCCGTGCCAAGATCAATCACCTCGACCCGACAATCCAAAAAGATGCGTCGCTGAACGCGCAGCTAAACATGGCTGGCTATGATACCCTGGGCGCGTGTATCTTTGCAGGCTTCGGTTACGCCTCGACTCCAGATGCTGTCATCAGGCGCCTGCTCCAGGCGCGCTACGGCTGGGACGATCTGCCTGATAACATATTACAAGCTCTGGGGAAAGAAACGATCAAAATGGAACGCGAGTTCAATAAGCGCGCCGGCTTTACCGCCAAAGATGACCGTCTGCCCGAGTGGATGACCCGCGAAGCTATTCCTGAAAATGGAGCGGTTTTTGATGTCAGTGAGGAAGTGCTTGATCACATTTTTGATGGGATAGAGTAGATCGGTCTGCGGTTAAAACGTTTACAGGTTGGAAAGTTCAATGACTTCCAACCTGTAACTATTCCACTACTTTATTTTGAATTGAGCCATCGATCGTATTTGAGCCGATGACCGGTAGATTACGAAAAACCTGGTTATGAGTTCAGATATTTGAACACCTCATCTCCCTATTTGTATTGAATATTTACCTGCCGCGCGGCATAACATTTATGTGGATAATGTTCAGTGGCTTATTGGCGCCTGCACCCGGACGATCAATGCTGACAATGCAGTAATCACGATGCATGGGTCCGGCATAATTTGAACTGCCTTCGAAGGCATACCAGAATATTCCCTGCACCCACTCTTTGCCAAAAAAGGCATTAAAAACCGCTTGGAATAAATCCTTCTGTTCCTGCAGGTCAATTTGGTTGGATGAATCGTTATTGTTGTAGTTTTGAGTTATGGTATGCACCCTGGAAAAACTAATTTCGCTGATCAAGATGGGTCTGTCCCATTTTTTGCAGAGAGCTTCCAAACGACCTGCATAAGGGATAAACGCCTGTGTCAACTATCGGGATAAATTGGCCCTTAATTCCTGCCGACTCAGCACCTTTTTGGAGTTCTCAAATTTCCGATCTTCTGCGCCCACGGGGACATTTCTATTTTGGAAAATTGATGACACTTTGTCTTTGGGCTAACAGTAACTCTAATGCTGCTTATTGATTCAAAGCAGCATCCGATTAGGAATTTCCCAGTTTAGGGAGGTAATGTGTGTTAACTTCTTTGAGAATCTTTTTGTTTAAAGCCTGATGGGTGGTTCATTTTTCTCAAATTGAACCTTGTTAAACCCCGCGCCCACGCTATTTCAAGTAAGCCGCGAGTGCTTCTTCAATGGCCATCTTACCGCCCTCAGCCTGTGCGCCAATGATGGATTTCTTCTTTGATTGCCTTTGAATGGCAGATTTGAGATAATCCAGCGATTTGGCATCGGGCTCCATCAATGTCAGTGAATTGATCTGCAACTGAGACTCTACCAACGCGCACAATCTTGCGGTGACGGCAGGATTATCGTTTGCCAGTTCAATATCGGCCATCGTGACCAGGCAGGCAATCACACCAGTGGTATGGCCCAGCTCGCGGTTGCCCTTCAACGATTCGATGCATAAGGCACGGGCACGCTCCAGATCGCCTTCATGTAGAGCAGAGTAGGCCATCATGCGCAGAGGAAAAGGCTGTTGCTCATCATCGCCGATGACCTGAAAAACTCGAAGAGCCTGTTTAGCATACCGGCCCGACTCGGCATAATCTTCATGCAAGTTCGTGACGATGGCAAGATTGGCGAGCGTGATTGCAGCGCCACTTTTGTCGCCAAAGAAGAGCGCCTTCTCTAAAGCTTGTCTGAAATAATCCCGGGCCTCGGAAAATCTTTGCTCTCTTCTATATGCTGTTGCGAGGGCACGTAGGGCATACTCGATCCCCCAATGATCCGGAATACGCGTTGCAATGGCAAGGCTTTCCTCAAGCAGAGCACGTCCCCGCGAGTGTTCTCCTTGTATATGCATAATCGAGCCAAGATTGGTGAGCGAGGCAGCCAGCTGGGAAGGGTAGGCTGTGATCCGGCTCAGAGCCACGCTCTCATCGAGGGCGGATCGCGCCTCGCCGAGATCTCCCTTCCTCTGCAGAGCATCGCCCAAATAACACAAAGCGGAAGCCAGTAAGGGCTTATCGTCGAGTTCGCGGCATAGCGCAATGCTCTGGTTGCAAAGTTCAATGGCCCGTTCCAGGTCGCCCCTCAATAGGGATAACCCACCGGCCCGATAGATAATTTTGGCGCGCAGATGCAAATCGGGTGAAACAGCTGCTTTGGGCAGGAATAATGAGAGTCGTTTCAGACCTTCGATGAAGTGACTGCACAGAACCCAGAACAGGCTGATCGCCGAGGCGAGGCGCAGTCCATCCGGGAGGTCAGCACCATCTTTCAAAGACCAATCCAGCGCGGCGCGGATATTACTATGCTCGGCTTCACAGCGGTTCACCCAGTGAATTTGATCCGAACCCTTGAGTTCTGTTTCAGCACGTTCTGCCCATTGGGCAAAGTAGGCTAAATGCCCGTTTTGGATCGCAGGTATCTGCCCGGATTCTGCGAGTTTCTCGCGCGCAAACTCGCGGATGGTCTCCAGAAACCGGTAACGCGTCTCGTTGTCTGCCGGCTCAGCGATGATCAGGGATTTATCCGCCAATTGAGCGAGCAGATCGAAGATTGCCGACCGGGATAAATCCTGGGTGGAACAGATGGTTTCAGCAGCCTCCTGCGACCAGCCTCCCACAAAGACCGACAGCCGTTGAAACAGCAAACATTCAGGCCCGGATAATAAGTTGTAGCTCCATTCAAACGCGCCTCGCAGGGTTTGCCTTGAACCTTGTGGATCGCGTGTACCGCGCGTCATCCATTGGAAGCGGCGATCAAACTGCTGGAGCATGGCTCTTGGTGTAAGCATCTTGATCCGCACCGCGGCCAGTTCGATGGCCAAAGGCAGGCCATCCAGCCGGCTGCATATTTCGACGATGTCTGCAGCGTTATCCATTCTTAACTTGAAATCAGGTTGGACCGCCCGTGCGCGGTTGACGAAGAGTTCGATCGCGGGAAAAGATTCCAGGTCTTTGAGCTTTTGCCTTTGTGTTGAAGTTTCAGTGGCTTCAGAGAATTCGGGGAATGACAAAGGTGCAAGTGGGAACTCGTTTTCGCCCCCAATGTGCAATGCCTCGCGACTGGTAGCCAGAACTTTGATTTTGAGCGCACTGCCCAGCATGGTTGTCACTTGTATTGCCGCGGAAATCACCTGTTCAAAGTTATCCAGCACCAGCAGAATATCTTTTCGCCGCAACGCAGATTGTATCGCTGCGGCTTGTGGCGCTTCCGCTATATCTTTCAGACCCATGGCTTCGGCAATCGCAGGCAGCACCTGTTCCACGTCGGTGATCGGTGAGAGATCAACAAAGACCGCGCCATCGGGAAATTGATCAAAAAGCTGTTCGGCGACGTGCAGGGCAAGGCGTGTTTTGCCAACGCCCGGCGGACCGATAATTGTCACAAGCCGGATGCCCCTGTGCAGGAGGATCTCTTTGAGCGAGGCGACCTCGTCCTCGCGCCCGAGCAGAGGCGTGAGCGGGACGGGAAGCGGAATCACGGCTGAGGGTTCTGATTCAGTTTCTTTAACGGGAGCAGGATGCGGCGAGATTGATGCGAGACTCGATGGAGGGGGTGCTGTTTTGTCGCGCGTTCCAGCTAATTCAAGCAGTCGCGCGGCCCAATCCGGATTTTCCTCCAATCCCAGCGCCGGGATGAATTGCGCCTTGAGAATGGCGACATCGGGGAAGCGTTCATTCCTTTCGATGCGGCTGATGTAACTGTAGTGATAACCCACCTGCAATGCCAGTTCGCGCTGAGAGAGCTCGGCGCGCTCGCGCAGGTAATGCAGCAACTCGCCGAAGGTGCCAAAGCTTTTCGGTGTGATCACCACTGAACCCACGGGCATAAATAGATTGTACACCCGAAGCGTCCCACCCTGCCGTCCCCAAATCCGAAAAGAAAAATTTGATTGATTATCTTAAATCTGCGTTCGGATTTGGGGAGGGTGCCGGAAGGCGGATGGGGCTTTGGCAACATTTTGTCAACAAAAATCAACATTGTCAACACTCGCTTGCATATACTGTGACCATTCAAGCAGTCCGCGATTGGATTGCAAAACTAAAAAGGAGAAAATGAAATGAGCAAGAAACAAACCCCCACTACGTTGAAGGTGCGTAAGACAATCGCACCCAACCACAACGAGACCGCGTTGAAGGTGCGCAATGGCATCCAAGTCAACCATAACGAAACCGCGCTGAAGGTGCGCAAGGGCATCCAAGTCAACCATAACGAGTCCACGCTGAAGGTGCGCAAGGGACTTGTCACCAACCACAACGAGACCGCGCTTAAAGTGCGCAAAATCGACTTTGCCAACCATAATGAGACCGCGCTGAAGGTGCACAACGGTGACGGCCCTATAGGCAATAACCACAATGAGACCGCGTTGAAAGTGCGGAAGGGTATGCAGATCAACCACAACGAAACCACGTTGAAAGTGCGCAAGGCCGCCCTTGAAAGCGCCAACCATAACGAGACCGCACTGAAGGTGCGCAAGGCCGCCGTAGAAATCGGCAACCACAACGAGACTGCGTTGAAAGTGCGCAAAATCGACTTTGCCAACCATAATGAGACCGCGCTCAAAGTCCGCAAGGCTATCGACCCCAACCACAACGAAACCGCGCTCAAAGTGCGTAAGTTCCTCAACCTCAACCACAACGAGACCGCGCTAAAGGTGCGTAAGGGGCTTCTGATTCTGGCTTTGGTTTTGGGCGCCAATGCCTGGTTTCGGACTTTCCAACCTGGGATGGTAGTTCCTGATGCGCCAGATACGATCAAAATGGTAGTCCCTGATGCACCAGACGTAGTCCCCGATGGACCAGAATCAGTTCCCGATGCGTCAGACCCGGAATGGTAATTCCCGACGGACCAGAATCAGTTTCTGTTTCACAGAATAGACTGTCGCAACCATAATAAGACTATGTCGAGGGTCAAATGAAGAGGTCCATTCTTTTTCAGGGAGACGTTGTCAATCAACGTCTCCCTGGGTAAGAGAAATTATTCAATTCATTATTTCGATAGTTCTGATCAAGGAGTTCGTCATGTCCACTATCGTTGAACAAGCAGTTGAATTCTATAACAAAGCCTGCCTCGCCGAAGAGCAAGGCAAAGGGGATCTGGCCGAGATCTATTACCTGAAAAGCGAATTTCTCTTCGAGCAGGCTGGCGGTGTGCATTGGCTGGATGCCGCCAATGTCTTGAATGCACTGGCTTCCCTGCGCGAGTCGCGCGGCAATCAGGATGGCGCACTGCGCTGTGCGAAGGAATCCGCCAAAATAATGGAAACTCATGCGGCGGAAATCACCAATCGGGAAGCAGAATTGATCCGCCTGCAAGCCTGGGGACTCATTGGCAATCTGAATCGTCACATGGCGGGCTACGCCGAGGCCGAAGAAATCCTTCAACGCGCTGTTGATTATGCCATCGACAAATTCGGCGAGGTGGACGAAGAGACTGCCTCGGCGCGCAATCAGCTTGGTATTCTCTATAAATATACGGGCAGGTTCGACGCAGCTGAAAAACTCTATCGTGATGCTTTGGCGAGCCTCGTGGCAAAGTATGGTGAAGAGAATTCCTTCGTAGCCACGCTCTATCACAACCTGGGCGGGCTGGCACACGCACGCGGCGACTTTGCAACAGGGGAACCGGATGGGCGCAGAGCCTGGGAGATCAACCGTCGCCTATTGGGTGATGATCATCCAGTCACGCTGGCGGATGCCGCCGCGTATGCAGGTCTGCTTGATGGCCTGGAACGCTACGATGAATCTGAACCCATTTACCGCCGAGTGCTGGCGGCTTTTGAAAAAATCCATGGTGATGAGCACTACGAGATCGTGGTCAACCTGAACAATCTTGCCAATGTCCGCTTTGCGCGCGGTGATTATAAAGAATCAGAGGAACTCTTCCGGCGTGCGCTGGCGATCAAGGAGAAACTGCTCGGTACGGATCATCCGGACACCGCACTCACAGCAAACAATCTGGGCGTATTACTGCAATCGCAGGGACGGCTTGAAGAAGCGCGTGCGCTCTTCACAAGTGCGCTGGCAGTATTCAAATCAAAACTTGGATTCGATCATCCCAAAACGCTGATGGCAGGTGAGAATCTTGCAATGGCGTTTCAGCAAATGACAAACTGAAATCAGGAAAGACAGACATGTCCATCTTTCGTTCACTCAAACATCGTTCCTTCGCCCTGCTCTGGGCAGGGCAGACCCTCTCACGTGTCGGTGATTTCGTCTATGAGATCGCCCTCGCCTGGTGGGTCCTGGAAAAGACTGGCTCCGCCGAGACGATGGCACTGGTCCTTGTTTTCTCGATCACCCCCTCCATTCTTTTTCTCCTTATCGGCGGTGTGGCGGTCGACCGTCTGCCGCGGATCATGCTCATGCTGTTCTCTGATATCGGCAGAGGCATCACGGCGTTGATCATCGCCATTCTGGCGTTCAGTGGTCAATTACAGGTATGGCATGTCTTTGCTGCAAGCCTCTTCTTTGGCTTTGTGATGGCATTCTTTCAACCTGCGTATGCCGCTGTCGTTCCGCAGATCGTCCCGCAGGATGACCTGCCCAGCGCCAACGCGCTCACCAGCATCAGCGCAAACCTGGGGCGTGTGGCCGGTCCGGCACTTGGCGCAGCGATCGTCGGCTGGTTCGGATCGTCTACCGCGTTCGCCATCAACGGTGCGTCCTTCTTCATCTCTGCGATCCTGCTGATCCCTCTTATGTATATGGGTATCCCACGCCCGTCCCGAAGTGAAGAGAGTCATGTCTGGCAGGATCTGCGCGAAGGCTTTCTTGCCGTGATGGCCAAACCCTGGTTGTGGATCAGCATTCTTGTTTTCTCGCTGGTCAATGTCACGCTGATGGGACCGTATAGTGTTGCCATGCCCTTTCTAGTGAACGATTTTATGAAAGCAGATGTGAACAGGCTGGGTTTGTTATATTCGATCTTCCCGATGGGATTCGTGATCGGCGGCGTGTGGCTGGGGCGTTATAACAGAATCCCGCGGCGGGGCGTGTTGATGTATGCAATGCTGGCGCTGGGTGCGATCATGCTCGGCTTGTATGGGTTTCACCTGCCTTTGTGGGTTCTGATCATTGCCGCATTGATCAATGGCATTGCTCTCCAATTCGGCGGGCTCGCCTGGACCCATCTGCTTCAGGAGAAAATCCCCAACGATCAATTGGGCCGTGTATCGAGCATTGACGCGATGGGATCAATGAGTTTGATGCCAGCGGGTATGGCATTGGCAGGCTGGGCCACAGCAACCCTTGGTCCCTCCCTGGTCTTCATTGTTGGCGGTTTGTTAACTGCATTGGCTGGCATTGCCGCAATCCTGCATCCCGCCATACGTGAATTGGATTGAACTCAATACTAAAACTTGATAGATCATCGATGATGACTGGTTTATTAGGTTACAAAACNACTGCCTAAGGCAGTGAGTAGAGTGAAAAGGTTATATCGTGAACAGTNGTTGCGGAGTTNGGTATGCTGAGTCTCCCTGGAAGGCGTGCAACNCACCAAAAAGNAGAACTCATCATGACCCACCGGTTCAAAAGGCTATCACATTCGCCATTGGAAGAATGCACGCGGAGTCCTGTAGGCTCCATGGACACCCCCTGGATTATGTTTTTCTCCAAACGCGAGAAAGTACCGTCGCCGGAACTCTTTATAGAACTTGAGAGTGTACCGGGATAACTCTCTTGCCTGGCGGTCGATCAAAAAGGAATCGGCTGTTGCACTGATATAATCCCCTTGAGAATTTTCAAGAATCGTCCGCTCATGGATTTTGATATAAAACATAGTGGTTTTTCCTTCCTGAATAGCCTATTTCAGGGGAAAAACCACTATGTTTGCCTGAGCCACCGATCGGATTTGAACCGATGACCTGCCGATTACGAATCGGCTGCACTGCCAACTGTGCTACGGTGGC
>Ga0065705_10000256_pt1 | contig 10895 bp, 14 predicted proteins | sample SwibulcommuniRL2_FD_59092 | JGI IMG/M metagenome (GOLD analysis project Ga0065705, IMG submission 59092) | Bulk soil microbial communities from switchgrass field near Rose Lake, East Lansing, Michigan, USA - RL2 Bulk Soil v2 (version 2) | ecosystem: Environmental > Terrestrial > Soil >... | reverse complement strand
TTGTCGGTCTTATGAGCGATGGGGGGTTGTATATGTAAATGTTCATTTAGGAGAATTTCAGAATGTAGAAATCCGTGGTCAAATAGTTTCAGGATTACCAGAAAAGGAAATTAATATCACTTCGACAACATCTAACAATACAATTCCAAACTAAGAATAGGTAAAGTAAAAAATATAGATCATAGAAAATCTTTGGAGTGTAAGGTCTATTACCTTTTTATTTTGACTATTTCCATCTTATCTTCTCCTATCCGGTCCTGAAGACAAATAACACACAAAACATACTAAGGTATATTCAATGATTTGAGACTTTCATACGATTCTCTAAGTTTTAGATAAAGACCCTTCGTAGAAGGTTCCAGTAGTGCAAAGGAGAGGTAAAAATCCTCAGCCTCACGTAGATATCTTTTAATCTTATTGTTTACTAGTTTTCCCTCTACTTTTGACATATTGCTAATGAATTTCATATTATTCTCTCTATCGACCAGTTTTATGACTTTCATATCATAGTCAGCAGAGCTTAATCCTTTGCAGTAATTATGGAATCTGGCTACTTGTCTTTGCTGATCATTATCTCCAGGGAAATTTTCAAGGGGGTTTTATCTTCAGATCCATACAAATCTCGTAGACTCTGTTGCCAAATCTATATTTGAGATATGCATCAAAACCGTACTCCTTGGTCTTGTACAAATCGAGTATTCTATCATTGTCTTCCATTACATCATGTAATATCGACGAAACTATTTCTACACTAGTTATGTTACGATTAACCGTGAGATAGTGCTTAACTACGTCTCTCGTAACGGGCCAGATGTGTGTTTCAAGAAATGGAGATTGATTGTCTTCCCTTTTTATTCCACTATGGACTTCAGTGGACATATCCATTGCAATATTGATATAATCATCAATCCTTATTCCACTTTGATCTAGAAATTTTTTCCAGCTCATCCCTTCTGAGGAAATCCAGAGTCTTCACAAAATTATAGTTAACAACTGCACAACAAAAGCGTTTCTTCTAGCGTAAATTGAACTAACTAGAAGAATTAACATCCTGTGGCTGGCATTTTACGGTGAAATAAATGAGAAAATCGCTGTATTAAATATAAAAATCATATTATTTTTTATTCATTGTGTCAATTGCCTTCTTTTTTTCTTCATTTAATTCATCAAGTGAAACGCTATTGGCTAAAATAATAGTTTCACCGACTCCGTCAATATCCGCTTGAGTAAAATTGCAGCATATTCAGTGGATGAAAGAGCTTTGATTATCGAATCATCTTTAGGCAGCTTTAATTCTAATTTTCTAAGAGGTATGACTGAGCCATAATTATCGATATCAAGTTCAATAACTTTGATTTTGTTTCCTTCTATTATCTTGTCTACCTTTACTAACAAGGCACACAATATGTTATACGTCACCCAAGTACTTAGGTATTTTCACTAGTTAGGTTTAAGACTGATTAAGAAGCGCTCATAGGATATATTCTAAGACATTGCCATCTATTGGAAAAAATGGGAATTGAATTATCCCTAATATTGTAATTTGGTAACTGCCATACTCGGATCCGGAATTGTTCATCAATTATATATTATTTCTGATTTTCGGCGTAAATGTGATGTATTTCTACGGATATTCTTATTAATGATATTAGTTCTATATCTTGCAATGACAATTATGCGTGACGAGCAAAATATCGTGTTTTTACTTCCCATTATAGTAACTATCAATACGGTATTTGTCTTTGGTTTTATCGATCTTGAATCAAATGGAATGATTATTTCAAATTCTATCAGTCTTTATGAAGAAAGGAAGACAAAATCATCTGGATTACCCTCCAGTCACTGGTGTAGAAAATGCTCTTCGGATTCTTTTTATCTGGAAGATACAATTCAAGTTACACCCAACTCAACTAAGCCAACTCTATGTGAAATATACGTATGCGATGGTTGTGGCGAGAAGATTGAATTTTGGAAATATCTTGAAGGATCTCAATCGGCCTGAATTCTTCTAACAGGCTTTACTGACACAAAATACGCAGCATTATTCCCAGCTAAAATTTTAATTGCCGTTTTAAATTGCCGATTGTTTCGTTTAATTCTCTATTGACTTGCTCATATGTTTCTATTTGCTGTTCAAATTTAGATATTTGTTGATATAGTTCTTGCTGTCCCCACATGATTTCGAATATAGTAACATAAGATTTAACAGTTGATTTGATAGAGGAAAAAAAAGACACGCCAATTGCTTCATATGAAGTTTTTTTCGTATCGTCTTTTAATTCGGTGTAAATTACAAATTTTCTATCAACTAACAAAATTGAAGCCCTGATTCTTGAAGATTCTTCGAGATTTGTAATTTCAATTCCGAATTCATTTCTTAATTTTTGTGAAACTAAGGCTATGTCGTCATCAAATGGAGAAAGAATTCTTATTCTTAATTTATCATTTTTTTCTTTTAGTTGCTCCAATATAGGAACCATGCCCATAATTTCTTGTCTATGGAATGCATTAGATGTAGAAAAAATTCCTTGAATTTCGTTTTTTGATGACCCTGCTAACTTGAATACCAGATCTTGCACTTGAAAAGGATCTCTAATAACTTGAAATGTTTCATTTTCATCGGTCTCTATGCCATTTTTTATACCAAATTCATGTTCCTTCGGAACAATGATCTCCCAATTAGGATTGTAAATATATTGTTCTTCGATACTAATTGACTTAAACTCATGTCCATATAGTTTTGCTAATTTCTTGAATATAGTGATGCAATTGTGGGAATCAAACCGGTATCTATCTCCGTCTATTATTTCCTCTATCGCTTTTTTATTTTCAATTATCCTACCACATAACGAACATGCACGTTTGTTACTAAAATTATTGTTATCTGGGATTTTATTGCTATTCTCATGCACAGTAAATAATCCCTACGAGGTCATTTAAGGGTTTAATGAAATATTCAAGAAATCCTAAAAAAATTTAGTGAAAATATGTAATTTATATAAAAAACATTAATTTACGACCATTAATTATCAAATATTCAATATAATTATTATCCTGGTTGATAATTCTATTGTTTTTGGGGTATACCTGAGAGTAACTAATGTTCTACTTTTTTTTACTAGATGATTTCAAAAAACTGACTATTTGTTGTAAGTATATTTCTATTCTCATTATTGCATGGCATTAGCCTCAATTCAACAAAACGACATGACAACAAGCCAACCAGTAGGACAGGTTCATACAAACGTGAGTGGACAGAGTTTTACTGTAGGACAAAGTTGGGGAGCTTTGAGAAAAGCTTGGAAAGGGTATCGAATAGCAAAAGTACAAAACGATGATACCAAAATGAATGAATATGCAAATAAGATTAGGAAAATTCAGGGTGAATTAAACATCGCCTTATCGTCATTCCCAAATTTGGGAATTTCCTAAATTTTTTTTAATAAATCAAAATATTTTTTTATTAATTTTTCCTAACTTTATTTTTAGTTCAAGTCAACTTCTGTCGTGCACAATATTCTCTACTGTTCCTAGCTTCCTATACAAGTAATAGGATCGTACTTTATACAATGTCTGGAACCTACCTAACCCTGAAATTATTGATACCATGATTAGAATATTGACGAGGTTAAAAATTAATGATTGATTGAAATGTCGTCACATATTCCCGAATACTAAAAACACCTTGGCACATCAAACTGATATTAAATAATCTGGATAGCTCAATTGCAAATCGATACGGCATATGCTTAAGCTCTGGTTGGTTACTTCTTCTCTTCTGGTTTAGTCTTGTCCTCAACTAACTTGTATTTTACTAGCACCTTGTATGCGAGGAATACAAGTAATGCTATAATGATAAATTCTATAATGTTTGAAATTAGATCACCGTACTTGAATTCGGAGGGCGTACCGTATATACCTGTAACAGTTGCAGACATGTTACTAAGACTTCCTGGTAAGAATAGACCAATAGTAGGATCAATAATATCCTTAACAAATGACGATACCACTTTCGAGACTGCCTGACCTATAACGAAGGCAATAGCCAATCCAATTATTCCAAAGGCTATAAGGAATGCAATATACTGTTCTTTGAATGATTTTTTCTCTGCGGGTTGCTCTGCCACGGTCACAGATTTGATGTAATTTAAAGCATATAAAGATTTCATAAGTATCAATAATTAAATTAGGATCATATAACGGCATGCTGTTGATGGGCGGTTCGCCCTTAGTCTAATCTCATTTCGGATCAGATTTTTAACTGGCAACTCTTCACAAGTATTACAGACAATACTGATACCACAACGAATAACCACAACAAATTACATTTACCAAGAGACATATACATGGGTAATACATTATTTTTCTAGATTTCGCATTTTATTATTGCTTTTTTTCTAGTAGTTTTTCATTATAATTTTATAATTGTTCGATGCGATTCAGTGTATAATCGTGCTTATCTGAAGTCTTCTTTTGCCTATTGAAAATCTACCAACTAACAATTGCACCAATTAATGCCCCGACAACAATTCCCAAATATGTACCCGAAGAATTTGTCATATCCATACAATTTGGATATAATTCTGGTATGCAACCCCAGGATAGAGTCGAAAACCACATGGTTTTGATTATTGCACTTTATATTGTACTATTTTCTAAGGACATCGCACATGAATTATTAAACCAATCATTGATATTACCTACCGCTCCCTGGCAAACCAATTCCTTTTAGCGGAGTACGATAGTCCGTAGTCACGTTAATGCCCTCTTTGGCGGTTATGCTTATCTTTTCCAAGTTTGTTTCAGGTTTTGGATAAAAGAAAAATGATTGACCTGGTGCAAGTGTCTCTAGATTCTGAATGTCATTTTTCCCTAAATACACACTAATATTCGAGAGTGAATTGATTCCAACATTATTGACTCTAATTCTGTAGTAAGTTCCAGCGATATCAGTAGTGTCCTTCGTAGCATCAACTTCTAATGCGTATGGAACCTTGGATTCTTGTTTTATGAAGAAAATTAATACTCCTGCCAATATTACTCCAAACAAAATATAGTAAAGATAAATTTTTCTCATCATAATTTCTATGGGTATGTCATTTAATAACTTACAATAATCGAAAATATCATAAAAATTTTATAAAAATTAGTATCGTTTCTATATAGATGATTCATGGAACAAGACCTCCGAAAGAGGTATTCTATTGCTCAAAAATAGTAAATTCGCAGGGAAAATAAAGTAAATATTATAAAATATAAATTCTAAAGTAGTGTTCTTTTACCTGATTGGCTTTTGATATACCCAACTGGGTGGCTACAATTATTGAACTAATCATTGGTATTGGAATTGCAATTGTAGTATTTAGAGTTCAAGCACAAACTGCGAAATTGGCCGAGGAACTACTATCAAAAATTTCTTCAATGACATCCCGGATGGATTCATTATTAGAACAAAGAAGATTAGATGAAATAGCAAAGAAGGAGTTTGAATGTAAAAGAATCATTGTGCACCTGGAATATATACAGAAAAAAGAACAAGAGTTGAAGGATTATTTGACCGATTATATCTCGGGAGATACGACAAGCGAACAGCTGTACTATTTTATTAAGCAGAATTTTATGCCTATCGCCAAATTCAGAATTCGTGAGATAGAAGATGCTATTAGACAGGTAGGAGACAAATTAACCGATAATACCCTCAGATTGAACTTTTTGTCNTACATTGAGGCTTTCTTGAACCTGAGTGAGCTGGTTCTCGTAGATGGTAAACCGCAAAATGATAACGATCTTGAAAGTTTTATAATGTCCATTAACCTTCAATTAAAAAGAATACAAGAGTTCCTCACCAGATTCAATAAAGAGATACAACAAATTAACAATAATGGTACGTAGTTTTCTTCAACACATATTTTTTAAAATCTTCTTACGTTAAATTATCTAATGGGGCACAATGGAAACAGCGAAACGCTATGTGTGGAGTCCTCAGCAGTCTTACTATTTATGCGCTCAATAAAATAGACTTGTAATTCTTGTGATTCCCGATAAAANTAAATTTCATGAATCAGGTCCTTGAGATTCCTCTTTGGCTTTGGCACTAGCATCTTTACTGGGTATCCTAGGCAAAGAATAGAGGATGGCGAGAGATCTGTACCCAATATTTCCTTTATTTTAATCTCATCAAACATGCCTATCCATATNGAACTCAATCCCAAAGCATGCGCAGCAAGTTGGGAATATGCCGCGGCAAGAGTGGCGTCTTGTTGAGAGAATTTTCTGATCGTGTCTGGTGGAAAATTTAATTTTATTCTCTTGGGATCCATACAAAATACAAGTACAACTGGCGCATGCACGTATGGTTGATTGTTAGCCGCCTCGACCAGCTTTGTCTTAATTTCCTCATTTTTTATGTGATATATTTCGAAACCCTGGAAACCTCCCTGCAGTAGGTGCAGTATCAGCCGCTGCGAAAAAATCATTTTCCAGCGTTCCATTCTTCCACATCTTTATTCTCAAATTTTCTTTTGTGATCTTCTATTCAACATAACATTGAAAATGTTCGTCTGTATGATGTCCTCTGTATCATGGGCCGGAACATCCTCTTTGGGGTATAATAACTGTGTATTCTTGTCGGTAAACATTCTTGAAAAAATATCGCTTGGAAAAGACACGTACATCCAATGACATGAAGGTTATTAAACTGGATCAGTGCTTAATCAATTAACCCCAATCGTTCGTATCTAAGGAGTAATATTAAATGTTTATAAAGCACCATTTTTTACCATTAAACGGTCAAAAATGGTTAAGAACGAGCCAAGAAACCAGACCTCAACCAATTCATTAAAAACCATCTACAAATTTTCCTACCTTCAGGATGTGATTGAGACTATTCAATATCGTGTATTTACAGAAAATTTTGTAAGGCCCTGTGAAATATGAAATCAAATTACTTTGAGTTCAATTGATATTTCAAAAGAGAACATAATAATGTATACTCGAGCATTGACAACAATGGAATCTTATTACCTCTTGGAATTACCTCCTGATTCCGACATTTGGCAAGTAAGCTATACACGAGCCCGCAGATCATTTTCTCTCATAAAATATCAAACGACAATTAAGAATTATGTTAAAAGAAGATATTTAGCTCTGGAAACTTTTATTATCACCAAATTATTTTGTCGATTTATTATATTGAAATTGATTCGACAAATTGAGATAGATCTACTCTATAATAATCAATCATAGCAGCATCATACTGTTGAACTATCTCAATTGGTTCTCCTTTATTCTTTCTATTCATAATACGTTCTCTTTGATAGTAGCTTGTGACGTATTTGTAACCACGTCTTCTTGCCTCTTTAAGAAATTCAGATCTGAGCATGTGGCCTCCTTTCTCTCCAAGATATCCAGTTTTAATTGCCATCCATTCCATAAAAACTGAATTCTTTTTACCTAAATTTTGATCCAAGGTACCGTATCTGAGAGATTCCATATGGATTGTATTCATTTTACCTAAATTTTCATCATACCCGGCATGCCTAGGCTTGTGTTTTTCCAAAGGACCTCCTTTTACATACCCAACAATCTGTCCAGCATCACTATTGATTCTTAGAGTTATGAGAATCGTACTTGGCTCGCAAATTGCCTTACGAAATTCTCTATCATGAAAATTCATAGGAGAACAATATTCATGACGTATCTTCATAATTGTGTCACATGAATCCGTACTTATCTTATCCCCTTCACTGATAGTATTTTCAACAACTGTTACTAAACTAATTTCATTCTTACGCAACGATGCTTTAATCTCGAGTTCTCTTTTCCATGCCTCCCTAAAACCTTCAACATTATCAAAAAAATTCTTCCTGTATCCAACGGGTAAGCTCTGTATTACCCTTTCAAAGGTATCTATGTCATCCATTTGTTTAAGCGCAGCAAAGTACTCTACAGACTTTTCATTGATCACCTGAGAATGCCATCCAATACCACGGGCGTTTCGTCTTGCCAGTTCCTTGGCATAATTAAAATCACCCAAACAATATCCGGCAATGCGGTCACAAATAGACAAGAATAATCCAAGCTTCTCATAATGTTCCCTGGAATCGGTATCATCCTGTTCTATGTCCGCCAAGTTAAATAATTCATTCATTCTTTTTAGTGCATGTTCTTTTTGTGCCCCAGAAAATGGATACGTCGTTCTGTGTATCAGGGCAATCACTATATTCAGATCTATTTCGAAAGACTGAATAAGTTTAGCTAATTTTTGATCATTTCTAATAAAGAGCTCGATATTATCCTCATTGGGTTTCTCAAATTCTTTTCTTGGATCGAAATCGTGAAATAATGCCGCCACAAAAAGATTTTTAATATCCTTTAGAAGGATTTTATTTTCGGACTTTTGATTTATTGCAGACATCAATGAAATATATGCAACTTCAAGATTATGGTTGATGGTGTGATAACCGGGATAATCTGATCCTAAACCATTTTTAGAAAATTCAGAAACTGCATGTCTTATAATTCTGGATGTAGCCTTCATATCAAAATCCATTTTTTGCGGCTAATTCCAGTATTTTGTCCTTATGAGATGCTTCTTCGGTAAGACCGATATTATACCGAGTCCACCATGGAAATAGTCTTATTCTCTTGTAATGTTCATACCACCAGGGTAATCGTTTAGCTGGGGTTAAATGATGTTGTGCGTCAATTTTTGTGATATTACTTTTATCAAATAGCAACTAACGACACCCGCCAAATAAAAATACGATTAAATATAAAAAACTTGTTACTCGATTACATTCAAGCACTGAAATACAAAAATTAGAATATTATTTAAAAAAATTACAATTAATTGCCATCTATATTGCATTTTTTGTTTATGTTACTTGAGTCTTACAATCTGAGTTTCATAAAATGCTTAAAAGCTAATACTTTCAACTCAATCCAATATCAGAAATTATTGTAGTTTTTAGATCAATACTTACATAAGTTGAATTAATCAACTAATTTTTCGGTTCCCTTTTGAAATCATCTTGAAGAAATTTGAATATACCACTTTACAATTATTTGCCAGATTATCGAATTCATCTTTTTTATTATTTAAAATAGAATTTGTACTTACACCAACTTCAGTCATCTCAGGTCCATAATTCCGTGTCCAACTGCTGATCATTTCGGGAGTTACTTCTAAATGGAACAAAATTCCGATAGAGTTACCAACTTTAAATGCTTGTGGATACAAATTGGAGGAGGCTAAAACTAATGCTGATTTCGGGAGTTCATAAGTATCTCCATGCCACTGGAATACTTTTATTCTCTCATTAGCTATTCCTTTAAAGATATCATTCATTCCTTCATTATTTACTTTTACTTCAAACCATCCAATCTCTTTTCGCTGTCCCTTATACACCCTACCTCCTAACGCTTGAGCAATTAATTGTGAGCCTAGACAAATACCTAGTAACGGTACTTGATGATGATTTGCATTTCTTATCAATTTTTGTTGCTCCTCCAGATAGGGCAGATTTTGGTAAACTGACATGTATCCTCCCAAAATGACAATTGCTGCGTATTTATCAACTTCTTGAGGAATACTGTCTCTTTTTACATGTTTAGTTTCAATCTGAAATCCGTCAAATTCAAATAATTCCCTCAAATTGCCTAAGGTCTCAATCTCTGTATTTTGGATAGAAAGGATAACGTTTTTCAACTATATGGTATTTAAAAACCCTCATTATATCTACCTTAGTTACTCAATTCCCTGTATCTAAAACAATCTANAGTGTGATCATTAACCATACCGANAGCTTGCATCATTGAATAACATATCTTGGAACCTACAAACTTGAATCCTCGTTTTCTAAGGTCTTTACAAATGAGATCAGATTCTTGTGACATGGAAGGAACTTCCTTATAGCTTTTCCAGGAATTTTGTATAGGTTTGTAGCATACAAAATTCCATATATAGGTATCAAAACTGCCAAACTCTTTTTGGATNTCAAGGAATGCATTAGCGTTGATAATTGTTGCCTCAATCTTTTTCTTATTTCTAATTATGGATGGATTGGAACAAAGTTGCTCAACTTTCATCTTGTCGTAGTTTGCTATTTTCTGAACTCTGAAATTATCAAATGCCTTTCGAAATTCTTCGCGCTTACGGAGAATAATACGCCAACTAAGACCTGCTTGCATTCCCTCAAGTACCAGAAATTCAAATAGCTTCCTATCATTGTGCAACGGTACTCCCCATTCTTTATCATGATAATTAATCTCGACCNNTTCTTTTGCCCACTCGCATCTTGGATTCATTTCTTGNACTGAATATATTCTTTGAACTGCATCGTTATAATTCTACTCGCCTCACTCAATGGTTTTTACGACAAGTAGACAAGTAAATCAAGTAAATCGCTAAATGGTGATATTAAATATTAATAAATTTACAAACACAAAAGTATTNTATGCAATGAAGCTCGAATAAAAAAATTTATAACTCGTCTGCTAATCAAAGGAANGGCAAGTCGATAGATTGATGCTACTAAAACATTCGATANTGNTAAAGGTATTTGGATTTGTAGCAGTCCTTTTGGTCACCAAGGCAGCAATTCATCAATTTGAATTGGATTTAGTTACAATTGGTCCCTTGGGAACTGCATTCGTAGGTGGTGTAATTTTCATAATTGCAATTATACTGCATGTACGCTTTCTGATTATAAAGAGAGTGAAAAAATCCCATTGGAACTTGCCGCATCAATTCTTATTCTTTATAAGGACGTTAGGATCGCAAGCATTGACAATCAGAGGATCAATACGATGCGTGATCGAATAAGAAGATTACTTTCAACGATAAATTATAATTTTAAGAGTAAGGTCTGGAAGCAGACGGATGTTAATTTGGC
>Ga0065705_10104813_pt1 | contig 10904 bp, 7 predicted proteins | sample SwibulcommuniRL2_FD_59092 | JGI IMG/M metagenome (GOLD analysis project Ga0065705, IMG submission 59092) | Bulk soil microbial communities from switchgrass field near Rose Lake, East Lansing, Michigan, USA - RL2 Bulk Soil v2 (version 2) | ecosystem: Environmental > Terrestrial > Soil >... | reverse complement strand
CCGCTTGAGGCGGGCCTTCTCGCGCTCGGGCGAGCGCTTTTCCATCAGGAAGTTGCGCTCGCGATTGGCCGCGTTGGTATCGGGGAGGTGCAACTCGTAGGAGGTGAAGCCCGTTTTCTTCCAGTGCTTTTGCCACGCCTCTTCCCAAGCGTCGAGAGAGACGGGATGCGCATCGGGTGTTTTGGTTGCCATGATGAAGTTGATGAAGGCCTGTTTTGCAAGCGCGGCCAGTTCGCAGTGGGACTAGAAGAAGATCCAAGTTTGGAAGCGAAACAACGTTCCACTGGCGCCGGCTGTAAAGCCGGTTCGATCCTGCTGTGCAGGCGAGTCTTCAATGTAGGCAACGTCGCCGGTGAATCGCCAGTTGCGCTCCTGCATTACATACCAGTTCACGCCGGCCCCCAGTTCCGAGCCGTTGCCGAAGGGACCGAACACGGCGGAGCCACGCCCGTACAGTTCAACCGTTTGCGGCACGATAAAGGCGCCCGCCTGCACGAAGAACCCGTGATCAAAAAGTTCGCTCTCGTTGATCGGACCATTGCCCTCAATACTAGTCAGCCAGCGAAAGAAATACTCGCCCGACAGGCTGTAGCCGCGGTATTTCACGCCGGCGTGAAGGGCCAGCAGCGAGATGTCGAACTGGTTCACCGTCACTCCGGGCGCCAGTGCGCCCGGCTCCACGATTCTCGTTCCGTCCGACAATCGCACCGCCGTTTGCTCCGGCCCGGGCTCACCGGTTGGGTCAGGCCCGTGACGATTGAAGGTAAACGCGTGTCCGATTCTCACGACAGGCGACTCGTGGTCCTCGAGGTCAGAAAAACCATCTCCGAAACTTCCCAGAGGCTCCCACCAGAGCATTTCGGAATAGACAAAGTGGGCGTCGCGCTCGGAGAGATCCAGACCAATGGTGTTAAAGCCGTTGCCGACGAGCACATGATAGTGCCAGCCGGGAATGGGCTCTCCTTCGGCCCAGATTCCGGTGGTTATCGATGGGCGAAAGAAAGTGGTAGCCAGCGAGCGTTCAGCGCCCAAGGTGAATCGAGCGGACTCGAGCCACTCCCACGTGCCGGGCACCTTGCCCAGCCCATACGCCAAATTGAATCCCGGGCTAAACGGATGGCGGATCCACGCCATGAGCAGTTGAATCTGCGTTTCCGCCACGGTGTTGTAATCGATGTTGGTGTAGAACTCGACCAGTGGATCAATCGCATAGCCGGAGAAGACGAGCCGACCGCGATTGATGTCGAAATCATTGCGCCCTGGCGTGGGCACGGTTTGGCCCGCCGAGTTGACCACGGAAGACTGCTGATTGGCAAATCCCGTGTAGCGAAACTGGTCGTGAAAGTTGACCTTCAGCTCAAACGGTGTTCGGTAGGGATCGAGTGGCCGCAGGATCCAGCCGTCGTCGTAAACGACGCCGTGGGTGGCGGGCGTGAATTCGATTGTGTCCGACGGCGATGAAAAGCCGGGCGGGCAGACAATGTCGTTTCCTACCGCCACGCCTGAATCGCTGGGGACGACCTCGATGGGGAATTGCGGAGTCGCCGGATTTGGACCATCAGTGTCCAGTGCAGCCGCATTGGGCTCGGGCGGATTGGCCGCCAGTTCTTGTGCGGCGGATCGGTCCCACACTGCTGACAGCAGGATGAGCGACCATGCGGCAACAGCAGAGTGGGCCATTTGCCGCATAGTAGGTGTTCACATTGCGCGACGAGACGACTCGGCTATATCGACGTAGCCCTTGGTTCGACTTTAACGGTGGCGCAAAGTTTGAGGGCACAATATGAGATTGAAACGAGACACGGCTCAGACCGGCGGCTGTGCTAGCGTTCGCTGCGGCCGAGAGCGGAATAGTGTTGGTGGCGAGGAACGACACGCTGATTGGTCGAATTCCGCTTCAATCACCCAAACAGATTCCCATCTCTCTGGCCGCGGTGACAAAACTGCCCTCGAGCGGAACCGTTCGGAGATGGCCAATCGCTTCGGCCAGGGGCACACTGGTGATCTTGCCGGCGGTGAAGGCAACCATTTGACCGAACTTCTTTTCGGCGATCAGTTCGACCGCTTTGGCGCCAAAGGCAGTACACAGTGCCCGGTCCATGTTCGTGGGACTGCCGCCGCGCTGCAAATGCCCCAGGACGACGCAGCGGCTCTCTTTTCCGGTCCGTTTTTGGAGCTCCTCGGCGACTTGTGTGCCAATGCCGCCCAAGCGGGCTTCGCGATTCTGAGATTGACTCGCGGACGTTACGAAATCTGCTCCGGCTGGTCGGGCCCCTTCGGCGACAACGACGATCGTGAACGCCTTGCCGGCATGCTCCCGCTCGGCGACCTTTTTGCAAACACTTTCGTATTGAAATGGCAATTCGGGAATCAGGATCACGTCCGCCCCGCCGGCCAAGCCGGCATAAATGGCGATCCAACCCGCATAGCGGCCCATGACTTCCAGCACCATCACCCGCCGGTGGCTTTCCGCCGTGCTATGCAGGCGATCGATCGCGTCCGTGGCGCAGGCGACGGCCGAATCGAAGCCGAACGTCATCATCGTGGCGGCCAGATCGTTGTCGATCGTCTTGGGAACGCCAACGACCGGAATGCCGTACTCAAAGAACTGCTGGGCAATCGTCAGCGAACCATCGCCCCCGATGGATACAAGTCCAACGAGGCCCAGCTCTTCGCAACCCCGCTTGGTCGCGTCCAAGAGCTCCTTCGGCAGCCGCCGCGTTTCTCCATGGCCAACTTTTGCAGAGAATTTCCCTTGATTGGCAGTGCCCAGAATCGTACCGCCGCGGACGAGCAATCCGTTCAGCGCGTCTCCTTCGAGAACCTTGGTCTGCTGCGGGGCGAGCAGCCCTTCGTAGCCACCCACAATCCCAATCGCTTGCCAGCCGCGACGGTGCGCCGCTTTAGCTGCAGCCCGAATCACTGCATTGAGGCCAGGGCAATCTCCACCGCCTGTGACGACGCCGATTCTGGGAGCCATGGATGGCCTCATCGCGGAAGAGAGCAGCGAATTCGCTCTTACTTCGGGTCGGGAATCGACCCGCCGAATAGCGGCAGTATAATCTATCTTCTCTTCCGCGGCCCATCATGAGCGTACGCTTCGATCCATTCACATCCTCGCATTTGAGGTTCACGTACCATGGCCACCGCTCAACTTCAGCCCGCCAAGCAACTGCGTCCCGATCAGCCTCACGAGGCGCCGGCAATGGACCTGCAGCAATATGGGATCACCGTCACGGACATTCGCCGCAATCTGTCGCCCGCAGCGCTGTATGCCGAGGCGATTCGCGAGGATCCCAAGTGCGACATCGCGGACACGGGCGCCCTGATCGCCTTCTCGGGCGAAAAAACCGGCCGCTCACCCAAGGACAAGCGGGTGGTCGAGCATCCGGATTCCAAAAACGAAGTCTGGTGGGGCTCGGTTAATGTTCCAATCGACGAGGAAACCTTCGAGGTCAACCGCGAGCGGGCCATCGATTATCTCAATACTCGCAAGCGATTGTACGTGCTCGACGCGTTCGCCGGTTGGGACGTGAAGAACCGGGCGAGGATTCGCGTGATCTGCACGCGGCCGTATCACGCCCTGTTCATGCACAACATGCTGATTCGCCCGACGCGCGAGGAACTCAGCGATTTTGGCGAGCCGCACGCTGTGATCTTTAATGCGGGTGAATTCCCCGCCAACCGCCGCACCAAGGGGATGAGTTCGAAAACCAGCGTCGATCTGTCGCTGGAGCGCGGTGAGTTCGTGATTCTGGGGACCGAGTACGCCGGCGAAATGAAGAAGGGCGTCTTCACGATGATGAACTACTTCGGCCCCAAGCGCGGCATCCTTTCGATGCACTGCTCGGCGACGGCCGACAAGCAAACGGGGCGCTCGTCGCTGCTGTTTGGCCTGTCGGGGACTGGAAAGACGACGCTGTCGGCCGATCCGAATCGCCTGCTCATCGGCGACGACGAGCATTGCTGGACCGACGAGGGTATCTTCAACATCGAAGGGGGCTGCTACGCCAAGGCGATCGATTTGACTCCGGAAGCGGAGCCGGAGATTTTCCAGGCGCTGCGGTTCGGCGCGGTGCTGGAAAACGTCGTATTCGACCGGGACACGCACCAGGTCGATTTCCACGACACGTCGATCACGCAGAACACTCGCGGCGCTTACCCCATCGAGTTCATCCGCAACGCCAAGATTCCATGCGTCGCCGGCCATCCGACCGACGTGATCTTTCTGACCTGCGATGCCTTTGGCGTGTTGCCCCCGGCGAGCAAACTAACGCCGGCGCAGGCCATGTACCACTTCATCAGCGGCTACACGGCCAAGGTCGCGGGTACGGAGATGGGCGTCACCGAGCCGCAGGCGACGTTTTCGCCCTGCTTCGGCGGGCCATTTCTCGTTTGGCGGCCCGCCAAATATGCCGAGCTGCTCGCGGCGAAGATGCAGCAGCACAAGGCCAACGCCTGGCTGGTGAACACCGGCTGGAGCGGGGGCGCCCATGGGGTCGGTTCGCGGATGAAGCTCAAGCTGACGCGGGCGATCATTAACGCAATTCACAACGGTGAATTGTCGCGCGCCGCGACGGCGCGCGATCCGATTTTCGGCTTTGACGTTCCAACTGCCTGCCCAGGAGTGCCGTCAGAGATTCTCATCCCGCGCAATACGTGGAGCGACAAGGCCAGCTACGATTCGACAGCCCGCAAGTTGGCGGGTCTGTTCCAGGGCAACTTCGAGAAGTACGCTGACGGCGCCAGCGCCGAAGTCCGCGCCGCCGGTCCCGCGGCGAAGTAGCCCGCGTTCGATTCAAGCCTGCCCATGCGCAGCAAGAAGTTCGTGGCCGAGTTTGGCTTGTTCCAAATTATTCCCATCATCGATGTGCATCAGCTTTGAGAGCGCCCGCGCTACCTACCACTTTGCTATGTCAGGTACAGCACCATGAGCCGGCGAGATAAAAGGGAAGAACAAGACTCCGAGGATGAAGGCAAGCTGAAAGGCAAAGAGTACGAGCGGGAGCTCGAGCGGCTGCACGTGGAGCTGGTGACGCTCCAGGAGTGGGTGAAGCACAAGGGTCTCAAGATCTGCATCGTCTTCGAGGGGCGCGACGGGGCTGGTAAAGGAGGGACGATCAAGGCGATTACCGAGCGCGTCAGCCCGCGCGTGTTTCGAGTTGTCGCCCTGACGGCGCCGACGGACCGGGAAAAGTCGCAGATGTATATCCAGCGGTATCTTCCGCACCTTCCGGCCGCCGGCGAGGTCGTAATCTTCGATCGGAGCTGGTACAACCGCGCCGGCGTGGAACGTGTGATGGGCTTTTGCACGGAGCAGCAGGCGGAGCACTTCTTAAAGGTGGTCCCGCTGGTAGAAAAGGCAATCGTCGAGTCGGGCATTGTCCTGCTTAAGTACTGGCTCGAAGTCAGCCCCGACGAGCAGACGCGGCGGCTGGAGTCGCGGATCGAGGACGGCCGGAAAATCTGGAAGTTGTCGCCCATGGACCTGAAGTCGTACAGCCGGTGGTATGACTACTCTCGTGCGCGGGACGAGATGTTCGCCGCCACCGATACGGCCTGGGCGCCCTGGCACGTCGTCCGCTCCGACGACAAGAGGCGGGCTCGGCTTAACCTAATCACGCACCTGCTGAATCAGATTCCGTACAAGTCGTTGCCTCGCGAAAAGATCAAGCTGCCCAAACGCCAGAAGCCGGGAAAGTACGAAGAGCCGAATTATCCGTTCCGGTTCGTTGAGGAGAAGTTCTAGCTGCCCGAACGTGTAAAGCGAGCGCCGATCGACGGACGTGCCTGCCGATTCCCCAACATGAGCACTGCACCGCTGGATGTTGTCCCGCTCCCGGTCCTGTTTGTTGCTACCGCCGCGCTCTTGTGGCTGGCCATGGAAGGGGGCTATCGACTGGGCAAGTGGCGGCGCTCGCGCATCTCGGACGAGAAGGAGCAGCCCGTGGGGGCCATGGTGGCCGCGATTCTGGGCCTAGTCGCCTTAGTATTGGGATTCACGTTCAGCCTGGCAGCTTCGCGGTTCGACGCCCGCCGGATGGCCGTGCTGGAAGAGGCCAACGCCATTGGGACCGCTGAATTGCGATCGCGCCTGCTCCCTGAGCCGGAGCGGTCAGAGATCGGCAGACTGCTCCACGAATACGTCGCAGTGCGAATTCGGGGAACGGAGGAAGGAAAGACTGAGGATGCGATCTCGCGATCCGAGGCACTTCACGCACAGCTTTGGGCCCAGGCCGCCAATGCCGCCCAAAAGGACACCGGCTCCATCATGACGGGCGTCTTCATCCAATCGCTGAACGACGTGATCGACCTGCATTCCAAGCGGGTGCTGGTCGGCATGCGCAGCCGGATTCCGCTGGTGATTTGGACCGGCTTGTACGGCCTGGCGACGCTCGGCATGTTGGCTGTGGGTTACCAGGCCGCGCTCACCGGGACGCGGCGATCGCCCGCCATGCTGGGCCTGGTGGCGGCGTTCGCTGTCGTGTTGCTATTGATCGCCGATCTGGATCGCGGGCAGGAAGGGCTTCTCCGTGTAAGCCAGCAAGCCTTGATCGACTTGAAAAAGTCCATGGAGAGCCAACATCCATCGCAGAGCAATTTAGAGCGAAGCAACACGGCAGTACCGCAACCATGACCAAGCCGCGCTATCCGCTCCTTTATCAAATCAATACCCGTGTTTGGCTGACAGAACTTTCCCGCCAATTCGGCAAGCCGGCAACGCTCGACGACATTCCCGACGCCGAGCTGGACCGCCTCGCGGAGATGGGGTTTGACTGGATCTGGTTTTTGAGCGTCTGGCAAACCGGTCCTGAGGCGCGGCGAGTCTCGCGAAGCAATCCCGAGTGGCGCAAGGAGTTTCACGAAACGCTGCCAGACCTGACGGACGACGACATCCCCGGCTCCGGCTTCGCCATTACGGGGTACACGGTGCATCAGTCCCTTGGCGGCGATGCTGCCTTGGCTCGGCTGCGCAATCGGCTCAAGAAGCGCGGCCTGAAACTGATGCTCGATTTTGTGCCCAATCACATGGGGCTGGGCCATCCGTGGGTTGAAAGTCACCCTGAACACTTCATCCAAGGAACTGAATCCGAACTCGCCCGCGCCCCACAGAACTATACGTGGGTCAAACGCAAAAGCGGTGATCTGCTCTTGGCGTATGGCCGCGATCCTTATTTCTCGGGTTGGCCAGACACGCTCCAACTCAACTATGCCAACCCGGCCACGCAAGAAGCGATGATCGGTGAGCTCGTGAAGATCGCCGGTCAGTGCGACGGTGTCCGCTGCGACATGGCCATGCTCGTACTGCCCGATGTCTTCGAACGGACCTGGGGTAAACGCGCGCCGCTTTTCTGGCCCACGGCCACCGAGCGGGTTCGCCAGCGCCATCCAGCGTTCTGCTTCATGGCCGAGGTCTATTGGGACATGGAATGGACGCTCCAGCAGCAAGGATTCGATTATGCCTACGACAAGCGGCTCTATGATCGCCTCCGCGACCGCCATGCACGGCCGGTCCGCGAACACTTTCACGCCGGTCTCGACTATCAGGACAAACTGGCCCGCTTTCTGGAAAACCACGACGAGCCGCGGGCGGCCGCGACGTTTCCGCCAGACGTTCATAAGGCTGCCGCGGTCATCACCTTCCTCTCGCCCGGCCTGCGTTTCTTCCACCAAGGGCAATTTGAGGGACGGACCAAACGTATCTCCCCGCATCTGGGCCGCGGCCCGACCGAACCAGTGAACCAGGAATTGCAGGAATTCTACGAGCGGCTGCTCGCGGTGCTGCGGATGCCGGTCGTTCGCAATGGCAACTGGCAATTGCTGACTTGCGACCCAGGCTGGGAAGGCAACTGGACGCACGAATGCTTCCTGGTCTTTGCCTGGCAAGGTGCAAGCAACGCACGCCTGGTGGTGGCTGTGAACTATGCCAAACATCAGAGCCAGTGCCACCTGCGGCTGCCTTTCGCTGACCTGGCCGGAATAAAGTGGCGGCTCCAAGATCAATTAGGCAGCGCTCACTACAACTGGAGCGGCGACGACCTGACCGGCCGGGGCCTCTACCTGGACATGGCACCGCGGCAAGCTGCTGTCTTCTCGCTGGCCGAATCCTTGCAGACGCCATAGCGAGCGTGATTCGATCAGTGTTACATCCCCACGAACGGCATCGGCAGCAGAAAGGCGTGCTGCTCGAGCAAGCTCGCCGGGCCCAGGTACGACGTGTATTGCGTGAAGAACAAAATCAGCAGGTAGAACAGGATCACCGGAATCGCCAGAACTCGCGACAGCCAGCGAAAGATGAAGTGCCGCGGCCGCTCGTGGTGCATGGCCCGACCCACCGCCCAGCCCGTCAAGAGGCGAGCCGGGTAGATGAAGACGATGAAGAAGATTGTCAGCGTCCACCACAGTTCGCGCGGCGGTGGCTCGATCTTGAGCAGATAAAGCGGCAGGGCGAAGGCCAGCGTCACGATCAGAGCCGTGAACCAGGCGACTGGAGCGCGGCGAAAGAGGCGGCGAATCTCGGACCATTCGAACATCGCCGCCAGGCGATTCTCGGCTGCGAAACGCGTTTGCAGAAAGGGCAGATAAAGCAGCACGAACGCCATCGCGAGCGTCCCCAAATAGCCAACGAGAATCGAGCCCCCTCCTCGTCCCGATGTGCCAAAGATCATCATCAGGCTGGGCACGATCAGCCAAGCCAGCGCCCCGGCGAAGCCGCGCAGGCCGAGCCAGAAATAATGCGGGAGCTTCAAAGCGACGACAAAATCCCACACCGCGTCGCGAGCTTCGACGTACATCCGACCGCGGCGAATGCCGGCCCAAAGAATTGCCGGCGGAAACCAGGCTGACAGGGGCCGCTCGACATAGAGGTCTTCCGCCAGTTTTGGTGAGAGCGACGTGATTGCGGGGCGCAAGATTGGGCCAATGATCCCGCCAAACAAAACTTTGGCCCCGAGTTGAAAGGGTGCAAGTAGCGGCCAGAAGAAGTGCCGCAAGCGGCCGCCGCTATACCAGGCCAATAGAATATGCCCGATCACAAGCGCCGTGACGACAAGCTGCGCAAGCCGCCAGAGACGGGCCGAGGCACTATTCGGATCGATTAGCCACGCGTCGGCCGCCAGCGTCGAAAGGACCCGCGGCACCCACAGCCAGATCCATGTGCCGGCCACGAGGCTGCCGATGCGGGCGTACTTTGGCATGTCGATGAAGCCGTCGCGCACACGCCCGCTCTTGGCAACGCGACCGCTGGCAGCGAGCAAATAGCCCAGGCTGACAAAGTTCACCAGCGGAATTGCTGCCAGCACCGCCAGCGAACCGATCACACTGGCCAAACCAAATAGCCATTCCAAGCCCCACGCGAGGCCGTACCAGCACTGCATTATCCGGCTCTTTGGCCAGGGGCTGGTCGGCTCGACGTGCGGCTCCAGCGGGGCTTCGAGCGGCTGGTCTTTGGCATCAACTTGCGCCGGAATGGTCCCCTCTAGGACCTCAATTGTCGCGTCTAGAGGCAATTCCCAGTCCGTTGTGGCAGGGGCTTCCTCCACCGGTTCAGCGGAAATCGTATTCGGGTTCAGATCGGTGGTCATACGCTGCGGATCGGGCGGCGAAACCTGGAAAGGGTGCGGCAGGTAGAATCGAACGCTGCCCGACCGCGACTCGTTATACCTAATCGCCGCGGCGTGGCGTTTCAAGATTTCCAGCGCCGAGTAGCACGCATGTGGGCTCGCAATCTCCTGTTTATCGGCATCTGTGTGGCGGGCCTGCTGGCGATCAGCGACCAGCTCCTTCGCCGCAACCACATCAATCGACCGGCCGACTTCGAACCGGGACGCTTCGCGGCAGCCGCGGCTGCGCCGTCCTCACCTGCAACTGAAGAAGCGAAGAAGGCCTGGCCCGCAGATCAGCCGCCCGGCGACATCGGTCAGACGCTCGCCAGGCTCAACGCCGAGTTCCGCCAGCACTGGCAAGACAAACAACTCGACGTGGCGCCGCGCGCGGACGACTTGACGATCGCCCGCCGCCTATCGCTCGCTCTCACAGGTACGGTTCCTTCGCTTGAGGAGATTCGGGCACTTGAAATGGTGCCAAGCGATGATCGGCTGGAATGGTGGACTTCGCACTTGTTGGAAGACCGCCGCCATTGCGACTACTTGGCCGAGCGACTCGCGCGGGCTTACGTCGGTAATGAGATGGGCCCGTTCATCGTCTTTCGCCGTGGGCGCTTTGCACGCTGGCTCTCGAACCAGATCGAAGCGAACACGCCGTACGACGAGGTCGTCCGCCGGATGATCTCCGAACGGGGCGTCTGGACTGGCAAGCCAGCCGCCAACTTCATCACGGCCACATCCGACCCGAACAAGGACAATCAGCCGGACGAGGTGCGTCTCGCCGGCCGGACCGCGCGGGCCTTTCTCGGCATGCGGATCGATTGTCTCCAGTGTCACGACGACAAGCTGGGCAACGTGAACCTCGGCTACGGCTCGGATGTCCATAGCGGCACGCAGGCCGACTTCCACCAGCTCGCGGCCTTCTTCGGGCCGACCAGTGTGAGCCTCGTGGGCGTGCACGATGGCGGCAAACCCTACGAAACGAAGTATCTCGACGCCGAGAAAGAAGAAGTGGTGCCGCCCAAGGTGCCCTTCAGCGACGACCTGATCGATGGCCACGGCAGCCGCCGCGAACAGCTCGCCCGCTGGGTCACGCATCCCAACAACAAGCCATTCGCCCGGGCCGCCGTCAATCGCTTTTGGGCTCTGATGTTCGGCAAGCCGCTCGTCGTGCCGATCGACGATATTCCGCTGGAGAGCGACGACTATCCGCCGGGATTTCAGCTACTGGCCGACGATTTCACGGCCCATGGTTACGACGTCCACCGGCTGCTCCGGCTGATCGCGGCGAGCGAGCCG
>Ga0065705_10104818_pt1 | contig 10911 bp, 11 predicted proteins | sample SwibulcommuniRL2_FD_59092 | JGI IMG/M metagenome (GOLD analysis project Ga0065705, IMG submission 59092) | Bulk soil microbial communities from switchgrass field near Rose Lake, East Lansing, Michigan, USA - RL2 Bulk Soil v2 (version 2) | ecosystem: Environmental > Terrestrial > Soil >... | reverse complement strand
AGCCATTTCTCCAACAATTCTTCCGACCGGAAGAAAAGCATGTTCATTCAGGTAAAGCTGAGATCGTCATACCAGTTGCGAAATGGGATCAGGAAATGTACCAGCGCGTCCGAATCCTGGACCTGTCGACCGCTGACCGTTATTTGAAGTGTTTTCCCACTTTGAGCGCAGACCGCTTCGATCTGTGCATCGGCGTGTAGCGCGGCGGGGATTCCGAGCGAGTCCCAGGCGCAGTTGGCGAAATACGTTTTGTCATTGGCGTGAACTTTGAAGGGTGTCTCGACGCCCGAGAACGGATTCGCCATCAAAATCTCGCGGGTACCCGGCTGGAGGAAAAGCGCGTGGCGTTCATGAAGCGCTTCGTAACCCGCGGCAGCCTCCTCATCAGTCAGACCGAAGTACGAGGCGGTCTCATCCACCCGCGGCGGGTGCGTCGTCTCCGCAAAATGACGATACACAAACGCACGGATGCCCCAGAGCAGATCTTCATCCATACTTCGGGGTATCTCCGAGAATCTCCCAATGGTGGGCGAGGGCGTGTTTCTTTAATTTTTCATCCGGATATACCGCTACGGGATGGTCGGCATGCTCGAGCAGGGGAATATCCTGTTCCGTGTCGCCGTAGGCAAAGTCGATGCGCTGAACATCGAGGCGACGTAGCACCTGCTCGATCTTGCGTTCCTGTGCGACCAAATCTCCGGCCAGGCGGACACTTCCATTCTTGTATTCAACCGGTGTGCCGATCATTTGCACACCAATGCGCGCGGCAAAGGGTTCGATCAACGGCTCGAAGACGCTGCTGGCGATATAGACCTGTGCGCCCTGCGCCTTGTGATTCGTCAGCCGGGCGATTACGTCTTCACGGCGTTCCTTCCAAAGGTTATGCTCCACCGCCCACTCGCCGACCGCTTTCATTTTTTCAGGCGTTGCATTTTTGATCATCTTCAGACTTTCGATCATCAACTTCTGTCCCCATTTTTGCCAGTCAATGATGCCGCGTTTTGCCAGGAAATATGCCGGCGCAAGGGATACCATGTAAAGCTGCGCCTGCGTCTTGCTCTGGTTGTGTCGTACCCAGTCCACCAGGCCGATCACGGGTGAGCCGGTCGTCAATGTACCCATCATGTCTGAGACAACGATCATTACTCCTCCATTGTCCTACAGTATTTCGCGCAAAGTAACCTTGCGAAGATTTGTGGCTAAATCTCTAAAAACTCCTTCACCACCCGATAAAATTTTTCCGGTTCCTCCACCAGCGCAAAATGCCCCGAATCTTCGAAGATCTCCAGGCACGCATCTGGAATGTGATTGACGATTTCTTCTGCCATGGGGACGTTGGTGATGAAATCATGTCGCCCGACAATAACGAGTGTCGGCACCGTGATCCTGTTCAACTGCGGACGCAAGTCCATGGTCGCGGCTTCCTTATCGTTGAATGTTTTCAGCGACTCGATCTTCACGGGCAAATTCCTGGTTCGTGCGTGATATGCCTCGGCACGCTCATCGAATTTCTTGAAATAGAATTTCATCTCATCCACCCATAAACGCGCCATATCTTCACCGGTCTGGTATTCGCCTGCCCATTCCGCCTTCAGCGCCGCAAACGATTTTTCGAACCACAGTTCGCCCTTGAATTCCTGGACGGCGGCTTCGATGTCACTGAGGAATTCGCCGAAGTATGCAGATGTATCAAACAGGATCAATTTCGATAAGGAGTTCGGGTAGGTAAATGCAAACTGTTGGACCACCATGCCGCCATGCGACCAGCCCATGATGATGGGTTTCTCCAATCCCAGATGGACGCGCAACGCTTCCACGTCAGAGGCGTAATCAGGTAAAAGATACGCGTCCCTGTCCGCAGATCCGGAGAGACCCGAGCCGCGCGGGTGGATCGAGACGATTGTAACGAAGTCATCGATTTTGGCGAAGTCATCCCAACCACGCGCATCCATACCCGGACCTCCCGAGTGGGCGAGCATCACCGGACCAGAGCCGCGCACCGTGTAATGGATCCTGACTCCATTGAGCATGACATCATATTCGCCTACGGTCAGTTGAGACATAAAAGCTCCTTATCGTTTGAATCATTATACTCAGTACTGCTTATGTGGTGAAAAAAAAGCGAGTGGAAATTTCCACTCGCTTCGTTTGATGCTTACTGCAATGAATTTAGTTACCCGTCACAGCGAACCATGCCGTGCCTCCCCCGTTGGTCACAAAAATGATCGGGGCAATGCAAGGATGAGGTAAGGTTACAGTTGCATCAATTTTGGCATTTCCACCGCCTGCGGATGCAAGCCCAGTTGTAGCTGAAAATTGACCAGTCACGACTGGAGCTGCAACACTGCCATCACTATTAAGGCAGCTCACAATCGCACGGAAGTTCGCACTCGGATTGGATAAGGTAGTAGCCAGAACCAATCCCTGGACTTCAATTTCCAGCTTGCCGCTGGTTTTCAACTCGCCATGGGCAGAGGTCAACACCCAGGGGACACCACCACCGTTGATACCACGAATCGGACTCTGGGTTCCCGTCAATCCGGACGGAACGCCGACCATGGTGTCAAATTCCAGGATTTTGGGTTCCCTGGCGCTCACGGAAGTTGCTGAGCCTGCCAGGAACATGCTCAGAACCAATATTGCAGACAGGATAACGAAAACCGTCTTTTTCATACGATCTCTCCTCTGTATAGATTGAAAGTTGGAATACGGACCTGCACTTCTTAATACGTAAGGTTTTTCGATTTTGGATTTCAGAATGTTCCGCCACTTGGGACAAATTGAAGAATCCGGATTTTGATGCCGTGAAAATGATTGCAGGAAACCATTAATTCGGTACAATGAATGCGTGACGAATCCCGACGACATTGAGTTGGTTCACCGCGTGGCGCAGGCTGATGAAAAGGCATTCTTAATGTTATATGACCGTTATGTCGGCCGGGTGCATGGGTTGACACTGCGTATCCTTGGCGATGGGATGATGGCTGAAGAAGCGACCCAGGATACCTTCCTGAAATTATGGAGTCGTGCTCGCCTATATCTCGACGAACGCGGTCCCTTGCTGCTCTGGCTCCTGACGATTGCCCGGCGTACCGCTCTTGACCGTCTGCGTATGGAGGCGCGCCGCCCCATGCTCTCGGATGCGAATGATCCAGAGGATAGCTGGCATGTCATCTCGGATCTCGACACGTTGACTGACGAGTCGCGCTGGCGCAGCCTGTACTTTGCGGTGCAGTCCCTGCAGGCGGATCATCGTAAGGTGATTGAACTGGCATATTATCAGGGCATGAGCCAAAGCGAAATTGCCGAGGTATTGAGTTGGCCCCTTGGAACTGTAAAGACGCGCCTGCGTGATGCCATGAAACATCTTCGTGCAAAATGGAACGAAGAGTAAATCCAAATCTTTACCGGTTGGCGTATACATACTAGGAGTAGATGTACATGACTGAAGATGAACATTCCCTCTTGCGTGAGAACATTCCTGCCTATGCACTCGGTGCTTTGGATGGGGATGATGTTCCCGCGCTGGAAGCTCATCTTAAAACTTGCGAGGCATGTCAGGCAGAACTAGGTACGTACCGCGCGGTCAGCGATAGCCTGCTGGCAGCAGTCCCGCCGCGCCAGCCATCCGCGGCGCTACGCAGGCGTCTGCAGAGTCAATTACCCTCTGCACAAAAAGCGAGGGGGCCGCAATTTACATGGTCCTTCGGCCAATTTGCCGTGGGAACCGCGCTTGTTGCTTTGCTTTTTATGAATGTTTTCTCCTTTCTACAAATGCGCGAGATTCAGCGTCAACAGGCTGGCTTGCTGCAACAACTGAAGACCAATCAGTTTGCACTTTCCATGCTGGCATATCCCACGACCCAATCTTTTCCAATCGCCGGTGATAACCTGTCCGGTTCTGTTCTGCTGGATAGAGAGCGTAATACGGTTGCTTTGGTGATGTGGCACCTCCCTGAACTGAGCGAGGAACAAATCTACCAGATCTGGCTGATCGAACCCGATGGTCATCGTGTCAGTGCCGGTTTGTTCCGTCCAGAGGCTGACGTAGCCTATACCACACAGCCTGTTTATTCAGAGCAGGATATTTCCAGTTTTGTGGGTGTTGGGGTAACCGTCGAACCAGCCGGGGGAAGTGACGAGCCTACGGGTCCACGTGTTTTCAAGGTGGATTTTTAACGTCGATCTCTTCGCGATGATCGTAGTGTTTTTCTAATCTCCAACTCAGACTAATACAATCCAATACCATGGTGTGGAGCGTACTCCAGTTTGAATACCCACTCGTATTCAAAAGGAGAGAGAAATGAAAGTTCCCCGTTTTATTTTTAGCGTATTGGCAGGACTGGTATTGCTGACAACAGCATGCAGTCCACAAGCTGTCGCTACCAGCATTCCACCGCCTACCAAGCCTCCTGCTGCTGTACCCGTGACCGGTGGGACAGTTGTCAATCTTGGGCAGGACGATACACTGGGTTCGTTCCTTGTCGACGATAAAGGTATGACCCTGTACCTCTTCACAAAAGACACGCCCAACACCACTGTCTGTTACGAGAAATGCGCCACTGCCTGGCCTCCGCTGCTCACCACCGGCGATCCTGCGGCAGGCGAAGGGGTGGATGCTGCCCTGCTCGGCACAACGGCACGTACAGATGGAACCGTCCAGGTCACGTACAATGGCTGGCCCCTCTACTATTACGAAAAAGACAAAGCACCCGGCGACGTTGTTGGTCAGGATGTTGGAGGTGTATGGTTTGTTGTTTCCGCTGCAGGAGAAATGGTTGAATCGGCACAAGCGACTGAGGCACCGGCAACAGAGGCACCGGCAGTTTCATCCGGCGCGGCAACGGTCAATCTTGGTCAGGACGACACCCTTGGCTCGTTCCTGGTCGATGGTAAGGGCATGTCCTTGTATCTTTTCACCAAGGATACACCGAACACCACGGTTTGCTATGAGGATTGCGCTATTGCCTGGCCTCCGTTGCTCACCACAGGCGATCCCATTGCCGGTGAAGGTGTGGATGCCTCCCTGCTTGGTACAACGACAAGGACAGATGGCACCATCCAAGTCACTTATAACGGTTGGCCACTTTATTATTACGAGAAAGACCAGGCGCCCGGTGATGTTACCGGACAGGACGTAGGTGGCGTGTGGTTTGTTGTGTCTGCTACAGGAGATCAAATCAGCACTCCGTAACTCTTCATGGGCACTTACTGGAACAATGCCGTGTACTTGTTTTGAGTACATGGCATTGTTGGTTCTGCTCTTCTCCCGATGGGTATGCTAGAATCAACTCATGGGCACACTCTATCTTGTTGCAACTCCGATCGGAAATCTGGAAGATATGTCTCCGCGCGCGGTGAGAATTTTGCGCGAAGCGGTTTTGATCGCTGCGGAGGACACGCGCCATACCGGCAAGCTGCTCAAACATTTCGAGATCGAAACGCCAACCACCAGTTATTTTGAACACAACAAACTCACCAAATTGGATTTCATCCTGGAAAAACTTTCGGCAGGGGATGTGGCATTAGTCTCGGACGCGGGCACTCCGGCCATCAACGACCCGGGCTACGAACTGGTAAAAGCAGCGCTCGCCTCCAAACATGACGTGAAGCCGATTCCTGGTCCATCGGCTCCCATCACCGCCCTGGCTGTTTCCGGCTTGCCTACAGACTCGTTCCTGTACCTGGGCTATCTCCCGCACAAGACGAGTGAACGTCATGCCCGCTTGCAGGAAGTGGAGAGTCAACCCTACACGTTGATCTTCCTTGAATCTCCTTATCGCATCGTGGAATCACTCGAAGATATTCTCTTGATCCTTGGGAATCGAAAAATCTGTGTCGCCCGCGAAATGACCAAGATGTTCGAAGAATACTGGCGCGGATCGTTGCGCGGGGCAGTGGAATATTTCAAATCCCAGCCGGTACGGGGCGAGTTCACCCTCGTCGTCGAAGGCAGGGATGAAGATGTAAGAGGCGTGTGGACTGAAGAGGAATTGCGTCTCGCCATCGAACGGGAATTGAAAACCGAAAAATCTGCCAAGGAAATCTCTGTTGAACTGGCGGAACAAAGCGGCTGGAATAAGAAGGAAATCTACTCACTGGTCAACCAAAACAAGTAATGGACAGTTCACGTAGACGCCTCCGTGAGTGGGGGATCGTACCCGGTATATTGCCCGTTGGAAAATGGAATGCCATCACCGATGCGAGCGGAGTCAAAGTTGGGCATGTCACCTTGATCGAAGGCGATGAGATACGCACCGGCGTGACAGCCATCCTCCCCCATGATGGAAATTTATTCCAGGATAAAGTTCCGGCGGGAATTGCCGTGGGAAATGGATTCGGCAAATTAATCGGATCGACCCAGGTCGATGAACTGGGCGAGATCGAAACACCAATTGTGTTGAGCAATACTCTTTCCGTTCCCCGCCTGGCGCAGGCACTCATCGAATGGACGCTCGCTCATAGGGGAAACGAGGATGTGCGAAGTGTAAATCCCGTTGTCGGAGAAACGAACGATGGGTATCTGAACGATATTCGCAAGATGGCGGTCACAAAGGAGCATGTTCTCCAGGCGATTGATAACGCCGCCTCAGGCGCGGTTGCCGAAGGATGTGTGGGAGCGGGGACCGGGACAGTCTGTTTTGGGTGGAAGGGCGGCATAGGAACAAGCTCACGCCTGCTGCCCGAAAAACTGGGTGGATACACCGTCGGCGCATTGGTGCAATCGAATTTTGGCGGTGTGCTGCAAATGGACGGAATCCCTGTCGGCAAAAGGCTCGGGCAATACTATTTGAAGGAAAGCCTGGAAGATGAATCCGCTGACGGCTCGATCATGATCGTCCTCGCGAGCGATGCGCCACTTTCAGACCGAAACCTCAAACGACTCGCCCGGCGCGGGCTGGCAGGTCTGGCACGGACCGGCGCTTCGATGAGCAATGGTTCGGGCGATTACGCGATCGCGTTTTCGACGGCTGAGGAAGTCCGCCGAACCACTGAACGACGCAGCAAAGTCTGGTCATTCCCGGAATTGCCGAATGATCTCATGTCCCCCTTGTTCCAAGCTGCCATCGAAGCGACCGAAGAAGCGATTTATAATTCCCTGTGCATGGCAGAAACCATGACGGGATATCGAGGAAACAAAGTGGATGCATTACCACTTTCTTTTTTGAATCCAAGACACTAAATTCGTAACACCATAGGAGAACAATGAACACCAAGAAGAACGAATCACTTTTGTTTGCCAATGAAGATGCCATTTTTCGGATCATTTCCATTGCCAAAATCATATCGTGGGTAGTTTTGAGCATCTACCTGATCATCTTCATAGATAATGTACTTCCCCTTGTACAAGGACAGGCGGCTCTTCCCACCCAGCTCTCGCAGTGGCTTCCGTTTATTGCCAACCTGCTTTATGTTCCCACCATCGGTCTGTTCTATTTCCTGGTTCTGCAGGCTGTAGCGCAGGGATTGAACGTTGGGCTTGATATTTTCTACGGACTGAATCCGGAAGAGGAAACTGAGGAAGTGGTAGAAGAAATCTAGGAGATTTGGGTCATGGTTGATCAAGCCGAAACAAAGCCCGAAGAGAAGAAGAAGGAAGAAAAACTTCCGCCGAAAGACAATATTGTAGAAACAAAGCACAGCATACGCATCGGCGGCAAGGAGATCAAGTACACGGTCACAGCAGGGACCATGGTCCTTAAGGAGGAAACCGCCGATCGTGAAAAAGAATCGGAGGGCGAAAAGCCGCGGATCCAGGTCTTCTTTGTGGCGTATGCCAAAGATGGCAGCGGCTCCAAAGCAAAGCGTCCTCTGACGTTCTCGTTCAATGGTGGACCTGGCTCGTCATCCGTATGGCTGCATATGGGCGTCCTGGGTCCACGCCGGGTGGTGCTGCAGGATGACGGCAATCTGCCAAAGCCTCCGTTTGAACTGACGGATAACGAGTATTCTCTGCTCGATGAGACCGATCTTGTTTTTGTCGATCCCATGAATACGGGCTATAGCCGCCCCGTGGAGGGCATCAAGCCGAAGGAATGGCACGGCTTCAAAAAGGATATTGAGTCGGTCGGTGATTTCATCCGATTGTATACAACACGTACCAATCGCTGGCCCTCGCCAAAATTTCTGATTGGCGAGAGTTACGGCACGACTCGCGCTGCCGGTCTTTCAGGATATCTGCAGGAGCGGCATGGCATGTATCTGAACGGGATCATGCTCATTTCGGCGGTGCTCGATTTCAGCACGATTGATTTCAGTATCAACAACGAGCTTCCCTACATTCTCTTCCTGCCGGGCTACACCGCAACCGCCTGGTATCACGATGTTTTGAAGCCGCATAAGCCGTTGCAAACCTGGCTTAAGGAGGCGGAGGAGTTTGCCCGCGGGGATTACGCCCGGGCGCTGCTCACAGGCGATGGATTGAGCCAGGCGGAGCGGGAGCAGATCATTGAAAAGGTCGCGATGTATACAGGCGTTTCCGCACAATTTGTTGAAAAGTCAAAGCTGCGCATTAGTGCCTTCCATTATTTCAAGGAACTCCTGCGCGAACGCGGATTGACGGTGGGGCGCCTCGACAGCCGCTTTACAGGCAAGGATCGCCTGGGTGTGACGGACCGTGCGGAATTTGATCCGCTGCTTGCCAACGTTATGGGCCCATACACCGCCGGTTTTTACGATTACGTGCGCAGTGAGCTCAAATTTGAATCGGACTTGCCGTATGAGATCCTGAGCCGGTTTGTCCAGCCCTGGTCCTTTGCGGAATTTGAGAACAAATATGTCAGTGTAGGAGAGACGCTCCGCAAGGCGATGACCTTCAATCCGTATCTCAAGGTCTTCATTGCCAATGGATATTATGACCTGGGCACGCCGTATTTCGCGACCGAGTACACCTTCGACCATCTGGGACTGGATGAGGAATTACGCCAAAACATCTCGATGGAATACTATGAAGCGGGACACATGATGTATATCCATATGCCGTCCTTACGACAAATGAAGAAGGATCTGGCGGGTTTTATCAAGAGTGCAATGTAAGCGCGTTTGCTGCGAATTAGCACGGATTGCTAATAAAGGAATGGCAGACTCAAAGAGTCTGCCATTCCTTCTGTGTAATCTGTGGCAAAAGTATCACGGTCCCCAACTAATCCCGTTGATGCTGTGTAGGAAAGGCTGACCATTCAGATATTCGAATCCGATAAGCCAGGTGCGGAAGTTAAATGTGGTTGTGCCCGGCATGTACAAGTTGTAGTAATGAAGGTTCGGTCCGTATGGCCAGGCGTGTGATGGATTAAATACGTCCGTTAGATCGTCGCAATGGGTTGCGAGGTTTGGTGCATTGAACACTGCCTGCAGATCGGGTTGAATGAGCTCGGCGAAAGTGCCCTGAACGGATGGCCCACCTTGACCATCCGCCGTACCCCAGTCGTAGCTTTGAGTGCTCGTGAAAACACCGGAGGCAGTTGTGCGATTAAAATTGACCGGAGGTTGAAGCGCCCACATACGAACATCGACTCCGCTCTTGATGCTCACCAGCCCCGCAAACATGTCACCGTTCGACTGGTTCATGCTGCCCTTCAACTGTTCGATCATGACCGGGATGCGCCCGTCCGCGCAGAAGGCATCGTGAGTGACATATTCGGTCAAATAACGGAAATCCACCCAGCCCAGCCCGCCATTGGGGATTTGGACTTCCACCCAAAAGGTGGAATCGGCGCCCGTGGTGTTTGCCGTTCTCATGATGTTCACGGTATCCGCCGGGAATGATCCAATGACCGGATAGCTGAGTCCCGCGCCTGAACGAATGCTCAATGTATCACTCGGTGCGAGGTTTATGACGGCGTAAGGACCCATCAGTATCGGAGCAGGTTTAAACCCTCCCTGGGCGATCAACACGCCAAACCAGTATGATCTTCCGTCGGGACCCTGCGTGGCATACAGTATTGCTTCACTCTTCCCATCCAATCCCCAGCCGGAGACAAATAGTGCATAGGATTTGGACGCATCAAGGCCTGGGCCCATGATCGCATATGGATCCATGCCGTCCAACAAGGCATTGAAATCCTTGTTCGGGTCGGCAACAAGCACGGTCGATGCACCAATGTAAGCAGACTGCAATGCCTGAATGGCTTCATCTGGTGTGTAAGAGTTCCCTTCTGACTGCCAGAACGCCATGCCGAACGTCTGTCCCATCTTGCTCTTTGCTGCGACAAAGTCCTTTGCGTTCAACGAGTCCACGATGGATTGCCCGAGTTCAGTGGGAGTAAGACACGGCAATGGTGCTGTTGGCACAGCCACCAGTTCATAGCGCAAATTGTTGGTTTCGTCGCTTTCCAGCACCACGCCTGTCGCATCAGCCGTGGCAATGACCGGATTGCTGTTGCTGTAACCCGGGAAGAACAGGGCGACCGTCTCGCCCACGCCCAGGCCGTTCACCGTTTGGTCAGCATTGAAGACTCTCACGACGAAACTGCCCGCCGCGGCTTGACCGCTGTTCGTAATCCACACTCGAACACCCATTTGATCGCCGGGCATCAGGCAGCTTGTATTCTGCAATTCAACGTGGATGGCGGAGATCGTCAAGTCAGGTACAGGCTGAGTTGGTATATTGCTGTAGAGCTGTATCCAGGTGGCACCACCGTTGTTGGTCCGGTAGAGAGCCGTGTGCCCGTTTTGGTCGGTATCGATCACCCATCCGGTTGTGGTGGAGACAAAATCCATGTCCAGGATACTTCCACCAAAGTTGACATTGGGTCTGACTTGTCTCCAACTCGCACCTGTATTGTTTGTGACGTAGAAGAATCCATCCCAATCCCAACTAAAAGCATCGCGCAGGGAGACAAAGTCCGCGTTGATGCCGTTCCTCGCAAACCCGGAAGATGCAGTCCATGTGTTGCCACCATCGTGAGTGAC
>Ga0065705_10000019_pt1 | contig 10913 bp, 13 predicted proteins | sample SwibulcommuniRL2_FD_59092 | JGI IMG/M metagenome (GOLD analysis project Ga0065705, IMG submission 59092) | Bulk soil microbial communities from switchgrass field near Rose Lake, East Lansing, Michigan, USA - RL2 Bulk Soil v2 (version 2) | ecosystem: Environmental > Terrestrial > Soil >... | reverse complement strand
ACCACAGGTACTACAAACATATTCACTTGAGAGTACATCTAATACCAGAGTATAATTTTGACATTGATTGCATTGCACTCTATCACGTACATTTGATTCCAAGGGTTCACGATTTTGAATCTGTTTGCCATCTTCTAAGGTCATCTTTAATCTTAATTTTAGCAGATTCTTTTATTATCAATAGTTTTTCTAGAAATTAGATATTTTATATTATATTGCATAAGGACTTAGAAAAACTTAATTTAATGCTTTTAAAATTAAGAATCACAACGCAAAATACTCTTTTTATTTCTTAAATAAGAATCTATAAATGTTTTGTTTAATAAGATCACTCAATTCTTGCCGCTAATCGCTGGAATTATTATTAAATCTTACAAGTTTATACTAATACCACTAGTCATATTGTGCATGATCCAGTTGGGGCACAATAGACCATCTATCCAAATCATGAAAAAGCCCGCTGATACTTTATCGCACTAGGAGTCGGAATTTCATCTAAGAACGGATAATTCGACGTTCCCCTTCAATGCTATGTTTCAGGATAATACATGTTCCTAAGATTATAAGGTTCATATCATTGAATTAATATCATTTTGGCGAATTGAAAATTATTAACAACTCGTGATTTTTTGGTTCTGGTTAACTAATTTGTCCAATAACTTTACCTACAATATAAACGTATGATAAAACAGAACGTTTATATCTTCATGATAGTAGAAATTTCTAAATACCTTCGGTGCCTAATTATAGTGGACAGGTTTCAAACGTAAAGATATGGATATTTGTATCTAGTAAAGTGTAACAATTATATAATTAGTTATACATATTAATATGCGATGAAAGACACAAGACTGTTAAAAATCCTCGTTGAAGAAAAGGCACTAGTAAAGTTGCTGAAGACAATTGGTTCTGGAAGAGAATATCCAACTAGAGAACTCTTGACTAAATTGGGCGCGTATGGTTATGGACATAAGCTACTTCTTAAGGCTCAAAAGCGTGGATTAGTAGACCGAAAGACTGTAAAGAATAAAGTGTTTAACAGATTAACTAACGACGGCAAGAAAATCGTAAAAATAGCAAGAGAAATAGGTGTGTAAAGGACCAAAACCTCCAAATTTTTATTTCCTACATTTATTTTAAAACTGAAGATAATTCTAAAATCTTATTATACCATGAAGAGGATTTTATCACTCCGCTAGAAATTAAGATACCTTCTGCCCCAAGTTCAAGGGCTTTCTCTACATCATATTTATCAACGATGCCAGCTCCACAAAGGACTTTGACAGTTGAAGAAATTCGCTTTACTGCTTGCACCGACTCCTTAATGATTGAAGGATTTGCCTTNGAAACGGCAACCCCTTTTCCNATAAGCTCAGGCGGTTCTATGGCCAGGAAATCCGGAGAAAATCGTGAGATTGCCTTCAGTTCAGGCAAATCATCTGCACAAACAATCGAAATCATATCCAGTTCACGTAGGCGTTTTACTAGATTTTTGATTTGTGAATGTTCTATTTTGTGTTCGCTATGGTTTATTATAGATCCTACAGCACCGTATGATTTTACGATTTCAGGTACTATAAATCCAGTTGTTGCCCCAAGGGCTACGTCGTCTACATGCTGACTTATAATGGGAATTTTTATTTTTGATAAGGCCAGAAGACTAGAAGGCGGAGGCGCAATAATAATATGTTTATGATTTGACAAAGAAGCGTTTTTTGCGTCCTGAACAATTTTTGTTGAATTATCTCCCGATATCTCACTGTAATTTTTGAGATTTATTACTAATGGCTTAACAAAAGTAATCATAACAATATTTTAGGTGAGGTCTCGAAACTTATTATTTAGTTTTTCCATCCTTGCNTCATACCCTTTGTTATATTCAAGCTCTTCTGGCACGAGTGTGGCGGGGTGTATAAATCCCTGATTGCGCATAATCATCGCTCTTTCGGAAGCCCATAATCTTTGAAGGTCCCAGTCCGACGTTCCAAAACCATCATGTGGACCAGTAAGAAGTCCGTCATGCATACTAAAAACGAGGCATGACACTATTGGTATTGCATAGTTTAAACTTGCAGCAGAATTGAGTTTAACTGGCATCAATGGCATATGATGACTTCCTCTTGTATTTCCTGCGACGTAATGTGGATTATTGAATGCGCTTCCTGCCTCTTCCGTTGCGGGAAAATTTTTCTGAGTCCTTACTATAGCGATCGGATCATCNTTACCAACATACGTACCCGCTATGTTGTGCAATCTGTCAGTTGATGCAGAAACAATCTGTTCTCCATCAGATGATAAAATTGAGTGTACTACAAATCGACCAGGATACATTAAAGCTGTTTCTAACTCTGGTTTATCTTCCCACAACTTTAGATCCGCAACTTTTCCAGTCATAACATCCATAATCAGAAATTTAACACCCTCAGCCAACCTTTCATTTATCAATAATCCAGTACTACTTCTTGCATCTACAAACATTCTCCACAATGGGAAATTAAAAGCACCCGGTTCTGTCTTATCAGCAGCAAAAACACAAAATACTTCACTGGGCCTTTCCTCTATATCCATTTCAGCAACACCAGGACCCATNCCCCTCACGTTTCCAGAAAAAGCATCTTTCAGCAAATCCTGTCCAGCTCCGTACAAGCCCTGATCCTTTGCGATTTTGGTACCTTCGGTGAATGCATCCCATGCCATCTTGTGAATCTCTTTACTGTCCGTTCCTCTTGTATGTGTCATTATAATATGTACATCGTCTCCCGTATATCCTATGTAGTAATCAAGTAATAATTTTGAGTTCTCCTTTACCACTTTATTAACTTCTTCTATCAATTTATCACTGGGTCTGGTGTGACCGCCAATGGCTCCAATATCGGCCTTTATTGCAGAAAGTGTAACTTTCATATTCCGTAGTCTATTAAATGAATGGAGTTTAAAATTCTTATGATTTAGGTTTTTGGACTAAACTCAAAAAAAGGCTAAGTCGTAAGAAAATAANTAATAATTTANCGAATGTAAGTCACAGCCTATTCGTATAACCAACAACGAATGAANCCATTCTTGTAATTTATTACTGGTGGATCATTTCGACATTTCTCGTTTTGCATAAGGACAACTAGTCATAGNATTTGCATCCCGTTTCTTTCCCCGACAGATCTGATTTTTCGCCCAAATAATCAAACTTATTTTCCTTCTTTTTTACACTTGGGATAGAAGAAACAAGTTTTTCGGTATAGGGATGTTTGGGGTTTTTATATATTTCATATGCTTTTCCCAACTCCACTATCTGGCCTCTGTACATTATCGCAATAATTTCTGATACTTCTGAGATGACTCCTAAATCATGGGAAATGAATATTATTGACATATCTCGATCTTTCTTTAGCTTTTTTAAAAGGTTAATGATTTGAGACTGAACCATGACATCCAGAGAAGTGGTGGGTTCATCGGCAACCAATATCTTTGGATTCAGTAACAATGATATTGCAATTGAAACTCTTTGCTTCATACCACCACTCAATTCGTGAGGATATTTTTTCATAATACTTGGCTCCAAGAGAACACTACTCAAAGAATCTGTGATTATTTCAATGTGATCATTGGAATAACCATGTTGCTGAAGAACTTCCTTCATTTGGGACCCTATAGTAAAAACTGGATCTAAAGAATTGAGGGCTCCCTGAAAGATCATTGAAATTTTTTTCCATCTGACTTTGTGATTAAATTCATCGTCTGACATTTTTGTAATATCTTGCCCATCAAGGATAATTTTACCACTAACTATTCTGCCAGGATAAGGAACTGATAGTAGAAGCGCTGTTCCTAAAGTACTTTTTCCACATCCAGACTCACCAACAATCCCTATTGATTCATTTTTTTTAATACTAAAACTAACATCATCAACGGCCTTAACTATCCCAAATTGGGAAAAATAGTAAACTCTTAAGCTATCTACAATAAGAGCATTATCCAAACATATCTTTATCGATCTTAACGGTATAAGTATCTATTTCAATAGATCTTATTTTCTCTACCCATGCCTATTGCACATATATATGGTAAAAATATTAGACAGTCTGATGATTAGTTGAGATTACCCATTTGCATATTTGACGCCAAGACGGGTGTTTTATGTCCAAAATGTGAAATTAGGTTGAAAAATGGGGAGTTATCTAAAATTGATGTGGAGTGTTCGATCAAACTCATCAAACTTTCCAATAAGAATCAAGATATAGATAAATTGAATTTAATAGGATCTCAAAAGATAGACGAGGATTATGTACTTATTTTAAAGGATTCAAACGTAAGTCACATAAACTCGAATGATAAACTAATAAGTTTGATTGAAAAGGAATTTAACGGAAAAGTATGGTTTGTTGAAGCTAATAGCTCGGTAAGAAAGACTCTCGAAAATCTCTTCTTTCCTATAAGAATATTGAAAACTAATATGATTTGGCTACCAGATGGGAATCAGGTAACACAGGTTACAATAGAAAGTAAAGATTATGAAAAATCCTTTAGCATAATTGAAAAAATAAAGAAGATTGTCAACGTGGTAAGAAACATAGAACTTGTTGTTGAGATCTCTGGAAAGTGATACGATGATAAAGGAAAATATTATGAACAGAATATTTGCTTCATCAGTAAACAAAGACCATATTGGCCAAAATTTAACATTAGTTGGATGGCTTGAAGATTTCAGAGATATGGGAAAAATTGGTTTCATTAGCGCTAGAGATATGACTGGAAATTTTCAGGGAGTACTAANTGGAGGATTGTTAGCTGCCCTCAGAGAAGTACCAAGGCAAAGCGTTATCATGGTNAAAGGAACTGTTCAAGAGACTAGAGCGNAGAATTTTCAGGTTGAAGTTAAAGTTGNAAAAGTAGAAGTTATGTCAAGAGCAATAAACCCCCTTCCAATTGATCCTACCGGAAGGGTCAAATCGTCAATGGACAAAAGACTAGATTCAAGAGCTCTAGATTTGAGGAACTCTAAGATTTCTAATATTTTTAGAATAAGATCATATGTACTTAATTTGGTTCGCAATTTCCTGTATTCGAGAATGTTTGTAGAGGTTAATACCCCAAAGATAATAGGAAGCGCCACTGAGGGTGGTGCGGATCTTTTTGGTTTTGAATATTTTTCAAAGAAGGCATATTTGGCTCAGAGTCCGCAGTTATACAAGGAACAGCTCACATTGGGACTGGAAAGGGTATTTGAAATTTCACCTTATTTTAGAGCTGAACCCTCGCATACAGTAAGACATCTTTCCGAATTTGTAAGCGTTGATTTAGAAGCAGCATTCCTTGATTATGGCAATATCATGGATATCGTACAAGACTTAGTTATATCAACCATAAATGATCTATTTGTTCATCATAATAAAGAGATGACACACTTTGAAAATAAACAAGAAATTATGGTTGATAGGATTCCAAGAATTACGTATCAAAAATGTTTGGAGGATTTAAGAAGTTTAGGAGAAAAGATAGAATTTGGGATCGATCTTTCTGATCCTGCATTAAAAAAGCTGGGAGAGATTTATCCAAGATTTTATTTTATAATTGATTGGCCATCCAAACTAAAGCCATTCTACATACTTGAACATGAAAAGAAACCTGAACTTTCAAAATCTTTCGACTTACAGTATGGATATNTAGAAATTGTTTCTGGTGGAACCAGAGAGCACAATTCTGAGAGATTACGNAATAAATTACTAGAAAAGGGACTTGANCCAAATAGTTTTTNNGATCATTTGCAGACATTTGAATGGGGNATGCCTCCGCATTCCGGGTGTGGCATTGGATTTGACAGGTTCATGATGATCCTCACTAATTCTACGAATATTAGGGAAGTTGTCCTTTATCCTAGAGATACTGAAAGGCTTAGCCCTTAGATATNTTAATCTTCACTTCTTTCAGGTTATCCTTCACTAGCATAAATGCCTTAAACCTTGAACCAGATAATTCGTATATGAGCCAGATTACAGGATTAATTCGCATAAAACTCAAGTCGGTCGCCGATGGTCTTGCACCATCTAAATGTGAATGATAAACTCCAATAACGTCCAGTTCTTTACTAGATGCCCATTGATAAACTTTGATAAGTTCGTCGGGCTCCATGTTAAATGAATTTTCTGAGTGAGCTATGTTATTCATTCTTTTTAATACTTTTACACGGTATTCGCAGTCGACTATATTTCCTAAAAGAAGAGAACATGACTCGTTAGGAAGATCCTCCTTAGTGGAACTTATTAAGGAATTGATTTGGTTCTCAGTAATTAGTAANGTTATTTCAGACATTTATTTATCAATTTTCAATACATATATTTGACATTGATATTCATGGATATGACTTAGTCCTAAAAATGTTTGGCAACATATCTTTTCTAGCTCTGATTTAGATCCAGTTTAGCCTACTGTAAATTTTCCCTTCATATATGGATGCAAAGTACAGAAATAGTCATATTGTCTCTGCTTAAGGGTCATGGCATCAAGAATGAATGTGGCATTAGGTTTAATGGGCTTTGAATCAAACGTTTTACCATCATCAATTAAACTTGTAACGGTGTGAGGTACATTATCCTTGTTAGTCCATTCTACTCCTCCATCTTTTGGAACTTTTATATTGGCCGGATCATAGCTGGGATTTCCCTGTGCAGACGCACCGGGAGGAATAGTGGCTTTAATGGGATTTGTAATGTTTCTAATTGGAGCGGTTTCGTTCTGTTTTACTTCGCTCTTAGTGTTTTCTTGTGGGGCCTTTGGTGTAACCAATCCAAATACATAAAATGTAGATCCACCAACTATTGCTGCGATTACGAATATTACTGTTAGAGCCTTAAGGTAAGGAGTCCTTTTATACGACGCAACAGTAAGTACTGTAGCGGGTATTGAAATTACCAGCATAAGTCCAATATAAGNAAAGATGCTGGGTATAGTAGTTCCAATAGTAATAGCGGCTGCAAGCCCAAAGGTAACAAGGAAACCTAATGTAATGAATGTAGCAGATTTGGCTCTTCCTGACGTTGGGAATCCATCTTTAAAGATACCAGCAGTCAGAAATATTAATCCAATGAACATTGTAAGAAGACTAACGGCATGCATTCCCTCTACAAATGTATGTGCGATCCCAGCAAGAGAAATACCAACCCCGACAATACCGATAACCGTAAGTCCTATCCCTGGAGTTAAAAGGTCCCAATCAGACATTCTTTAGTACGTGAACTCAAGCTCACATAATTAATCTTTTCTTGCAATTATGTTCAAAAATTTCATAACTTTTTTTGACATGATTTTTTAACAATCCAAACTATTCTCAACGAATACTAGGTCCATTGGAGTTTATAATTTAACTTCGATCAAATTTTTTATTTGAAACACAAGTAGAGCGAAATAATTCTAAACACTTTCGATTCTGATTTAAAGAAAAAAATCTTATGAAGATTTATCAGAACGTGTCAAAGCACTTATATTCAAGCAAGATAAGCTTACCATCGTATTTACAAATATGAGGGTTTGAAAATGCCTAATACTGGTATAGTAAAATATCATGTTAAACTTAAATTTGAAGTTGATGGGATAGTAGAAAAGGCCGATATAATTGGCGCAATATTCGGCCAGACAGAGGGATTACTAGGCCCTGAGATGAACCTAAACGAGTTGCAGAAAGTGTCAAAGGTTGGAAGAATTGAAGTAAATGTAGATACCAAATCTAATACAACTAAGGGCGACGCTTTGCTCCCTATGAGCACTGATATATCTACTGCTGCATTGATATCTGCCGCAATTGAAAGCATAGATAAAGTTGGACCCTTTCAGGGTAAGTTTCTCTTAGTCGGTATAGATGACATACGAGCTATCAAGAAAAAAGTTATTGTGGATAGAGCCAAAAAAATAATTCAAGAATGGGCGACAAAGACAATAAGTGAAGGAGAAGAAATGCTACGCGATGTATATGACGCAAGCAAACCAGGAAAACTAACCACATTCGGAAAGGCTCAGTTAGCGTGCGGTACTGGAGTATTTGATTTCGCCGTACATTATTCTTGTTGAAGGTAGGGCCGACGTGATTAACCTTTTACGTGCAGGTTTTGATAACTCTATTGCTATTGAAGGAGCCAAAATTGATGAAACTATAACCAACCTCACATCAGGAAAGCAAGTTGTAGCATTTTTAGACGGTGATAGGGCTGCTGACCTGATCTTAAAGGAATTGCAAGGTTTGGTTAAAATCGATAAAGTTTTGAGAGCACCAGCTGGCAAAGAAGTTGAGGAGTGCACTCCGTTGGAAATATCTGAGATACTAAAAGACTTAATTGAACCTACAGGCGAGCAATACGAGGTTCCAGTTCGACATCAAAAGAACGTAAAGAAATCAAAAAATTATGAAAATAACAATACAGCGTATGAGGACTCCTCAACTTTTAATAATGATGGTACTGCGGTAGATGATCCCCAAATCGCCTCAGTAATCAAAGAAGTATATCCACAAATCAATGAAACTTTGGAGGCAATGATATTGGATAATTCGATGCAGGTATTGTTGAAGATCCCAGTATCAGAAATAATCAAAAGATTGGACTCCTTAGAAGGCGCTAGATTTCTGGTTCTGGATGGAATTATTACACAACGACTTATTGATGCCGCATACAAGGCAGGAATTGAGTTTGTAGTAGGGCATAGAATGGCAGAATTAAAAAAATCACCAGAAATTACAGTAAGAACTTTTGATCAGATAGGTATTGGCAACTAAAGAACGATGCAAGATATAAAGTATGATTACGTCATGACGCTAGCTAAACTATTGCTTAAAGGTGCGAAGGATAATTTCATTGAATTTACTAGTACTGACGTTGGAATAGAAATAAACAAGTCACAACAAGCGGCCTCAAAAATAATTTTGGAATTGCAAGAAATGAAATATGTAGAACGAGTCAAGAAAGGACACGGTTATATGATCAGGGTAACAGAAGAAGGTCTTTCATTCGTTAAGAAAATGTCTGACTATCTTAATATGGCAGTATATTCCTCGCCTGGAAATATTCATTTTAATGGTATTTTGGTCTCTGGGATGGGAGAAGGAAAGTACTACATGAGCCTTGAAGGCTATCGTAAGCAGTTTGAAAAAAAGATTGGGTATATCCCTTACCCAGGCACTCTGAATATTAAAATAATTGATTCTCTGTCGTTAGAAAATAGAGAAAAAATTGAATGTTTTCGTTATCAATTTATAGATGGTTTCAGTGATTCCGAACGAACTTATGGTTGGGTCAAGTGTTACCCTGTATCATTAAATGGTAATGGAAATATTCAATCAGACTTGTTGATTCTTGAACGAACACACCACGATAAGAACATGTTGGAGATTATAGCTCCTGTTAATATCAAACAAGTACTGCATCTAAAGAACGGTGACAATGTTAAGGTTACCTTGCAGAATTCAAAAAGAAGAACAGAATCATATATCATAAATTGAATGGCCCAATTCTTCTTTGATTTGGGCACTTTTAGAGCCGGGTATTGGTGTATTTAAGCGAATTATTCTGGTATTTATTCCTCTTTTTGAACAATTCATAGCAATTTCTTTTTTCAGTGTGTATTTGATCATATCCTAATGCAATTATATCTGGCTTGACAAACTCTACAGTATCGTATAACGTACCTTCCCTTCCNGATGATTGCGTAATCAACGTATCTAATGGACGCAACCAGCTCTCTTCTAAGAAACTCGTCATGGTATATTTTTCTATTTTTGTTTATTTTAAGTGCAGTTGAACTCCTTGCCACCACAACAATCAATATGTCACCTTGGCTTTTTGCATCCTTTAATGTATGAATGTGACCTGGATGAACAATATCAAACACTCCGCCAATCAATACAATTTTTAGTAAACCTCTGCCAAGGAAAGTTAATCTGAGAGGATTAGATCTTTCTACAAAACCATTTTCAATCATTTCGTCAATTTTTAAGTTAAACATATCTTCAGAAATTGCAGTTCTATTCTTCAGATATTCTAATGGCAAAATATCCGAATCGAGTGAAGCAACATAGATAGCTGTCAGAATAGCTTTATCCAAAGGTTCTATCATAAATTCGACATTATTTAAGTAGCAATGTATATTTAGTTCTATTCTCCAATTGCAATGTTCTTTAAACAAGAAACCTTTTGCCTCAGCCGACCAAAGGTTGGTTTTATGCGTTAGAATATCGTTAATATATCAATTACAGAAGGAATTAGGATCGGTGAGGCATGAAGGAGTAGAAATAGGAGACTCCATTCTAAACACAGGGCCTTTTTTTTGCAGCAAGACTAATACCTAAATAATGCAAATTAGAAAAAAATAGTAGATGACAATATCGCAAGCGGGTGCCTATCCACTATCCAAGGGTATTAAAATAACAACCATTGATAGAAAAGTAATTTCAAGCGGGACAGTCTTGATAAAGCGTGGCTTTGCACACATGCAAAAGCATGGTGTAATAATGGACGTAACCAATGTAGAACAAGCTCAGATAGCCGAAGATGCCGGAGCAGTTGCGGTCATGGTCTTGGATAAACTTCCTTATGATGTAAGACATGCGGGTGGAGTAGCTAGAACGGCAGGCGTTAAAGTAATTCAAGCAATATTGGATTCTGTGAGTATACCAATAATGGCAAAGTGTAGAATAGGACACTTATCTGAGGCTAGTATTCTTGAAGAAATGGGAGTTGATATGATAGATGAGAGTGAAGTACTTAGTCCTGCTGATGAAAGTAGGCATATTTGGAAGTGGAATTATACAACACCCTTTGTGAACGGAGCTAAGAATTTGGGGGAAGCACTACGCAGGATAGAGGAAGGTGCTTCAATGATTAGAACAAAAGGTGAGCCAGGGACAGGGGATGTTTCACATGCAGTAACCCATATAA
>Ga0065705_10104819_pt1 | contig 10918 bp, 9 predicted proteins | sample SwibulcommuniRL2_FD_59092 | JGI IMG/M metagenome (GOLD analysis project Ga0065705, IMG submission 59092) | Bulk soil microbial communities from switchgrass field near Rose Lake, East Lansing, Michigan, USA - RL2 Bulk Soil v2 (version 2) | ecosystem: Environmental > Terrestrial > Soil >... | reverse complement strand
CGTGGTCGCCGTCGGACATCGCGTGGTCCATGGCGGACCGCGATTTGCCGGGCCTATCGTTTTGAACCCGCAAGTTCTCGCAGAGTTGCTCGAGTTGGTTCCCCTCGCGCCGCTGCATCAACCGTACAATCTCGCGGCGATCGAAGCTGTCACCGAGCGACTGCCTGGCGTTCCGCAGGTCGCCTGCTTCGACACCAGCTTTCATCGTGGACAGCCGGCGGTCGCCGAGCTCGTGCCGCTCCCGCGGGAAATTCGCGAGCGCGGGGTGCAGCGCTACGGCTTTCACGGCTTGTCGTACGAGTACATCGCCTCTGTCCTGCCGCAGATTGCGCCGGAGATTGCCAGCGGCCGCGTCCTTGTCGCTCATCTCGGCAGCGGCGCGAGCATGTGCGCGCTGCGAGCCGGAAAGAGCATCGATAGCACGCTGGGGTTCACTGCCCTAGATGGTCTATGCATGGGGACCAGGCCCGGTGCACTCGATCCCGGCGTCGTGCTGCATCTGTTTCAGGGACTGGGGCTCCCGGCGGAGGAGGTCGAAACGCTACTCTATAAAAAGTCCGGCCTTCTGGGCATTTCGGGAATCAGCAGCGACATGCGCGATCTATTGGGGAAGACCGAGCCGGAGGCCCGGTTGGCGGTGGACTACTTTGTGTATCGCGCCGCAAAGGAAATAGGTGCACTGGCCGCGGTCTTGGGCGGAGTTGATGCCCTTGTATTCACCGCCGGCATTGGAGAAAACTCCGCAGAGATTCGCCAGCGAATCTGTCAATCGTCGGCCTGGTTGGGGATCGAATTAGATGCCCAGGCCAACGCCGCCGGAGGGCCGCGGATCACTACGCGGCAAAGCAAAGTGTCAGCGTGGGTGATTCCCACCAACGAGGAATTGATGATCGCCCGGCATACGGCACGGCTCTTAGCTTTGGGCGGAAAGCTAAATCCCCAGCCTTAGCCTTTCTTCTGCTTGAACTCTCGCATGAAGTTGGCCAGGGCTTCGACGCCAGCGGTGGGCATGGCGTTGTAGATCGAGGCGCGGATGCCGCCGACGCTCCGGTGACCCTTGAGGCCGTCGAGGTCGCGGTCTTCCCCCTCTTTGACGAATTCCTTTTCGAGGACCTCGGTTGGGAGCCGGAAGGTGACATTCATCAGCGAGCGCACGTCTCTCTGGGCATGGCCGCGGTAGAAGCCCCCCGATTCGTCGATCACGTCGTAGAGCAGGCGGGCCTTCTGCTGGTTGATGGCGTGCATCCGCGTGAGGCCGCCCACTTCATCCTTGAGCCACTCGAGGACGAGCTTCATAAGGTAAATCGCGAAGCACGGGGGCGTGTTGTAGAGCGAGTCTTCCTTGACGTGTTGGCTGTAGTTGAGATAACCCGGCAGCGAATCCTGCGAACGCTTCACCAATTCATCGCGAATGATAACGACGGTGACGCCCGCCGGACCGGCGTTCTTCTGGGCACAGGCATACACCAGGCCATAGCGCGCGATCGGTAGCGGGCGGTGAAGGAAATCGCTCGACGCGTCGCAGACCAGCGGAACCTGACCGACGTCGGGCTCGGCCGCGAACTGCACGCCCTGAATGGTTTCGTTGGAGCAAAAGTAGGCGTAGGCGGCACGTTCCGAGATCTTGAGTTCGCCCGACTTGGGCAGCTGATCATAGTTGGTCGCTTTGCCGTCCCAGGCGACATTGACCTTACCTTCACGCTTGGCCTCGTCCAGGGCCATCTTGCTCCATGAGCCGGTGACAATGTACTCGGCGGCCCCTGCCTCGCCGCGGAGCAAATTCATCGGCACCATCGAGAATTGCAGCCGCGAGCCGCCTTGTAAGAAGATGATCTGGTAGTTGTCGGGTATGACCAGCAGCTCGCGTAGGAGGCGTTTAGCAGCGGCGAGGATGTCAAGAAAGCCCTGGGCCCGGTGGCTCATTTCCAGGACGCTCATGCCATAACCGGGCAGGCAGACCAGCTCGCGCTGAGCCTGCTGGAGGACCGGCAAGGGCAGGACGGCGGGGCCGGGAGAGAAGTTGAAGACGCGCTCGGTCAACGTCGCGGATGACATGGAAATCCTCGGCGAGAATCGGCCTGTTGCCAGGGACCACCAGGCCACGGGTCAAGCGATGTAATGTACGCCTGGGCCTGGATTTACGGTAGGCGGGGCGGTAGCCAAGTGTGAGACAATGCGACGGCGCTGGCGGTTCGCATCCCTCATCCAATGCCGGTTGGGGCACGTGCCGTGAAATTGCTGAATTCGAGTCGTGCACCAAGTAGAATGTGCGCGCGGAATTCGCCCATCGATCACGCCAGCGAGCCGGTGCATGTGACTCCGGCCGCAATGGGCGTGCGAACCCGCTCTGCTTACCTTGAGGTGTCACCATGCGCTCGTCCCGTCTTGCTGCCATTCTGTCTCCTCTTGCTGCCCTTCTGATGTTCGTCGCACTGGCTTCGTCGGCGTCGGCCCAGACAGACTACTGCCGCATTTATCGCTGCATGACCGTTGGCACTAGTTCGTTTTATTATTGCCTCAAGTGCCCATCGTGCAGCGATGCGGTTGGGTACACGGGGGCATGGGAAGACGCCACGGGTGCCTGCGGAGTTTGCGGGGCATCCAACTGTTTTGCGGCATTCGCTCCCGCTCTTCGACCCGGTGGCGAGCCTGCGCCTGCGCCTCCAGATACCGCGCCTCCCCCGCCAGCGCCAAATCGACCGGGCGCGGCGCCGCATGCTGCGCCAGCGCCGGCCCCGGTGCGCGCCCCTCTGATGACTGCATCGCCCCTGACTGAAGAACCCGAGATTCTTTATGATCCGGAGTACGCCAAGGACCTTCGCAAGTGGATCGTATCCATCGACGTGACGGACGATGGGCAGGACAACCCGGTCAGTCTGTTTCTCGTGACCGCAAAGATCAAACCCAAGAAAAAGAACGCCAGCGGCTTTCACGACGAGACATCGCTTGGTTTTGCAGTCAAAATCGATGTGGATCTTCCAGAATACCCCCACGCAAAAGCGGTCATCACGAAGAAAGAAGGCAATCACTACCAATTCAAGTTCAAAGAGGAGGATGGTACCGAGCACAACAAGAAATGCACGGTGTACCTCCCTGGTCCCTAGCGAGTGACCGCGGCTACTTGCCGTCGCGAAGCACGATCTCGAAATCGGCTGCCGTCAGGTGCGGCTGGGCACTCCGCGCGCAACGAAAACCGATCGTTCCCTTTCTCGTGTCCCGCACTTGCCCCCAGCGATTGCGGGGACCGGGGCCCCAATCCGACGTTCGCGGGATGTTCTCGATAACCGACAGAGGCGCCCCGCGAACCACGCGAAAATCTCGTGCTTCAAACGGCCACTCGAGTTCGGCCTCTGACTGAGATCTGGGGTAGTCCTGCATCCAGGTAGAGGTCCATTCGGCCGCGCTGGAATACAGCCCAGTAATTGGGGGCGTGGTCGCGGTCCTATCGAAAACCGCGGCGGCGCCCACGGGCCAGTTGCCGGTCAATTCCGGCTGGTTTCCCCAGGGGTACTTGTGGGTGCCCCCACCCGTTGCGGCGAATTCGTACATCGCTTCGGTGGGCAACATTTTTCCGGCGTGTTCCGCCCAAGCCAGCGCCTGATCGTAGGTAAAATACGTGAGCGATTCCGTCGCAGGGAGCGCGGCCACCTGAGCCGGCAGCCCCCCGATTTTCGACGATTCATTGAACTCGGCGATCGTCACCTCGTGAACGTCGAGCCAATACGGTGGAACCCGCCGGCGATGTACGGGCAACTCGGAGGACGTGGAATCACCCATGACAAACTCGCCGCTGCCCTCCAGCTTTGCCATGTCTTTCGTCACCGTGCTCAGCGGGAGCGTGATCGGGGCCAACTCGACCACATTGTCGCGCCGCAGCGTCCAGCGCTGGTTGAATGCGCCGGAACCTTTCTCGTCGTCCCTGGGAACTCGTCGAAAGACTTCGTGAAACCGTCCACTCTGGGGCTCGACGGCGACCACGAAGTAGTCGCCGGGCGCCACGCGAACGGTGAGCGGCGGCCGGCCTTGCGCACTGGTAAGCCGATCGAGAACTGGATTTCCAAAGCGATCCAGCGGCCACAATACTAGCTTGACCGGCGCCGCTACCCGGGGGTCGGTTAAGGGCTTTGCAAATGGCCCTTGAGCCAGTTCCACGTCGATCTCCACGGTCCGCTTCTGAGGCCCAGGAGTGATCGAGGCATTGGCATACGCCAGCCAACCCGCTGCGAAGATTGCTACGCCGGCTAGCGATGCCGCGGCGGCCAGCGCCGGATTTCTTCGGCACCAGCGGACGGCCCGTTCGACCGGACCGGCGCGGCGGGCCTGGATCGGTTCCCCCGCCAAAAAATGTCGCAAATCAGCAGCCATCTCGGCGCTTGTGGCATAACGGGCCGCGGGGCTTTTGCTCATTGCCTTGAGGCAAATCGTTTCCAGGTCGCGCGGGATGGCAGGAACGCGCCGCCGCGGCGGCTGAGGCTCCTCGTGCAGGATCTGATAGATCATTCCGCGCATGGCGCCCTGAAAGGGCTTCACGCCGGTGAGCATCTCGTAGAGCGTGACGCCGAGCGCATAGACATCTGTCCGCCGGTCGGCACTGCCGGACTCGCCCCGGGCCTGCTCGGGTGACATGTAGGCTGGCGTGCCAAGAATGTCCCCTTCGGACGTGATCGTGAACTCCGACGCCGACTGCTTTGCCAGGCCGAAATCCAGCAAGTGTGGCTCGCCCGATGCGTCGAGCATGATGTTCCGCGGCTTGAGGTCGCGGTGAATCACTCCCTGCTCGTGAGCGTGGTGGAGGGCGTCCGCGACCTGCGCGCAGATCTCGGCGGCTTGCCGCGGCTCAAATCGCCGGGTGGCGATCAGATCGGCCAGGTTTGCACCATCGATCAACTCGCTGGCGATGTAGATCGTGTCACCACTCTCTTTCACTTCGAAGACGGTGACGATATTGGGATGGCGCAGACTGGCGGCCGTCCGGGCCTCTCGGACGAAAGCCTCGCGGGCGGCGGGAATCAGGTCGCCGGTCCGAGGCACCTTGACCGCCACCAGCCGCTCAAGCCGGAGGTCCTTCGCTTTGAATACGTCGCCGAAATGTCCGCGGCCGATGTGCTCGACGAGCTCAAATGGTCCCAGTCGGCCAAGCTTGGGGATCGTGAAGCTCCGGGTCTCCATGTGACTGCTGATATCGATCTGGCTGCCGCAGGAGGGACACTTGATTTCAACAGTTTGATCCTCGGCGACGATATCGAGCTCGCACTGGCAATTGGGGCACTGCAGATGCACGGCCACCTCCCCCGGGGACGGAAACAACCCACCGCGAATAGAATACCGCGCTGGTACCGCAACGTCACACGCTTCTTTATCGATTGATTCGCGTTACACGAATTCGAAGTCGCGGTGCGAAACAGCGGGACACCAGCGGCAGTACATTCCTCTCGGTCGCTGATGGTAGAATCCAGCGCTCCGCCTGCGGTGATACCCAAAGCCATCATCGTCCCCTGGGATGAAGTGCGAGGAAGAATCCCGCGCCGGTTTCGCGAGCCCAGTTCATCAATTCCTTGAAGCAATTCCGATGCTACGTCACTTTCTCGCTGCGGTATGTGCGCTTGCGTATGTGCAGGGCGCGCTTGAGTTTGGATGCCTCCATGCCAAGGACGACTGGCGCGAGCTGCCGCTGATTGACGGCGGCAAGGTCGCAGCCGATTGGAAGCACGTCGGGTTTGGCAAGCTCGTGATTGATGGCGATGCCGTGCGGACCGAATGCGACGAGCGCGGGCTAGGCCTGGCCGTTTGGACGAAGGAGAAGTTGGGGAACTGCCAGATCCGCGTGGTGTTTCGCACGAAGGATGCGAAATCGAACGCGGGCGTGATCGTGCGACTTGATGGCGGCGTGCTCGATTGGATCGGCAAGGACTCGCCGGCGGTTAGCCGCGATGCCAGCGGCAAGCTTTCGTCCGAGATGATCGCGCGGATGCAAGAAGCCTCGGAGAAAGAGCAGGGGGTGTGGTACGCGGTCCATCACGGCTATGAAGTGCAGATTTGCGACACGGGGGATGCGCTGCATCGGACCGGAGCGGTCTATTCCCTGGCCCCGGCTGCGGCGGCCAACAAGGCCCAGGGTGAGTGGCGGACGATGATCATCACGCTCGATGGCAATCTCGTGAAGGTCGAACTCGACGGCAAGCTGCTGACGACATTTGATCCGGCGAGCAAAGACAATCCGCCCCGGAAGATCTGGTACGAGCCGAAGCGAGAACCGAAGCGCCCGGAGGCCGGTTACATCGGCCTTCAGACGCACGATCCGGGCGACGTTGTTTGGTTCAAAGAGGTCAGCGTGCGGGCGCTCACAAAATAACTCGGTGGCAGTCAACACCGATTTCCGACGCTGGCAGCGTCGGCCACGCTTCATTTGGCCTTCCGGTCTGGGGTCTTGCCTTCGATAGTTACCGGAACGCGCCACGTCTCGGCTGGCGACTTTTCCCACGGGCGGCCGTAGTGAAACTCCAGGTCCGTGGTCCCCTCGCGAACGGCCTCAAAGACGAATTCGTCGAGCGCCGAGGCGCCTATGGCTTTGCTGGCCGGCTGAATCGAATGCGAAGCGAGCCGCACAATCCCTGGCTCCGCGCCGGAACGCCAGGCAAACCCGGCACCGGGCAACGACGGAAGAACCACCACAAAGGTCTCGCCGGGGCGAGCGTGGATGTCCGTGGTCTGGCGATCATACTGGTGCATGTCGGGCCTCCTCCTTACGCGAATGCACCGACACCCTCACACTTCAATCTAGCAAAAGGCGAGCGATCAGGCCAATGGGCGGCTGTTACTGTGGAGGAGGATTGGCGGACGACGCGGCCGCCAGGGCCGATCGGCAAGCGCAGCCGTGGCAAGAAGCACAGCAAACGGCCTAAAAGGAGAGGCTGATCTTCAGACCAGGGTAGCGCTCGAGCAGGCGAATGAGATCACCAAGCTGCGGACCATCCTCCGCGAATCCATCGAGGGATAGTTCATCCAGCGCAGCCAGCGACGTTTCCAGACCTGCCAAATCGAGTTCATTCAAGTCGCCGCTGGCAGCCGGGGTTGAAGCGGAAATGGCTTGGAGGCTGTGCTCGAACTCGTCGAGCGAGGGAATCGCCAGATCCGCGGCGTCGCTCATGTTCAATTCGTGGCAACCACACGGTTTATTAAATGAGGACATGGGTGTCTCCTAGATGGGAACGGTCTGTCATTCTTCGGCGTGCATCAACCGAGGATGCGGCAGAACGAGGCTCGATATTGCGGGCAGCGATTGAGAATCGCCACGACGACCTGCACCACCGACAGGATGGCCGGGCTGCAATAGGGGCGAGCGCCCGTCCGACAGACATAATACCGGAGGCAGGCCCGCAAGGCGGCGTTGCTGCGAGCTGTTACCAGCACGCGCTGCAAATGCGGGACGTACTGTGCGCAGCTGTCCACAGGAGCCGGCGCCGGGCACGTAACCTGTGGTTCGTAGAAGAGGAACGTGGTATCCATTTCGGCCTGGCCATAGCCGATGCGAAAGAATCCCGCTTCACCCCAGGTCGGTCCCCAACTGTTTTTGCAAATCCAGCAATTCTGCGTGTCGTCGTAGCCCACGACCGAAACGGCGTGATAGCCCGCCATGTTGCCAGATACGTGGCGATAGACGCCGCCGGTGTAAGCATAGAAATCCTGGTACACCGCCAATCCGCCCACGACGGGGCCGCGGGTAAGTGCCGCTTTCCGATCGGCGGCTGATGCGCTTGTCGAGTGGCCGTTGATTTTGAAGGACACCGGAACACCCGATTTGCACGTCTGATCCCCCGGCGTATAGAGAAACGCAGAATCGAGAGCAACGCCCGTTTCCTTGCAGTAGTTCAGGGCTGGGGCAAAGTTCCATCCGCTTCCGCAGCAATTGCCGCAGCCGCAGTAGAACAAGAATGCTTCCGAGTAATCGCGAGCGCCGCCGGGCGTGCGACAGGCAATGTTCACGCGGCTCTCGATGGTGGCAACCGTGGCGAAGGACACGCAGGAACCGCAATTTGATTGGTCCTTGATGGGAGTAATGAAGTTGCCGCCGTTGTTGCGCCAGTCAACGGACGAAGGGGCCGCGATCCCCTTGTGCAGATCCGCGACCCGATTCGCAGCCGCGATCACGGCCTTGGTCGCTGTGCGTTCTTCTTCGGTCACGTGCAGACCGAGTCGAGCGACCTGGTCGGGCGGGGACAATGTCGTCAGGGGCGTTTCGCCCGCCTGCCACGTGGCTCCTTTGCGAGCAATCTCCGATTGAATCGTGGCGACCGATGTGCCTGCCGCTCCGCCTGCGCTTGCTCTTTTACGCGCCATAGACAGACCCCTTTGCCGCACGAGGATATGGACTGTCCGAAATTGTTGCGAAAGACTCCCCTGGTCTATTCGGGGGGAATGGTAACGCCATTATGCGCAGAAATCAATTAGCTAGCATGAATTATGTGGCCTGTTGTCGGGGTCAATACCCCGCACAGATGCAGGTGCCTTGATATGTTCCCGTTGTATGTGGTGCCGCGAGGGCCTCAGCAGAGCACCGGACGAAAGCAGACTCAGTCCTCCGCAGCGTGTGTAGATGAAGATCGCGGCGATTGGCGGCGCCGAAAGGGACTTCAGCACCGGACTGAGGAGAGATGCCGATCCGCAGATCAGTAAGTGCGGAAGGTTTGCGGCGCTGCTGCGCTGCGCTGGCCAGCCAAGGATGTGCCGCCATTTGCCGTGGTTGTGCCACTGGCGCCGCCGGGCACAGCGGGAGTTTTCGTTTGGAGGCTCGCGATGCGCTGCTCAAGTTCTGGCTGGAAGCGGTTGAGCTGTTGGGCCCGCTGATAATTGACCAGGGCCTGTCCGTAATCGCCAGATTGCTCCTTGAGCCGGCCGAGGGCAGCGTGGGCCCGCCAATCGCGACTGTTGATTGTCAGGGCCTCGGTCAAATACGTTTCGGCCTTCCCTGCATCGCCATATTCTTCGTACAAACGGGCCAATTCCACCCGTGCGTCCGAACTCTGCGGGTTCACGGTTGCCCAGTTGCGCAGGAGAGTAAAGGCATCGGGCGTGCGGTTGGTTTCCGTTAGCAGGACGGCGAGGCCGCGGTGGCAATCGACGTGGTTGGGGTTATAAGCGAGACACTGCCGATAGAGCGACTCGGCCTGATTAAGGGCGTTCTGATCCTTCGTTTGAATGCCGGTGCGATGCAGAACCGCACCTTTGTTGTAGTAGGAGTCGGGATTTTTCGGGTCGATTGTTAGTGCGGAGTCGAACCGCTGTATCGCTACGGGGTATTGCCCCTGCTGGAAATAGCGCACGCCATCGACGTTGCGGCCTGTCGAGACGGCCCGGCAGCCGACGCCCTGAATGAGCGTGCTGAACAAAATCAACGCCAGTAATGTAGCTCGATTTCGCAAGGGCCCGACCGTCATGCGGACCGCGGCGCGCAGAGACAGGCGCCTCCGCCGAAAGTACCGCGATATAAACCGGCGAACGGTATCCGCAGGAGGGCAGGGGGGCAAGAGCAATTTGCGACTCACCGACCCTCAAAGTCGCCCTTTTTCGCGGCTGCGAAGCCCCTTCATGCGAAGCAATATAGGCAACACTGACCCAAGAAATGCCAAAGGAGCAGCGTGGAGTGCTGCTCCTTTGCACGGCCGTGGGTGTGCGGGCGGTCGATTATTCGAAGTCGTCGGCTTCGTCCTCGCCGTCATCGACCAAGGTCTCAGCGGCCGGGGCTGGGGGCGAGTATTGTTCGGTGCTGCGCTCGCCCGGCGCCAGGCGGACATAACCCAGCCCCCGGATCACCTCGAGGATCTCGCTGCACGTCGGGAACATGCGGCCATTGGCCCGTTTGTAGGCGTCCAGCGCATGCATGAACTCAATCTCATCCCCGGAATAGTCCCGTTCGCATGTGGTCGGGTCAATCTGGCGGCGGCGGGGCACCTTGACCCGGCGTTCACCCTGACGGCGTTCAACGGCAACCGGGATATCGACCTTGCGGCGGTCCCCGCCACGGCGATCTGACTTGGCCCGGCGATCCACTTGGACTTCGATCTGCTTGTTCTTGGGCACGGCACGCTCCAGAAAATTCGCTAGTGGGGGAGGCTGCGAAGCTGCGGTCGCTGGGGAAACTCTGACTTCCGGGCAGACTCTGCCGGCGACAACGTAGCTCATCGTCCGGGCATCCAGCAAAAATACATCACGCAGCGAATCTGTGCGGTCTTGCGAAAGAATGCGGAAGTGGCAAAGGTACGCGGTGGCGCAAAGATACCAGTCGCGCGCTGGAAGAATGGGCCGGTCGTGAGGGTTGTAGCGGGAGCGTGGGCGCAACCGACTTCTAGACAATTGGCCGCATATTCACCCGGCCATGCCACGCTTTCGGGTCCTGCTCGTCGGCGCCAAATCCAGGGATCGAACGCCAAATGGCGTTCCAAAGCACCGCAAAAGAAACGCGGATCGGGCGGATGCCCGGGGCGAAGCGCTCGACTTCCTCGATCCGTTCGACGGCTTCGGGGATTGAAGAGGTCGCCATGTCGGCGATCGTCGCGCCGTAACCGGTGCGCGGGAACAGCGGAAATGCACCGCGGGCGGGACCGCGCTGCCCGTTGCCGCCGGTGGGACGTGGATCGCTGCGGGCCACGTTGTGATCGGGCTTACGCGGCTCGATCGGCTTTACGGCATTCGTACCGGGCTTTACTTCGGGCGAAGCCAACGCGACGTTCGACTGGCCGGGTCGCGACGAAACATAAATCGACACGGCAACGGCGAATGCCGCCGCGGTTGCTGCCAGCCAGGCCAATACTTGCCACGCCCAGCGACGCGTCGCCCCGCCATCGAGAACGCGGGCATCCATTGGTTCCGCCTGGTATTCGGCAACGACATTCTGCGCGAGCTGGCTGCCCGCCGCGCTCGC
>Ga0065705_10104817_pt1 | contig 10927 bp, 13 predicted proteins | sample SwibulcommuniRL2_FD_59092 | JGI IMG/M metagenome (GOLD analysis project Ga0065705, IMG submission 59092) | Bulk soil microbial communities from switchgrass field near Rose Lake, East Lansing, Michigan, USA - RL2 Bulk Soil v2 (version 2) | ecosystem: Environmental > Terrestrial > Soil >... | reverse complement strand
GAGGCGGGGGCGGCGGCGGCGGCGGCGGTGGAGGCGGCAAGCCCGGAGGCGGCGGCAAGCAACTGAAGCCGGCCGCGAAGATGCGGCGTCGCGCCACGAACGACGTGATGGCCTCCTATCAGCCGATGCTGGACGCGATCGAGCGCGCGAAGCTCGAGGCGCAGCAGCAGTACGAGTCCGACGCTGGCCGGGTGGGGGACATCTACGGGGCGCTCGTCAAGCAGCTGCAGCCCCTGACCGGTGACTACCGCACTCAGAACACCGAGATCGCCGGCGACCTGACGAACCAGATCGGGAGCCTCGCGAACCTGCTCGGTTCCTCCGTCGAGGGTGTGCCTCAGTCCGAGATCGTGGCCGGGACCAACTCGGTCGGCGCTCAGGGGACCGGGGCGCTCGAGACGCTCGCCTCCGATCGCGCGCGCAACGTCGACTACAACACCTCGGCGGTGCGCCAGGGCGGCATCGAGGGGATGACGGCCTCGAGGAACTACCTGCAGGACTATCAGGATCTGCTCGACCAGATCACCCAACGCAAGCTCGACCTCACCTCAGAGACGCCGGCCCTCATCCGCCAGCGCCTCGGCGAACTGCGGGACGAGCGGTGGCAGCGTGAGATGGCGAACAAGGAGTTCGGCCTCCGCGCGGCTGCGGCAGCGGCCCAGGCCAAGGGCGACAAGGCGATGTACTCCTACCTCCAGTCGGTCATCGACGGCATGAACGGTGGCGGCGGAGGAGGCGGCGGCTGGAACCCCGGCGGGGGTGGCGGTGGCGGTGGCGGTGGCGGTCGACGTCACCCGAACGGAGACGGTTCGATCGGTGCCGGCGCAGGCGCTGGCGGAGGGGTCGGAGCCGGAGTAGGCGCGGGTGCTGGCATCGGCGGCCTCTTCGGGAACATCATCAATGGAGTCAAGGCGTACAAGACCCTCACGCCCGCCCAGAAGCGTGAGATCGACACGATGCTCAAGGCGAAGCGGGACGTGATCATGCAGCAGTACCGCCAGGCAGGGGGGAGACTCCCTCCGACCGCGAACCCCGGCGAGAAGGAACTGCGCCAGATGCTCCTGTACATCAGTCGCTCGAACATGTGGGGAGGTAAGTGATGGTGAACTACCGACCCTACGAACAGAGCCAGCTGGAGGCGCTCCTGTCCTCGGGGCTGGCGAAGGCCGACCCGAGCACGGCGTTCCAGATCTTCTCGGGGCTGCAGTCCGGGGCGGTCCAGCGTCAGGCCGAGCGCCAGGCGATGAACCAGCAGATGATGCAGGACGCGATCTCGAACCTGCAGTCCTACGCCACGACCCCCGGCGTGGACCCGGCCGGCCTCGATGCCCTCGTCGGGTCCTACCAGGCGATGAACCCCGCGCTCGCCAAGCCCAAGTTCGACCAGGGGCTGGACGCTGCGGTCGGCTCGCTGCAGCCGCTCGTCGGTGGCGGCGGAGGAGGGACGGGCAACCTTGACCAGTCGGCGGTGGACTCGATCCAGTCCTATGCCACGACGGCCGCCCAGACCGGGACCACGACCCTGCACGACGCGCGCATGGGGTACATGGCGACGCTCAGGGCGATGGGGGTTCCGGCCGAGCAGCAGGCGGCAGCCTTCGACCTGTACGGGAAGCTCTTCCAGGCAGCGGCGGTGAACCCTGATCAGGTCGACGTTCCTGTAACCGCAGGCGCCGCAGCGGGAGAGGCAGGCGCAGCGGCGCCGGAGATGACGTCTCCCACGGCTCAGCCAGGGGGCGGCGACCCCAGCATCCTCGAGCAGCTGATCGGGGGCAAGGGCGGGATGCTGTTGTCGAGTGCGACCGGTGGGATGTCGACGGCTCCTCAGCTGATCGCCGGCCTGCCGAACATCGCGGACGACGTGGGCCGCCTCGGCAGCGGGATCATGGGCGGCGCGGCGAGCCTGCTGGGGGCGGGCGGTGGCGGTGCCCCGAACCCACCGCCTCGCGGACCGAGCCAGGGCAAGCTCGAGGATCTGCTCAGGATGCTGACCGGCTCGCTGGGCGGGGGCATGGCGGGTAACTTCGGATGAGTCCATTCCCCACGCCGCTGGGGTCGACCTCTAGTGGAGGGTTCCCCTCCCCGCTCGGCACTACGTCGGGTGCGGTAGACCCGACCCTCGAGCAGCTGCTCGCTCAGCTGCAGGCGCGCGGGATCCAGCCCGACCAGTCCGGCGGGCACTCCCCCTGGGGACTGGTCGGGAACCTCCTCGGTGGCGTGGCCGACATGGGCAAGGGGATCGCCAGCATCATCGGTGCCGGGGTCAGCGACGTGGGGTCCGCGCTGGCCGAGGCGGCCACCCTGGGCAAGGCCGAGACGGACTCGAACCTGCTCCCGATCGCCAAGGCGATGGGCGGGTTCACCGAGGAAGGCTTCCACCCGACCCAGTCGGTCATCATCCAAGACCTCGTGAACCGGTACGGGCCGCTCGCCCCCGGTGGACGTCCGGCTTCAGAGTTCCTGCAGGAGTTGTATGACAACCCCCTGGCCTTCGGGCTGGACGCAGCCTCGGTTGCCTCCCTCGGAGCCAAGGCTGCGTCGATCGGCGGGCGCACCGCGCTGAAGGGTGCTGACACCCTCGCCGCTGCTGAGGAGGCAGCCGCCGCGATGAAGGCTGCGGGCGTGCCGGCCAGGGCAGCCGAGGCCGCCTCGATCCGCCAAGGCCTCGACCAGTTGGTGGAGGCTGGGTCCCTGTCAGGCCCGATGACGGCCGCTCGCCGGCTGCTGCCGCGCCCCACCTACCGGGTACTGGAGGCCGGCCCCGACGTGGCCTCGCACTTCATCCCCTCGACCGAGGCGTACAACCCGTTCAACCGCCTGTTCACCACGCCGATCCGCAAGCTCCTGACCGAGCCGGTGGAGAAGCTCGGGAACGAGGCGGAGATGCTGCGCTCGACCATGAAGTCCGGCGCGCTCGGTGAGGCGATCGCCCCCAACCCCCGGGCTATCGCGACCACCAAGCTCTACGACGAGATCCTCACAGGCGCGGCCGAGCGTGGGATGAGCCGCATCGACATCCCGGTGCTGCGGAAGAACCTCAACCCCACCTTCATGGCGAAGCGGATCGAGAAGACGCTCGCCGCCGACTCGCTGCGCCTGCGCGAGAAGGAAGCCAAGGAGATGCACGACCTCATCGTGCAGGCCGCCGAGGAAGACCGGACGTTCGACCACGCCAACATGGAGACGTACCACATCACCTCCCAGGGGCTAGACGTGAACGTGGACGGGATGCGAGCCGAGCCGTGGGCCGAGGCACGCTATGGCGTAGGCGGGGACCAGGGCAAGGCGATCTCCCTGGCCGACGCTCCCGACATGGCGGTCAACACCGAACTGGCCCCCGAGGTCCGCTCGGTCCTGACCGAGGATCCCCTCCTCCAGCGGGTCGATGCGGCCGTTGAGCGCCTCCGTGACGTGCGTGCGCGCTTCGATGACCCCCAGATGGCCGAGTGGGGCTGGGACGTGACCCGTGAGCAGGGAGCGATCGACCGCATCATCCGGTCGCTGAACCGTTCGCTCGAGCGCCGCGCCGCCGGCTACGACAACCCGGCCACGAAGCTGTCGGACCACGCCCGGGTGATCGACATCGAGAACCGGCTGCCGATGCTCGAGAACCTCGAGGCGACCCCGATGTCCTACCTCAACCGCCTGTACGGGCCGATCCAGCAGAAGTACCTGACAAGCGGGGAGCGTGCCCTCCTCGCCGAGGCCCCCCGTCCCGACGTCCCGCCCAGTCCGGCGGCCACCATCCCCGAGGCCCCTGCCGCCGCCGCCCCCCTCTCGGACGAGGCTGCCATGGCGGAGCGGTTCCAGTCCTCTGCCGACGTGAAGGCGCTCATCCCCGACGACCACCCCGAGGTCCAGGCCGCGCGTCAGGAGATCATCGACGCCAAGATCAAGGCGTATGGGACCCCCAGGAGCGACACATTCATGGCCGCCGCCAAGGACCGCGCACACACAGCGATCCTGAAGAAGGCCAAGGCCGAGGGGCGCTGGACGAAGGGAGAGGAACTCTGGGACGGGAGCGCACCGTCCGCCCTCCAGCGCGAGATCCTTGCGGACGCCGGCGTGCCGATCGAGCGAGCGGCCCCTGCCGAGGCGGCGGGAGCCGTGGCCGAGGCGGTGCCCCCGACCCCCCAGGCAGCAGCAGTCCTGACCGAGGAGGCCCCGCCCCGCACGCTCCGAGGGATCGAACCCGACCCGCCCGATGCGCTTCTGTTGGATGACGCCTTCTACGGCAACGACTTGGTTCAGCCCTCCTACTTCCCCCACATCCGCAACGAGGGTGCGAAGGGAGGATCGGACTTCTTCCCTGTCAAGCGCGCGGCCGGCGCGAACATCCTCGCGCGAGATCCACACGAGGCCCGCTTCTTCGGCACGCTGATGAAGGAGGGCAACTACATCACCGACCCGATGGAGGCGTTCACCCGCCGCGCCGCTCGGCGTGCCCGTGAGGTGAACACCTACAACTCGTGGTCGACCCGGATCAAGCGGATGGGTCGGGTGGTCACCGACGCCGAACAGATCCCCGACGGCTGGGTGGCGGTCTCCCCCGATGCGCTGTTCCTCAAGCACCGGATCCACATGCAGTTCATCGAGAAGCTCGAGGACTACCGCCTGAACGGCATGGACCCCGACGCCGCGTTCGCCCAGGCGCTCGATGACGTGGGCCAGCGCACGCTGGACGATCTCGACACGCTGCTCGGGGAGGGCAAGCCCCAGGTCTACGCGATCCCCAAGGCGCTGGATGAAGAGATGGGGGCGGCGGCGAAGTGGGCGCGGGCGGGCGGGGGCAAGTACGTCCGGGCCGCCTACGACCCGTTCATGAACACCTGGCGCTCGCTCGTGTTGACCGGCTCGCCGCGCTGGGTCGTGAACAACATCCTCGGCAACACGGTGATGGGTGCGATGCAGGGCGTGAAGGTGGCCGACGTCGCGCGGATCCTCGGCGAGCGCCTACGCGCGCTGTTCGCCAAGTGGGCGCAGGACAAGCCGTGGCTCGCCGGCGTGGCCGACGCCTTCGGGCCACCCGAACTGAGGGAGAAGTCCCTCGCCGCGCGCGTCGAGACGCTCCCTTACGAAGGGCTGACCGGCTCCGGGTTCTTCGGCAAGAACAACCTCGAGCAGTACCGTCCGAACCTCGGCAAGGATGCAGCCGAGACGAAGATCGGTCGGTTCGTCCAGGGGACCCGCACCCCAGGGACGAAGGCGAACACCGCCCTCACGCTGCCACGCCGGTTCTCCGACGCGGTCCGTTCCCTGAACGGCGAGATCGAGGCATCGTTCCGAGAGGCGTCCTTCCTCACCGCCGTCGAGAAGCAGCAGGGCCGGAACGCGATCCAGCGCACGGGGCGTACGTTCTGGAAGTCCGACCGTCGGATCAACGACATCATGAAGAACGGCTACGACGAAGCCGCCGCCCGGGCCGCCGTCGAGGAGGTCGACCACTTCTTCGGCAACTACACGGCACTCGGCCCGTTCGAGCGTCACGTGATCCGGCGCTGGCTCGTGCCCTTCTGGGGCTTCTACAAGCACACCGTGAAGCTGATGATGACCTTCCCGGTCCAGTACCCGCTCCGTGCTCAGGTGCTGCGCGGGCTGACGCTCGCCACCCAGGAGATGATCAAGGAGTACGGGCCGCTCCCCTCCTGGCTCGAGAGCGCGATCCCCCTGTCGCCCCCCGGCGGCGAGGTGTCGTTCCTTCGCACCGCCGGCGCGAACCCGTTCACAGGAATGTTCGAGGATCCGACGCAGATGCTCTCGCCAGCCATCAAGATGTTCCTCGAGCAGTCGACCGGCAAGGACATGTTCACCGGAGAGGGGTTCACCGACGCGAACACCTACACCCCGTTCGGATCGGACCAGGCGTACAACCTGCAGACCCTGCAACCCGTCGCTGCGCCTCGTCCGGGGATCCTCGAGCACCTCCTCTCTCAGGTGCCGCAGTACGACATGCTGAAGAAGGCGGTCGCCGGCGGGACCACCTACGACACGGCGACGCTCCTCGACGCGCTCCAGGGCAAGGGCGTCATCCTCGACCCTGATACTGGAGAGCCGAAGTACCCGCAGAGCGTGATCGAGCAGCTGCAGAAGCTCTCCGGATTCAACACCCAGCCCTACGACGTGGGCGCCTACCAAGAGATGCTCACCGAGGATCAGAAGGCGGCGCTGACCGAGGCGCTCAAGCGGATGGCGGCACAGGAGATGGCATCATGAGCCTCGACAACCTCCTCATGGGCGGATCCTCCGCCCCTACCTCATACTCGATGCAACTCGACCCGATCTTCGGCCCGCTCTTCCAGGCCCAGATCGGGGCGATCCAGCCCCCCAGCGGCCCGGGTGCGGGACCAACCGGTGCCGTTGGGGGTTCTCCCTCCCATTGGGAGCAGGTCGCCAAGCAGATGGCGGCGCGGCGCTACGGCTGGACGGGCCAGGACTGGAACGCGCTCGACCAGATCGCGACCGCCGAGTCCGGGTGGAACCCGAACGCGGTGAACTCCTCGAGCGGCGCGGCCGGCATCCCGCAGATGCTGCCGTCGGCTCACCCTGACATCAACGTTCAGCAGTTCATGTCTAACCCTCAAGCTCAGATCCGCTGGTTCCTGAACTACATCAAGGGGCGGTACGGCACCCCGAGCGATGCCCTCTCCGTCCGGAACCAGCAGGGGTGGTACTGAGATGGCGTTCGGCCTCGAGCAGCTGCTAGCCCCCCAGGTCCCTGACCCTCTAGCAGACCTTGATGCTCGGCTACAGCAGATGCGCCAGTTCCAGTCGATGACGCCGCCGTCTCCCGCACCGGCAGCCCAGCAGGGCGTCTCCTCGCTGCTGGCTCCGTACCAGGCAGCGATCGCCGCCGCGCCCACCGACGTGACCACGACCGACCCGATGGCCCGCATGGCCCAGATCCAGGGGATCACCGCCCAGGCCGGCGGAACCGGGACCCCCGTCACCGGGGCGAACGGCCCCCTCAAGACCATCAACGGCGTGACCATGGTGGCACCAGCGATGCGATCCCTGGCACAGGCACGGCAGCAACTCGGCCTCCCGATCTTCGGGAACGTCGTCTCGAGCTACCGCACCCGCGAGCAGCAGCAACGGCTGTGGCAGGCGTACCAGAACGGGACGGGGAACATGGCCGCCAAGCCGGGGACCTCGAACCACGAGACGGGGCACGCCGTCGACATCGCCTCGTCCTTCCTCTCGGCCCACCCGGATCTACGGTCCTGGCTACTCCAGCACGGGTGGACGAACGACGTGCCGGGTGAACCCTGGCACTGGCAGTACGGAGTCTGAGATGGCCTACGACCGAGACGCGTGGCGTGCCGAGGTAGAGAACGGCAAGGTCCCTCGCTACAAGCTCGAGGCGATCATCCCGGGCCAGTACGACCCCGACCTCGAGGGACCTGGGATCATGCACCCAGAGGCGGCGGCAGCGATGTCGGCGCTCCTCGAGGCCGCGCACCACACCGGCATCACCGAGCTTCACACGAAGTACACCTACCGCACGATCGCCAAGCAGTGGGAGAAGTGGGCGGACTTCCAGTCCGGCGGCAACCTCGCCGCCTACCCCGGAACCTCGAACCACGGGTGGGCGGTCGCGGTCGACTTCACCGGGCTGACCGATCGTGCGCTGGGGTGGCTGCGGAACAACTCCCAGCGGTTCGGGTACGTGAACGATGTGCCGACCGAGAACTGGCACTACACGTACTACGGCGGCTGGGTCCCCGAGCAGGAGGACGAGATGACCCCCGAAGAGCGAGAGCGACTCAAGGATGTGGAGGCGTGGCAGTCCGGCTATGACGAAGCGATCGCCGGCAAGCCCCAGCCCCCACAGGGCGCCAAGCCGGCACGCAAGCGTGGCTACAAAGCCGGCACCAAGGCGCTGACCAACCCTAAGACGAGCGGCTGACCGCCCCCATGCTCGCGGAGACGGTAGCTCAACAAGACCACGACCTGCTCTGGGCAGCCGTCGTGACGGGGGCGCTCTCGTTCATCGGTGTGCTCGTGGTCGCCGTCCTCGCACAGCTGAACCGCACCACCGCCAAGAACGTGGCTGCCGACATCCTCGAGTCGCTCGACACCGGCAACAGCCACACCGCCGGCCAGTCCCTCACGAGGCTCGAGGACATGGCATGGCGGCATGAGCAGCGCCTCGACACGATCGAGGTGAAGCTCATGGAGGGGCAGACCGTGCACGGCGAGTTCGAGGCCCGGACCATCGCGACGAACGAACGGCTGGAGCAGATCCATGCCGAGCACGTGGAGGAGAACGCGCAGCTGATGCGCCTCCACACCGAACACCTTGGCACCCGCGCACAGGTCGGCGAGGTGCAGCAGACCCTCGACCTGCACCTCGGAGAGGTGGCAGACGTGGTCGAGTGGACACGACAACAGATGGAGAGAGAGGAGCAAGACGATGGGTAAGTTCTTGACGACCCCGATCGGCTCGGCGCTCCGCGTCCTGGTCGGCGTGGTATTGGGTTACCTCGTGCTGGATCTCAGCGCGGACAAGACCATCTCGGTCGGCCTCGATGAGGTCACGACGTGGATCGCTGCCGGCCTCGTGGTCGCAGTCCCGATCCTGATCGCCGCCGTCAACCCGGCGGACACGAGATTCGGTAAGGTAGGCCCCTCGGAGTAGATCTCCCCCCGGGAGAGACGGACCCCTCCGCCTTCGGGCGGGGGGGTCTTGTTCTATGTCAGCCCCCGGTGCTAGATTGAATCCCGATAGGGGAACGATAGGGAAGGGAGGCACCATGTACGAGCCAGCCTGGGACGCCGGCGAGTGGGACGACTTCTGGGACTCGACGCCGCACGACGCGAACGAGTTCGAGTCCACGCCGCCGCGCCCGTGCAAGCACTCCGCGATCCGCAAGCCGGTGCTCGAGGCGCACGGGACCAAGTCCGACCCCGTGGTCTGGGCCTGGGTCTGCCGCCTGTGCGGGGCACCCATGTACGAGGCACCGGAGGTGGCCGAATGACCAACCGCATTCGCAACCCGCACCTGCCCGAGGGCTGCTGCGTTCCGTTCCGCCGGCCCTGGCCGTCGGGGATCGCGTGGACCCACTCGGGCCACTGCACGGTAGACCCGAACCAGAAGTTCAAGCCGGGTCAGGCCCAGGAGTTGAAGGAGCACTCCCGCGCGCACATGTACGCGCGCGAGGCGGCCAAGCTCAACCTCAAGGCGGTCGGCCTGCACCCCGAGTGCATCCAGGCAGCGAAGGACGGCGAGGTCGTGTGCTCCTTCTGCTCGCCGAAGATCGCCCCGTCCGAGTACGACCTCGACCACTCAGATGACCACGACGATAGGGAGGCAGAGTTCAATGCCTGAAGTAGGAGAGTTCAAGGCGCTCCGCAAGGACTTCCCGAAGACCGCGATCGGGAAGCTGCCCAAGCCGTACAAGAAGGACTCGCCCAAGGGGGATTGCCGGGAGTGCGGTGGCTACCACGGGCTGCCGGCGATGCATCTGGACTACGTCGGCCACGCCGCCGTCACCGATCGCCTCCTCGAGGTGGACCCGTACTGGACGTGGCGCCCGATGGGGTTCACCGAGCACGGCCTGCCACAGTACGACGCGCAGGGAGGGCTGTGGATCTGGCTGACGATCCTCGGTGTCACCCGGCCGGGATACGGTGATGGGCCGGACCCCAAGCAGGTGATCTCCGATGCGATCCGCAACGGCGCGATGCGCTTCGGCGTGGCTCTGTCGTTGTGGAGCCGCGAGGAACTCGAATCGTCGGCGGGGGTAGGACCCAACGAGTCCGACCTGGGTGGTGTCGCGGGTGCAACGCCCGCTGCCCCCGTCGACACAGCGTCCGGGGAGGGGGACCCACTGGGGGCGCCGCCTCTTGGGGAAGAGGGTGGCGAGCAGGCCCCCTCCCCGGACATCCTCGAGATGACGAGGAACTTCTTCGACATCTGCGCCGACCTGAAGATCAAGCCGCTGCCGACGTTCATCCAGACCACCGATTCCTCGGTGCGCTACAACGACCTGAAGGAAGGCAACGTGGATCCCGGTGACCTGGCCGAGGCGCTCGCCCACGTCACGGCGATGGCGCTCCAGAAGAAGGGGGCATGATGACGACTAAGAAGCACGACAAGTACATCACCGCCGCCAGGCGTGCCGGCGCCCGGATCGTGCGCGGGAAGAAGCACATCAAGGTCTACGATGGCCCCGTGCTCGTGGCCGTCCTCTCGCACGGAACTGGCGGGTACGAGGGGCGAGGTGACAACAAGAAGATCGACAAGGCGTGGCGTGAACGGGGGTGGCTCTAGTGTGGTTCTGGATCTGCCTGTTCTTCTTGCTCCTCGGCTTCATCATCGGCACCTTCGTGGGCGCGCTCTTGATCACGTCCTGGGAAGTCAAGTATCAACGTGATCTTGAGCGTCACGTTGACGACCAGATAGGGAGACTGGACGATGACGAGTAGCCTCTACGACCTCAACGTGAGGTTGATAGCTGCGGTCGATTCACTCGAGGCCGCGTGCGACAACCTGATGAAGGCCTCGATCGACTCCTCCGAGGCGACCCACTGGTACGAGAAGCACCACACCTCAGCCCTCATCGCCGTCGGCAAGACCGCGCCGAACCAGGCGATGCGAGAGGCTGTGGCCTACGAGTCGATGGCCCCGGACCGGGCGACCGGGGAGGCTGTGACGATAGGGGATCTCGAGTTCGCTGCCGATCTGGCGAAGAAGGTGAAGGACGCCCAGCTAGAGATCGTCCGGTCCAAGCGCGGCGTTCTCTCGGCGATCCAGACCCTCGCGAACCTGTCCCGCGAAGAGGCCGCCTTCGGCCGCACCGGCCCGGATCAGGGCTGACACGAAGAAGGGACCCGACCTACACGGTCGGGTCCCTCTTCGGGTGTATCCTCTGCGATGACGAGTACGCAGGCGTCCATTCTACCCCACCGGGGCAGCGTCTGCGCC
>Ga0065705_10003391_pt1 | contig 10932 bp, 4 predicted proteins | sample SwibulcommuniRL2_FD_59092 | JGI IMG/M metagenome (GOLD analysis project Ga0065705, IMG submission 59092) | Bulk soil microbial communities from switchgrass field near Rose Lake, East Lansing, Michigan, USA - RL2 Bulk Soil v2 (version 2) | ecosystem: Environmental > Terrestrial > Soil >... | reverse complement strand
AAGCGTCGGGCCCAGAAACTATGACTCAATACGACTACCGGACTTTGATCGGGTTCCTCGTCATCCGAGGGCGCGAAGGCCCGGCCTTGTGACATGCCAGCCCCGAGGGCCGCAAAATAATTTCCTGAGACGACTTGTCCGAAAAGGTATTCATACCCTCCGGCGAATTCCATCTCGTCCTGACCCGGTGGTGCGTCACCAAGCGTGGCTCGCACTTTATTCCAGGCAACGACGTTCGAGAGCGTGCGCGTTTGATCGCGATAATCGAGATAGTCACGATAAGACAAAAGCCTGCGCCGTTCTCCCAGCGCGGTGGTTCCTTCGAAGCTGACCAGTTTGTCCGGATCCTTCAGCGGCAAAGGCTTAAGCACAAACGCATTGAAAACACTGAAGAGCGCGGCATTCACGCCTATGCCGAGCGCGAGGGTGCTGATCGCGATGAGCGTGAAGGCAGGCTTCTTCCTTAATGCCCGAGCGCCATAACGTAAGTCGTGCCAAAGGATTCTCATATCTTCTTTGGGGAACTCACTCGTATCGCAACGCCACCAGCGGATCGACCCTGGTTGCGCGTCGCGCCGGAATCCAACAAGCAAGTACGCCGACACACAGCAGCCCCGCGGCAATCAATACGAAAGTGATCGGATCGGTCGCGCTCACTCCGTACAGCAGGCTCTTCATCAGACGCGTGGCTGCGACTGCCGTGAACAAGCCCAGCGCTACTCCTGCAAGCACCAGTCTTAGCCCTTGACCAACGACCAGCTTCAACACATCAGCCGTTTGCGCGCCGAGCGCCATGCGGATCCCGATCTCGCGCGTCCTTTGGCTGACCGCGAAGGTCAGCGCACCGTACAATCCGATCATGCTCAAGAACAGCGCGATCGCGCTGGAAGAGATCAGCACGCTCGTGCTCAACATCACGTGCTTAAAGGTCGCATTCACTTGCTGCCTCATCGTGGCGCTTTCACTGATCGGAACGTTTCCGTCTACCGCAGCAATCTCGCGTCTCAGCCTCGGCAGCAGCGCCTCAGCGTCGCCAGTCACGCGCGCTACGATGGTCGCGTCGATCTGCGGACTGAAATTGTTTTGCCAATAAGGCAGGTAAAGAAACGGCTGTGGCGGCTCTGCAACGTTGCGGAATTGCGCGTCTTTCACCACGCCCACCACGCGATAGGATTGGTCATTGATGACCAGCGGACGCTCGACCGGCTGGCCATCCGGCCACATCTGTCTGGCCAGCGTTTCGTTGACAATCACAACTCGCGGCGTCCCCGGTCGATCCTCGTCGATGAATTCGCGGCCTTGAATCAATGGAAGCTTTAGCGTGCCGAAAATCCGGGGCCCGACTTCGTGCAAATGCACTTGAAGTTGGTCCTCAGGTTTAGCGAACGTTTGCTCAGGCCGACGGACGCGAGCGTCGCTGCTACCGGGCCAGACCAGAGTCGTTTTGGAGAGACTAACCGATTGCACGCCGGGCACAGTTTCCAGTCGCCGCAGAACCTCTTTCGTGAAGGCCTGGGCTTTCTCCGGCGCGTAGTTCCGCAGCCGCGGTCTCAACCTGAACACAACCACCTGCTGCGGATCGAAGTTCTCCCCTTGCCGTATGTGAGCGACACTGCGAACCAGCAATCCAGCGCAGATCAGCAGTCCGAGCGACAGCGCCACCTGCGTAACCACGAGTGTGCTTCGAGCCCAGGAGTGACGACGACTCTGCGCACCGCTTTCATCTTTCAAAGCGCCAACCAGATTCTGACGCGATGATTGAAGGGCGGGCACGACCGCAAACAAGATTCCGGCGCCAATCGTAAGCAGGAGTGCGAAAAGCAGCGTCCGCCAATTCAGACTCAAGTCGTAGTAGACGCGGTAGTTTGAGTTTGCGCCGGCGTAGTAAACGAGCAGCAGGTTCTTGGCCCAGAGTGAAATCAACAGCCCGAGCCCGCTGCCGGTCAGCGTCAGTAACAAGCTTTCAGTGAGAAACTGACGAATCAAACGGAAGCGACCGGCGCCGATGCAGAGCCGCACGGAGATCTCCTTACGCCGCGATGCTCCCGCATTCAGCAACAGGCCAGAGACATTGGCACAGGCTATCAACAGCAACAGGCCGGTCATCGTCATCATCAATCGCAATTGATATTTCAGACTGTCGCGATCCATCGCCCGGACGCCGAGAGCTGGATAAAGACGCACGCCATTGTCTTTGGTGCCGGGATTGGCCGCCGCCCACTGGCTCGACAGCGTGGACATTTCGGCCTGTGCATTTGTCAGAGATTGATTCCGGTTAAGCCGTCCGATTGATTCCAGGGGGCCGCATTTAAGATCTTTTAGAGCGTCGCACCACCGGTACCCCAATCGCACCATCATCGCGGGAATCCAAACGTCGTTAGGGTAACCAGGCGACACTCCTTGAAATTCATTCGGGGTGACACCGACTATGGTGAACTGGCTGCCATTCAGGCGAATCTGTTTCCCAATAACCGACGGATCGCCTGCGAACCGGCCCTGCCACATCCCATGACTGATTACCGCCACTCGATCGCGGTCAGGCACCATGTCTTCATCCGTCGAAAAAAATCGGCCCAGGGACGGAGTGAGCCCCAGAATCGAGAAGTAATTCGCGGAAACAACTGCGCCATTCAATGTCTGTGAATCACCGTCAGGGGTGGCGAGATCGAGCGGCGCCGTCGAGTAGTGCGCTGCCAATCCCTCAAAAGACTTATTGTGGTCGCGGAAATGTGCATAAGCCGGATAAGGAAAGCCGCCGTCCCTCCCGAAGCCAGCATTCACCAGTTGATAAGGTTCGCGCACCGGCAAAGGGCGAAGGAACATCGTGTCCACGAAACTGAAAATCGTCAGATTCGCACCGATGCCAAGCGCCAGCGTGACGACTGCGACCAAACTGAAGCCAGGTCGCTTCAGCAACATTCGCGCGCCGTAGCGCAGGTCCTGGATGAATGTTCGCATGTTCCCTTGTGGCACAGACTTCAGTCTGTGTTTCCTTTCGAGTAATCGGTGCGCAAGAGCAATCACAGACTGAAGTCTGTGCCACTCACTCGTATCTCAGTGCCACCAACGGATCGACTTTCGTGGCTCTCCGGGCCGGCACGTAACAAGCCAACGCCGCCACCAGCGCGAGCAAGATAGTTACTCCAACAAATGTCAGCGGATCTCCAGGGCTCACTCCAAAAAGCACTTTGACCAGCAGCTGCGCTGCCGCAAACGCAAAAACCAATCCGACGACCAGACCGATGATTGCCAAATACATTCCCTGTCGCATGATTAGAAGAAGCACGTTGCTGCGTGACGCACCCAGCGCCACGCGGACGCCAACCTCGCGCGTGCGCCCAGCCACCACGTAGGACATGACGCCATAAATTCCGATGGCTGCGAGCACGATCGCCAGTACGCCAAAACTTCCCAACACGGCAGCCGCCATTCGGAACGGAAACAAAGGCAGGCTCATGTGTTCAGTCAGAGTTTTGGCGTTGAAGACCGGCAGGGTTGGATCGAGACGCAGCAGTTCATTACGCAAGCCGGGGATTATCGATTCCGGATCCGCCGTGGTGGTTCTCGCAACCAACGACACCCCGGGGCTGTAGTTGCGAAACAGCGGCCGGTAAAAAGCCGGCTTGGCGTCTTCTCCCAGAGAGTTGTACTTACCGTCGGCAGCGACGCCGACAATTTCCCAGAAAGGTTTGTCGGGCCCATCGAAATTGAAGCGGCCACCAATGGCCTCGCGGCCTGGAAACAATCGTCGCGCGAAGGTCTCATTAACAATCGCAACCCGCGATTCTTCTTTGCTATCAAGGTTTGAGAAGTCCCGCCCGCGCAACGGAATCTCCATCGTGCGAAAGTAATTGGGACTGATCACGTTAGGAACGGCGAGAGGCAGACTGGTGCTTCCGGTGACCGGCTGTCCCTCGACGTAAATAGTCGTGGAGCTGTAATCGAGCGAAAGCGGCAAAGTCCCAACCAACGCAGCTGAGCGCACACCCGGAACTGACGGCGCCCTTTCCAAAACCTGTCTTTGAAAGGCACTACCCTTCGCTTCGCTGTAGCCCTGCAGGCCCAAATCAAACGAAAGCGCGACCGCATTTTCGGGATTGAAACCTGGTCGTGTTTTTTGAGCTACTTGAAGACTGCGAACGACGAGGCCGGCACAAACGAGTAGCACTAACGAGAGCGCCACCTGCACCACTACCAGAGCGTTTCGCAGACGCGAGCGGCGAAAGCCAGCCATGGACTTTTCGTCCTTGAGCGCCGGGACCAGATCCGGTCGCGATGATTGCAGGGCGGGCAACAAGCCGAACGTGATTCCCGTGATCAGCGAAACCACAAACCCAAAAGTCAAAACGCGCCAGTCCAGACGCAGATCAATCACCAACGCCAGATCGGTCGGCAACTTCACCGACGAAACCAGAGCGTTCAACCACATGGCGATTAAAAGACCACCTATCCCGCCACCCAGCGAGAGCATCACGGCTTCGGTTATCAGTTGACGAACGAGCCGCGCACGGCTGGCTCCCATAGCCACCCGAATGGCCAATTCTTTCCGCCTTTCCGTCGCGCGAGCCAGCAAAAGATTCGCAAGATTCACGCACGCCAGTAGCAGGACCAGGGCGACGACGCCCATCAACACGCCACTAAAGCTGATTACTGAATTGCGTATGTCAGGAATGAAGAGACCGGGCGTAAGCAGGCGGACGCCTCGGCCGGCGTTCTCGTGCGGGTATTCGCGGCCGAGTTGATCAGTGATGATCTTGAGTGCGCTTTCCGCCTGGGCCGTGGTAACGCCAGGCTGCAAACGTCCAACCACGAACAGGTTGTCGCTGTCACGTGAGTCCAGCCAGTCGCTGCCCGGCTCAATTACCTGGGCCATCATGTTCGGAACGAACACCTCGGGCGCATAAGCAACCTCAGTCCCTCTGAAGCCGTCGGGCGTAACCCCAACGATGGTGAACAGCCGGTTATTGATTCTCAGATGTTGGCCGACGATGTTTTGGGCCGAAGCAAAACGCTTTTGCCAGGATGCGTAGGTAATCACTGCGACTGGATGAGAGTCCGGCGTTCGGTCTTCTTCCGGAAGGAAATAGCGTCCGAGAAATGGTTGAATGCCGAGCGTGTCGAAATAATTTCCCGAGACCAGATAGCCCCAAACGCGCTCGTTTCGGTTGTCGTGGCTGACGCTCATCGGCGCAAACCGGTATGACATCAAACTCGAGAAGACGTTGTTGCGGTCGCGATAGTCTTTGTAGTTGAGATAAGACTGAATCGTGTAGTCGGCGCCCTCATGCAGAGTGCCATAGACTTCGACTAACTCTTCAGGATGCGACACCGGGAGCGGTCGGAGCAGCACCGTACTGATCAAGCTAAAGATTGCCGTATTGGCGCCGATGCCCAGCGCCAGCGTAATCAAGGCAATCGCCGTGTAGCTCGGCCGCTTAACCAGATTCCGAAAACCGTATTGAATGTCTTTGAATAATGATTCCATGACTTCATTTCCGATTGCCGATTGCCAATTGCTGATTTGCCAATTTCGCCCTCAACTTACCTTTCAAGAGATCGTTGCCGCTCGCCAATCGGCAATTGGCAATTGGCAATCGACAATGTCCTCATTCGTATCTGAGCGCCTCCAACGGGTCGACNTTCGTCGCGCGCCGGGCCGGGATATAGCAAGCCAACAANGCCACGGCGATGAGCGCCAGGGTGATCGCCACAAATGTCAGTGGATCAGTGGCGCTCACACCAAACAGAGCGCTCCTCAAGAGTCGCGTCAGTGCCAGCGCCGTCGCTATTCCGATGACTATGCCNATGCCAATTAACCCCATCCCGCCGCCAACNATTAGCTTCAGCACGTCGCGTCGCTGGGCGCCCAAAGCCATNCGGATACCGACCTCATGCGTCCTTTGNGCGACGCTGTAAGCAGTCACGGCATAAATTCCCGCGGCCGACAAGAGCAAGGCGATGCCGCTGAATATTCCCAGCAGAAATAGATTGAACCGCGGCTGCGTCACTGACGCGCTGACTCGCTGGTCCATGGTCTTGATTTCGGATACGGGCGTAGTGCGATCTACCTGAGCCACAGCAAATCGAACCGCAGAAGCAATGCTCTCTGGTTCCCCTGAAGTTCGAATCACCAGAGACATTCCGGCCCAGGGATCCTGCCGGTAAGTAAGGTAAAGCTCCGGCAAAGCCTGCTCGCGCAGCTCCAGACTTCGGACATCCGCGACCACCCCGACAACCTGGAACCAGACCGGCTGCCCATCACGCACATTGCCAAAATTGATTCTCTTCCCGACCGGATCTTCGTTGCCAAAGTTCTCTCGTGCCAAAGCCTGGTTGATGAGGATGACAAGCGGCGACTGATCGCGGTCCTGAGGGCTAAATGTCCGACCTTGTATCAGCGGGATCTTCATCGCGCGAAAATAGTCGTCGCTGACCCCACGATAGTTTGCCGATGGCCACTTGTCGGGAGTGGTCTCTGGACGGCCTTCGATTCTAAATCCCGCTGTCGGTCCTTTTTCCAATGGCAAGGTATTGATGGCCCCAACTGACTGGACGCCCGGAATCGACGCCGTTCGCTCCAGGACGCGGTTATAAAATGAGATGTAGTCGGAATCGGCGCGATAGTTTGTGCCCGAGGGCGAGACGCGAACGGTTAAGACCTGTTGCGGGTCGAATCCGGCGGCCACGGATTGGAGTTGAATGAAGCTGCGGAATAACAGTCCCGCCCCGGCCAGCAGCACTACCGACAAAGCAACTTCGGAAACGATCAAAAGACCACGTAAGCGCATGTGGCGGCGGCTCGTCGAAGCTCCGCGACCGCTTTCTTTCAGCGATTCCTGTGTTTCAACTCCAGAAAGCTGTAGCGCAGGCGCCAGCCCGAACAACATGCCGGTCAGAAGCGAGGCAAGCAGCGCAAATCCCAGCACCCGCCAATCAACGGTTATTTCACCGGCGCGCGGAAAATCCTGCGGCAGAAGTTTGGCCATCAGGGCCACGCTCCACCACGCCAGGAACAATCCCAACGCGCCGCCCGCGAGGGCGAGCATGGTGCTCTCAGTCAATACCTGTTGGATGACCCGCCAGCGAGATGCCCCGAGTGCTTCGCGGATGGCCATCTCCTTTTGACGTGAAGCCGAACGAGCCAACAGAAGGTTCGCGACGTTCGCACAGGCGATTACTAAAACGAATCCGACCGCGCCGAACAGCACCCACAACATCGTGCTGGTCTCGCCAATCAAATACTTCTCCAACGAAACCACCCGATTGAAGCGCTGGTTGTTGGTGTCAGGATATTGCTGGCGCAAATGTGCGGTGATTGTCTCCATGTCAGCCGCAGCCTGCGTTAGCGATACTTCGGGTTTGAGAAGAGCCACGGCGCTGAGAAAACCGAAACCGCGCACCTGGGTCACGTCCATCGTCTCGTTCAGCTCGGGTGCGAACTTGAGCGGTGGCAGCCAGACTTCGACCTTTTCGGGATACTGAAATCCCGGAGGCGCAATCCCGATCACGCTGTAAGTCCGGCCATCGAGAGTGACGCTCTTTCCAACAAATTGGGGATCGCTCCCAAAACGCCTCTGCCACAAGTTGTGACTTAGGACGGCGACTGCGGTGTGTCCCGCCTGTTCGTCGTCGGGTATGAACAGACGACCCTGCATCGCCTCAGTACCGAACACGGAAAAGAAATTTGCTGAAGTAACTGCAATGTCGATCCGTTCTGCTTGATCTGAAAGGGCGAGGTTCGCGGGCCGCGTCAGGATCGCCGCGAGTTGTTCGAAAGACCTGTTCTGGGCCCGCCAGTCAAGAAAGTTAGCCGGTGACACCTGGACCCGTTTGCCATTCGCATTAAGCTCCTCGATCGCGACGATGCGTTGCGCATTTCGATAGGGTAAACGCCGCAGAATGACGGCATTGACGACACTGAAAATCGCGGTTGTCGCGCCGATACCCACCGCCAGGGTAAGGACAACAATCGCCGCGAACGCCGGACGTTTCAAGAAGCTGCGTATGCCGTATCTAATGTCGCCGACTAGTCTTTTCATAAGTCATCTCTCAGCAGATGGCACTTTTTGCGTCACAGACTTCAGTCCGTGTTTCCCTCTCTGGTTGACGGTGACCAGGAGCAACCACAGACTGAAGTCTGTGCCACTCACTCGTAACGCAACGCCTCAAGTGGATCGATCTTTGTCGCGCGCCGTGCCGGGAGAAATCCCGCCAGCAACGCCACTCCAAAAAGAAAAACAGCCGCCACGGTTAACGAGAGCGGATCAGTAGGCGTCAGTCCGAACAGCATGGTTGAAGCGAATCGGGTGACCGCAAAGACAAAGGGCAGGCCCACGATGATTCCCACCAGGGCGAGCATCACAGCCTCGCGCAAAATCATCGACAGCACGTTTCGCGTTTGCGCGCCAAGGGCCATCCGAATTCCAATCTCATTTCGCCGGCTGGCGACGCCGTAGGAAAGAATCCCGTACAACCCGACGCTGGCCAGCAAGAGCGCCAGCAGACCAAAGAACCCGGACAAGGTGGCCATCAAACGATCTCGCAGTAAGCCATCGCTGATCATGCTTCCGAAGTTTTGAAAGCTGACGCTGACACCAGGATTGATTTCCGCAAACTGGTTTTTGATTGCGGCGGTAACTTGCGCTTCCGGCAATCTCGATCGGATCAGGAATTGGCCGAATGGATCCGGCTCGGGTTCCTGCGACGCGGGAAAGAATCCGATCGGACCAAACTCTTCGCGCAGATTCTCGTACTTGGTGTCTTTCACCACGCCGACAATCTCGTAAGCGGTTTCGGGAATGCCCGGCCTCGCTTGCACCCAGAACCTCCGGCCAATCGGATTGGCGCCGGAGAAAACCCTGCGCGAGAACGTTTCGTTAATAATCGCGACCTTTACAGAGTTGGTTGTATCGGAAGAGTTGAAGTCCCGGCCTGCGGTTAACTGCATGTGCAAGGTGTCGAAATAAGCCGCACCCACCCACGTGAATGACGAATTCACCTGGCGCTCTCTCTGGCCGTCGATCCAGACGTCATTATTCAGCGCCGCGCCGCTAAGCGGCACTACGGCAGTCTCGGTTGCCGCCTCGACTCCTGGTATAGCCCTGAGACGTTTCAGCAGTTGCTCTCGATACAGCACGCGCTGATCCTCAGCCAAATTCAAGCGACGAAGATCTGCTCGCGCGATCAGGATTCCATCCTGCTGGAAGCCGGTGTCCACATTAGCGAGTTTGCTCAGGCTGCGAGTGAAAAGCAGTGCGCCGGCAACCAGCACCAACGAGAGAGCGACCTGGACCACCACCAGCGTGCGGCGCAAACTGAAACGCTCACGGCCTGCGGTCAACCCACGCCCGCCGGCCTTCATCGCCGCGGCTGGCTGCACTCGGGTCGCGCGCAGAGCGGGAGTCAAACCAAACAGGATACAGGTGACCGCAGCGATGGCCGCCGCAAAAGCAATCAGACGCCAATCGAAACTCAGATCCAGCACGATCGCATCGGAGGTCTTGCTGATAAAGGAAACGAGAAGTCGACTTAGCACCTGGGCCAGCCCGGCCCCCAGCACGGTGCCGATGCCCGCGAGGAGAACACTTTCGGACAGGAGCTGACGAACCAGGCGCGCGCGCGAAGCACCGACCGCCTGACGCACGGCCATTTCCCTTTCGCGCATGCTCCCTCGCGCCAAAAGGAGGTTTGCCAGGTTCGCGCACGCGATTAGCAAAACCAATCCGGCAATGGCCAATAGCAGCCAGAGCGGTCGCTCATAGTCCTGGCGTAATAATGAAAATCCCCCTGCGGCCGACGACGCTTCCAAACTGGCACCGAGATAGTCTTTGACACTCGCTTCGGGATAGTTTGCGGGGAGCGAAGCCTCGAACAGACCCGCCGACATTGATTGCAGACTCGCGTTGGCCTGCGGCAGGGATTCACCGGGCTTCAGGCGTCCCGTAACCATCAACCACCAGTTCGTTCCTGAATCAAGGCGGCTGTTCTTTCCGCGCAACAACGCTTCAGCGCAGATAGGGACAGCGAAATCAAACGACCTCCCGACTTCGAGTCCATAAAACTCAGGCGGAGTCACGCCCACAACTTCGAGCGAATGATCAGCCAGCGTTAGTTTTCGACCGACCACATCAGGTGCGCCGCCAAATTCCTTTTGCCAGAAGCCATGGCTGATCACCACTCCGGGCGCAGTGCAGCCACGAACGTCATCACTCGGGTTCAAGACGCGGCCCACAGCAGGCTGCACGCCCAGCACGTTGAAAAAATCGCCGCTGACCCAGAGTGATTTGGCGATGCGGACTTCGCCGCTTTGCGCCAAATTGAAATTGCCCAGACTCCAGGCGAAGACTCCGGAAAAAGCCTGCTGGCGATCTCGTACCTGTTCCCAGAGGGGATTGGTCAGAGAGTTGTACCGGTCGCTGTAACTGCCGCGCCTTTTTTCCGGGTTGACGAGACCAACCTGCGCTAATTCGTTAGGCGCTCTTACCGGTAAAGTTTTCAGACGGACCGCGTCGAGGAGTTGAAAGATAGCCGTATTCGCGCCAATCCCGAGCGCCAGCGAAAGCACCGCCGCGGCGGTGAAGCCGGGAGTCTTGCGCAACATGCGCGCGGCAAAACGAAAGTCCTGTGCGATTCCTCTCATCTCATTTCACCATTCGGTACGCACGCTCCGGCGTGCCGTTCGGCAGGTCCGCCAGGCACGCCAGAGGCGTGCGTACCGACCTACTCATAAGTCAGGGCCTGCAAAGGATCGACCCGCATGGCCCTTTGCGCCGGGATAAAACAGGCCATCAACGCCACCAACAGGAGCAGCGCGGCGACAATTCCGTAGGTCAACGGGTCGCCTACATTGACTCCAAACACCAGTCCGGCCATCAGTCGGGTCAAGGCAAAAGCAGCGACTAATCCAATCGCCACCCCGACGACCACGAGTGA
>Ga0065705_10002706_pt1 | contig 10934 bp, 10 predicted proteins | sample SwibulcommuniRL2_FD_59092 | JGI IMG/M metagenome (GOLD analysis project Ga0065705, IMG submission 59092) | Bulk soil microbial communities from switchgrass field near Rose Lake, East Lansing, Michigan, USA - RL2 Bulk Soil v2 (version 2) | ecosystem: Environmental > Terrestrial > Soil >... | reverse complement strand
GACGACCGTGATTGACGGCGCCGCCGAGGAACCGGAAGTCGAGGACCTCGCGAACTTCTTGATCGCGATGGGAGCCAAAATCGAGGGCGCCGGCAGTCGGAGGATTATCATCGAAGGAGTAAAAGAACTGCATGGCGCTGAGCACCAGATTATCCCAGACCGCATCGAGGCCGGCACTTTTCTGGTCGCGGGCGCAATCATGGGGAATGAGGTGACGATTACGCGTGCGGAACCACGCCATCTCAAGGCGGTGCTTGACCCTCTTGCCGAAGCTGGTTTTTCAATCTCGACCGGGAAGGATTCGGTTACGCTCCGGTCAAATGGCGCCGGCCGTCCCCTGAAACTGGAAACTTGTCCCTACCCCGGCTTTCCCACCGATATGCAAGCACAAATGTGCGCCCTGCTTTCCACCATCGATGGAATCAGTGTGATCACCGAAACTGTCTTCCCGCAAAGGTTCATGCACGTGGCCGAACTTAAGCGGATGGGCGCCAATATCGAACTGGAAGGCTCGACTGCGGTCATCAATGGTGTCGAGAAGCTGAGCGGAGCACCTGTCATGGCCAGCGACCTCCGGGCATCCGCCGCTCTCGTGCTCGCTGGACTTCAAGCGGAGAACTCTACCGAGATCAATCGCGTCTATCACATCGATCGAGGCTACGAAAGCCTCGATGAGAAGCTAAACGCTCTCGGTGCCCAAATCGAGCGGGTCAAAGTCTAGGCGAAATCGGCGAGTTGCCGGAGCGCCTCGGCAAATTTTTCGAAGGTATCGTAATGCGCACCTTACTGCCTTAGCGCGCGGCTTTCCGATGAATCCAAACGCTCTGGAGGATGCCCAGACCAAACAAGATCATCATTAGGAACGATCCGCCATAGCTGATCAACGGCAGAGGCAAACCTGTGATCGGGGTAATCGATATCGTCATTCCAAGGTTTAGGAAAGTATAAGTGAAGATCAACATCACGATCCCGACGGCGAGTAGTTGCCCGAGCCCATCCTCAGCCTTCATGGCGATGTAGAGTCCTGTCAAGAGCAGCAAACCCAATGCTGCGATCAGCAGAATCCCTCCCAGAAATCCATGCTGTTCACCCAGGACTGCGAAAATGAAATCGTTGTGCTTAATGGTGGTCGGCAAGAAGCCGAGTTCGTTTAAGGTGTTCGATGCCTTGAAGCCTTTTCCGTAAAAGCCACCCGAGCCGATCGCCGTCAGTGATTGAATAATATTCCACCCATTTCCCTGCGGGTCCAAGTAGGGATTTACGAAGCTTGTGATTCGGGCGTACTGGTATGGCTTAAGAGCAAGATTGACGATCAGCGGCACCATAGCCACTCCAACGATGATCATGGCGATAAGCCATCTCTTGGGAATCTCCCCGACAAACAAGAGAGCGATGACCATCGGCGCCCATACAATGCACATCCCAAGATCTGGCTCGACGAGGATGAGCAGCCATGGCGCCCCAACGATCGCGCCACACCCTAAAATTCGTAAGACCGGGGAAATCTTCTTGGTTGCCTCGAGATATACCGCAATCGTCATGATACCGGCGAGGACGGCAAACTGGGAGGGTTGCACGTTCACGAAACCGAGGTTCAGCCAGCATTGCGCCCCATACCGCCTCTCTCCCCAAAGCAGCACGGCAATCAGTCCGACAACCCCCAAGACGTAACAGGGCACGGCTCCAAGGCGAATCCACCGATAGTCAACTAACGAGATGATAAAAAACACCGGGAGCGCCGCCAGGATCCAAACGATCTGCGACTTCCAAAACCTTTGCCCCGGAATCATCCACGTCGCACTGTAGATCGCGTAAACTCCGTAGATCATCAGCCCAAACATCAACAGGAACAAAATCCAGTTCATGCCAAGGAGCTTTCGAAGCCAGGAACGCATGCGAACGAACGATATTTATGCCAGCTGCGGCACCGCCGCCAGCAGAGTTTTCGTGTAGTCGTCCTGGGGACTTTCGTAAAGAGCCTCGGCTGGAGCAGCTTCGACAATCTTCCCATGATGCATGACCAAGACAAAATTACTAATGTGCTCAATCACAGCAAGATCATGCGCAATGAACAGATAGGAGATGCCCAGCTCCTCTTGCAAATCTTTCAAGAGATTGACGATTTGGCCTTGAACGCTGACATCGAGAGCGCTGACCGGCTCGTCGCAAACAATGAAACGCGGCTTGACGGCCAATGCTCGGGCAATGCCGATTCGCTGGCGCTGACCCCCGCTAAACTCATGCGGGTATCGACTCGCCATCTCCGGCTCAAGCCCCACCTGCTTCAAGAGCGCAGCCACGGAGTCCCGACGATCGGCGGCAGATAGCTCGCGAAAATGAATCTCCAAAGCCTCCCCGATAATCTCGCCGCAGTTCATCCGGGGATTTAACGAGCCATATGGATCCTGAAAAATCATCTGCATTTCCCGCCGCAACGGCCGAAACTCCCTCTCCCCCATCGGCAAGATACTTCTGCCGTCAAAAATGACCTCGCCATCTGTCGCCCGAATGAGTTTGAGTAGCGCCCGACCCACTGTCGTCTTCCCGCTCCCGCTCTCACCTACCAACCCGACGGTTTGACCCTCTTCCACAACGAAGCTCACCCCATCCACCGCCTTGACATCATCAACCTTCCGACGAAAAAAACCGCCGAGAACCGGAAACCAAACCTGCAAATTGTTGACCTCCAGAAGCGCCATCGCGAAAGAAAGTCTGTCGTTTGACTGAAAAAGCAAGGTCCGATCAATTCGATCGACAACTCCCGATGGGCCATCGCCGCTCGAATTATCGGAATCGGAGACCATGCTCTACGTCAATATAATGTCGATAAACAATTTGCCTGTGTTGTTACGTACTATACGTACTTTCTGTCCTGCGTTGATGAGTCGCTATGAGAAGCCGGGTGGACAGGGTGGGCGCTTCGGCGCGCGCATTTTGGTTGGGATGGGGGAATAGGCGCCAAGAGCGCAAGAGCATTCCCGATGAGCAAGAAGACCAGGAACCACATCATCGCACTTGCATGCCTGCTCGCTTTCGTCGCGGTAGGCGTGTTGTTCTACGCCAACTGGGTAGTTCAGAAGCCTTTTGCTATCGTTCTCTTTCTAACGGATAATCTGACGACCTCGACGCTCGCGGCGTCGAGAATCTATGAGAATGGCGCCGACAGTCGGCTCAATCTCGAGAGACTGCCGCACCTGGGTCTTGTCACGACGCACGCGGCTGATTTTGCTGTTAGCGATCCGGCTGCCGCGGCAACTGCAGTCGCCACAGGAATAAAGGTCAATAATCGTTCCGTGGGAGTAGATTCTGCCGGCCAGCCGTTAGAGAATTTGTTTGATTTGGCTCGCAAGGCTGGACGTGCCACCGGTCTGATTACGAATGCGGCAATCTCGGACACAACTCCGGCGGCTTTTTACGCGAAGTCCGGTGATCCTCAGGACTCCGAAACCATTGCAGCGCAGCTCGTCGAAACCGCTAACATCGATGTGGTTCTTGGGGGCGGACAGGCGGACTTTCTCCCGGAGCATCAGCAAGGTCGACGCAAGGACGGACGCGATTTGTTGCTCGAAATGCGCCGCAAGGGCTACGACATCGTCCAAAACAAGTCGGAACTGGAAAACACGCCGGCATGGCGAGCTCCAAAGCTACTGGGTGTTTTCGCTCCTGGTAACCTCGCATTTGCCGACGAAATCCAGTCCGCAGGAGGGCAGCCCGACCTTGCCGGAATGGTGCGAGCCGCGATTCAGCTCCTCCAATACAATCGCAAGGGTTATCTGCTGGTAGTCGACAGTGGACTTACCGGAAAAGCTGCAGCCCAAAACGAGGGAGAACGCATGCTGCGAGAATTAATCGCTCTGGACCAAGCCGTCGCCTCCGCAATGAGTTTTGCTGGCGCCGACTCCCTCATCTTGGTTGTCGGAAAGCAGAGTGTGGGTGGGCTTCGCTTGAATGGATATCCATTCCGCGATGACAAAGGCGTCTCAGTTGTTGGTATTAATAGCCAAGGTATTCCTTCGATGACATGGTCAACCGGACCCGGAACCGCGGCCGTAGGGACAGGTGAGGTTTCGCCTGCCAGCGAGCCCTCGGCGGTGCCCGCACCCGTGGCCATTGGCGTAGCCGAAGACGGTATCGTCGCGGGAGTCGGGCCGGGCTCCGAGCAACTCCAAGGCTTTAAAGACAACACCGACGTTTATCGGGTTATTTCGAAAAACCTTTAGGAAACGGAATCTGTCCTAAGCTCCGTAGCTTTTGGAGAACTTCTTCTTGCTTTCAGAAACCTCTTCCGAGGCGGCGCCCGGGCTTGGAGTGGCGGCGGGTTCTTCGGGCGAAGCGGCCGGAGGCTTTGTCGGCGCCGGTGAGGACGCTGCATTGGCGGCCTGCACATACGCCATCTCCAAATCTGAGAGCACGCTATTGAGAATCTCCTTCTCCTCATTAGTAAGGTTACCACGCGTCTTTTCCCTTATCATCTCGAGGTGGTCGATAAAGAGCTTCGCGGGCTCGAGCATGACCTCGGTTTTACCCGATTGCGGGCTCGGTATCCGACCGAGAAACAACGAGGCTTGTTGCGCTTGCATCATCACAAACTCGATGAATCTCTGTGACATTTCGCCCGATTGAGTAGACGTCTGAACTTCAGCCATGATCAGGATTGAGGATTTTGAGTTTGGTTCGCGGCTGTCGTGGGGGGCGGTCGCACGACGACTTCAACACGCGAGAGAGTCCCGAAATATTTCGCGGCAGCGGCGCGCACTTCGGCGATCGTCGCCCGCTCGACCTGCTCGCGTCGGCGGAGATAATTGTCGAAACCTAAACCAACGAGTTCATCGACAGCGACCGTGGCGCCAAACGTGGAGTTGCTTTGGTTTCGAATGGCCTCAGAACCCAGGAGCTTCTTCTTGGCGCGGGCAAGTTCTTCTTCGCTAAGCCCCTCCTTTGACAAAGCTTCGATCTCCTGCTCGAGTTCTGCGGTCACTGCTTCCACTTTCTTGGGATCGGTGCCCAAAAAGAAGACGAACGAACCCGGCGCCAAACCGGCGAAGTTCCCTGCCCCCACAAAATAGGCAAGACCCATCTGCTCGCGGATTCTGTTGAAAAATCGTGAGCCCAAATCGTTCGAGGCTTCATTGAGCAAATCCAGAAGCGTTCGATCCGGACTGAGGACGTCGGCGCCAGGATAGCCGATCATCACGACTGCTTGCTGTTTGTTGCGCTCTTCGACAACACTGAGTGGCGCCCCGGGAGCGACAGGCCTCGGAGGATTTGATAACGCCAATTGCCCAGCCGGCATGGCCCCAAAATTCTTCTCGACGAGGCGGAGCACTTCCTCAGCTTTGACATCGCCAAAGACTGCCAGAACACCGTTTTGAGCAACGATGTAATTCTCCTTAAAGCTCACTAAGTCCGCGGGAGAGAGCTTTTGGACGGCTTCTGCGCGCCCGCTCGTGCGGAGCGCGTACGGATGGTTGTTAAACAGCTTCTCGCGGAGAACGTTGCGTGCCACTGACGTGATCTGTTCGTCCTCTGCCTTGATGGCAGCAATTTGAGCAGCCTTTTCGAGCTCGACCTCTTTCTCGGGAAACGTGGGATTGTCGAGAACGTCAGCCAGCACTTCGAGACCGAGCGCCAGATCAGGTTTCATCACTTCGACACTCACACTGAAACTGTTGTTGCCGTTGTCGGAGCCGATTCTGCCGCCGGCATTTTCGACCTGCTCTGCGATTTGCGCGGCCGTCCGGTTCTTGGTTCCTTTCAGGAGCGTGCGTGAAAGGAGCCTGGTAATGCCGTTGTTTTCGGGATTTTCGGCCAGCAGACCGCCGCGGAACCCTGCATAGATGGAAACAAGCGGCAATCTGGGATCCTCCCGCACGAGTAAACGCAGCCCATTTGGAAGAACAAACTTTTTGACCTCTGACTTGACGGCGTTGCTCTCGATAGCGCTTGGGGCAGCAAGTGAGCCGATTGGATTGAGTGAAGTGACATTGAGCCTGTCGTCGCGCAGATATTTTTGCGCTACACGCTTGAGGTCTTCCGTGGTCACTCGAGCGATCGCATCCAGATAATCCTTGCTGAAGTTAATGTTCCTGGTCAGAAGCCAGTTCGAGCCCAGATCGGAAGCTTTGCCGCGCATGGTGGAAAGGCCCGCCAACTGGTTAGCAAGCATGGCGCGGCGTGCCTTCTCGAGTTCGGCCTGCGTACCACCAGTTTGCTTGATCTGTTCCAGCAGGGCGAGAGCTTCCTTTTCTACCGCCGAGCGTTGCCCAGGGTCGCAGAGAGCCTGAATGATGAAGACTCCGTCGGTCTGCAACGAAAACACTCCCGAATCGATCGAGTGAACGATCTGCTGCTTCTCCCGAAGTTCCTGATTCAATATTGAACTCCGGCCCGAGCCGAGCACATCGCCGAGTAGCTCAAGCGCCGGCGTGTCAGGGTGAGTTAGCCCGGGAACACGCCAAGAGAGGGAAAGACGGGTCAGTTCTGTGGCAAATTCTTCGTGCGCATCGCGGCGACCAATCTGCTCCGGTTCACTTGCAACATAGAGCGGCTCGAGCGGCTGCCGTGAGTAGTCTTTGAGAGCGTGCTCGACTTGTTCATGAATCTTCTCGGCATCGACATCGCCCGCGACGACCAATGTGAGATTGTTCGGCACATAGCGCGACTTGTAATACTCCATGACATCATCGCGTTTGAGTTTGTTGTAAACATCAAGATATCCAATGATCGGATGCCTGAAGGGACTCTCAGAGAACACTGTGCGCAGCATAAGCTCAGAGCTCTGCCGACCTGGATCATCGAACCCCATGGCAAACTCACGGCGAATAACTTCCTGCTCTTTGACGTATTCATCTTCGGGAAGGGTTGAATTCATCATCGCGTCGGCGAGAATGGCAATCGCCTCGGAAACACCATCCGAAGGAACATCGATCCAATACACTGTTCGATCGAAACTCGTATAAGCGTTGATATAGCCGCCGCGATCCTGAACTTGCCGGGCGATGTCTCCTGCCTTGCGATCCCGCGTCCCTTTGAACAGCATATGTTCGAGAATGTGCGAGAGGCCCGCTCCCATCCATTTTCCCTCGTCGATGCTCCCGGTCGCGCACCAGGCCTGCACACTAGCGACAGGCGCGCTGTGGTCTTCCTCGACAATCAGAGTAAGCCCATTCTCGAGCGTAAATACGCGAGCGGCGCTTTCTGGCAGAACGGGAACCGGGGGCGGAGAATCCTTCGCAGGAGCGTGAGCTAGCGTCATCAGAAGAGAAAAAAGAAAGAAAACTGACTTCATGCTTTCTTTCCGACAACGCCGGAGCCAATTGCGCTCAATTTCTCCGGAGCAGGGCGGAAAGGCAGCACGAAAGCTTCCAGGAAATCATAGCCTTCGCGAAAGCTCTCGGGAGTGTCCTCGTCGGTCTTCCCGAATATTCCTACGTGAACGAGGTTGAAAACCATATTGCCGATGTCATCGGTCGAGCGCACCCCCCAATAATCGAAGACGGTGATGGCCATTGGACCGAATTCCTGCAAGGCGTGCAGCCGAAATCCGTCGAGCAGCTCGGTAGCAGCTACATGGCCGGTGGCATCTTTGCGAGCCTTCTTTCGCCGTTTCAGCGTTGCTTCGAGTGCATCACGCAAGAAAATGTAGGCATCCCCAGGATATCTCGGATCGTCGAACAAAACCCGCTCGAGTGCCTCTTGGAATCCAATTGCCTGCATATTACTGTTGAAGTTCGAGACCAGCTTGCAAGGGAGCCAGAGCTCGCTCACTGCGCCAGTGTTTGACAGCTAAGCCGACACAAAAGGCGAGTAAAACGAAGGCTACCAGGGTTTGTTCCCTGCGGGTGAGTGAATACATCCCCCAGAAAATAGCGAGCCAGGTCGGTCCTGCAAGTATGCAAGAACAACTACCATCCGCGCACCTCGATGTCGTCCAGATACCGGCTCACGGGATCATTGCGGTGAAAAGTTAAGGCGTTCGATTGCCAATCGACGGCGGAGTCAAATTCTTTGCTCGGCGTGCTCAATTGTGCCGCCTCAAACCAGTTGAGATAGTCTTCCATTTCGTCGGCGCGTTTGACGATAGCTTGTTGCAACTGGAGATTTTTCCGAATTCTGACTTCGACCTTTTTCTTCGGCTTTGCGGCGAGTTCGCTGGCAATCATCCGATACTCTTGGACAATCGGACGGATGAGCGGGTGGGCCCTGACTTCCAGCCGGAGTAGTTCCTCAGCTTTCTGGCGCACCACGTAGCGTCCGGTTTTGGTCTTGGCGAGAGCGGGAAGTGCTTCCGGTCCTTGTAGGGTGCCGACCGTCGGTTTCGTCGGATTTATGGGCGCCGTGATTTCAAGAATAAGGATCAGCCTGCGCTGCGTTTCCTTCACGCTAAGGGCAGTGACGCGATTCGTGGCGGAGGCGTCCGCCAGACTAAGCGTCCACAGCTTCGATAGCATCACGGGATTGCCCGCCAGGGTTGGAAACTTCTCCAACAACTCAGCACCTTCGCTTGGATCAAGTGCAGACAGGCCGGAGCAGTAATCGACCAGATGCTTGGCTCCATCGGGACTGCTGAGGAGCGCACGCAAAAGCCCGAGAGCCTTCGCTCGGTAGATTGCGTGCGAGGTTGCGTCGAGCATTTCTGGCCGCTCTTTCAAGAAAGCCGTTAAATTGGGCGAATCTTTCGCATTGATAAGTCGCTCATAGACGCTCACGGCGATACCCTCCTCACGTGCGATCACATCCTCAAACAAGCCTTCCACCAGCCAGGCCGGCGGCTGGTGAAGCGCTTTGCCCGCCTTTGCCGGGACGTTCCGATATCCAAATTCCAGAAACAATGCTCTGTAGACCTCCAGATCGAAGTCCGACCCCTTCAATGCCGCCATGTCGGCGACATCGATCTGAATTTTGGAGGCACCGCCGTCGCTCTCGTAGAGCGCCGTTCGAATACGAGGAGCATTCCGGCGCCCGATCGCAAGCACTTGAATGATGATTGGCGATTTCCAGTCATCGCTCAATTTCAAGCGGCGCAGCCATTGGTTTTTCAGGTCTTCGGCTCTTTGCGCCAGGCGCGATCTGAGGCCACGATCCGAGTGGTAAACAACAAACTGTTGCGACGAACTGACGGAGCGCTGCAAGGGCGCAGGCGGATCGAACTTGGTCTGAGCAAAAGCAGAGACAGAGACGAATAGTGCCGTCCAGAGCAGCAATCCCCGCACTATGGAGCGCCCGGTTTGCGAGCCTTCCAGCTCAACTTAGCCGTCGAGGGAGCAAAGAGAATTTCATCCGCCGACTCCAAGACGGTGACTGCCTCCGAGGTAGAGGCAATTACCGGACGCATGATTCCCTCAAGCAAGGGCATCAAGCGCGGGGTTATTGGCATTCGACCGATACCGCCTCCGGTCACCCTTAAGCTTGCCTTTCCTCCCGCCGGCTCCGGCACGGTGATCAGATACATATAGATGGGCCAGCCGAAGAGTCGCTGCTCGACGAAAAATTTCAACTCGCCGGATCGAATCACGACGAACGCGCGGCTGAAATCCGCGCGAAAGATTGAGTTACTGGTGGCGGGGTCCGGAACGATGCTGGCCGCCAGGTAGTTGTTCGCTTGGGCTTGGGAAATGTCGACGGTCCTGGCGTAATTGCTCCCGGAGAGCACCTGCACCGTATGCAGCAATTGACCCGCCTGCACCTCGTTCGCCGGTTGTGCCGGGGGAACATCGTCGGGTTGGCGAGCCATTTGAATGAAAGCAGCCAGAATCGCAGCCAAGATAGCGGTGGAAACCAGCCCTCGAATGAACCCAAATATTGTGCCGGCTAGCCCTGTCGTCGCTGCGCGGCCTCGGAATCGCGATGCCGCAGGGACCTTCGTCGGCGCGGAAATTGTCGGCTCGTCCCCTGCCAGACGCTCCAAGCGCGCACCACATTCCTGACAGAACACGCGGGTCGAATCATTCTCGTGGCCGCACTGGCTACACTTGATGCTCTTCACTCCTGAGAGGATTTTGCCGGCTTGGAAACTTCCGCCCCCTTCTTCTCGGTGGCCTTCGTCTCTGCAGGCTTCGCGCCTTCGCCGCCGGCTCCGCCTTCTTTTTTGGCAGCCTGTTTGTAACCTTCGCTGCGGTAATCGGTGATGTAAAAGCCGCTTCCCTTGAAAATCAAACCCGCGCCGGTTCCCAGTAGGCGGCGGACCTTCCCCTTGCCCCATCTTTTCATGCGGCAGTGGGATTCCGGACAGACCGTGAAAGCATTATCCTTCATGGATTGGAAGACCTCGAAAGTCTTCCGGCACTTTTCACATTCGTATTCGTAGGTCGGCATCTTCCAGACGGCATTATCGAGAATTCAGTCATTTGTGCAATCCTCTCCCTGTCGGCTTGACGTTTTTGCAAACCCTGCTCTTTTTCTACGGCGCATGAGATATTCGGACGCGCTTTGTCACGTCACCGCTGCCATTGCCATCGCCTTCACCCTCGGAGCCTGCGCCAGCTACGACCCCAGGCTCAATGACCGAAATACCGTCTACCTCGGCACCGGTGGACCTGTTATTGATCCCTCGGTAAAGGAAAGCCTTGCCCTTAAGAAGTCCTACTGGGACGACAGCGGCATTACAGGTCCCCCTTCCATTGTCATTAATCTCAGCAAGCAGACCGCCTCCTTTTACAAGGGCAGCAAACTGGTTGGTGTGTCGGCGATCTCCAGCGGACGAGAAGGCTTCGACACGCCGGCGGGCAGTTTTAAGATCATGCAGAAGGATTTCGCCCACGCCTCAAACCTCTATGGGGATTACGTCGACGCCAGCGGAAATGTTGTCGTCAAAAATGTGGACGTAAAGAAGGATCCCCGCCCAGCGGGCACAACCTTCCGTGGCGCACCGATGCCGTACTTTATGCGAATCACGGGGGGAGTCGGTATGCACCAAGGGTTTCTCCCAGGTGTTC
>Ga0065705_10104815_pt1 | contig 10937 bp, 9 predicted proteins | sample SwibulcommuniRL2_FD_59092 | JGI IMG/M metagenome (GOLD analysis project Ga0065705, IMG submission 59092) | Bulk soil microbial communities from switchgrass field near Rose Lake, East Lansing, Michigan, USA - RL2 Bulk Soil v2 (version 2) | ecosystem: Environmental > Terrestrial > Soil >... | reverse complement strand
GCGGATTTTGGGGCAGGTCAGCGAGAACAACGATACGGCGCACGATCGCGGATTCAGGAACCTCTTCGCGGTGAAGGGTTAGCACTCAGCGCTTGTAACCGCGAAGAAAACTATTGGTGTTCAGCAGGGTCATCTGTTGATACTCCACGTCCTTGAAGCCAGCGTCCTCGAGCCATCTTCTCGTTTCCCCAGGAGCATGGTTTCTGCCGTGAGTAGTGACGCAGAGCTGGACGAGGTCGAGGAAGATCGGCCACCGCCCACCAAGACGATCGTCGCGTAGGAACTGGGCCTGAACCACCACCGATCCGCCCGGATTTACGGACTGGTAAAGACGCTTCACAAGTTCGCGGCTCGCCGTCTCGCCGAGCCCGTGCAGGACATTTGAAACGAGGACGATGTCGTAGGAACCTGGAATCTCGTCGCTCAGTACGTCGAGCGGTAAGTAGTGCACTGGGTTGGGAAAGCGGTACGACAACTCGATTTCTTTCGCGGTCTCCAGGACAACAGGATGATCGGCGAGATACAACTCGAGAGCCGTATTTTTCGCGCCGAGGTGAAACGCATACGTACCGGAGCCGCAGCCCACGTCCAAGAGAGACGTGGAGCCCTCTGTCTTCAGGAAGGTCGCCAACTCCTTTCCTCTCAAAGACGCGTAGTTGTGCATCGACAATGCAAAGCTCCGGCTGCTTTCCTGGTCTCCACCTAGGTGGGTAGCCGGATCAATCACTGGGCCGGATTTGAGAACTGCTTCGTCGAGCTTTTGCAGCGGCCCATAGAAAAAGTCGAGCGTGTGAATCCAATCACCCAGATAGTTCGCTCCCGCCGAAGGTGCCAGGACGCTCCGACACGCGGGACTGACGTCGAAGTGGATGCCGTCTTGGGATTCCAGGAGCTTCAGAATGACACCCGCGTTGAGCAAGCGTGACAGCGTTTCGGGGCGCGCGCCCAGCTCATTCGCGAGCCCGTGCAGCGTCATTGTGCCTTCGTCGATGCGGTCGAAGACTCGTAACTTCAACAACGCGAATAGCACGCTCGACTGAAAGAAGCCCTCCGCGATCGATAGGACGTCGATCTGTCGCGTCTTGACCACACGGTCGTCACCACTCTCCACCGTTGCAGACCCCCTGTGACCCTGGATTGGTCGCGCCACCATCGCTCTGCATCCAGGCGGCGATGATGCAGTTACGTCCTTCTCCTTGCGCAGCGAGGCTGCGCGCGAGTTCCGACTCGATCGACACTTGGGCTTCACGACCTCGTAGATAGACGTCCCACAAAGCTGTCCCACGAAGCGATTCCAGCGTCCCTTCGGCCTTCGCAAGAGAGAGCCGATCGACCATCTGATCGTAGGTGGCGATTTCGCGTTGCTGTCGCTGATAGAGCTCCGTCCCGAGGACCTGCGACAGCGGCTCGTAGTCGCTGTACTCACCCGGCCGGTGACGCTCCACCCCTGTCGGTGCCGGATCGAAGAGACAGAACAGAGAGACGTAGCCGTCCGCGATGGAGACCTCGTGTTTGTTGCGAAGCTCCTCATCTGCCCCATCTGCCACCTCGTTCAGGTGGTAGGTCGAATGGGCATCGAGCGCCAACCAAGAGCTCCAAACTTGATTGACCTCGCTGTACGGGTGCTTCGCCATTCGGACCCGCGCTGTTCCGTTCACCTCGTAGCACACGTTGAACTCGGTTCGAGAGTTGTAGGACATCTTGAAGACCGGCTCACCGTCGACGTTCTTCGGCAGTCCGGCCACGTCGAACATCGTCGTCCTGAACCAGGATACGGGGTGCCCGGACTTCGACTGTAGCACCAGGTCATGGTGGAGGAAGATCCGGCGACTCAGGTACTGGGGCGTCAGAATCCACCGGAAGGATTGGGATCCTGAGGCACATGCCGCAAGAAATACCTCATCACGGAGCAGCAGCCGGCTGCCGCGGGCTTGAGATGCGGATGCACCCGAGACGCGAATGATTTCGGTTCCCCTATCAGCCTCGAGCCGACTCACCACGCCACACGGCAGGTAGACATGGACCCCCGACTCCACGTGGAAAGCCCGGTCTTCACGACCACCCGTGTGGAGCGTGCCTCGTCCGCAAATTACGCTAACGATATGGCCGACTGTCGAGTTGATGGTCAGACTTCCAGGCTCTCTGAACCGAAGTCGGTCGACATCAAGGCCTTCTGAAGTGACGGCGTGACTCAGGATGCTGGCGATCTCGAAGGGCTGCCCGGGTTCGTGATGCCAGTTGTTGACGATTACCTTGGGAGCAATAGATACGTTCGTCATTCAACCGATCGCTGGACTGTCCTTTGCCCCGCCCGCCATGGCGATGCTTTCATCACTCAACCGTTTCCTATCTACTTTCCCCGAAAACGTCGTTGGTAGTAGGTCGCGAAACTCAATTGTCTCAGGCACCATATATTTCGGCAGCCGCGCCCGACAGTGCTTCACGACATCCTCCTTGCTGATGCCACCCGGCGTCACCGGAACGATGATCGCGGAGATTCTGTGGCCGACAAGTTCGTCCGGAATAGGGATCACGATGGCGTGCTTAATGTCCGGATGAAGTGAGAGAGTGGCTTCGATCTCGGCGATCTCGATCCGGTATCCCCGACTCTTGATCATTTGGTCCTTTCGGCCGACAAACAAATAGTTGCCGTCGGCGTCCAACCGAACCAAGTCGCCTGTCCTGTAAACTCGGTCGCTCGCTCCAGAGTCGAGCGGGTGTTTCACAAATGCCCGCCGGGTCTCGTCCGGCTCGTCCCAGTAGCCCATCGCAACGGTCGTTGCCCTGACGTACAGCTCGCCGTCTCGGCCCGGTCCGGTTATCTGTCGGCCGTCTGCATCGAGCGCGAACACCTCAAAGTTCGGAAGTGGACGACCTATGGGCAGCGCGGTCTCGACATCCAGGTGGTCGATCCAAAAATACATCGATGAGTTCGCTTCAGTCTGTCCGTACATGTTGCAGAAGCGCGCTGCCGGAATCGCTTCGTGCAGTCGGCGGAGGTATTTCACTGGAAACACTTCGCCAGCAAACAGGATTAGGCGCAGACCAGCCAGATCGTGGCTAGCCAGGTTCTTGTAGGTTGCGAGCGGCAACAAGGTCGAAGGCACGGAGTTCCACACCGATATGCGATTGCTAACGATGGCTTCTGCCAGCCTGACCGGGAAGATAGTCGTGCTTTCCGGAATCATCACCATTGTGGCTCCGGCCTTTATCGCGACAAAGAGATCGAAGACCGACATGTCGAAGTGCAGCGGGCAAACGTTGGATACTCTGTCGTTCGAACGGATCTCGAAAAAGTCGCAGGCCGTATTCACGAACGTGAGGGAGTTCAGGTGTGAGAGCATTACACCTTTGGGATTTCCTGTGGAGCCTGATGTAAACAGGATGTACGCCAGACCGAGATCCGCACCGGTCGTGTGCGGCGCCTCCGCACTCTCTCCCGTTCGGGTCTCTAGCCAGTCGATCAACCTTGCTTCGCCGAGCGATGTCTGCGTGACCCCCAAGCCGTCCATCACGACGATAGTCTCCAGAGGGAAGCTGTCAGGGAAGGCCTGCGTGAGCGTCGCCAGTTTGTCCCGCATCGTCAGCAGGCAAGTCACGCCGCACTTCGTCAGAACGTAATTGAGCCGAGCCGGTGGACAGGCGGGGTCGACGGGCACATACGCTGCCCCTGTCTTTAGAATCGCAAATACCCCAACGATTGACGCGAGGTTGCGATCCATGTGGATGCCGACCCGCGAGCCTCCCTCGACGCCCAGGGCGGCAAGACCATTCGCCAGGCAACTGCTTTCCCGATCCAGCTCCGCATAGGTCATCGACTGGTCTTTGCAGACCAAGGCCGTCTTATCTGGATAGGTGTCCGCACTTTCAGCTAATAAGTGGTGCAGCAGGTACGCCATGAGTACAGACCTGCGTTACTTCTCAATCAGGATGTCTTCGATAACCAGCGCATCCAGGCCGGTCGTATAAAAGACCGATATCGCGTCTTCAACTGAGTGAATGATCGGCTTGCCCATGATGTTGAAGCTGGTGTTCAGAATCAGCGGCACACCGGTCAGCTTGAAAAATTCGCTGATTAGCTGATAGTAGCGTGGGTTCCACTCCTCACGGACGGTTTGCAGACGACCGGTACCGTCGACATGAACGACTGCCGGGACCCTCTCGCGGACTTCTTCCCGAAACGTGAGCGTCCTCTCCATGTACGGCGATTCCTGGTAGTGGCAGAAAAACTCGTCGCCGTGTTCGTGCAGGACAGATGGTGCAAATGGCCGGAACTCCTCTCTGAACTTCACCGTCGCGTTGATCTTTTCCTTCATGTGTGCAGGCCGGGGATCGGCGAGGATGGATCGATTCCCCAATGCCCTTGGTCCAAACTCTGCGCGGCCCTGCACCCAACCGATGATCTTGCCTTGGGCCAATAGTTCGGCAGCCCGCTTCGGGACTGTCTCCCCAATCACCTCCAATCTCGAAATCCTACTGAGCCTCGTCAAGTTATCGACCGTCTCCTTGGACATGGCTGATCCCAGGTACGGTGAGTGAATCGCTCGCTCAAATCTGGCGCCGGGGTTGTCTTCTAGGTAGGCGATTAGCGCGGCACCCACGGCATTGCCGTCATCGGCCGGCGCTGAGAATACATGGAGAGAGTCAAAACTCGTTTGGTTCAGAATCTGGCCATTCCATGAGGAGTTGAGCGCACACCCGCCCGATAAGACCAGATTCCTGCAGTTCGTCTCGACGTACAGATTCTGGAGCAACTCTCGCATCCACTCCGAAAACACCTTTTGTCCGGTGTATGCAAGGTCGGCCACTTCCAGTGCAGACTGTCCGGGCTTTCGCGCGTACTTTTGCAATTCCATCAGTGCCGGAACACTGTCAGACGGACTAACGATGTCTAGACCGTCGATCGTGATGAGGTGCTGCATCAACTCATAAATCGTTGGGTCGAACTGGCCGTACGAGGCGAGCCCCATTACCTTCCATTCTTCTCCCTGCCAGTGCACGAACCCGCACAAGGTCGTCAAGGTGACATAGAACGACCCCAGGCTCCACTTCATGTTTCCTACTGAGTGTCGAATCTCACTGATGGTCGCGTCTTTGTAGTGGAAGAAGGAACAGCTTGTCCCTTCGCCGAAACCATCCACGACGGCGCACGCTGCTTCTTCGAAAGGACTCGTGAAGCATGCGGCAGCTGCATGTGTCAGGTGGTGATCGTATCTGCGTGTTTCGATCTCGCGAGGCGAGCTGAGTCCGAGTCCAGTGCGAGCGATGTACTCGAGGTGAGTGCCAGCTTCTTCGACCAACGTCGTGAAGAATCTCAGAGTGTGCAGGTAGTCGTACAAGCGCAGTTGCATGAACTCCATCGCCGGCGTTTGCTGCCGGCGCTTCAGCAACTCCAAATACTTGCCGATTTCGTCATGTTCCCGGCGGAGGAGCGGCACGGCCTTCTCGCTCCACGTCTTGGCCACGACAAGCTGGGCATCAGGGTCGCAGTACTCGTTGATCAACCTGCCAACTCGAATCAGATCATCCGGAACAGCACTAATTGCCCGCTTGTTCTGAAGAAAGCGCTCGGTGGACTCGGCAAAGACAATCTTCCCGCTGGAGTTGACGATCGCTAGCGCGTTGTCATGGCCGGTGCATGCTAGGCCGATGTAGTTCTTCTGTCTCACAGCCCCAAGAATCTTGCAATGATGTTTCGCTGAATTTCGGACGTGCCCGAATACAACGTGCCGCCGATGGAGTCGCGGAGGTCTCGCTCCACCTCGTACTCGGTTGTGTAGCCGTACCCACCGTGAATCTGAACCGCATCGAGGCAGGACTTCACCCATGACTCGCTGACGTACAGCTTTGCCATGGCGGCATCAAGAGCTGCCTTGCCATGAGCGTGCTTCGTCCACGCGGCCTTGTACAGCAGTAGCCTGGCCGTTTCCAGGCGGAGCGTCATATCAACAATCTTGTTAGCGATCGACTGGTTCTTGCCGATGGCCTTGCCAAACTGCTTCCGCTGTCTGCTGTACGCGATGCACTGTTCAAGCTGCCTTTTCATCGCGCCGAGCACACCGGCAAGGATGCACGTCCGCTCCCATTCGATGGAATCTTCGAAAATAGTCGCGCCGTTGCCTTCCCTGCCAAGGCGGTTCGTAGCCGGGATCAAGCAGTTGTTGAAACCCAGCTCCGCAAACGGCGCCGTTCGCAGGCCCATTTTCTCGATGGGTCGACCTATCGTGAAGCCCGGTGTGCGGTTGTCGACGAGGAACGCGGTGATGCCCATGAATCGCTTTCGTCGGTCGACAGTCGCGTACACGAGAAAGACATCGGCAAGTGGTGCCAGCGTTGAAAATGTCTTCGCGCCATTCAAGATGTAATAGTTGCCGTCGCGAGTTGCGGTCGTCGTGAGGCTGAAGGCGTCGGAGCCGGACCCCGGCTCGGTCATCGCATTGGCACCAATCAGGTCGCCCTTGCAGAGCCCGGTGAGGTAATGGTCCTTCTGCTCGTCGGAGCCAAACTTGAGAAGAGGCATCTGGACAGTCCACATCTGCCCATTGAGGGCGAAGATCAGACCGGCGTCCGTGCAGCCATATCCCAAACCCTCCATGAGTGCTATGGTCGACACGATATCCAGGTCGAGTCCTCCATAGCGCTCGGGGAAGCCGGCTCCCTGCATGCCGAATTGGCCGCATTTCTTCACGAGTTCCCGAGAGAGAACCGAGTCCCTGTCGCGTTCGATGACCTTATCGTTGAGCTCTTCCCGGGCGAAACGGATCGCACCGTCCTTCAGCTCCTGCTGCTCTCGCGTGAGGTCGAAGTCCACGCCGGAATTCCTTTCGTGCCTGCTACCCCCGGCGCTTCTGCTCGACAAACCTGACGAGGCTATTCACCGTGCTGAAGTTCTCCGGCACGATGTCCTCGTCGAGGACGGTGATGCCGCAGCTCTCCTCCAGGAACGCCACCAGTTTGAGGATCGTCAGTGAATCGATCACCCTCTGCTCAATCAAGTCGGCATCAGGATCGATCGCTTGTTTCCCGAAATCAGCCAATATCTCCGCAAGCAGGAATCCCTCAATGTCCTTTGCAATCACAGATAGACCTCCGGATCGTGCTCAGGAAGATTGAATGTCTACGGACGACTTGGCCCGTACCGGCCACGTCAACCAGGTTCTCAGCTCATCGCTTCGCTTGGCGTGCAATTGAGGAGCGGGACTGAGGTAGACGCCCTTCTGCTGCGTATCCTTCGTTATCGATACCCCGCTCCCGATCAAGCATTCCCTCGACACGGTCACTTCCTCCTTCACCGTGGCGTTCGCCCCGACCAAGCAGTACTCATCGATCGTGGCTCCGCCAAGGATGACGGCGCCAGGCGAAATGAAGCAGTGGTCGCGGAGCCTGGAATGATGGCCAACAATCGCACCCGATGTGACAATCACGTTGCTGCCGATCTTCGCGAAGGGCGAGATCACAGCACTCTCGAGAATGACGCAGTTGTCGCCAATCGTGAGGTCGGGCCACGTTGTGGCCCTGGAACTGACATAGTTGATCAGCTCATAACCTTTCGTTTTTGCCTCTCGATACTTCGCTTCTCGAAGATGATTCAGTCGCTGAAAGCTGATCGAAACGATCATTTTATGGTTGCGCGCGGGAAACACCGCCTCAACGTCCTCAAAAGGCACAACGGGCAGGCCGAGCACCTTCCGTGCGCCCATGTACTTTGCATCTACGGTGAACCCGGCGACCTCGTACGGGGAGTCATGCGTTAGATGAAAGCATATGAGCTCGGCAAACCCGCCGTTTCCAAACACAACGACCCTGTCCATTACTTAAGGCCCCTTTCCGGTTCCACTCGCCAGGAGTCTCGCGTCAAGGGCAGCAGAAGCATCAAACGGCCGCGCGTTGTTCTAGAGCAGTTCGTTTTGGCCGTGTGGTTCCACGAGAGTCGGCACGGATGCCTCCTCCATCAGGTGGAGGCGAACGTCAACGCAGTTCTTCGACAGCACGGCGCCGAGGTCGGCGGCGTGGGCGACGGCCAACCGCATGATTTGGCAGATGGCGGCGATATCCTCTGATCGGAGGGTCGAGCCGGTCGGCAGACACATGACGCACTCGGTCAATCTCTCCGTTTCTGGCAGGAACCTGCCAGCCTCGGGATACAGCTCCCGATAGGGCACCATGCGGTGACACCCAGGAAAGAAGTAGCGCCTGGTTCTCACATTTTCGGCATTGAGAATTCGAACGAGGTCATTGCGGCTCAGCCCAGCCCGGGATTGGTCCACTTCCACAACGATGTACTGGTAGTTGCATTGCTCTTGGTCACTGAACGGCAGGAGCGTGATCCCGGGAATGTCGGCCAGCTCACGACGATAATGTTGGTAGTGCCGGTAATTGATTGCAATGAAGTCATCCATGCTCTCCAATCCTGTGAGACCCATCGCCGCCGACACTTCGTTCATCTTTGCGTTGGTCCCAACGCAGACCACATCATCAATGTCGCGAAAACCGAGATTCCTTATGAATCGCATTCGAGTGGCCAACTCATCATCGTTGGTCACAACGGCGCCGCCTTCAAGCGCGTTGACGAACTTCGTCGCGTGAAAACTGAAGATCTCTGCTTGGCCGAAGTTGCCGATCATGCGCCCTTTGTAGGAGCTGCCAAACGCAGGAGCGGCGTCAAACAGGAGCGTCAGCTTGCGTCTATGGGCAATCTCAGTGAGCTCGTCGATGCTGCACGCACCACCCCACAGATGCACGCCGAGAATCCCTGTCGTGCGGGACGTGATCCGTTCTTCGACGCGACGAAAATCCATCCTGTGCGTGCTCGGATTCACATCGCAGAAGACCGGCGTGATTCCCTGCCACTGCAGCGCGTGAACCGTCGCTACGAACGTGAATGACGGAACGATCACTTCGCCGCTCAAACCAAGCGCGCGGATCGCGATCTCCAATGCCAGCGTCCCGTTGGACACAGCGACGCAGTGACGGACCCCGACCCGCTCGGCCACTTGTCGCTCGAACTCCTGGACGTACTGCCCATTGTTGGTCAGCCATCGTCGATCCAGCAGGTCGTTGATCCGCTGCCACAGCCGCTGGCGGTCGCCAATGTTCGGACGTCCCACGTGAACCACATCGCGGAAGACCGGTTCTGCCCCGACGATCGCCAGTTCAGTGACTTCGGTCTTCAGACTCCGCTCCAGGCACTCCACGGCATGAGGTTGCATGTTTTCCCCGTCAGACTCCTCGGACTACCGCGGTTGATCCTTCGCTCTTGACCAGGTTGCTGTCACCGATGATGCCGCGAAATTTCTGCACGGTATTCATCCACGTTAGGTTCCTGCTGGATACATGACCGTTCCAAGCCAACTGGCGCCATTCCAGACGGTGGTGTATCAGACGGTCCATGTGGTAAGCGAATTCCTGCGGCTCAAGGCCGTCCACCAGAACGCTATCGCGTCCGTGCGCCAAAAATTCTGATGTGCCCGACACGTTGCTGGCAATGACGGGAGTACAGTGCAGTTGGAGTTCGCGAATCACGCCCGGGAAAGGACTTGGCCGCATTGGCATCACGAATATCTTCGCGGCGCAAACCAGGTCGTCGTAGAGCCGGAAGTCGCCAGGATTACTCCTGTCCAGATATCCATAGAACCGGATCTTGGGATCGGTCCCTCGCAACTCTTGCGGCAACTCAACCGGCTGCACGCCCACGATGTGCAGCGTGAATCTGCGAGCATGTCGGTCGTTAAACATCTTGAAAGCCCGAATCAGGATGTCGACGCCGCGCTTGTACGCTCCTCTGCCAATGAACAGGATGTCCGTTGAACTCTCCTTTCTGGCGATCAGGCGGTCCGGATCCTGAACATCGGTCTGCGTGTTGATTCCCGGTCTGAGGCAGAACGCCCGTTTCGGCTTGTAGCGACTGTTGATGAAATCGCAACAGATTTGGTCGGTCGACAGTACCAGGTCGGCGTTCTCGATGTTGTTTTGTTCAATTCGGATGAAATCGCGGTCGCTCCGTGTAGGGGTTCGGCCTGTCTCCTCGAGGTGGTGCTCATAGGTTCGGTCGCAATAGTGAACGACGGGCACACGCGCGTACTGGTAAGAAGAAAACGAAAATGTGAGGAAGAGATTCAAGTCAACATCGCTGTGGCGTCCGACGGTGAACCGGAGGCGTCGATTAACAACGGCGTGATACAGCGCGCTGCGTAACGGGTCGTATTGGTGATCGCTATGAATGAGTCGGATGGCCCTGGTCCGAAAGGCCATTAGCCTCGAAAATGCGCGATAGCTCGCAGTTTGGGGCGGAACAAGGTTGACCGGCCGGACCGTGACCGAGTGCTGCACGCGCAAGCTCTGATAGAAGTAATAGGGCAGGTTGGACCACGTGTTGACGTTCGTGCAGTCACCAAGCGTAAAGAGGTTTAATCTCACGGGCCGCCGCGCTTAGTTTTCCGAAACGCGTGTCCGACGGACGAATTGCAACGCAACCATAAGAAGTGCTGTGCCGACGTGAGCAATTAGCACACCCATGAGTTCGATCTAATTCGTGCGAGCAAAACTGATCTGCTCCTTCTGAAGTCTCCGCTGGGGCAGACTTATCTCAGCGGCGGCAGAGTTAGTCGCGATTGAAAAATAGTCAGAACCTCAGACGTTAGTGCGGTGGGTGGTGGCCCGAAATGGCGCTTAGAGCGCGCCAAAGGAAGCGAGGCCGGTTTTGGACCGGCCTCGATGCAGAGAGGCGTGGTGCCTACTTCTTGGCAGCTGTCGTCTTGGTCGGCGGTGCGGGTGCTGCACCGACCTTTACGGTGGTCGCCGAAATCATGCCCTGCTGCTCCGCCCCAGTAGCGACGACGCGGTCTCCGACCTTCAGGGCCTTGACATCGAGTTTCGTGCTCCCCTGGGTGATCTTCGTCTTCGCATCCATCATTACCATCGTCTGTTTGCCATCGGCG
>Ga0065705_10002359_pt1 | contig 10944 bp, 7 predicted proteins | sample SwibulcommuniRL2_FD_59092 | JGI IMG/M metagenome (GOLD analysis project Ga0065705, IMG submission 59092) | Bulk soil microbial communities from switchgrass field near Rose Lake, East Lansing, Michigan, USA - RL2 Bulk Soil v2 (version 2) | ecosystem: Environmental > Terrestrial > Soil >... | reverse complement strand
ATGACCAGGTCGGGCTTTTCGCGGCGGGCTGCTGCCAGCGCGGATTGACCGTCGCCTGCAGTCAGCACGCGGAAGCCGTGCTTCTCCAGGTAATCGCGGGCGAGGCGGGCAACCTTGGGTTCGTCATCCACGACCAGGACGAGTTCTGGCATGGGATGAGTATAAAGGAGAAACGATGAAAGGTGAAAGGGGAATGGGGGATTGGAATGCATATGTCCTTTCGACCGCTTCTCCGTGTTCATGACAACGTCTATCCTTCTGGGACTCTAGCGATAACCTCATGCCAATGGTCGCATGGCATTTTCGAATATCCGTGTTGCGATGGCCTGCTCCTGCCACCGTTCTTCATTCACGCCCTTCACGAGAAGCCATATTATGTGCGATAGACTGCCGATGAGAGCGAGCAGCAAAATGTAGGGGAACAATTGGTTTCCCAATGGAGGATAGAAGAAGGTCAGCCAACCCAAACCTCCCAGTACCGACAAGACCCCCAGAATTCGAGGTAGAAAGGTCGACCTGATGATCAGATAACCGTTCAATAACGTGGAAAGCCCGAAAAATGCCAGCGCCATTCCCGCAGCTTGACTATTCACATCGAGGAGTAGAAGTGCCAGTGCCTGCAACTGTTCGGCACTAAACACACTTAAGTATTGAGAGTCTCCCAGGACGAGTAATGGGGATATGTAAAAGAGGCGGCTAAGCGTCTTGATGGTACAGCCAATGAGGCCGAAGAGCAGTGCCAGGAAAGCGACGTTTCTGCTCACCGGCTTAAGCAAGATGTAAAAGAGCGCCGTCTGGGCGATCTGGCACGTCATTTCAATGAGGTAAACCGTGAACCCCAGCTGAAACAAATCCTTGTGCGCCAGAATATTGGTGGCTGTGAGGGCGGCGTTGCCGTCCACAATCAGCCTGCCACCGATCACCATCTGGGCGATGATCCCTGCGACGATGACGATCAGATAGAGTAGTCCGGCGAGACGTGCATAAACCTTTGGTGACACTTCAGACGTACGAGTTTTCATTCTATTTTCTCCTCTTTGGTTATCTCATCGTAACGATGATTTTCGCTTTGGCGTGACCGGTTCCAAGGTGGCGCATGGCATTTGAGATTTCACACAGCGGGTATGTCTGCTCTACAACCGGTTTGACCTGCCCGGTTTCGAACATACCTTTCAGGACCATGAGATCATCACGATTGAAATTTGCCACGAAGAAAACAGCCTTCTGGCTCGCTCTCAACGCTGCCAGGCGAATGTTGATCACATGACCGAGAGGTCCGATCACGCGGTTCGACTTCGGTCCGCCGACGATGACAAATGTCGCCTGCGGTTTCAGTACACGCTTGCAATCGCGCCATGAGCGGCTGCCTGCGATATCGAGCAGAAGATCGTAACGTTTACCGTTCCGGGTGAAATCTTCTTTGGTGTAGTCGATGACATGGTCTGCGCCGATCGAGCGAATCAGATCCACATTGTGCGTGCTGCATACCGCGGTTACTTCGGCTCCGAGTGCCTTGGCGATCTGTACGGCAAATGTGCCTACGCCGCCGGAGGCGCCGTTGATCAGAACTTTCTGTCCCGCCGCTAACTTTCCATGGTCGCGGAGACCTTGCAGCGCAGTGAGTGCTGCAATCGCGACTCCGCCTGCCTGTTCGAAGGTGACATTGGCGGGTTTGTGAACGATGTTCTCGCGGACACAAACATATTCGGCAAAAGCCCCGCGGCGCCCACCGAAGACTTCATCCCGCGGTTTGAACTGCGTGACGTTTTTGCCGACAGCTTCGACAACTCCTGCAAAATCGGCTCCCAATCGGACGTCTTTGGGTTTGAGGAGCCCGTTACCGATCCGTGCCAGGACCAAGCCGGTCATGGTGTACCATTCCGCCGGGTTTACCGATGAAGCGTGAACTCTGACGAGCACTTCATCGTCGTTGGGGGTGGGTTTCTCGATTTCTTCGATCTTCAGTACTTCGGGTGGACCATACGATCTAAGGACAGCAGCTTTCATGGGTAAGATCTCCTTCTCAAGGTTTTCTCAAGAGTATCAACCTATTGTGGAGGAATCATGGAGAAGCCTGTCAGGGTTTGTGGAGGCTGGGAATCAAAAAAGCAGTGCAACTGAATGGCACTGCTTTTTTTGTTTGAACCTCCTGGGCAGTCCTGTTCGGCGGGTTGGTGATCCCCTACGAGCCGCCAACCTTATCGATCACGAAGGCGTAATCGAACGCTACCTCTTTTAGGTAATCATAACGCCCGGACGCGCCCGCGTGACCGGCTCCAAAATTGGTCCGCAGCAAAACCGTTTTATCGTTCGTTTTTAGCTCGCGTAATTTCGCGGTGAATTTGGCGGGCTCCCAATAGGCAACGCGTGGATCGTTCAATCCGGTCGTGATCAGGATGTGTGGGTAATCCCCAGGCTTGACATTGTCATAAGGCGAGTACGACATCATGTACTCGAAGTATTCCTTGTCGTCGGGGTTGCCCCATTGATCGTATTCCAATGTGGTCAAAGGGATGGACGGGTCGCTCATCGTGCTGACCACGTCCACGAACGGGACCTGCGCCACAACGGCGCCGAAGAGATCGGGCCGCATCGTCACACAGGAACCGACAAGCAACCCGCCGGCGGAGCCGCCCATAATGGCGAGTTTTTCCATGCGGGTGAACTTCGCTGCGATCAGATGTTCCGCGCAGGCGATGAAGTCTGTGAAGGTGTTGCGCTTGTTCAGCATCTTGCCATTTTCGTACCAGGCGCGTCCCATCTCGGAGCCGCCGCGGATGTGTCCGATGGCGAACAGGAACCCACGGTCCAGGAGGCTGATCCGGTTGGCGTTGAAGCTGGGGTCGATGCTATAGCCATATGAACCGTATCCGTAGAGCAGCGTTGGGTTATTCCGGTCTTTCTCCATTCCCTTTTTGTAGACCAGCGACATGGGAATCTGGGTCCCGTCGGATGCCGTGGCATAAGCCCGTTCGGACACATATTGGCTGGCATCGTAGCCGCTGGGAATCTCGTCCTGTTTCACCACCGTCCAGGTTTTCTTATTGATATCGAAATCGATGACAGAATTCGGTGTGACCAGCGAAGTGTAGGTGAAGCGCAAGAGGTCCGTTTTGTATTCGGGGTTGCGCATGGGAAGGAAGTTGTAGACCGGTTCCGGGAAGGGAATGTTCCATGCATCGGTGACGCCATCTGTCCCGGAGATGCGGATCTGCTGAAAGCCGCCATTGCGTTCATAGAGCACTAAGAAATCCTCGAAGGCATCCATCCCGGTGACCAGTCTGTCCGCGCGGTGGGGGATGACCTCCTGCCAGTTTTCCTTGGTTGTAGCGTTCAACGGCGTGCGCATCAGTTTAAAGTTCAGCGCATTTTCATTGGTAATCACGAAGAACTGGTCACCGACATGTTCGACCTGATATTCAATGCCCTGGATCCTCGGTTGGAAGGTTTTGAACTCAAAGGTCGAGCCATCGTTGGGCAAATAGCGCCATTCATCTGTGATTGTAGAATGCAGGTAGACCAGGATATAGGATTTGCTTCGGGTTTGCGTCAACCAAAGGAAGTAGGTCTCATCTGGTTCTTCAAGCAGCAGGGCATCCGTCGCAGGGTCAGTGCCGAGGATATGGCGATAGACACGATAGGGTCTGAGTGCCGCATCGCGCGTCACATAGAGGAAACTTAACCCATCACACGCCCATTCGACCCCCGAATGGCTATACACGTTGCCGTACGTGTTGGGGATTGTCTCAGGCAATAGTGTGCCCGTAGTGAGATCTTTGATGTAGAGCGTGCAGATTTCCGTGCCGTCGGCGTCGACCGAATATGCCAGCTTGCTGGCGTCCGGGCTGACGGCAAAGGCGCCAACCCGACAAAAGTCACTGTCGCCTGCCAGCGCATTTTGATCGAGCAGGATTTCTGCCGTCGCATCCGCCGATACATTCCTGCGGCAGAACAACGGATACTGCCTGCCTGTTTCGTAACGCGTGTAGTACACGTAGTCGCCATCTTTTTCGGGTGCCGAGGCATCGTCTTCCTTGATGCGGCCCTTCATCTCCTGGAAGAGCTGTTCCTGTAAAACTTTTGTGTGTTGGGTTACCTCTTCGAGATAATCCTGTTCGGCGTGAAGATATTTCAGCACTTCGGGATCTTCCCGGTAGCGCATCCAGAAGTAGTGATCCACGCGGGTCTGGTCGTGCTGGGTGATCTCTTTGGGTCGTTTTTCAGGGACTGGGGACGTGCTCATGTACTTTCCTCCTCCGATGTTTTGGAAAATGCAAGCCGCACAGTCCATGCAATGGACTGTGCGGCTTGTCATTAGCTCTTCTCAGAATGTGTCTTGTTTGCCTTTCCAAACGTTTCCAATTTTATGATGCGCGCCTTATCCCGAATTCTCCACGGGACGATCTGTTTGGCATGTTCGCGGTTGTCTGTTTCGATGATCGCCCATCCGCAGTGAGCGCCATCGTGGCAGCCCCATTCGAAATGATGGAGATAGCCCGCCGCATGGATCTCTTTGATGATTGCATCACAGTCCCCGGCATCGTGCGGTGATTCGACGAGATAACGGTCCACTAGTACCTCTCTTTATTCGATAACGGATGAATGTTGCCATGCACCGTCCCGAAGGTTGTCTCAGACATGCTTTCTGATCTTCTGATTAAACCTTCGGGACGTTTTGCTGGAGGGAGTGTCCAAAAGAATGGGCTAAAACTTCCTTTGCCACAGAGATCAGTGAGTTCTCTGAGAAAAAACTCAAAGGTCTCTGTGGACTCTGTGGCTAAGTCCACGGAGTTGGACGCTTCCTTGCTGGATTACTCAATAACTGACATATCCTGTCGAATTATACTCGTTGCCTCATGCAGTTCAAGGGGAGTCAGGACCTGGCCGCACAGCCGGTCGATGAGGAACGCGTAATCCACTGCCACCTCTTTGAGGGAGTCATAACGTCCGCTCGAACCGGCGTGACCGGAGGAGAAGTTCGTCTGAAGCAATAATAGATTGTTATCTGTTTTCACTTCGCGCAGCTTGGCGGCAAATTTGGCTGGTTCCCAATACGCGACGCGTGGATCGTTAAGCCCGGTTGTAATGAGCATGTGCGGATACGCTGTCGGACGGATGTTATCGTATGGGGAATAGGACAGCATGTATTTGTAGAATTCGACATTATCCGGGTTGCCCCATTCATCATATTCGAGACTGGTCAACGGGATGCTGGGATCGCTCATCGTGGTGACCACATCCACGAACGCGACCTTGGCGATGACCGCCTTGAAGAGGTCCGGGCGCATTGTCAGACAGGCGCTGACGAGGAGTCCGCCGGCTGAGCCGCCTTCGATCGCCAGCTTTTCCTTGGAGGTAAAGCCTTCCGTGATCAGGTGTTCTGCGCAGGCGATGAAATCGGTAAATGAGTTTTTCTTGTTGAACAGCTTGCCATCTTCATACCAGGCACGTCCCATGTCTGAGCCGCCGCGGATGTGTCCGATGGCGAAGACGAAGCCCCGGTCGAGGAGGGAGAACCGCCGAGAGTTAAAGTCCGCGTCGAGCGCCGCACCGTAGGCTCCGTATCCATAAAGGAGCGTGGGGTTGCTTCCATCCCGCCTCAAGTCTTTCTTATAGACGAGCGAGATCGGAACACTATTCCCGTCCGAGGCAGTGGCGTAGATCCGTTCGGAGACATACAGTGACATATCATAGCCGCTTGGGATTTCCTCCTGCTTGATCAGCTGCCATTCACCGCTATCCATGTGATAGTCGATGACAGAGGGCGGCGTGATCAGTGACGAATATCGAAAGCGCAGGACCTCCGTGTCATACTGCGGATTGGACTCCCAATCCACGTTATATACTGGTTCCGGGAACTCCACATAACGGACGTTGCTCAAGGCGTCGGTGCCGCTGATGCGAATTCGCCGCAGTGCGTTCTTCCGTTCGTAAATGACAAGGTGATCCTTAAACGATTCGACGTAATCGAGCAGGACATCCTCACGATGGGGGATGACTTCCTGCCAGTTTTCGATCTCGGGTTGTTCGACGCTGGCTTTCATCAGGCGGAAATTCTTTGCCAGGTAGTTGGTGACGATGAAAAATTGTCCATCCTGATGTGCGGCAACATATTCAACACCGTTCATGCGCGGCGATAGCACTATCAGCTCGCCATCCGGATGATCGGCAGACAGGAAACGAGTTTCGGTGGCATTGGTGCTGTGGTGATGGGTGTAAATGTAGGCATTGTCGCGCGATTTTTGAATGAACAGGGAATACGACTCATCCGCATCGTGGCAGATCAGCGAATCCAGGGCTGGATCGGTGCCGATGAGGTGCCGCCAGACCTTGTCCGGGCGTTCTGCCACATCCAGGGTCAGGTAGAAGATCGTTTCACTATCGTTCGCCCATTCCACACCCGTCCTGAAATAGACACTGCTAAAGGTTTTGTCAATCGCCTCCGGGTAGGTGACCTGATTGGTCAAATCCTTGATATAGATCGTGTAAATCTCGCCGCCCTCGACGTCCACGGAGTAAGCCAGCTTGTTGCCATCGGGGCTGACCGTAAAAGCGCCAACACTGCAAAAGGAATGCCCTTCGGCAAGCAGATTCTGGTCGAGTAGAACCTCTTCGGGATTTTCCATCGAATCTTTTCTGCGGCAGAAAATGGGATATTGCTGACCCGCCTCCGTGCGCGTGTAATAAAAGTATTCGCCTCGTCGCTCAGGGACGGCTGAATCCGTTTCCTTGATGCGACCCTTCATCTCGGCATACAGCATTTCCTGGAGGGGCTTGGTGTGCCCCATCACTTCCTCGAGATAGTCGGTCTCTGCGCGTAGGTATTTGAGGACTTCGGGATCCTGGCGGTCGCGCATCCAGTAATAGTTGTCTACGCGGGTCTCGCCGTGTTGGGTGATTTGGTAGGGGCGTTTGGGCGCCGTAGGGAAGAAAGACATGGTTTACCTCTCAAAGTTTGTTTACAGGTAGGGTAAAAGTACAGGGTTTGGGGGGTGAAAAATGGTAAGCGATACCAGGGGGAATCAGACCTGCTCCAAAAACAGATCCCCAGGGGGACTTGGTTATTCAATTGTCAGCCGGAGCCGTAGAACGGGGGCAAGAGAGAATTATAACAGGCTCACCTTAAAGCCTCGCTTAGACCAGATTAGAGCCGAATGTCCCCCTTTTGTGTGACCCAGATTTAGCCGGTGTCTGGTTTGGATGCCAACCTGTGACGTTGTGGAAAAGTAGGCTTGGCAGTGTTTCTGAGCCTGCCAATGGTTCAGATCTCTGCAATTACTAGCCACGGAGACACTGAGACACAGAGAAAAAATGAAACTCCGTGTCCCTGTGTCTCAGTGGTTAGCGACCTACGGTCACGTATGCCTGCAGGCTCGACCCCGCAGAGGTGCTTGCGACACATGCTGGAAAAATTGGAGACCTATGGTCAATTGTCACGGTGGGGTCGGAAACCCACGCCGAGCACAGCAACCTAATACGGTGCTCGAAACGCGGTGACGTATTTCTTGTGATAGACCGAGATCCAGACCGCGTCGCTCTGGTTGCCGCCGAGACAGACAACATAATTCCCAATTTCTCCCAGATAGAACGAGACATGTTCCCAGCCATCATCCCAGCGAAACGTGATGACGCATCCGCGGCGGATGGAGGCGGGTTTGACACCCCAGTTCCTCCAGGGACTGACCACAGCCGAATTGGTGGAGGCGAGCCCAGCCTTCTCGATGCACCAGTTCACGAAACAGGCGCACCAGTCGGTTTCATCGGGCAGGGAGGGATACCTCGCCAGGTCGGTGCTGCGGATGTATTCCTGGATGCGAGGGTTGCTGGCGCTGCCCGGCACTTCGCGTGTTCCGTATTCGGCAAAGGCGATCGGAAGATAAGGAAATTCCTCCTGAGGCTTTTGGATGGCAACATCGCCGAGCTTTCCCAGTCGCTCGATGGGATACCAGCCCGATTCGCCCCAGGCGTTGGTACAGTGCTTCCACTTGTTATCGGGTGAGATCGAATCCACGTTGACGACGCGGTTGAATATCAACTTGATCGTCGCCGCATTATTCTCACTCGGACCTTCACGCATGGAAATGGAATCGGTCAGGGCGCGATGTAAACCCGTCGCCGGATAATCTGCGACCGGAGCGAAGAGATCACTTTTTTCCATCAGGTAGCGCGAGGAACACCAGCCGGTGGTATTCTGATTCGTCTTGATGTTCACCCAATCCCAGGCAGGAGTCGCGCCCAGATATGTGACCGTCTCGCCGCGATGGACCTGACCCACAATGGAATAACCCGTTCCCGGACCCGAGCGTATATTCAGGGTGTCGATGGTGACAATCATCTGGACTTCGTTGGGATCTGGCGGGGGAGGAGCAGAAACCTTCGTCAGATATTTGAGTGACGCCCAGCCGGTTGTCCCGCTGGTTTTGCGGACCTGTGCCCAGCCCCCATCTGCGGAGAGCCCACGACCTTCGATAGTTTCACCTCGGGTCAGGGAACCGACGACAGTGTAGTTCAATCCCGGTCCCTGGCGCAGGTTGAGAGTCGCTGTGTCGACGCGATAGGAAGTATGGCCCGGCGGAGGTGGGGCATCTTCCACCAGTTCGAGAAAGCCGCGGTGACTCCAGCCGACCTTGTCCTCTGGCGAGGTGACGTGGATCCAATCGCCGTTGATCTCGTCACCCTGGGCGATCTGATTCTTGAGCAAGGTGCCGATGGTGGAAAAAGTTGTCCCTGGTCCCGAACGGATTCGCAATACGTTGGTCGTGACTCGATAGTTTGGCATATGCTCCTTTGCATGTAGCCCGGCGTTATCCCGCGACCAGCACATCCTGTGTCTGGTAGATCTTTGCGATNACTTCTTCNAGTGGNGGATCGGAGATGGTAATGTCCACGACGCTGCCTGCCTCGGTGAGATGTGAAAGTACTTTTTCCACGGGGGTCTTCTGCGTATCGAAACGTAACTTGACGCCGTAGTGCCCGACCTTCAACAGCTCGACACCGTCGAGGGAGAAGTCCGTTGCCACTTCCTCGGCGTACCGCACTTCGACGAGTTTCGAGGTCAGGAATTTGCGCTTGAGGTTGGAAACCTTGTCCTCATACACAATCTGCCCGTGGTTGATGATAATGACGCGCCGGCAGAGGGCTTCGAGGTCGCCCGCGTCATGGGAGGTCAACAGCACGCCGACGTTCTCGAGCCGCGCCATCTCACGGATCGCGTCCCGGATGTGCTGCTTTGCGACCACGTCCAGGCCGATGGATGGCTCATCGAGCAGGATCAGCTTTGGATGATGGAGAAGTGAGGCGGCGACCTCACATCGCATCCGCTGACCGAGCGACAGCTTCCGCACGGGCGTCTCCAACAAGTCCCGGATCTCGAATGTTTCCGCCAACTGATCGATGCGCTTCTGTGTCTCGCGATCATCCAATTCGAAGATCTTGCCGAACAGCCTGAACGTGTCAATGGCGGGCAGGTGATACCAAAGCTGCGGTCGCTGACCGAACACCGTGCCGATGTGATAGGCAAGTTTCTGTCGATCCTTCCACGGCACGTATCCCAGCACCTTTGCTTCTCCGCCGGTGGGGTGGAGGATACCCGTCAGGATTTTGATCGTAGTGGACTTGCCCGCACCGTTCGGACCGATGAAGCCGAGCAGTTCGCCCGCCTCCATCTGGAACGAGAGCCCGCGCACCGCCTCGACGGAACTGTACTGTGGATTGAACAGGGCGCGCACAGAGCCGCCCATCCCGGCGGCTTTGCGTTTGGTCTGGAATGTTTTCTGGAGTTTGATGACTTCGAGTGCGGGCATTACGATATTTTACATCCGTTAATCTGCAATCATACAAAATGAATTTACCGCTTGTCTGCTAATAAACCAAACTTTTCGACTGCTTTCATAGGTTGAAATTCAAATCCGAGTTTAGATACGCCAAAGGCGTGCGGCACTCTGTAGCTCATGCCGCAATAATTTTGTTCCATTTTTCATTAAGCAGATTCTAAAGTTACTTTTCGTCCATCGGTGTCATAATTCGATTTGCGTGGGGGGCTCAGGTAAACAATCTCGATCTTCCGCAATGGATATGGAAAGGAGGTGATGTGTAGCAGAGTTGTTCTCATTGCAGCTGTCTCCACAGCTGAGACAGACCAGTCAGGTTTTCATGAGGAGAATATAACTATGCAAATTCAACCATTCCACTTTCGCATACAAAACCGCTTCAAAATTGCGTTCAGCGTGGTGCTGGTTGCCAGCCTGGTGCTGACAACCGTAGCCTATGCAAATCATGCCACTGGGGGCCCTGACGTAAAAATCACTCTTGACAACAACAATGTAGATGGAGGAACTCCCAATCCCGGTTTCGACGCGCAGAACCGCCAGTCGAATGAAACAACCGTCGCATTCAGCCCGGCAGCTCCGAACATCATTGCCGCCGGAGCAAACGATTATCGTATGGTGACAGTCACTGGCGATGTTTGGTATGGCCTGTATGTCTCAGCCGACAGCGGGACGACCTGGTTCAACACGTTTGTTCCAGGATTTCCTTCGGATACTTCTGCTGCTGGGCTTGCTTCACCCCTGCTGGGACTGGATGGTTCTGGCGACCCGGTCGTACGTTTTGATGCTGCGGGAAACCTCTATGCCGTGGGTATCGCCTTCAATCGCGACTTCGACCAGGAGGACCGGCCCGTAGACACGGTCGTTTATGTTGCCAAATATAACTACACGCCCGGAACTCCCGGAGGAACAAGCACTCCGACCTCGGCTGCAAACCCACCAAACTTTACTTACACCGGGACTACAATTGTTGACCGCGGCGCAGTGGGCTTCGCTGTGCCAGGTGTGGCTGGATTTGTCGGCACATTTACCGACAAGGAATGGGCAGAAATTGACTTGAATCCGCCAGAGTCAAGCGCGTGCTCAGGATATATCTATGAAGCACATACAAACTTCC
>Ga0065705_10002655_pt1 | contig 10953 bp, 8 predicted proteins | sample SwibulcommuniRL2_FD_59092 | JGI IMG/M metagenome (GOLD analysis project Ga0065705, IMG submission 59092) | Bulk soil microbial communities from switchgrass field near Rose Lake, East Lansing, Michigan, USA - RL2 Bulk Soil v2 (version 2) | ecosystem: Environmental > Terrestrial > Soil >... | reverse complement strand
GCGGGTCACGAAAGGAGATCGAAGAATTGTTGCGAGTTATTCATTTCAGGGAGATCTTGATAAAGCTACCATTTATGCAGATGTAAAAGTTTCCCCGGATGGTATAGGGAGCTTTGAAAATTTTGCACGGGGCTCCTCGTCTACCAGTTCTGCCTATAGAACCGCCATCGTTCAATACCTGAGGAATATCAAATTCAATAAATCAGATCACGAATCAACGGTGACCGTTCAATTTAATTTCAGAGTAAACGGATGACAGTAACGTTGTAATATGTATAGTGCCACGTCTCCCTAATGTGGCACTATTTTTTTATGCTTTCACTATTTTTGTTTTGATGAATGAGAGAATATCCGTGGTTCGGGGTGATATTACCAGGATGCAGGTCGACGCTATTGTCAACGCTGCTAACTCCTCATTAATGGGTGGCGGCGGAGTTGATGGCGCTATTCACCGAAATGGTGGACCGGCCATTTTGGAAGAATGCAAAATGATCATTGCGCGACAGGGCAGTTGTAAAACTGGTGAAGCAGTAATAACCACAGCAGGCAACTTGCCGTCCAGGTTTGTAATTCATACGGTGGGCCCGGTATGGAACGGTGGTAAAAGCAATGAAGAGGTAAACCTCGCAAACTGCTACATAAACAGTTTAAGGCTTGCACTTGAAAATAATGTACAAACGATCGCTTTCCCAAATATCAGCACCGGCATATACGGCTATCCAAAAAAGGACGCAGCACAAACAGCCGTTGAAGCAGTGTCTTCATTTCTTCACTCCGACCCGGCAATGACAAAACTGTATTTTGTTTGCTTTGATGAAGAGAACTATTTTATCTACCAAAACATAATTGGCTCACATGCCTTTGATCCATGAAGTACCGGCAAATAATCAATTATTTGTTCACCCGACTGCCGATGTTTAGCAGAATTGGCCTCGCTGCTTATAAACCAGATTTGACCAATACAATTCGTTTATGTGCTTCGCTCGGTAATCCGCAAACAAAGTTCAAATCGGTACATATTGCCGGCACAAACGGAAAAGGTTCTGTCAGTCATATGCTCGCTGCTGTGTTGCAAAGGGCCGGATATAAGACAGGGTTGTACACTTCTCCCCATCTTAAAGATTTCCGGGAAAGAATTAAAGTAAACGGTGAGATGATCAACGAAGAATTTGTAGTTGAATTCACTGAAAATGTCATACCCCTTATAGATGAAATAGATCCCAGCTTTTTTGAGATTACAGTCGCGATGGCATTTGAATACTTTGCGCGGCAACAAGTGGACATTGCCGTTATCGAAACAGGACTGGGCGGAAGATTAGACAGCACTAATATCATTATACCAGAGCTTTCAATCATCACNAATATTGGTTGGGATCATACCAATATACTNGGCGATAGCCTTGAAAAGATTGCCATGGAAAAAGCNGGCATCATCAAGGACCGGGTTCCTGTTATTTTAGGCGAGGTGATAAAGGAGACATTGCAAGTGTTTGAAAGAATTGCCGGAGAAAAAAAAGCTCCTCTTGTGATAGCTTCCCAAAAGCGACATGTCATGGGATGGAAGTGGGAAAAGAATGAGCTGATCGCGGAGGTGGCTGAAGAACATAACACCGACCATAAAGTTTATCATCTTGATCTACCAGGATTATATCAACTAAAAAATTTGTTGACCGTGCTTGAAGCCTGCAGCCAGCTGCAATCGAAAGGTTATAACATTGACATAAGAGCCCAAATGGATGGCTTGAAACATTCTAAAACAGATACGGGACTTCACGGAAGATGGGAAATTATACAGCATTCACCATTGGTTGTGCTTGATGTGGCACATAACGAAGATGGCGTAAAACAGGTGCTTGAGCAGGTTGAAGTCACCGATCATAATGAGCTACACGTAATACTCGGAATGGTTAAGGACAAAGAAACTGAACGCGTATTAAAACTATTTCCGAAAACAGCGCAATACTACTTTACCCAGGCTCAAATTCCGCGTGCTCTTCCTGCTGAATCCTTGCACGATAAAGCCGCCGCTTGCGGGCTAAATGGTAAATCTTACCCGGATGTTAATACTGCATTGACCGAAGCAAAACTTAGCGCAGATCCGAAGGATATGATACTTATATGCGGAAGTGTTTTTCTTGTAGGAGAGGTGAATTAGAAGGATGCTGGATACTGGATGCTGGATGCTGGATGCTGGATACTGGTTGCTAGAATCCAGTATCCAGTATCTAGTATCTCAACTCCCCCATTCTTTCCAGCGCATACAGCATGCAGGTCAGGTGCATCGCCTGGACGATCTTGTTTNCCCTGATCATTTGTTTCANTTCACTGATGGAGACAAGTTCGATNTCGATTTCCTCATTATGATCCAGCTGTTGGGATGACGTTTTCTTCCCGCCNTTAGCGAGAAACATATGCATCAGGTTATTGTTTGTGGAAGGGTTGGCGGACACCTGGCCCAGATATTCGTATGAATCAAACGTATACCCGGTTTCCTCCAGCAATTCCCTTTTAATTGCTTCTTCCAACCCCGGGTCGGTATCGTCCACGCAGCCGCCGGGAATTTCGATGCACACTTCACCAAGCGCATGCCTGTATTGACGTTCAAGTATCACTTTTCCGTCATCGGTAAGGGCCAGTGCTGTTACCCATGTTGGAAATTCGTATACATAATAGGGATTTACAATTTTGCCTCCGGGCGTCTCACAAACGTCCTTTCTAACCTTAAACCAAAGATCGCTGAAGAGATATTCGGATGAGAGAATTTTCCAGTTCATTATTGATCTAAGTTTTGAAATCTGAATGGTAAATAAAACCCCGTAGTGCATAAGCAAAACGGGGTTGGCGGACGGTATTAGAATTATTTTTTCAGACTGTCAGCTTTTTTTGTGCTATCCTTCACCGAGTTGATTATTGTATTTTGTCCTTCGGCAGGTGTATTTGCCTGCGTTTGCGGCGCATATTTTTTCTCGATCGCCTCCAATGAATTCATCAGGATATCATTAATCAGTACTTCAGTTCCCTCAAGCGTGCCCCCGTAAAGTTCGGGCCGGCTGTTTTTCAGGTAATCGTAGTATTTCTTCTGCTGTTCCAAGTCCTTACGAACTGCTAACCTTACTTTCTCTGCCAAATCAGTTTTACCAGCTTTATAGCAAGCTTCGAGATATTGCAGGCCCATTTGGTTATGACTATTGAAGCGGCTCACCATTGCATACGGCATATTGTCCGGTGTGATGCCTTTTTCAACACGGTCAAGAAGCTGGACCGCCTGTTCTTTCTTACCATTATCAGCCATATTGCCGGCTGCCTCTGAAAAAACCGATCGAATGTTCAAAAGATGGCGGCGGTTTTCTTCATCAAAGTACACTCCCTTTTTGTCGGCACCTCCAAAAGCGAATTTTTCCATCAGGTTCTTATACATCGCCGATTCGTTGTTATCCCTGATCTGTGTTCCGCCTATTCCTGAGGGCCTTAGGTTTTGATCCAGCACCCAGTTGGCCTGCGGGTATTTTGCCTGGATGGGCACTAAACGATACGACAATCCATCTTTGCGCAAGTATTGATAAAATCCAAGATCTCCAAACGGAGCAGTAAAACAAATGGGGCGTTTCCATTTATTTGCAGCGATGATGTTTAATATCATCAGGTCACTGCGCGTCATACCGGACTCAAGTTTATTCTTTGGTATTTCAAAAACCATTGGAGTAACGACGCTGTCTTCNGGATTCACCGTCTTATTTGCTCTTACCGCAGTCACATCAACCGGCACTCCNATTCGTGATACGGGGAATACATTTGTTCCCACGTCTCTGCCCGTTTCGGGATCAATNGCTGGNTTNCCAAGTTCCTGTTTCATGATGCTGTAGAGATCATAATACGTNTTTTGGTCGCCTTTTGCACGATAGCGTACATATTCCCTGTTATGACCTTCAATTTGTTCCTCTGTCCAGATCACATCCACCGAGTCTGCGTCATTCACTTTTCTTCGAAGCTGGTTAATGTACCAATCAATTCCCAGTAAACTTGTATTGATGATTCGAATATCAGGTCGAACGTTTTCGACTTCCTGTGCATACCAGAGTGGGTATGTATCGTTGTCACCAAAAGTGAAGAGTATGGCATTAGGAGCGCAGCTTTCCAGGTAATCTTTAGCGAGATCGGGCGCCAGTGTTTTCCGGCTCCGGTCATGGTCATTCCATTCCTGTTGCGCCATGATCATAGGGATCACCAAACAGATTACTGAAGTAGAAATGTTCAGTATGCGCATATTATTTCCTGCCGATGAAATAGCTCTCACTAAATAAGTAATCCCAATTGTTAACACAGCAAAAAGAGCCGTCAGGTAAATACAGGTTAGCAAAGCAGTGACAGGAGATCCGCGCAAAGAACTCATCAGCACAATGAAAAACGTTAGCACGCTGCCATAAACCAGTACATTTTGAAAGGTTTGTTTGTCTGCCTTCTCCCGGGCAAGCCGGACAAAGGCAACCACGGCCAAACCTATCCAAATCGCGAACGCATAAAATGATCCGACATATGCATAGTCGCGTTCACGCGGCTGATTTCCCGGCTGATTCAGGTAAAGGACCACTGCAATACCCGTAAAGAAAAATAAAAGAAAACTAACGATCCAGTCCTTCCTGTATTTTAGATATTGATATACACAGCCCAGGATACCGAGTATAAAAGGCAGCATAAATAATTTGTTATTTGCTTTATTATGCTTTATGCTATCAGGTAATTGTGACTGATCACCGAGTCGTTTGCTGTCGATAAAAGAGATACCACTGATCCAATTGCCGTCCCTTACACTGCCCATACCCTGGATATCGTTTTGCTTGCCGGCAAAATTCCACATGAAGTAACGCCAATACATCAGGCCCATCTGGTAGGTAAAGAACCATTCAAGATTGTCGCCATAAGAAGGAGCCTCATACTTCACCTGCCCGGTCTGCGGATCCTGTGAAGTACTAAGGTTTAGCCATTGTGTATAGAAATAAGCATGGTTCTGATCATTGCTTGCATCCCAGATTCGCGGGAAGAGCTGCTTATCTGTAGACTGATAGTCATATTCCCTGGCGGGACCAATTGGAATGTAACGATCTTTGCCTTTCACATATTTCATTTCCCCTTCTATAATTTCCGGGTAACCGGCATCATCTCTTGCGATCTCTGCTGCATAATGCGGTCCGTATACAAGCGGTGCACTTCCATATTGCTCGCGACTCAGGTAATAAACCAGGTTGATCGGGTTGTCCACATTATTCATATCCACTGCAGGATCTGCATTTGACCTAATGATGGCAGTGAAATACATAAAATAACCCACCATTATAAAGGCATAACACCACAAGGATAATTTTAATACCCGCAGCGCACCTGGCTTTAATAAATAACCGGCTACTCCTGCGACAACTAATACCAATAAGAATTTTAAAACTTTTTCGCCTCCCGAACCGACGGTTGTAAAAAAGGGCAACGCGGTAAGGCCGAGGAAAAGAATAAACCAGATGATTAGTCTATTTTTCGTGATATTTTTTTCCGTAAATGTCAAAGCCCAGGCAATAACCGCTGCAAGCGCAATAAAGTAGAGGGCAAAGCCGGAGAAGAACGGCAATTTGAACGAATTGACAAAAAATACATCAAACAAGCCTGCAGCCTTCATTGAATATTGAATGATCGCAACCTGCACGAGACCTGTAATCAGGCATCCAACCAGGAAAGCGGTAATGGCACCCTTTGTGGTCACCTGGTAGCGTCGGTAGTAGTAGATCATCACAATGGCAGGAATGGTCAATAAGTTCAACAAATGCACGCCTATTGAAAGCCCCATCATAAAAAACAGGAATACGATCCACCGGTCTGACCTTATCCTCGCCGCCGGATCATTTCCCGCATGTTCATCAGCGTGCTCCCACTTTAGCATCGCCCAAAAAACCAATGCTGTGAAGAATGATGACAGAGCATATACTTCACCTTCCACTGCGCTAAACCAAAATGAATCGCTGAATGTATAAGCAAGAGCACCGACGACACCGGCTGCCATTGTGGTGAAAAGGGGCTGACCGGATAATTCCTCGCCCACACCGACAAACATTTTACGTGCAAAGTGGGTGATAGTCCAGAACAGGAAAAGGATGGTTGCAGCGCTGGCAAGGGCGCTCATAAAATTTACAGCACTGGCGGCCGTCATCGGGTTGTCACCAAAGAGGATGATAAAGAACCTTCCTATGAGGGTAAATACCGGCGCGCCGGGCGGGTGCGGAAGTTGTAACTTTTGGGCGCTCGCAATGAATTCCCCGGTATCCCAAAGACTGCCTCTTGCTTCCCGGGTCATGACATAAGTGATAAGAGCAATAAGAAACACGGCCCATCCGGTTACGTTATTGGCTTTTCTGAAATTCATAAAGTGTTGGTTTTTTCATTTTTTCATCCCGACACTGTCGGGGCTGAAGAGCGCAAAAATAGTGGTAAAAGTGCTGAAGTTTAAAGATTTGAAGCCAATTTGAAGAGGTTTATAAGAACTTTAAATCCGAAACGTCAGGATCGCGCATTAAAAGAAAACCCCGATCGAGATTATTAATCAACCGCACCTCTTAAAACCAGAATCCGAATATTTCCTCACCATCCTTTCAATCCACTCAAATCATAGTTCAGATTTATTCAAAATAGACTCTCACAGTCTGATAAAATAATTGGTTTTGCAATATGCTTTCGCTCTTATTGGCTTTTTCTGTAAAACCCTTTAACCCGAAAAGACCGGCCGCATTTCCTTTGTTGATCGCAATCTCAAGGTAACCGGAACTGTTGAACAATGCAAGCTTCTCTCCTGGCGCTACATCGGCATACGATTCGCTGATCCGGTCAATCATTTCATCACGTTTAAAGACTATACGGAAGCTCCTGCCCTTTCGCTGTTCTTCAAATTGTTCACGTGTAATGTTGACGATTACGTTTTCAAAATTATCTATGAATATGATTTGCCCTTCGATCCAGCCTTGATCCAACAACGGTCTCAAGTGATTTTTCTCCGTATAGCCCATATCGGCTATGCCAATGTTTTTGATTGATTCACCCTGTACCAACTGGTTGATGACTTTTCCCATAACAACGGCACAATATATCGTGTTACGGATTGCAGTTTTTTCAAGAGGTATGCCCATTACCATGTCAGGCTTTTCTTCCAGTATCATATTCAGCAAACCATTGTCGGCACACAAAAAATATTGTTCATGATGAAAAGCCAGCAGGAGGTGGTCAGGTTTCTTTTCAAACAGGTTAACAAGTATAACATGGTAACTGTATTCCGGAAAATTCTTAAAGGCGCTACGGCATATATACGCCGCCTGCGGATAATTGAACGGCGAAATGGAATGTGAAATATCCACAAGCTGAAACTCGGGATTAATCTGTAAAAGTTGAGCCTTTATGCCCGCTACCAGGTAATCCTGGTAACCTATATCTGAAGTAAGCGTTAATAAGGGCATGATAAGAAATCAGGGTGAGCAATCAAGAGTCAGCTGAATTTCGGTTATTCAAACTGGTGGCTTTACTTTTTAAGTTCTCCATTCTTGAAAAAAAATTTATACACCAGCTTATCAGCAAGCTTAGGAAAAAATCTATTCAGAAACACAGTGCGTTTCCCAGCGAAGGTCATTACAATGGTCCGTTTCTTTTTCTCAATAGCTCTCAAAATACGCTGTGCGCATTCTTCTGCCGGCATTAAGCTGCCTTCGTCCATTGGCGTATCGCCGTGCGACACCGCATCTTTGTTGAGTGCGGCATTACGTATATTGGAAGTTGTGAACCCCGGGCAAACCCACATAACATGGACTCCACTTTCCAAAAGTTCTGTTTTCAGTGATTCAAGCCAACCCTGCAACGCGTGCTTGCTTGCCGAATAACCGCTTCTTCCGGGTAATCCACGATAACCCGCAATCGAAGACACGCCGACAATAGTTCCTTTTCTTTCGATTATTGAAGACAACGCATACTTCGTGCAATAGACGGCGCCAAAAAAATTAATATCCATCACTTTCCGCAACACTTCCATGGTCGAATCCTGCAATAAAGCCCTCATGGATATACCTGCATTATTAATGAGAACATCAATTCCTCCAAAGACCTTGATAGTAGTTTCAATAAACCTGCGGCATTCGTTTTCGCTGCTTACATCAGTAATCTTCGTGTGCAGCGGCGATGAAGGATAAGTAGATTGCAGGCGGTATAATTTATCGTGGTCACGGCCGCATGTTGCCACGCGTGCCCCTGATTGCAACAGTTCATCTACCAAAGCCTTACCAATGCCATCCGTGCCTCCTGTCACGACTACCACCTTATCACTGAAATAGGAAAACATATCGCCGAAAAAGTTTCGGCAAACCTACTTTAATTTTTATCAACAAGTTCATTTTGAGAATAAGCATAACGGTCAAAAACACACTCAAATTGTTGTTCTTAGGGCATGAAAATTTTTTGGTATGATAGGTATGAGACTGTATTTTTGCACCCCATTCGGAAAATCGTCGTTTGGAGCGTTTTCCGGGTGGATTTAAGGCTATCTTGTCACTCTTCGGATGGGTCGGGATAGTAGCCTGCCAGCCGGAAAATTGAAGAATAGTTTAAAGTTTAGGTTGATCTCGTAGCTCAGTTGGTAGAGCATCCCGATTTTAATCGGGAGGGCCCGTAGGTTGGAGTCCAGCGGGATCACAAAGATTATTTGAAATTGATTTTACATATAGGGTTGATCTCGTAGCTCTCCCGATAGCTATCGGGATGGTAGAGCATCCCGATTTTAATCGGGAGGGCCCGTAGGTTGGAGTCCAGCGGGATCACAAAGATTTTTGAAATTGATTTTACATATAGGGTTGATCTCGTAGCTCAGTTGGTAGAGCACAACACTTTTAATGTTGGGGCCCTGGGTTCGAGTCCCAGCGGGATCACATAGCGGCGCCGGAGCCGCTTTTTTTATGCCTTGCATGTACATATTATTTTCAGAAAAATTGAACAAATATTACGTTGGAGCCTGTACAGACATGCAACGACGTTTGTACGAACACAATATTGGCCACTCAAGTTTTACCAGTTTGGGCGTTCCCTGGTTGATAGCTTATAAGGAAGAATTTGCCACACTTGCCGAAGCCAAAAAAAGAGAATTGCAGGTAAAGAAGATGAAATCCCGAAACTATATTGAGAGCCTGATCAAAAAGAATAAACTCAAATAAAAGAAAGATGATGGCGCTCGATTGATTGAACATTCCGATTTTAATCGGGACGGTCCATAGATTCGAGTCCCAGCGGGATCACAAGAGTTGAAGGGTTCGAACGATGTTCGAACCGTTTTGTTTGACATTCACGCAGGAATGGGCCGTTTATCAGACAAAAGCCGGGACTTACGCGTGATCTCCGTGGAGAATTGTTCGAATATTGATTCCGCTTTGTACCTTTAGTTAGCTTCCTGCGAAAATAACACCTGCATGTTGCATGAATGCTCAATCCCCCTTATAAAATTCTCGTAACTGACTGAACAAAAAGAACGGCCAGGTTTGAACTTCAAAAGTTTAATAAGATAACGATGTTCGCTGCTTCTTTTCCGCAAAATCCAATCCCCCGGAAGATGGGGTGGCCACGATCCATAAATGATTCCCAATTAACAACAATAAATTCAAGTTCATGAAATCAGTAATTATCACAGGCGCCAATAGAGGTATTGGCCTTGAAACTGCTCTTGCATTTGGCCGCGCGGGTTATAAGGTGTACGCTACAATGCGCAATCTTAAATCAGGCACTGAGCTAAAACAAAAAATCCAGGAAGAATCCCTGCCTGTCGAAATCCTGGAATTGGATGTGGATTCCGACGAATCTGTTGAGCATTGTATCGGCACCATTTTACAGGAATATGGACCAATAGATGTGCTGGTAAATAATGCTGGCATTGAGCGCCACAGTACAATTGAAGACCTGGACATACAGGGTTTTAAAGCCATCATTGAAACTAATTATATTGGGGCGGTTCGTTGTTTTAAAGCCGTTTTGCCTGCAATGAGGCATAACCGCAAAGGTTGCATCATCAATATTACTTCAGTGGCTGGAAAAATTTCATGCACTCCATTAGGTGCCTATGCAGCCAGCAAATTCGCGCTTGAAGGAATTAGTGAAGCCCTGGCGCAGGAACTGAAGCCATTTAATATTCGGGTGGCAATCGTAGAGCCAGGCATAATTGATACCGATATGGCAAGGGCCATAACAAAAGAGGATCATCCAAATCCGAGTTCGGCTTACACACAGCCCTGGCGCTTCGGTGGTCTTTTTGCTGCATCTCTCGCAAATCCCACTCAGGCATCTCTGGTCGGTGCAAAGATTTTGGAGATTGCTGAATCTGATAGCTGGCAGTTGCGCTATCCCGTTGGCCCCGATGCCCAACCCTTTCTTGATTGGAGAGCATCTATGAGTTCCGAAGAATGGGTAGATTGGAACGCCATGAACGATGAAGATTGGTACAATGCGGTTCAAAACAGTTTTGGTTTGAACGCAAGAAGGACCCAAAGCCTGGTCTCGGGTTGAGGATTTTTTGCCTCTTCAATTATTTTAACGACTAATGCATCTTTTCCGGAAGCATTAGCTTTATTATACACTAACTCGCAATTATGACTTGATCGACTCCGTATCTGCGTTGTGTGAGCGACTCACCTTTGATTTCAGTCGGTCCAAGCGGGTAAGACATTACCAGAATTAACATTAAGCATACCGTCGAACGAGCCGTGTGGATCGGTTCGGATTTGAACAAACTAATCCAGCCCACTAAACATTGGATGCATGGAAATAATTCGATTCCCTTTAGCTGGCCAATTTATAAACTGAATAATTAGCATAATAGTTGTGACCTAATCATGTTTACCGTATACTTCCCATGAATAAATATATTGGTTTTGACTTCGATGGTCTATAAGATTTGCT
>Ga0065705_10004504_pt1 | contig 10954 bp, 7 predicted proteins | sample SwibulcommuniRL2_FD_59092 | JGI IMG/M metagenome (GOLD analysis project Ga0065705, IMG submission 59092) | Bulk soil microbial communities from switchgrass field near Rose Lake, East Lansing, Michigan, USA - RL2 Bulk Soil v2 (version 2) | ecosystem: Environmental > Terrestrial > Soil >... | reverse complement strand
GCCGATCGGTCGAGGCCGCGCCGACAAAACAGGAGCTCGAAGATATCTATTTGCCCTACAAGCCCAAGCGGCGCACCCGCGCGCAGATGGCGCTCGAGGCCGGGCTGGGGCCGCTGGCCGATGCGCTTTTCGCCAATCCCAGTCTCGACCCGCAGCAGGAGGCGGCGAAGTACCTCAATGAAAAGCCCGCCGCCGAGAACGGCGCGCCTGATGCGAAAACCGCGCTCGACGGCGCGCGTGATATTCTCGTCGAGCGTTTTACCGAGACGGCGGAACTGCTCGGCAAACTGCGCGCGCGCATGTGGGAGCAAGGCGTCATTACGTCTAAAGTGGCCAAAGGAAAAGAGGCCGCCGAAGCGGAGAAATTTCGCGACTATTACGATTACTCGGAAACGATCCGCACCATCCCATCGCATCGGACGCTGGCGCTGTTCCGCGGCCAGGGCCTTGAGGTGCTGGCGGTGAGTCTAGGTCTCGGCGCCGAATTGGAAGCGGCTGTGCCCCATCCGTGCGTGGCGATGATCGCGATGCATTTCGGCATCGAAGACAGGGGCCGCCCGGCGGACAAATGGCTCGCTGAGGTTTGCCACTGGGCCTGGCGCACGAGAGCTCACGGGCATATCAGCAGCGAGTTGCTGACGCGATTGCGCGAAGCGGCGGAAGCCGAGGCGATCAAAATATTCGGCCGCAATCTGCACGAGTTATTATTGGCCGCGCCCGCGGGACCGAAGGCCGTACTCGGTCTCGATCCGGGCATTCGCACCGGCTGTAAAGTTGCGGTGGTCGATGCGACCGGTAAAGTGCTCGAAACGACGACCATCTATCCGCACCAACCGCGCAACGACTGGCAGGGCTCGCTCGCGACGCTCGCGCGCCTGATCGTACAGCACAACGTCGAGTTGATCTCCATTGGCAACGGCACCGCCAGCCGCGAGACCGACAAGCTCGCGAGCGAAGCGATCAAGCTGATTGCAGCGAAGATGCCGGACGTAAAAGTAAACAAAATCGTCGTCAGCGAAGCCGGCGCGTCGGTCTATTCAGCGTCGGCGTTGGCGGCGGCCGAGTTTCCCGATCTCGATGTCAGCTTGCGCGGCGCCGTGTCGATCGCGCGCCGTTTGCAGGACCCGCTCGCCGAGCTGGTGAAAATCGATCCCAAGTCCATCGGCGTCGGCCAGTATCAACACGACGTCAACCAGCGCGCGCTGGCGCGTTCGCTCGACGCAACCGTCGAAGACTGCGTCAACGCTGTCGGCGTGGACGTCAATACGGCTTCGGCGCCGCTGCTTGCGCGGGTCTCGGGGCTGAACGGCGCGCTGGCGAAAAACATCGTCGCTTATAGAAACGCCAACGGCCCGTTTTCAAATCGCCGGCTGATTCGAAAGGTGCCGCGAATGGGCGATAAAACTTTCGAGCAAGCCGCCGGTTTTTTGCGCATCAACGACGGCGACAATCCGTTGGATCGCTCGGCCGTCCATCCGGAGGCTTATCCGGTGGTCGAGCGCATTCTCTCGCGCCTCGACAAGCCGATTCACGAGGTAATGGGACAGCCGGCGGTCCTGAAAGGGCTCGCGCCCGACGACTTCACCGATGAAAGCTTCGGCGTGCCCACGGTGCGCGATATTCTAACGGAATTGGAAAAGCCCGGCCGCGATCCGCGCCCCGAATTCAAAACCGCCGCGTTTCGCGAAGGCATCGAGTCCCTTGCGGATTTATCGCCCGGCATGATCCTCGAAGGCGTGATCACCAATGTCGCTGCCTTCGGCGCGTTCGTCGATATCGGCGTGCATCAGGATGGGCTCGTGCACGTCTCGGCGCTGGCGAATCGGTTCGTTAAAGATCCGCAGGAAATCGTCAAGCCCGGCCAGATCGTAAAAGTGAAAGTGTTGGAAGTGGACGAAAAACGCCAACGCATCTCGCTCACCATGCGGCTGGATCACGCCGCCGGCGCCGCGCCGCGACCGAAAGATGCGCGCTCCGATGCAAGCGGCGGCACTGCTGCCGGCCAACGCGAGCGGCGCCCATCTGAATCGAAACGTGCCGAGCGCGTTGAACCGAAACCCGGTGGCGCGATCGCGCTGGCGCTGGAGCGCGCCAAACACAAGAAGTGATGAGCGGTGCGGGAGCTTTAACGGTTACGAGTCTCCAATCGAAAATTCGCGCATAGGAAAAGGTCCGCTGAAAGTACCGACGGTTAAATAACTCGCGTTCGTTTCGGCGTAACGGCCCGTTTGTGCCAACGTTTAAAAAGGCATGCGATCATTAGCCGCCCTCCATGTCCTGGTCTTAATGTTTGCCGCGGAGCGGGTCGCCGCATGGAACCCGCCGGCCCATATCGTGATCGCCGCGATTGCTTACCGAGCGCTTCTTGAGCACCCGGAACAACGCGTGATTTCCGCAATCAGGCCAATGCTCTATGTTAGCGCCTTGGACCCCGACGGATCTTTGCAGCGACAGACGGAAAATCTCAGCGCGCGCGAAGCAGACGAAGTGCGCTTTATTCTCACCGCGGCATGGGCGGATGTCGTTCGCAACGCCGATCCGGCACAACACCGCGACAGGTGGCATTACATCAACTGGCCGTTTAAGCCCGAGGGTGAGCCGGCGAGGGTTGTTTCGCGGCGGCCGCAATCGGAAAATATACTCGCCGCCTTGGCGCACAACGAATCCGTTCTGCAAGATGCGCTCTCGCCGGGTCAAAGAGCGGTTGCGCTCGCCTGGCTCTTGCACCTCGTCGGCGACGTGCACCAGCCGTTACATACCGCGCAGCTATTTACCCGCGAATATCTTGAGGGCGATCGCGGCGGAAATGAAATATGCGTTCGCGCTACCGCGAGCAGTGTGCCGATGAACTTGCATCTGTTATGGGACGGGTTGCTCGCGGCGAGCGGCGACACGCGCGTGTTGACAAGCACGGCCGCCGAGTTACGCAGAAAGTTTCCTAAATCGCGGCTCACGGAACTCGCAAGCGGTCAGCGGAAAGCATGGGCAATGGAGAGCTATGAGCTGGCGAAGAAGACCGTTTATTTGAACGGCAGCCTGCGAGGCACGCCGAAGGGGCGTTATCGGGACTGTAGCGAAATGAGCCAAGCAGCGGTGCTGCCGGCCGGCTACGTGGCGAAGGCGAAGGAAGCGGCGGAGCGGAGAATCGCGCTTGCCGGGTACCGGTTGGCGGGATTATTGGCGACGCTTTGCAGGCAGTCGAATTGTGGCAGAGCGCAAAGCAAAACCGCCAGCGCGCGATAAACCAAATCCAACTTTTATCGTTTCGATCCCGGGTTACAAAGCTTCCGACAGCACGCGGTCCGGATCGCCGTACTGGCTCGCCAATCGGCGAACGTCAGGATCATCGAGGGCGGTGAGACGGCCACGGTCGATGATTACAGTGCCATTGGCGCTAATGGTTGTCTGAAAAATGATCGCGTCCACATGAATGCGCTTTTTCTGATGTCCGCCACCGAAGCCCCAATGGACCGCCCCAGCGTGATTGGCGCCGTGATATCCCCGCTCGCCGCGAAAAGTTGGCACCTTCGGATTGTGTCCCAGCCCGATCTCACGGAGCTGGCATACATTGTCAAGGTCCTGTTCGATGACGCGGCGAAACATGTCGGCTTCCTTGCCGCCCTCAATGGAGACCACCCGGCCTTGTTTCATACGGCAAGTCACCGGTTCTTGGTAAGCCGAATCTCCCGACCACCCGCGGTAAACCCCCGGGGCAAGCGTCAGGGCGTCGAGACGAATGGTTCCCTCGCTCGTGACATTGTGCTGTTCGGAGGGGCTCAACACATTCGGGCCATGCCCGACCGGCAGGTGACTGACGAAGCCGGGTTTGTTGGCGACGATCTGCCCTGAGTAGCGCGGGTCCTGAGCGAACTTTTCCTCGATGTTTTCCCTCGTGAGCAGAACCCGAAAGTCGGTGCCTTTTGTGTCCGTGATATGAACCTCGACATCCTTGCCGCAGCGAAACACATCCCAAGTCTTGGGATACAAAGCCGAGAGCACGTCAAGTGGAAATCGCACCGCATCGTCCGCCAGCAAAGCCGCCGTGCGGCAATGGGGGAAGCCGACACAGCGGATACCGCGCTCCTGGCGCAATGCCTTGATCACCAATGAGTTGGCCATTTCCCAGGAAAAGTAGAGAACATTCGCCGTCTTGATGGTTTCAACGAATTCATCCGGCGGTCCATAGCCTCTGCCGCGATCCACCATGCACAAGAACGGAGTGGCGCCCAGCTCTCCGGCGGCCGTAAAGAAAGCGTAGATGACATCGGGCTCGACGCGGAGGTCGCAAATGAAACCGACGCGCTCGCCTTTGTTCACCGCGCCGACTTTCAAAGCGGCGCGTGCGCCTTCCAGCACCGCCATCGATTGTAAAAAATTTCCGGACATCGTGTAGTTCTCCCTTACTCCCTGTCGACTATAACTAGATCAGTCCGTCGGAGACTGTCAATCCACCGCGCAGATTTCAACTTGACTTGGATCGATAGTGTCTCTATTTAACAGACAGAGTTCCGAGTGGCATGCCCGCAAAGCGGTCGGCCCGTTGAATCGCTGATCATCGCATAATGACAATTAAGACAACGTTGATCATCTGCTTCAGTCTGCTCTCGCTCTCCATTCCGAGCGGCTACGCGGCAGACCTTCGTTATTCCATCCACACCTCCGGCCTCAACAGCAGCGTGTACGTGAACATGCTTTACTTCGCCAATCTGGTCAACCAGTACGCCGCGGACTTCACTCTGATTACGCTTCCATCCGAGGGCGGGCCGAGCAACATGGTTTCCGTCAATGACGGGCGCGCGTCGTTTGGCACGAGCACCGCGGAATCGGTGAAAGAGTCCTACGACGGCACGGGAGAGTTCAAGGATCGGCCGCAAAAAAGAATTCGCCATGTCGCGAGTTTTGGTTTCAGCCTGATGTTTATCTACGCTCATCCCGACTCCAACTTTCAATCGATCGCCGAGCTCAAAGGCCGAAAGATTGTTTACGGCGGCGGCACCGGTTCGGCGCTTCTGGGCAAGCAGATTCTCGACGTTTACGGCATAGCGAACGACGTCATCGCGACAAGAGGAGACACGAACAAGGCGCGGCAGGCCCTGGAGAAAAAGGAAATCGATGCGATCTTCAGCATCGCCCGGCTGCCCGTGCCCGCTTATGGCGAAATGGTAAAACGCCAGACGCTGAAAATTATTCCGCTGGATTTGCCGCGGATCCAAGCGCTCCAACAGCGCTCGCCGCTCTATCTCGATGTGGACATCAAGAATTACTATCCGGATTATCCCCGCTCGGCGCGAGCGGTGGGGTTGCCCGGACCGATGGTCACACGCGACGATATGAATCCGGATGTGGTCTATCAAATGCTGAAGATCGTCTATTCGCGAATGGGTGAATTGCAAAAGATGAATGACGGTTTTCGCGGCGAGTCGCCGGCGACGGGATTGCGCGGGCAGGCCATTCCTTTGCACGCGGGAGCGGAAAAGTTCTTCAACGACCTTGGAATCAAGAAGTAGCTTTGGGATTCACGGCATGACGAACTACCGGCGGCGTCTTTCAATCCTTGTCTATGCGGTGTTGGCGGTATCTCCATGGGTCGTCGATGCCCAAGAACTTAAACCCATCCGAATCTCTTTGAGTCTGGGCTCTGCTCAGCTGCCGCTCTGGGCCGCGCGGGAGGCGGGATTTTTTGCAAAGCATGGTCTGAACGTCGAGTTGATCGGCCTGCAATCGGCATCCCGCCAAGTCCAGCTGATTTTGGCGGGAGATACTCTGGCCGCGAGTCTGTCCGGCACGACGCCGATCAGAGCGCGCATCGAGGGTGCGGATACCATCATCATGATGGGCCTGCTGAATTCCTTCACGCTTTCAGTGATCACCGTCCCGGAGATCAAGAAGCCTGCCGATCTGAAGGGCAAGTTCATCGGCGTTGGCAGCCTGGGAGGCTCGCCGACGCTTTTGACCCAGCGCCTCTTGAAGAAGTGGGGCTTGGAAGCGGACGTCAAATTCCTCGGTACCGGCGGCTATGTTGAAAGCGTGGCCGCCTTGGAGAAACGTCGCGTTCATGCCGCCGTGCTCGATCCACCGCGGGCTTACATCGGCAGGAAGAAATTTGGCTTTACCGAGCTCGCAAATCTCGGCCAGGAATTCAAATATGCCACTACGGTCATAGTCGCTCGCGAAAGCCAGCTACGAAGGGAGCGAGAAACCTTCTCGCAATTTGCCAAAGGCGTGATCGAGGGCATTCACCGCGTGAAAACGGACCGGGAGTTCGCTATTAAGGTGTTGGGGAAAATGCTCCGATCGACCGACAGAGATATTCTCGAGGAGACCTACCGGGTCTTTTCGGCGCTCTACGAAAGAACTCCGTATCCCGCGCTGGAAGGAATCCAGCCGATATTGGATGAGATTGCAACGCAGCTTCCCAAGGCGAAGAATTACAAGCCCGATGATTTCGTCGACACGAGTATAGTGAAACAACTTGAGCAAAGTGGTTTTATCGGCAGCGTCTATCGCTGAGTGTTACTCATCTGCGGGCGCACAATGACGGTAAGAATTACCGACCTCCGCGGGTCCGACACGGAAACGTTATCGCGCAGCGGGGATTTTCAGGATTGTTCCCGGACCGCTTTCCTGGTTGAGCGCCATCTGATTCAGTAGCGCAACTTCCTCTGGCGTGAAAGGGGCGGGCAGGCTCCGCGGAATCAAATCCCGGAAGGTCGCCGACCGTCGCACCGATTCCAGCGCAACTCGAACCGGCTGCCTGTTCAAGATACGGGCATCCTGGACCTCGCCGAAACCCTGCATGGTTTGCAGAAACACGCCGCGGAAATTGCCGAACATCTGTTGCGACGTATAGCCGATGAATTGATAGACACTGCCGCGATATTCGACAAAGTAGAACATCAACCTGGCGACCTGACCATTTTTCATTTGCGCATCGGCGACGGCGGCATAGGCCGGAAATCCGTTGGAGCGCATCGGTCCGCGCTCCAGAATCCTTACTCCCTGCTGGTTGAGAAATTTGGCGGCGGCGCCTTCCGCCGATCTTTCTCCGGTGGCAGTAAAGCCTAAAATTGAGCGGTTCTGACCTTCGACCATCACGACTTGAGTGGGCTGGTTGATCAACTTGAAGCCGCGCGGTACGGGAAACCGAAAGCGCAAGTCCGGGTGATAAAAAACATCCCCGTCGACAAATCCTTGACGCGGATCTTCGCCGATTACGAGTCCTTCAATGGCATTCAAATAGCGACTATCGGCCAGAGGTCTCCGATCGCGCGGCTGCGCGGCGGTCATTTCTCTGATGCGCTGGACGCGGTCGCCGGGATTGGGATGCGTAGCGAGAAAACTCGGCATCCCCTGTCCTTCTTTTTCCTGGATGCGATTGAGCGTCTGAAAAAAAGCGATCACCTCGCGGGAGTCATACCCGGCCGGAGAGGCATACTCGACGCCCAATTTATCGGCCTCCAATTCGTCCTCGCGGCTGTAGCGAAGAAAGACCAATTGTGCGGCCATGCTGCCGAGGTTGAGAATATCTTGGGCCGGAAGGCCGAGGCTCTGGCTGAGCAGCGCGCCGCCCATCAGAAGGCCCTGGCCGATCTGTTGCTGCCATGCCTGGCGCGCTGCATGGCGCGCGGCGACATGACCGATCTCGTGGGCGATGACAGTGGCCAGTTGATCTTCGTTGTTCAAATGCGCCAGCATGCCCCGCGTGACGTAAATGTATCCCCCGGGGAGGGCCATGGCGTTGATGATCGGACTATCGAGCACGCCGAACGTAACCGGAGTGTTGCGAACTCGCTCGTCGGCCCCGGGGCGGCGCAGGTGACTTGTGGCAAGAACGCGGTTGCCGACATCGGCGACATAGCGCTCGACCTTAGGATCGCGATAAGCGCCGAACACGGCCGTGACTTGCTTGCTGGCTTCTTTGCCGATCTCGGCTTCCTGCTGCCAGGTATAGCCAAGGTACTGTCTTTGGCCCGTCGCGGGGACGATGTCGGAGACGCAGGAGTAAATAAGGACGGCGCCTAAAAAAAGCAGTAACGCTTTGAGTATCGACTTGGATTTCATGGACGGTGCCTTTGCACCAACACCATACCTGATGGCTCGGATTCTACACGCTCAGTCTAGCAAAATGCGGTGCGAAGGAAATACGTGTCGATGCAGTATTGGAAGACGCGCAAAGGAGGCTTCACTTCGTTCATCACGACCGCTGGCTAAAAGTCCGCCTGGCGACTTTCCAGATTTGTACTGTGTTTACCTTTCGCTAACCGGTGCTCTGTTAAGCATCAAATAGAGCCGGGCGTCGTTTGTGCCAGTCCGTAGCGCTCTGATAGGCGAGCGCGGCGTTCAGGACGGTCTGATCCGCAAACCAAGCCCCGATTAGCTGCACACCGATCGGCAGGCCTTCCGTGTTCATGCCGCATGGAAGCGAGCAGCCCGGCAGGCCGAGCATGCTCGGGAAGCGCAAAAGATTGGACTGGTTGTAGCTTGCATGGCGCGTATCATCGCCGTTGCCTTTGACGCCATCCGATAGGAGCGGTGCGACGCGCGCGGTTGTCGGCGAGGCGACGATATCCACTTCTTCGTAAGTCGCGCGCATCGCCTCGCGAATCCGATGGCGCGCGCGCTGGACCGTCAGATACTCGGAGGCGGTGATGGTCATGCCCACCGCCAATCCGCGCGCGACATGGGGCACGAAATCCTGGTGCCGCTCGCGAAACCAACGGCGGTTTATCCCGGCGCTCTCCGCTGCGCTGGTCACCATGGAGGTCATCGCCGCATAACTCAGTTCCGGAACATCCAGATCGACAATCCGGCATCCGGCGGAGGCGAATACCTTTAGTGCGGCTTCGAATGACTGCCTTACTTCGCCGTTCACTCCCTCGAGAAATCGTCGAAGCACACCGACTCTCAACCCATCAACCTTGGCATTGAGTCGAGCCGTGTACGCCGGCCTTTCTTGATGTACGCTTGCCGGATCGCGCGCGTCGAATCCGGCGACGGGATCCAAACCCAGCGCGATGTCTCTCACCGAGCGCGCGAAAAGTCCGACATGATCCTGGCTCCACGCGCCGCGGAACGAACCATGCCGGCTGATGATGCCGAAGGTCGGCTTGAACCCGACGATGCCGCAATAGGATGCCGGGCGGCGCACCGATGAGCCGGTTTCGGTGCCGTAGGAAAGTGGTCCGATGCCGGTCGCGACCGCGGCCGCGGAACCGCCACTCGATCCGCCGGCGATCCGATCGATATTCCACGGATTGTGCACCGGGCCGAAATGAGAGAGTGTCGATGTGCCGCCGTGACCAAATTCATCTAAATTCGTCTTTCCGATGATGATGGCTCCGGCCAGGCGCAATCGTTCAACCAAGGCCGAATCTGTCTCAGGCACCCAGTCCGCCAAAATCTTTGATCCGCCGGTGGTCGGCACGCCGGCTGTCTCGAACATGTCTTTGATCGTCACGGGAACGCCATGTAACGGGCCGCGATATTGCCCGCCGTGGATTTCTTTGTCCGCTCGCTCAGCCTCCGCAAGCGCTTTTTCGCGAAGAACCGTGATGAAAGCGTTAAGCTTGTTATCGACCAGAGCTAGGCGCGCCAAACCAGCTTTGACGGTCTCCACCGATGAAAGTTCGCGATCGCCGATGTGCTTCGATAACTCGGTCAAATCCAAATGCAGAATGTCATTGCCGCTCATGATCAGGCCTTTTTGCCGGACGGCTGCGCTTGCAGCGAAATCCACGGCGCGTCGCGACCGAATTCTTCGAGCTCCGCTACGATTCGATCAAGGTCTTCGATCTCGGCCGCGATGGATTCCAAATCGGCTGGAGAAAAGTGGACTCCCTGGAGCAGCAACAAGCGATGAGCGATTTTTTCGGAATCTTTCAATGGGCTCTCCTTCTCACGCCTGCACGTTCGCATACGATCGCGCAGGGTTCGATGTAGTGTCGAGGGGAATTCTACCGTCGCTACAATAGCAGTTCAGCTTGCGCGCTCAAGCGGATGCCAAGCCTTGTTCGTACCCCTCGGTCGAAAGTAAAATCAGCGCGCGAGGGCAGAGAGCAGCATCATCGGCGCTACTCCCACGACGGGACTACACTCGATGACTCGGTCGTTTTGCTAATCTAGCCAGTCCTTGTCCTTGAGCTTTCTCGGCAGATAGGTCTTGGTGAGATACTGAAAGTCCTTGTTCGCGAGGGCGTCGAGCTCGTATTTTAGGCCGCTCGTGAGCATCCCTTTAATTTCGTTCTGCCATTCCTTTTTTTGAAACCACTTGTACTTCATCAATTCCTTTGCCCGGTTGATGTCTTTGTCGTTGAGCTTGATGCCGACGTTGCGGGGCAGGCCGTAGCGATCCGGGTCGGCGCTGGAGAAACCGATGAACTTGGCCTTGGGAATCGCCATACGCTGGCTTTCGAACGCGAGGTTGATCGATCCCTGTTTGATGACCGAATAGATGTAGTAGCCCCAGGGATCGTTGTCGACCAGAACGTAGACGGGAAGATGGTATTCCTCGTGCAACCGGCGCGCCAGGCGCCGGACGCCGCGCGGCGGCTGGCCGTTTCCCGTCAGCAAAATGCAATTGTATCGGCGCCAGAATTTGTCCTCGGACAGGCGGTTCCACTGGGTGCCTTTTTCGACCAGAAGGACGAAATCCGCCGTGCATTTGCTGATCTGGATGTATTCGGGCTCGACGATCGACGGAACGGAATATCCGCCTTTGCCGAGCCGGGTGCAATCCACCCGGTCGCCGTCATCGACCAGCGTGAGCGGGCCGACGACGGTGCCGGAGTTTTCCGCGCGCACGTGGAGCTCCTCGCGCAGTGCTTCGAGCGTGACTTCAAGATCTTCGATCAGCGGATCCGATTCGTTCTGATTGTCAAAGGTGTTTTCGTGCGAGTTCCTGATCGTATGCTTGGTGCGGTAATAAATTTCCCGCAGCGAGGTGGTTAAGTTGGCG
>Ga0065705_10104812_pt1 | contig 10955 bp, 9 predicted proteins | sample SwibulcommuniRL2_FD_59092 | JGI IMG/M metagenome (GOLD analysis project Ga0065705, IMG submission 59092) | Bulk soil microbial communities from switchgrass field near Rose Lake, East Lansing, Michigan, USA - RL2 Bulk Soil v2 (version 2) | ecosystem: Environmental > Terrestrial > Soil >... | reverse complement strand
TTCCGCCTGGTTTCAGTACGCGAGCCATTTCGACGAGAGCCAGCTCCGGAGTATTCAAATACTCAATTACTGCCATGCAGATTAGTTGGTCGTACGAGTTATCACTTGCATCAATTGCTTCTATATTTCCGACTGCGAAACTAACATTCGGGAGATTGCCAAATTTGTCTTTTGCTTCGCTGATCATCTCTGGAGAAAGATCGACGCCGTCGAAAGTCCCGCCTCGGTCGAGGACAGCCTCAGTCATTACACCTGGCCCACAACCTACGTCCAATACACGACCGAGTTGCGCTGGTAGTAACTCGAGCACGCGATTCCGGCGCACGTGAAAGTGATAGTTTCGACCGTCGGCGGAATCATAAAGCTTCGACCAATCCCGATATTTGTCAAAGTGTTCGACGATAGCCTGATTTCTGATCATTTACGACTCTTTCGCTGTTTTGCAACTACTACTGATTCATAAATTCTGGTTAGCGTGTCGGCTGATTTCTGCGGCTGAAACCTGCTGAATGCACTCTTAGTTGCTGCATCTCCGAGACGCGCACACAATGATTTATCTGCCAACAGTCGGCATACCGCTTCGGCAATGGCCTCAGGATCAGCTGGTGGTACCAGGATTCCATCCTCTCCGTCGCGTACAACTTCCGGGATCGGTCCCGCAGACGTGGCCACACAGGCACAACCAACCGCCATTGCCTCTATCAGGGCGATTCCCAAACCTTCATAGAGTGAAGGGAAAATAAAGACATCGCACGCCCGTAAAAAATCAATCACATCTCGCCGGCTGCCGAGCAGATGAACATGGTCCGTTACGTTCAGTATCTTCGCTTCCTGCTGGAGTTGCTCAAGCCATGCCGGATCAGTAGTGGCTCCCACCGAAACAAGATGAGCCGAACGATAGTGCTGAAGAATCGTCGGCAGTGCTCGCACTGCGTAGAGCAGGCCCTTTTGCGGCGAAACACGCGCGACATTCAGAAGTATCAAACTGTCAGGAGGCAATCCAAGCGAGCGAAGTAATTGAGCGCGACTGGCGGCCGGTGTCTCTTGTAAGTAATCGATGTCTATCGGATTGTAGACAAGGTCGATTGAATCGAGCGAGACGCCCAGATGTCGATTCGCACTTTTTTTGACGTAATCACTTACTGCAATCAATCTATCGTTACCGGCTCGAGCGGTCCAACGATCGAGAGCGTGCACAATACGGCGTTTGAGAACACTGACCTCAGCGCCGTCGGCCCATGCTTCTGCCTCGTGATCGGGATTATGTATTGAGCTAATCACCGGTATGTGGGTGAGACGTCCGGCGACGCGGCTGATAATGTTGGCCGCCCAAAGGTGACTGTGAATAAGGCTAGGTTGATTCGCAAGCAACCATGTTCTGAGCTTGCGGATTCCGGTGGGAATATTTCGCATGCTCGCACAATTCAATGAGAAAACGGGTACTCCCAGGGCAGTAATCGGCTCCAGCCAATGAGTGGCATTAGGGTAAACGGTAATCACGGTGCTGCGGATGCGGTGCGGGTCAAAATGTTTCAGGTTGGTAAACAACAGGCGCTCTGCGCCGCCCGGACCAAGAGCCTCAATGAGATGAACGACGTGGATTACTCTTGTGCCCTTGACCGGCTCGATCTTGCGTGTGGAGACTTCAACTACTTGAGAACTCATCCCTCTTTCTTTCTGCCAAGGAAGTAGCACGAGCTTGCTACGGTGTGCAAGTGTGGCAACTTTTCGCGTCAGTACTCCGCGTATTTCAAGGGAAAGACAACCAGCCTGGAAGACTAGACGCCCTCAGGCGCGGAAGTCCGCCGTGATAATGCGCGCCAGAAGCTCTCTCAAAAACCATCCACGTACTCTACAGACAGTTTCGAATCAGAAGCTCTTGGTAAAGTTGTTCCATTCGTTTCATTTGAGACTCGTAGGAGCCACTCGATTCGACTCGCCGTCTTGCTGCTGCTGCCAAGGATTGAGCCAGCGCGCGATCCTGCAGAAGCTTGATTAATGCGTTAGCTATAAGGCCGGAATAGTTCTGGTTCACCATCAGTACCGTCTTACCATCTTCGATATAGGTGTTATCGTAATTTGGAATGCGACTGACTATGACTGGCGTCCCGCAGGCCATTGATTCCAATACTGACATCGGGGTTCCATCACTGCTGGGGATCGAAACCGTCACGTCAGCCAAACGGTAATAATCGGGCATCTCGCCGTGGGAAATAGCACCTACAAATCGAACGCGATCTCGAGCGGCTCCATGAGAAAGAATCTGCCGGACTTTCACTTCGTATGCTTCGTCCGTAGCCACGGGCAAAACAGCAAAAACGAAGTATGCCTGCGGGACGGCCGTACAAACAGCATCTGCCGCCGAGGCGATTTTGTCGAGATTGTAGAGTGGACGCATGAGACGTGGACTAAAAATCACACATGCATCTCCAGGCAGGTTCAATCGATCGAGCAGGTATTGCGGCTTCGAGCCATCAGGAGAAAAACGTTCCAAGTCGATCCCACCGTGGATCACCTCAATTGGAATATTTGGTCCGCTGAAAGCCCTGACAATGTCAATCAAAGTTTTTGACCAACACGTGATCAGGTCCGCATTGCGCAATGCAAAAGGAGTTAACCACCGCTCGCGAATATCAGGACCGGGCTTCCAATCTGCTCCCAAAATATCTCCACCCATGACAGTAAGCACCGTTGGATGAAATTTCGACAGAGCCCCATACCATGCATTTACTCCAACGAAATGACTGTGCAGTACATCAATCCGCTCGGTGCGCAAGAATCTGCGTAGTCGATGAATCTGCGCAGCCGTACGCCAAAAACGTTTTAAATAGAAGGGAGTAAGCTCGCCAACGTATTTGCCGCCTGTTTCCTCTATCGCATTAACGTGATCTGGCGTGACTGGTGCAAACGAAAAGAGAAAGGTGTCGTGACCGTGGTTACTGAAGTATCGCATCCAACGGTGGGAATGAATGTAGCGTCCGTCAGCGAGATAACAGATACGCATTTTTCAGGCGGATGCCACCATGCGGCGTAAACGACGGCGTCCCAGGTGAGCGACGCGGACAAGTTGTGTCGGATCTGCGACAACGGCCTGCAGCAGAGTACCGAAACCGCCGGCAGTCTCACCGTCGCGCATACGGCTCAAAGCAAGTTCCATTTTTGCCGATGCCAATCGGCGCTTTACGGTTGGTGAGTCGTTCCAGAGTTCCGGATTTCGTTGTAACGCAGCGTGCAGAGCTCGCAACTGTTTTCTACAGTTATCTACTGTGTTTGACGGGCCAGAGCATTGGCCTGTGTGTTCGCGCCGCAGAGCGAGTGGCTCGTTATAGTAATACACTCCGTAGCCCGCCCCCGCCACGCGTAGTGACAGGTCGTAGTCGTCCATCGGGAAGATCGATTGATCGAAATATCCGATCTTTTCAAACACGTGTTTGGGTAACGTGAATCCTGGAAAAATGTGTGAGAACTCAAAGACATTGTTCAGCGTTCGGAAGCCGGTTTGGATCGCATGTTTTCTTTGCTCGCTCTGAATTTGGTGCCACGTTCGGCCGCCAAAAAGCACTGCACCATCAGAATCAATGAGCGTTGAGTCACAACAAAACAAGCCCGTGTTTGGATAACGTCGAAAGACCTCCACGGCCGTCTCGATGTGGTTTGGCAAGAGCGCGTCGTCACTATCGATGAACGTTATCAACTCGCCTCGCGCCAAACCTATGCCATCATTGCGAGCTACCGACGCTCCGCCATTCTTTGGCTGTTCGTGCACGCGCACAAATGAATACTGCGGCTGCGCCTTGAGCCACTCTACCGTTCCATCGGTGGAACCATCATCAACTACCAACGTCTCAATGTGACTGTAGGTTTGGGATTTGATTGAGTCGAGACATATCGAGATCCATTTGAGTCGATTGAAAGTGGGAATGATGATGGTGACTAACGGACTTTGCATGTTCTCGATTGTCTGCACGGAACGAAACTAAATACGCACAGCTGCGGGTCCATTCGCCTGGCGTTGCATTTGCAGGTCCGCCTGAACCATCTCGCGGACCAGCTCGGGAAATGTATATTTGGATTCCCATTCGAGTTCATGCCTTGCTTTGGCGGCGTCGCCGACGAGAAGATCGACCTCTGCCGGACGCAGGAAGCGCTCGTCGATGCGTACGTACTCGCGATAGTCCAGGTCCACTTCGCCGAACGCAAGTTCACAAAATTCTCTAACCGTATGCGTCTCTCCGGTGGCAACAACGTAATCCTCCGGCGTCTCTCGTTGGAGCATAAGATACATTGCGCGCACGTAATCTTTTGCGTGGCCCCAGTCGCGTTTCGCATCAAGATTTCCGAGGCGTAGTTCGTTGCTGAGACCTAGTTTTATTTGAGCGACGGTGGATGTGATCTTCCTGGTCACGAACTCGTAGCCGCGCCGGGGGCCTTCATGGTTGAAGAGGATGCCGCTCAAGCAAAACATGTCATAAGCTTCCCGATAATTTCTGGTGAGATCGAAACCAGCCACTTTGCTAATTCCGTAGGGCGAGCGTGGATGAAAAGGCGTCGTCTCGTTTTGTGGGGTTTCTCGAACTTTGCCGAACATTTCGCTTGAACCCGCGAAATAGAAGCGGCAGTTAGGCTGCAATTCACGCAATGCCGCAAGCACGTAGTGAGTACCGTTGATGTTCGTGTTCATCGTCGAAAAGCCATCACGGAAACTTTCAGCCACGAAACTTTGAGCGGCCAGGTGGTAACACTCGCTAAACTCGTGTTGACTTACGACATGAAAAATCGAGGGGTAACTCTCGAGACTTGCCGGATGTAGCACGATCTTATCGAGCAGATGGGCAATACGTGTGAAACGACGCTGCGGATCCTCGAGTGCGACACGCCGGACCAACCCGTGGACCTCATACCCTAGCGACAACAGAAGCTCAGCCAGATAGCTACCGTCTTGTCCAGTGATGCCGGTGATAAGAGCACGTTTGATCATAGAAGCCCACCCTAACATAAGGCCCAAACAGTCACAAAAGGTCAGCTTAAATTCACTGTCCTGTAAGTCTTGTGAGGTGCCACTCGGTCCTGTAGAGAAGCTCTCTGCTGATTGTATTGAAAGTGCGCGGCGCCACCTTCATTAATACCTTTTGCAACGCGGTTACTATTCCCGATTTATCCCAGCCAGACAACTCACTTAGAACCGCCCGGGCTTCGGTCAACTCGTCCTCTTCGATAAGTGCTGCGAGCAGTTCGCGATAAAGATTCCGCAGCCGCGTTCTTTTGCTTTTTTCATCGAGAGTTCCTGCGTCAATGTGTCGTTGAACGACTCGCAGCATCGGCTTAAGCACGCGGCTGTTGTTGTGTGTTGTTGCCGTCGGATGCCGACGATACGTAATCAGCTTCTCCGGCATTCCATGGAACAACGCTCCGTTCGCGGCGAGTCTCAGCCAAAGCTCATAGTCTTCACATCCGTGGTATTGCAGCGATTCGTCGAAGGGACCTGCCTTGCTGAACGCGTCGAGTCGTACTAAGACCGATTGAACTGGTATGTGATTGTGCAGCAGCAGAAGGTCAAACATTTTTTTAGAGGCTACTGTGCCGGCGACTATGGGAAACTCTGTCGCGTGAGATGTCGATCCCGGTTCACAAATGATCAGGCCGCTAGTGTAAATGACATCAGCGCCTGTAGCACTGAGCGCAATCATCTGCTGTTCGATCTTATTGGGCATCCAAAGATCATCGGAATCAAGAAAAGCCAGTAAAGTTCCCTTAGATCTCGCGATCCCTGTATTTCGTGCTTTTGCCTGACGGCCATTCTGCTGGAAAATGTACTTTACACGACTGTCTTTCGCCGCGAAGCTTTCTATGATCGCTGCCGTGTTGTCCGTTGACCCATCATCTACGACTAGAAGCTCCCAGTTATTGTAGGTCTGGCAAAGGACTGACTGGATTGAATCACCGATGTACTTGTCGGTGTTGTACGCCGGCATGATTACACTAACCAGGGGCTGCACTTCTCTAGTCCTTCAGCAATCGTCCCACAAAATTTGTAACGAATGTTTCGCGGCTGAATAGTTGAGCACGCTTGCGGGCAGCCTCAGACATCTTTGCTCGCAACTGATCGTCAGACATCAGACGCGTTGTGAAGTCCTTCAGTTCGTCCAGAGAGTCCCAGAGAAACCCGCTGATACCGTGCTCTACTATCTCTGATTGGCCGCCTTTGTTTATCACAACCGGGACACATCCAGCCGCCATCGCTTCAACGGTGCTGATACCAAAGTGTTCTACGAATATTGGTCGCGTGTTTTGATCCTCTCCGTATCCGGCCGCATGCCAGAAGATACTCGCGCTCTCGTAAAGTTTTGTCAGATCGTTGCGTGGAATATTTGCGACCAGATGTGCACCGCTCGCGTCGGCAACTGCGGAAAGTCGTTCGAAGTGGCTCTTGTGTGCTGCTGTTTCTCCGATGCCACCGACGCAAAAGTATTCCCAATTGCTCTGAGCCTCACCATTCATGCGCGAGTAGACCTCTAGCATCTGCTCTTGTTTCTTTGTGTGGCCTTCACTCTCTAGTGCAAACCGTCCAACGCTAAGAATGATGGGTTTCTTCTCGATCTGTCGGAATTTTGTGTTGACTGGCGGATAAACGACTTCGCAGTCGATTTGCCAGCGTCTCTGCGTCCAGCGGCGAGAGAAGTCGGAGATGGCGGTCTTGAGTTGATACGTTCGCATCCGCTTCTTCCACAACCAACTTTGATAGAGATACCGTGCCCAACGCTTCCGCGCCAGTTCGAAATCAATACCACCTTCCGGCTTTACGTAAGGGGCGCTGGGCGTTGGAAACAGCACAATGAGAGCGCCTTTGTGGGCGTGAGAAAAGGGAGGCACGCCATGCACGATGGGAACGAACACGTCGTAAGACTTGCTGAGTTCCGCGAGAAAATTTTGTGACTCTCGAAAATGAGTTATCGGGTTGTGAGGAATTTGCGCATCGGTTGAGTCCACCTGAATATAACTTAGTTGTACGTTGTCTAAATCGGTTCCGGAATTTGCCGCGAGTTTTTCTACAGTGAGAGAGGGAATCCTGTGAAACAAATGAACCTGGTGCTCTTTAGCGAGAGCTTCGCAGAGCAATGCGGCAAGAAACTCCGAACCGCCAATCCCGCTGCCAAGCGGTTCATTGTAGATGCTGACCCTCAATCCGAGATACCCACTCGCCTCGCAGTTTCATAAGTAGAGAATTCCGTGGCACTGGTATTCACCTGCGCACTGTCGGCGACAGCTTGTTTCAATGATTTCTCGATCGCATCCACCATCTGCTCGAGCCGGTATTTCTGCTCAATCGTAAATCTTGCTTGCCGTCTCACGCTATCAAAGAGATCTTTGTTATCGAACAATCGTGAGATACAAGCAGCGCACTCCTCCGCGTTTTCCGTTTCGAAAACCAGCGCGTTAACACCATCTTCCAAGATTTCGCTACTACCGCCAGTTGCCGTTCCGACAACGACCAAGCCGGATGCCATCGCCTCCAAAACAGCGATGCTGAAAGGTTCTTCCCAAACCGAAGGAAAGATGAGGATATCGTGTCGCGCGTAAATCGACGGCATCGCTTCACGTTGCACCAGGCCCGCAAAATCTACGTTCTTTTCGAGTCCGCGGGAAGATATCCTCTGTTTCAGTTGTGCTTTGAAATCTGACAAAGCACTATCTCCAACGATGGTTAGCGTCGCAGATTCATAACCTCTTTCGACTAACAGATTCAAAGCTTCCACGGCAGTGTGAGCGCCTTTGTGTGGTGTTACCTGTCCAACAAACAAGAGGCGTTGTAACTGTTGTGGCTTGTCTTCGATACGGAAGCGTTCGAGGTCCACGCCCCAGTGAATCACCTCCGCGTTTGCTACAGAGCGTTGCATTTGTAATGCGTTGCGCTTGAGCCACTCGCTGGCAAATTGAATGTGGCTCAGGTCTGGCGCCGACGGTCGATACACTAAATTTAAACTGTTCAAGAGCGTCAGTACGGCTTTCCACAGTAGAGGCCGCCGCAGGCCCAGTCGCTGTTTTCCCCACATCCCGTAACCCGGATCCTTTTCCCATTCCCCCAGCCAATGATCTGAAACGAAATAGCAGACAGGCAGATTGAGATCCTGGGCGATAGAAACCATCGATAGCGAGATGCCGACCGGATTCCACATGTAGATCAAGTCGGGGGCGAAACCGCTGCACATCTTTCGAAAGGCTTTTTGATTATCTGAATCTCTTTTAGACGCTGCGGCGAGATCTCGAAGAATGTTTGGCGTCCACCATTGCGCGACTTGCAACCAGCGATACACTTCGCCGTCGGTCTGTGGATTAGCCACGCCGTAAGTGCTCGTTAGAACTTTGACCTGGTGCCCGCGAGACTTGAGCGCTTCCACAATATCCCTGCACCCCAACTCATAACCACCGATGAAGAAAGGTGGGTAGTAGTTGGTCACGACACAAATCTTAAGGCCCATACTAGTGATTTGATCCGTGGTCGATATAAATGGCGAAACGTGTTCCGGCGATACTGAAAAGAGGACGCCTTGTTTGCAACTCGTTCAAGCAGAGAGTTACACCGGCGCACTCCGAATGAATTTCGAGCCAGCGGTAATCATCCCAGACAATTACGCCACCTGGTCGCAACATTGTAAAAGCCTTTTCTGTGTCTGAACGAACACACTCATAAGAGTGATTCGCGTCGACAAGCACAAGATCCAGGCTGCGCTCGTAAGGTGTGTAATCGAATGTTAACGAATTACCGTAAAGCTGTTGGATCTTCGAACTGTTTGGCTTATCGCGAAACACTGAGCCAATTTTTTCGGAAGGCTCGAGATCAAGAGTGAAAATCTCCGTATCGTCAGGCGTATTTATCGCCATTACCAGGGTGGAAGATCCCGTGTACGTGCCGATTTCAAATATTCGCCGCGGTTTGAGGTAACGGCAAATGCCTGCGAGCGTCAGTAATTCCGGTAACGGCACGACCATATCGCGGGGCCGGTAAAGCTCAGAGACATGTGTGGTCACCAGCATTGATTCAACGCCGGGAAATAATTCTTCCAGCGTTCGTTCAGGCAAACTGAATTGCACCTCCTTCAACCTGGTTCCGTTTTGTGGTTGATAGGCACTGCCGTAGCGCGCATGCCTATATATCTCCAGCAGAAGGGGTGGAACTAATGGTTTGATCCTCTTGCTCAAGGAACTCTCGTTAACAGAATCCATCGTGATCTCCGTCATTGCCCACAATTCGTGATCGTCGCATACTGCGCTTAAGCTTTACTTCCAAGCGCTCTTGGTCAGCGTCTGAATTGCCAGGTTCAAATCTTCCTCGTGCCTGATCCGCCCGCTGATATAGTTTTGGAAAAACGACCGTTTCACAATCTCATCGCCAAAACCAATTATTGGTTCAACATTGAAGAGTATCGGCAGCGACAGGCAGGCTGTGCTGAACGTAATGATTGTCAGATTGCGCGGCGTTTTTTCTTTTTCGCCGAGAAAAGCCTGGATCAGGAACACCTCGAACGGGGTAAAGAATAAGTTAAGATCCGTCAACAACACTACCTCAGCAAACATCTTGCTGAGCCTACGTCCCAGCTCTTGAATCTTTTCTTCACGGTCCCGCGGATGAGGCTTGATGACGAGGACCGATTCCCGTGGCAGCCGCAACTTTTCAAGAAACTCTCTGTAGGCAACGAGCTCTGCTTCGCTCGACATGCGCGAAGCTTCTGAAAAGTTTGAAGTCATCAGGATAACTGCCCGAACTTTCGCGAGGTGTCCATACTGAGTCGTAACCTGCTCAGGATCCAACGTTCGCGCTAGTTTGCGAAAGATCGCTTCTGTCGTCGCCTTGTCGACAAGTCGAGTTTGCATGGGCGGCGTTTCACTCAGAATTTCCGGCAGCAGAAAATAGCCGATGTCGAACTCAATTTCGTCGAGCACGATGTCCGTCAGTGTCGTCTTGTTCGTAGTAAGTCTGTTTTGCAAGGACCTTTTTATTCGCCCCAGTCGCTGTCGCACGGCCGCCTTGATGGTTGGCCTGTCCTTCTTTGTAACCGCCGGAGAGAAGTACGCCTCGGAAAAATAGATGCCGATGCTGTCGCCGTAACAAACTTTTAAGGCGTCGCGATAGACATTTAGTATCAGACGGTTTCCGAATTGCCAGTTGCGGCAAAGATAAACCTCGTTGGCTTCGTTGACCCCGACTAAGTCACGAATGCGCTGAAAGATCTCGTCTTTGGTAGCGAAGGTTAGTTGGGCGTCAAATTCAACCATCTGCTCGTGGCTGAAGTAAATGATCGACTTCCAATTTCCAAGCTCCAGCGCCATCTTCTTAACCGCATTCGCGAACTGCGGTAGCTGTGAATGCGGAGCGTAGAGGTCGTAGATTACGAGAAAGTTTTCGTATTCGACGCTGGAGTCTTGCAGTTCTTGTTCGCGCGCGCGGAGTGCTGCTAATGCTGCAACCAACTGGATACCCCCCTGGCAGGTAACGACTCGCGTGAGTTTCTTGGGGCTAGTCATCAGTTGCGATATTAGGAGCCGATTCTCGTGGCTACATCTCGCAAGACTCTTTTGACCGGTGCGGCGAGTTGTTTAGCAAGACTCGGGGATACTACCGGACGCGCGAAATTACCATTCAACAGGTCGCGCCTAACGTAGGACCGAATCATGCTTAGTTCGAGATCTCTCGACGTTACATATCCTTCGGCAAGAGCGTTCTCGAAGTATTTGAACCACAGTTCGCCATAAGGGTGATTCGGATATTTCCAGGGCTGGGTTTCGAGGTTGGTGTAGTGAATCAGATTCGTCTGATCATTCCACTGGTCAAATACATTCCAGGACGGATCAAGTCGACCGATCGTGTATGGATGTTGAGCCAAAAACTTGGGGGCCATTAAAGAAAAGTCAGTCATCGAATACAGATCTGCATCGATCTCATTGACGACTTCCTCGAG
>Ga0065705_10104811_pt1 | contig 10956 bp, 13 predicted proteins | sample SwibulcommuniRL2_FD_59092 | JGI IMG/M metagenome (GOLD analysis project Ga0065705, IMG submission 59092) | Bulk soil microbial communities from switchgrass field near Rose Lake, East Lansing, Michigan, USA - RL2 Bulk Soil v2 (version 2) | ecosystem: Environmental > Terrestrial > Soil >... | reverse complement strand
TCCGGCGGAATCGGCGCGGGCGCATCCGGCCGAAACGGCGGCTTTCTCTTCCGCCAGCCGCTCGGCTGGGTGAACGACCTCCTCGCCGAGTCGCTCGAGATCTACGAGGAAGTCTCGGCCGGGCCCGTTCCCTTCGACCTCACGCCGTGGCCGATGCTCGTGCTGGCCGTGGAGGACGACGAGCTCGAGGCGGCGCGCGGCTATGCGGAGGCCGTGGGAGGCGAGGAGGTCGACCTCCGGGCGGACCCGTGGTTTGCGGACGACCTGGCCGGAGGCTTCGTGGTCGAGGGCGGGTGGACGCTCGACGCAATGGGCGCGACGACGGCGCTCGCCGAGGCGGCCCGGCGCGAAGGCGTGGACTTGAGGCTCGGCTGCGAGGCGAAGCGGATTCTCGTCGAGGGCGGGGGCGTCACCGGACTCGCCACTGACGAGGGAGTGCTCCCGTGCGAGAGGGTCGTCCTCGCGACCGGGCCGTGGCTGCGACTCCTCCTGCGGCCGCTGGGAATCGAGCTTCCCGTGACGTCCTCGCGCGGGTGGCTCCTCGAGACCGGTCGCGTCGATCCGGCCCCCCGCTACGCGATCGAGCAGGCGCTTTGGCCGATGCAGGACGAGATGGTGAGCGTCGTCGGCGCACCAACGGTGCGAGAGGTCGCGGAGGGCGCCGCCGAAGAGCCGGGCGTCGTCTCCCTACTGCTCGGTGCGCGCCCGGGTGGTCGCTGCCTCATCGGCACGTCGCTCCGGCGCTCGCTCTTGGACGATCCGGAAGGGCCGGAGACGGTTCGGCGGCTGGCCGAGCGCGCCGCCCGCGTCTCGCCTGCCCTCGAGGACGTTCCCGTGATCGCCGCCTGGTCGGGGCGCCGAGCCCACACTCCCGACGGATTGCCCGTCGTCGGGCCCGTTCCAGGGGTGGAAGGCCTCGTCGTGGCGGGCGGCTTCTCCTCCATCGGGATGGTGACCGCGCCTGCCGCGTGCCGGCGCCTCGCCGCCGGAGACGCCGCGCTCTTCGATCCGGGGCGCTTCACCGCCGACTAAGCTAGTGCCCCTCATGGACCCGCTTACCGCGCCCATCGAGGGAGCAGACCACCGCGAGGTCGGCGGCGCCGAGATCGACGTCGCGCGTGCTGGCAACGGGCGGGTGAAGCGGGTCGTCTACCCGCCGGGCTTCCGCTGGTCGACCCACATGCGCCCCAACGTCGAGACCGAGCTCTGCATGCACGCGCACGTCGGCTTCCTCGCCCGCGGCCACATCGCCGGGGAGTACGCCGACGGCTGCACGTTCGAGTACGTGGCGCCGCAGATCGTGACGATCGAGCCCGGGCACGACGCTTGGGTCGTTGGGGACGAGGCCGCAGTGCTGATCCAGTTCGACTCGGAGGAAGGCACCGCGCGCCGCTTCGGGCTTCCTGAAGAGCACCGTCACTAGCGGGCAATGTTCGACGCGCTCACGCAGTACGTCTCCGGCTCGCCGTGGACGTATGCGTTCCTCTTCGCCGTCGCCGCGCTCGACGTGCTCATCCCGTTCGTCCCCAGCGAGACATCCGTCATCCTCGCGGGCGTGCTCGCCTCGACCGGAGACCTCATGCTCTGGCTCGTGATTCTCTGCGCGGCGGGCGGCGCCATCCTGGGCGACAACACGGCGTACTGGATCGGGAGAAAGGCAGGTCATCGAATCGTCGCTCGGTGGTTCCAGGGCGAGCGCCGCAAACGGATCGACTGGGCCGAGGAGCAGATCCAGGAGCGAGGCGGCTACCTGATCCTCATAGGCCGCTTCATCCCCGGCGGGCGCACCGTGGTGACGCTCACCTGCGGCCTTCTCGAGATGACGTGGCATCGGTTCATCCGCTTCGACGTGGTGGCCGGCTTCCTCTGGGCCGGCTATGCGGCCATGCTCGGCTACTTCGGCGGGCGGGCCTTCGAGGAGCAGCCGTGGAAGGGGTTCTTGCTCGCGTTCGGGATCGCGCTCGCGATCACGGGCGGGGTCGAGCTCTATCGCTGGCTGAAGAGGCGCGGTGTCCTCGCTCGCGGCTGAGCTAGAGGCTGCAGCGCAGATCGGCGCCGACGGCGGCGGCGTCTCCCGCTTCGCGTGGTCCCCAGAGCTCGCGCAGGCGAACGACTGGCTCATGCGCCGGCTCGAGGACCTCGGCCTGGAAACCGAGCTCGACCCGGCAGGCAACGTCTTCGGCCGCTGGGACGCGGGGGAGGGGCAGGCGGTGCTCGTCGGCTCTCACCTCGACACGGTGCCGCGCGGCGGCCGCTACGACGGCGCGCTCGGCGTGTTGGCTGCCCTCGCAGCCGTCCGCGCCTTGCGGGCGGAAGGGGTCGAGCCGAGGCGGCCCCTCTGGGTCGTGTCCTTCAACGACGAGGAGGGCAGCCGCTTCCAGACCGGGATGCTCGGCAGCCGGGCCTTCTGCGGCGAGCTCGACCTCGAGGACTGGCGGCGCCGCGGCGTCGCCGATGCGATGGCGCGCGCCGGCTTCGACTTCGACCGCTTGACCCAGGCGCGCGGAGTCGACCGAGTCGGCGCCTACCTCGAACTCCACATCGAGCAGGGCCCCGTCCTCGAGCAAAGCGGGGAGGACCTGGGCATCGTCACGGCGATCACCGGGCTGCTCGGCTTCCGCGTGAAGCTCCTGGGTGCGGCCAACCACGCGGGCACGACCCCGATGGACGGGCGCCGCGACGCCCTCGCCGGCTCCTCGCGCATCGTGCTGGAGCTGCGGCAGGAGGCGCGCGCCCGCGAGGACATGACCGCCAACGTCGGAATCGTCTCGGTCGAGCCGGGCGGCTTCAACGTGATCCCAGGGCTCGCCGAGTTCACGATCGATGTCCGCTCGCCGACCGCCGAGGGCTTCGAGCGTGCCGAGGCGTTCGTGTGCGAGACCGTCAAGCGGGTGGCCGCCGAGGAGGGTCTCGGCATGGAGATCTCGGCCACGCACCGCAAGCCCCCCGTTGCGCTCGACCAGGGTCTCCAGAACACGCTCGTCGAGGCCGCCGGGGCGGAAGGAGCCTCGTTCAAACAGATGCCGAGCGGAGCGGGACACGATGCCATGGTCCTCGCGCATCACGTTCCCTCCGCGATGCTGTTCGTGCCGAGCCGCGGAGGCATCAGCCACTCGCCCGACGAGTACACGCCGCCCGAGCAATGCGAGCTCGGCGCGCGGGTGCTCGCCCGTGCTGTGCGCGAGCTCGTCGCCGAGAATCACTCGAACGAGTGACGTAACGGGAGCTGCCGCGCTCCTACTCTCTTCACGAGAGGGTGAATGCGGCCTACCAACACCGATCGCTCGTCCTGAGCCTCGCGATCGCGAGCTATGCGCTCGTGTTCACGACCTTTGTCGTCTTCGAGGTCCCGGGCCTCGGAATCGCCCACCTTTTCTACCTCCCGGTTGCCGCGCTGGCGCTGACCGGCGGTGTGAAGCGGGGGATTCTGGCCGGTGCGATCGCTGTCGCCCTCTTCACGCTGGGCGTCGTCATCAATCCCAACATCTCGCCGTCGGAGCTCCTCACGCTGTCGACGCCGCTTCGCTTCCTCACGTACGCGACGATGGGCGGCCTGCTCGGTTGGTTCTCGGCGCGTGACCGCGAGCTCGTCGAGCGACTGCGCGTCCTCGCGGAGCGCGACTTCCTCACTGGTTTGCCGAACACGCGCGCATTCGAGGCCGCGATCGCCCGGCGGTTCGAGGCCGGCCTGCCGTTCGCGCTCCTGCTCGGAGACATGGACCGGCTCAAGGTGATCAACGACTCGCAGGGACATGCCGAGGGCAACGACGCGCTCCGCCGCCTCGCGCTCATGCTCGGGAGCTCGCTCCGCCCGGAGGACGAGGTCGCGCGGGTCGGCGGCGACGAGTTCGCCGTCCTCACGGTTCTGGGACGGACCGATGAAGCCGCGGCGCTCGCCGCGAAGCTCGAGGGCGCCATGGCGCGCCAGGACAGCCGGATCACGTTCGGCTGGGCGGTCTTTCCGGCGGACGGCGAGAACGCGCTCTCCCTCTACCGGGCGGCCGACGAGCGTCTCTATGCGCGGAAGCTCGTTCGCGGCGAACGCGCCGCGCGCACCCTGTACACCGTCGGCGCTTAGGTCTTGCCGGGCGCCGGCCCGGTGCCTAGTGGTGGCAGCTGCAGACCGACTCGCCCAGGTAGCGGCGCTCGAGCTTGAGGCCGCAGTCCCGGCACGTGGGCGGGAGCTTCTGGGCGAAGACGAGTACTGCGCGGGCGACCGTCATCCAGGCCATGGAGATGAGGAGAAGGGCGAGCGGGACGTCCCGGGGAAACATGCTTCTCGAATCGGAAGAAACCACTCGGCCCTTTAGCCTCCGGACTACAATGAGGCGATGGGCGTGGTTGCCTTCGTGCTTCTCGCGTGCGCCCTCGTGTTGATTGCGGGGGTGGAATGGCCGCGCGTCTCGGCCAAGGTCGGGAGCGACGCGCGCGCCGGCAGAAAACGTGCCCGGCGGAAGGAGGCGCTCACGGTGATCGAGGGCGAGGCCGGACGGGAGGATGATTTTCAGGCGAGCGTGGAGCGCGACCTGGCGAACCTGCCGGTGCTCGAAGAGACCGACGACGACCGCTCGCATCGCCAGTAGCCGCTGACCGCCGCCGGGTACACTCGCCTCACCGCGCGGATGTGGCGGAATTGGTAGACGCGCACGGTTCAGATCCGTGTGAGCGAAAGCTCGTGGAGGTTCAAGTCCTCTCATCCGCATGAACGACTGCGAGTCGCACCGCCGGCAGGACTTGCGGCGCCCGCAACTAACCTCGGCAGGGTGACGACGACTGCGACGCCGTCTGACCCGCTACCCTGGTCGAGCGGCCCTCCTTGGCGCCCAGTCGACTGGTCGCAGCCCTATTTCCTTTGTTGCCTCGATCCGGTCACCCATTCGTACCCTTTTGCGGGTTGAGACCGTTGGGTGAGGCGACGATGGTGAAGAACATGCGAGGGTTCATCGATCTGTGCCGGTCCCGCAAGGGCAGGATCGCGCTCAACGTTTCCTCGGCGGTGCTCGGCATCGGCGTCGCCGTCCTCGCAGCCCAGCACTTCGCCGAGACGGGCTGGCCCCTCGCCAACGCGGACTTCCAGCTCGTCGCCGCGGCGGGTGGCTTCTTCCTCCTCTCACACGCCTTCAAGGCCTTCGGCTGGCACCGCCTCTTCGCGCCCGCGCAGCGCCCGCACAAGATGGCGCTCGCAGCCGCGGGCGGCGCCGCCGCAGTCGGAGGCGCCGCGCTCCCGGGCCGCTTCGACGACGTCGTCCGGGTTGCGGTCGTCCGCCGCTTCGGCGCGAGCGACTCCTGTGTCGGCACCGTCTGTCTCTCCCTCTTCATGCTCGGGCTGATCGACACCGCCGCGCTGATGCCCCTCGCATCCTCTGCGGCGGCGACCTCCGACAGCTCGGTCGGCGTGCGCGTCGGGATGGGCGTCGTGGCCGCGGCCGGCCTCGCCTCGGCGATCATCATCTCGGTGCTGCCGCGCCTCATGGCGAGCGGCCGCCTCATCCGCTTCCGCATCGCTCGCTGGCTCGCAGAGCGCACGACGGCGACGCGCGAGGCGTGGAAGGCGATGGTCTTCGTCCTCGCCTGCTGGGTCGCCCGGGCCGTGGGCCTTTTCTTCCTCCTCGCCGCGCTCGGCGTGAGCGTCTCGTTCCCGCTCGCTCTCGCCTTCCTCGTCGCGGCCGCTGCCTCCTCGGCGCTTCCGATCGCTCCTGCCGGCGCCGCCACTCAGGCCGGCGCGGGCGCCGCGCTCCTCGTCGCGAGCGGCATCGGCACCTCGCAGGCGATCGCGTTCGCCGTCGCCGCCCAGGCGATCCTCATCGCCGTCGCGGCAGTCGTGCTCGTCGTCGCGGCGACCTGGGGCGCAGCGCAGCGCTTCCGCCCCCTCCGCGCGACCGCCTAGGGAAGCGCCTCGAGCACCTCGTCGGCGTGGCCCTCGGGCTTCACGCCGTACATCGCGCGGGCGACGTTGCCGTCCGCGTCGATCACGAAGGTCGAGCGCTTGATGCCCATGCGCTTCTTCCCGTACATGTTCTTCTCGACCCAGACGCCGTAGTCGTCGGCGGTCTTGTGGTCGGGGTCGGCCAGGAGCGTGAACGGGAGGGAGTACTTCTCCTTGAAGCGGACGTGTGACGCCTCGTCGTCGGGGCTCACACCGAGAACCACCGCGCCGCGCTGCCGAAAGCGGGAGTACTCGTCGCGGAACTCGCACGCCTCCGTCGTACACCCGGGGGTGTCGTCCTTTGGATAGAAGTAGAGGACGACCGGCGAGCCGCGCAGTCCGGACAGCTGGACGCTCTCCCCCGAGTCGCTGACGAGGTCGAAGTCGGGAGCCGGAGTGCCTTCCTCGATCACCCCGCGAGTGTACGCAACGCTAGGGTGCCGACCGTGCTTGGCCTCCACGAGCTGAACGCGGTGCTCGTCATCGCGGTGAACCTCCTCGCCTTCGGCTGGGGCGGGATCTACCTGTGGCGGAAGAGCTATCCCGGGCGCCTGTACGCGCACGCGCTCGCGCTCGGGCAGTCTCTCCTCATCGCGCAGGTCGCGCTCGGGCTGCTGCTCCTCTCCGACGGCCGGCGGGCTCCCGACAAGCTCCACTACGCGTACGGGACGTTCGCGCTCCTCGCCGCGCTCTCGCCCTGGCTCTACGCGCCCCCCGTGCCGGCCCGGCGCCTGGCGTGGTTCGTGGGAGCTACCCTCCTGGCGACGGCGCTCTCGATCCGCGCTTTCACCACGGCATGAGCCGGATCAATCCCACAGTCCGCGGCTTCGCGATCATCCTCCTGATCGCCGTCGGGATCTGGCTGCTCCAGCTGCAGACGGCGCTCTTCAGCCTCCTCTTGCTCGCCCGGATCGCGTTCTTCCTCGCGATCGCCTTCTTCCTCTTCCTGCTCTGGCGCGAGCGCCGGGGCGAGATCGCCATGTGGTCGGCGAGCTCGCGCGCGGTGTTCTACGGTGCCGTAGGACTCGCCGTTGTGAACGTGGGCGCCGCGATCCTGGCTCCCTATCCGAGCGGGAGCCTCGAGGTACTCGTCTTCATCCTCGTGCTCGTCGCGTGCGGCTACTCACTCTGGCGCGTCTGGCGCCGCGAGCACACGTACGGTTATTAGGCGGTCTGGGCGGCAGCGCTCTGTCGCGCGAAGCTCGTCCGCCAGCGTGCCGTCGACGGTGACGTCCGAGGCGGGCGGGCCGGCGTCGTCGACGCCGCTCTCCCCGCCCACCCGCTCAGACGTTGGCCCCGAATCCGCTTGCCGTGGGCCAAGTTGGAGGCTGGACGCATCGGGCCGCACCCCTGCCGCCATGGCGACCTCCATGCGCTCCCCTCAACCCCAACCCGACTCGTGCAAGCTCCGGGCCATCCGCGTCGTATCGAACCCTGGAGCCGCAACCAGGAAACGACGCGAGCCCCAACCCCTCGAAGGGTTCCCGGGGTGAGGTCCTCGAAAAATCGGTGGTTCCGAGACCCGTGTGAAGCGTCGAACCGAGGACCTACCCTGACCAAACTGGAAACCTCCTTCCGAATGGCTGGCATACCTCCGGAGCGGGAAGCCCCGGAGGTCGTTCGCGGCACGCCTACCCCGGGATAAGGGCAGCGCGGCGGTGGGTTATCCCGGTCGCTCGGGGAGAGAAACGAAAGCGACCGGCTCCCATGCGGCGACTGACATGATCAATCGCTTGGTGCTTCGGCGAGCCAAGCCGAAGCACACCGCCGCGACCAGCGCCGCGAAGCCTGAGAAGAAGAATCCACCCGGAGCGCCACCGGAACCTGCGGGCGGCGCAGAGGGGGCAGAGGGCCGAGGTGAATCGCTGGGGAGCGGAGGCTGCCCGGGAGCTCCTCGGGAATGTGTGACCCCGCCCGACCGGTCCCGTGAGTCGTTCACGGGTGGCGGTGAAGAGCGAGGGTCACCGAAAGCGACCGTCACGAGCGCGTCGCTAACGGGAGGGGAGGCGACGGGTGCTCCGTCGGGTGACGGTCCCTGGACTCCCAGGGGAGCGTGTGGCGAAGGCACCGTGTCGGTCGGTGGAGGCACCGTGTCGGTCGGTGGAGGCACCGTGTCGGTCGGTGGAGGCACCGTGTCCGTCGGTGGAGGCACCGTGTCCGTCGGTGGAGGCACCGTGTCCGTCGGTGGAGGCACCGTCTCGGTCGGTGGAGGCGGTGCCGGGTCAGTCGTCGAATCGGACGTGCCGGTCGGAGCGGGCGATGCGTCCAACGTCGGCATGGGGACCGCTGCAGCGTCGTCCGTTGCCGTCGCGGTCCCTGCATCAGGTGTCAGTGTCGTGTCTTCGGCTCGACCCGTCGCAGCAAAGACGAGCGCGAGCGTAAATGAAGCCGCGAAGAGCGCGAGCCCCAGTGGCAGGTGAGGTCGAGCTAACGCCACGACACGACTATAGCTCGCAGCGATCGAGGCTGTGCGCCTTTCGCAGTCGGTACATGGCGCTATCGAGGAAGGATAAACCTCAGGTCGAGGTCGAGATCCGCAGACGAGCGGCGGCGCCGTCCAGCGAGTCGAGAACCCCGGGGAGCTCCTGCGCCGTCCCGACGAAGATCGGCGTGTCGCGCTCGGTGTAGCGGGAGGCTTCGGTCTCGCGCAGCGTCATCATCAGCTGCAGGAAGTCGGCCGGGCTCTCGCACTCGAACGCCGTCATGAACTCCTGGTCGTCGATCCCGAACGAGTAGGTCGTGTGGTTCGTGATCGTGACGAAGCGGCTGCCGACGGCTGCGTGCTCCTGCATGGCGCGGCGGCGGTCGTCCATCGGCAGCGCATACCACTCCCGCTTCTTCACGAACGGGTAGACGACGAGGTAGGGCGCGCCGCGCGGCACGACCCGGCGCGGCCGCTTGCTCTTGTCCTCGAAGTACTGAGACGGCTTGGTGGTCGCGAGGTAGGAGTACGGCGTCGTCAGATACGGGGCGAGGGGCGTTCCGTTCAGATCGGTGGTCAGCTCGCGAAGGTCGTCGTAGCGCTCGGTGAGCTTCCAGAGCATGAAGTCGACCTCGGGTCTGACGCCGACGAGGCTGTACGAGCGGAGCTCCATCCGCTCCTGCCAGGCTGAGAGGACCTCGGCGAAGGCTTCCTTGCCGGCATTGCGCTCCTCGATCGGAAGCCGTAGCCAGGCGGGGTCCGCCTTGTACAGCGTGTACGCGACGTATTGCGTCGAGGTCTCCCCGGTCACGGCGCAATCGTAGCCGCTTGCGTTACGCCTTCCGCCCTACCTTTGGAAGGGAGCCCACTCGACGAGCGGGCAACCGGGTGGGCTCAACCCCTAGTCGGCGACGGCGAGCGTGACGCCCGCCTCAGGGACCTGGCGCACGTCGGCGCGGGACGCGAAGAGGCCGTCCTTCGACATGAGGAAGAGCTCCGGGATGATCTCCGCACGCACCTGGCCGTTCGCGAAGACGCGCACGACCGAGCTCTGCGAGACGACGACGGCGATCGCGTTCGTCTGCCGGCTGACCGAGGCCGCGGCGGCGTGCCGCGTTCCGAGGCCGGGAAGGAAGTTCTCTGCCGCGCCGAGCTCGACGTCCACGTAGCGCCCGGCCGAGACGAACGTGCCGTCGTCCTTGACGACGAAGGCGCCGTCGAGCTGGGCGAGCTCCTTGACGGTCTCGCGGAACTCGGGCCGCTCGACGTGGAGGAGTTCCTCCGAATGGCCGTAGAGAGGGTCGAGGAGGAGCGAACGCGACTGCGCGAGCACGGTGTCCACGTCTCCGATGACGAAGAGCGTGCCGATCTTGCGGCCCTCCCGGCCCTCGCGTGCCAGCTCAACCGCGAGGTGCACGACGCTCTCGAGAGTGCGGCGCCGCTTCTCGTCGCAGCGCGTGCTGCGGCAGACCGAGCCGTAGGTGGCCTCGAGGAACTCGGGCTGGGCTGGCGTGGCCATGCTCTGGGTACAAACGCCGTCCGGGCGGTCGTATTCCCCAGGCTAGGCTTGAACCGGCATGACCACCGCCGCAGAAAGCCGCACGGAGCGCATCGAGGCACAGCTGAAGGGGATTCCGACGAAGTCGGGCGTGTACCTCTTCCGCGGCCCGAAGGACGCCGTTCTCTACGTGGGGAAGGCGAAGTCGCTGCGCTCGCGCGTGCGCTCGTACTTCCGCGGCGGTGACTCGCGGCCGGGGCTCGAGAACCTCACGGAGCGGGTCGAGCGCATCGAGGTGATCGTCACCTCGAACGAGACCGAGGCCTTCCATCTCGAGCAGAACCTCATCCGCCGCCACCGGCCGCCGTTCAACGTCCGCCTGCGCGACGACAAGTCCTATCCGTACATCGCGGTGACCGTGGAGGACGACTACCCACGCGTCATGTTCACGCGCGAGCGGCATCGCCGCGGGGTCGTCTACTTCGGGCCGTACGCGAACGCGAAGAAAGTGCGCGAGACCCTTGACGTCCTCAACCGCGTCTTCCCCTACCGGCCCTGCGAGGGGCCGCAGCCGGGCCGGCATTCGGGAATCCCGTGCCTCGACTACCACATCGAACGCTGCCTGGCGCCGTGCGTCGGCTACGTCTCGAAAGAGGACTACCGCGAGATCATCGAGAGCGTGATCGAGTTCCTTTCGGGCGAGTCGAGGCCGATCCAGCGAGAGCTCGAGGAGAAGATGCGTGCCGCTGCCGAGCAGCAGGACTTCGAGGCCGCGGCCCGTTACCGGAATCGGCTTTACTCGGTGCGCCACCTGGCCGAGCGGCAGGCCGCGGACAAGCGCGCGATCGGAACTGTCGACGTGATCGGCATCGCGGTCGGGGACGGCGGTGCGGCCGTGCAGGTCTTCCCGCTCCGGGGCGGGCGCCTCACCGACCGGCACAGCTTCTTCCTCGAGAACGTCGCCGGCCAGGACATCGACTCGCTGCTCGAGGCCTTCGCGCTCGAGTACTACGGGAGCGCGCCCAGCATCCCGCCCCAGATCATCGTCCCGCCCGAGACGCGGCCGAGCGGAGCGCTCTCCGAGTTCCTCTCGGAGGAGCGCGGCTCGCG
>Ga0065705_10005398_pt1 | contig 10957 bp, 8 predicted proteins | sample SwibulcommuniRL2_FD_59092 | JGI IMG/M metagenome (GOLD analysis project Ga0065705, IMG submission 59092) | Bulk soil microbial communities from switchgrass field near Rose Lake, East Lansing, Michigan, USA - RL2 Bulk Soil v2 (version 2) | ecosystem: Environmental > Terrestrial > Soil >... | reverse complement strand
AGATACGTATTTCGTCAACTCGCTGCCCGCAACCGAGCTGCAGAACAAGCAGGCGGTTATCGAGACGACGATGGGGACAATCGTGCTCGACCTGCTCGCCGACGCGGCGCCGAATCACGTCGCGCACTTCATCACGCGGGCCCGTGAGGGGGCGTACGACGGGACGATCTTTCATCGCGTGATCCCGAACGGGATCATTCAGGGCGGCGATCCGCTGTCGAAGGACCCATCGCAAAGCGCCAGATACGGCACCGGCGGGATGCGCGAGCTCCGGTTCGAGCGGAATAACGAGCAGATGTCGCGCGGCGCGGTCGCGGCGACGCTCGCGCCGGGAATGCCCGACAGCGGCGGATCGCAGTTCTTCATTTGTATCTTCGACCAGCTGCCGTTGACTGGTCAGTACACGGTGTTTGCCCGCGTGGCCGAAGGCCTGAACGTGGCGCAGAAGATTTCGCAGGTCGAAGCGGACAATAGCGTCGCGAAGCAGCGCGTTGTCATGACGAAGGTGACGATTCGCGACAAGGCCGCGCCGGGTCCCGAACCGTTTACGACCGAGTCGTCAGAGGAGCTGTCGAAATATCGCGCCGTGCTCGAGACGTCGATGGGAAATATCACCCTTCAGTTCTCGCCGGACAAGGCGCCGAACCATGTGCGGAACTTCCTGCGGCTGGCGTCGGTCGGTTTCTACGACGGCACCGCGTTCCACCGCGTGGTGAAGGGGTTCGTCATCCAGGGCGGCTTCCTGCCGACGCGGAGCGAGCCGCTCGACATCACGCAGGACCGCTACGTCCGGAAGATGGCGCCGGAGTTCAACGACATCCAGCACGACAAGGGAACCGTCTCCCTGGCGCATGGCGACGACCCGGCCAGCGGCGACACGTCTTTCTTCATCGTCCTTGCCCGGACGCCGGTGCTCGACGGGAAGTACTCTGCGTTCGGCACAGTGGTGGAGGGGATGGAAGTAGTCGAAAAGATCGAGCAGGTGCCGGTCAATGGCGAAACTCCGACCATGCGGGTGGAACTGAAGAAGGTCACAGTCAGCAAGGCTCCTTAGGGGTCCAGCTGCAGCTGGACTCTACCGGTACCCCGGCGAAGGGATATTCATCAGCGCGGGTGCACAATCCGGCTTTTACCGGGTTCTCAAGGATGTATCTGATGACATCGCCTGTTCGCTCGCCATCGCGAAGGACATGGTCATGTCCATATCGCTGCCAAAGCTTTCGTCCATAGGTTTTCCAGTAATAGAACCCCGAATACTGCTTCGCGCGCTTGATGAAGGCTCTGCAATCGGACCCCTCGCACTCGCCTTTGATGAGCAAGTGAAGATGATCGGGCATGAAGCAGTACGCAAGTATGGCCAAGCGTTCCTCGTTCGCGGCGCGCGAAATCTGCCCGAGTACAAGTTCGACCGATGCGGTGGAAGTGAACACCGGCGCGCGCTGATGAGTGCAGAATGTCAGTAAATAGCGGTGAAATCCGAGGTAGTCGAACCCTTTCGCTCGCTCTGGATGACGGTGCTCCATACCCTTTTTAAGAGGCAAGCGTGGGTCCAGCTAAAGCTGGACTCCACCGGCACCGAAAATCGGTGGGGTCCGCCTTCAGGCGGACCGGCCCGATCTACCATTACCGCCGGAGGGCGGATATGAGAAGGATGCTGATCGGCGTGCTCGGAGCGGTGGCGGCGGTCGTCGTGCTGGCGGCGCAGGCGAACAATCCAAACCCCAAACCGAGCTGCAACATGTGCCCCGGTACCTACATCCCGGTGTCGGAGCTGGAAGCCTATCGGCAGAAGGCGGTGAAGGAGAACCTGGTCGATCAGCAGGTGCGCGACATCGAGATCGGCAAGGCGCATATCGGCATCGGCATGGTGCATCGCGGGAAACTGGCGCAGCCGGCGAAGGACTCAGTCGCCGAACACGACCTGGTGAGCGAGGTGTATCACATCATCGACGGCTCCGCGACGCTCGTGCTGGGGCCCGACATCAGCAACATGGTGCGGCGGCCCGCGACGCAGGAAACCGTGCGGCTGTTCAACGGCCCGGGTAACAACGGCTCGGAGATCCGCAACGGGAAGACCTACAACCTGAAGGCGGGCGATGTCGTCGTCATTCCGGCCGGCACGGGTCACTTGTTCACGAAAATCGACGACCACATTGACTATCTGATGGTACGCATCGATCCTGACAAAGTAACGCCGCTCAGAGACGAAGCGGCATCCCAGCAGTATCTAAAGACCGGCAAGCAGCCATAAACGTCGAGAGAACGCCCGCATGAAGCTCTTAGTTCGCATCCGTCTATCCCTGTTGATTGCCGCGCTCGCGGCGACGGTGGCCGTTGCCACGGCGCAGCAGTCGGCGATTCCGCCGAGTGTCGCCGCGGCGAAGCTGGACGACGCTGTCCCCATCGATCCGCAGATTGCGATCGGCACGCTGCCGAACGGGCTGCGCTACTACATCCGCCTCAACCGGCAGCCGCAGGGACGCGCGGAACTCCGCCTCGCCGTCAATGCGGGATCGGTCCTCGAAGACGAAGACCAGCGCGGCCTCGCGCATTTCGTCGAACACATGGCGTTCAACGGGACGCTGCACTTTCCGCGGCTTGANGTTGTCAACTTCATGCAGTCGCTCGGCATGCGCTTCGGCGCGCACGTCAACGCGAACACGAGCTTCGACGAGACNATCTACGAGCTGCAGATCCCCACGGAAAATCCGATGGTCATCGATCGTGCGCTCCTTGCCCTCGAGGACTGGGCGCACAACGTGACGTTCGATCCGACGGAGATCGACAAAGAGCGGGGCGTCATTCTCGAGGAGTGGCGTCAGGGCCTCGGCGCCGGTGAGCGCATTTCGAACAAGCAGTTTCCGATGCTGCTCAAAGCGTCACGCTACGCGGACCGGTTGCCAATCGGCACGCCGGAAATCATCCGGAACGCGAATCCCGCCCGGCTCAAGGAGTTCTACGCCGATTGGTATCGGCCGGACCTGATGGCAGTCGTCGTTGTGGGTGATGTCGACAAAGCAGCGGTCGAGGCGATGATCAAGGCGCACTTCGCCTCGATTCCGACGGCGCTCTCGCCAAAGCCGCGCCCGGCGTTCAACGTGCCCGATCAGCCCGGCACGGTTTACGCGACGATTACCGACCCCGAAGCGACGGCAACTCGCATTGACATCTCGGTACGCATGGCGGCGCGCCGGTTCGTCACGATTGGCGATTACCGTCGATCGATCGTCGATCGCTTGTTCGGTGCCCTCTTGTCCTCACGTCTCGACGAGATCGCGAACTCACCCAATGCCCCATTTCTTCGGGCGGAGACCGATCGTGGTCTGTTGGTGCGGACCGCGGAGGTCACATCGCTCGGCGCACTGGTCCCACCAGGCGGCGTGGAGCGTGCGCTGACCTCACTCTTTACGGAAATCAATCGCGCCACGCGCTTCGGCTTTACACAGACGGAAGTGAATCGCGAGAAGTTGAACACGCAGCTGTATCTGGAGCGGGCGATGGCGGAGCGCGACAAGAGCGCATCCGGGCCGCTCGCGGACGAATACGTCCGCAATTTCATTCACAACGAGCCTATCCCCGGCATCGTCTACGAGTACGGGTTGAGCCAGCGGTTCACGCCCGAGATCACCCTCGCTGAAGTGAACGCATTGGCGAAAGAGTGGGTTCCGGATCGCAATCGCCTGGTCGTGGTCGTGGCGCCTGACAAGGATCGCGCGACGCTTCCGAACGAGGCGAGGATGGCGGCAGTCATCAAGGCGGCCGATGCCGCGACGACTACCGCGTACGTGGACACTGTCGCGACGCAACCGCTGCTTGCACGAATGCCGACGGCAGGCGCCGTGGCGGCCACGACGACGAACGAGGCGTTCGGTATTACCGAGTGGCGTCTTGCAAACGGCGCCCGCGTCGTGTTGAAGCCGACTACCTACAAAGACGATGAAATCCTGTTTCGCGCGGTCAGCCCGGGCGGCACCTCACTTGCTGCGGATCGTGACTTCATTTCAGCGGCCACGGCCCCGGAAGTGGTCGAGCAGGGAGGTGTAGGCGCATTCCGCAACACCGACCTGCAGAAGGTGCTCGCCGGGACCACGGCGTTCGTCCGTGCCGACATCGGACCGACGGAGGAAGGCCTCGCCGGAGGGTCGTCGCGCAGGGATCTCGAGAAGATGTTTCAGCTGATCTACCTTCGGTTTACGTCTCCGCGCGCGGATCCAGTCGCGTTCGGCGTGTTGAAGGATCAACTGAAGGTCGCGCTCGCCAACCAACAGTCGATGCCCGAGACCGTGTTCGACGATGCGGTGAGCGCCGCGTTGACCCAGAACAATCCGAGGGCACAGCCGCTCACGCCTGCGCGGCTGGAGCAGATGAACCTGGACAAGTCGCTTGCCTTCTACAAGGAGCGTTTCGCGGATGCCAGCGACTTCGTATTCGTCTTCGTCGGGAATTTCGATCTCGCGACGATGAAGCCGTTCGTCGAGCGGTACATCGGCAGCCTGCCGTCGCTGCGCCGCACGGAGGCTCCGAAAGACGTCGGAATGCATGCGCCGGCCGGTGTCGTGGACAACGTCGTGCGCAGCGGAATCGAGCCGCGCAGCCAGGTCAGCATCATCTTCAACGGCCCGTTCCAGAACGACGAGCCGCATCGGGTCATCGCCAGTGCGATGGCGGAGACGCTCGCGGGCGATCTGCAGCGGACGCTGCGTGAGGATCTCGGCGGGACCTACGGCGTCAGCGTCCAGCCGAACTACACGAAGAAGCCGACGGAGGAGTACCGCCTCACGATCAGTTTCGCGTGCGACCCGGCGCGAACCGACAGCCTGGTGGACGCGGCGTTTCGCGTCATTGACCGGTTCAAGGCATTTGGTCCCACGCCCAGTCAGGTGACGGACGCGCGCTCGGGCCTGACCCGCGATTTCGAGACCAACAGCCAGCGGAACGAATATCTCTTGAACCGGCTCATCTTCAAGTACGAGTACAGCGAGGATGTGAAGGACGTCTTCGACATGAAGCCGTACTACGACCAGATCACGGTGGCGGCGCTCCGCGACGCGGCGCGCACGTATCTCAACACCAATCGATACGTGAAGGTGACGCTGCTGCCTGAAACGAAGTAACCACGTTTTCGAGTCGGAGTACGGTCGAGTCGTCGCCGTACTCCGACTCGGGGCTATCGCGTCGTCGTCGCCGACGCCTTGACGTACTTCTTCAGCATCTCGGTGCTGACTTCGGCTCCGTAGACATTTCCTTTCGCATCGATCGCCACGCCTTCGACGCCGGCGTTGTTGTTCTTCTCCGGATCCGGTTCGACGAACGGAATGAGCGCTGCCACCTTGCCGTCGCGCGCGCTGCCGACGTAGATACCCCGCTTGAATCCCGGATTCTGCTTCGAGTTCGACTGCGAATCGGCGACGATCATGTTGTCGTTGCGATCGATGTAGATGCCGCTCGGACGTCCGAACTGTTTCCACTGGTCGATGAACTTCCCATCCTGATCGAAGATCTGGACGCGGCTGTTGCTGCGGTCCGCGACGAAAATGCGTCCGCGCGAGTCGATCGCGATGCTGTGCGGGGTATCGAATTCACCGGGTCCCGATCCTCGCTTGCCCCAGGCCTTGATGAACTTCCCATCCTTTGAGAACTTCATAATCCGATTCACTGGGACGTCGGCAATGTGACCGTCGGCGACGAAGATGTCGCCGTTCTGCGCGATGGCGACGTCGCATGGCCCGCTGAAGACGTCGTTACCGCTGCCGGCGACGCCGGCCTTGCCGAGCGACATCAACAGCTTCCCATCAGGACTGAACTTGAGGACCTGGTTCCCCTTGCCGTCCTTGATCTGTGCATCGGTCACCCAGACGTTCCCCTCACGGTCGATGGTCATGCCGTGTGCCTGCACGATCAACCCTTGGCCGAAACTCTTGACGACCTTACCCGTTGCGTCGAATCGCATCACGGGGGGATCCGACCGATGAAAGACCCACATGTCGCCGTTTGCGGCAGGGTCGATCGAGATGACGCCTCCCCATTTCGCCCCGGCGGGCAGCTTTGCCCAGTTCGCATCTTCACGATATGGATTTGCGATGCTGCCACTCTGGGCCGTAATGCTGACGACGGCGAGCAGGAGCAGCGCGGCTGCGACGAGAACCGACTTCACGAGACGTGCGTGTGGCATGTGGTCCTCCAGAGAAATGCGGGCCGATTGTAGCTCCGTAACGGTCAACACACACCTGCGAAGAGAGAACGCCCCAACACCAATGTCCAGCGCGAACGATGGTTGACGAAACCATTAGACGATGCCATCGTCGTCAGGAGGTCGGGCGGGAAGGATGTTTGGTGAACTCCGAAGTAATCCTGGCGATGGCGGACGAGCGATTTGAACGCCGGCTGACGGAGGAATCCGCCGCGGTCCGGCAGGAAATTGNCGCGCTTCGCTCAGAAATGGCCACACGCGCCGAGACTCAGGCNATCCGCGACGACGTGAACGCGATCCGACAGACGATGGCCACGCATCAGGACGNGAACGATCTTCGTCAGGAAATGAGCTCCGGTTTCATTCGTCTAGAACGTGAGCTGTCGAACACACGCGTAGACATGATCAAGTGGTCCTTCATGTTCTGGACCGGCCAGTGCCTCGCGATTCTCGGGTTCCTCTTCGTCTTCCTCAGAAATCAGTAGCCCTGGAATGAGTTCAGGCCTTGTGCACCCCGGTGACGACGCCGAGGAGGAAATCGAGTCGGATGCGATCGCCTTGCTGCAGTCCAGGTCCGACCGCCTCGGTGCCGACGCGTGCCACCCGCACATGCCCCTCGGGGTCGTCCGCGAACTGATAGTGCACGTCGTAGGAAAGCTGGCCGTGAATGCTGATCGGCTGGAGCTTGTGAAGCACGGCTTCGCGTGAACCTTTAAGCATTCGACGGCGTTTCGAAGGGAAGTCTCGGCTGCGAACTGTCGCTCCTCGATTTTCCTCGGGGCGACCCTGAGCGTGTCGAAGGCTCCGGTGCGACCAACAGGGTTTCGGACAAATTATGCACGCTGACGCCAAGCAGTCGCACCGGCTGTCTTCCCGCATCGGTGCGTTCGAGCAGCCCGATGGCGCGGCGGACGATGTTCGCTTCGTCGCGGGTCGGGCTCTCGCTGTGACTCCGGGTGATCGTCGTGAAGTCGTGATAGCGGACCTTGATCGTCACGGTTCGAGCGTAGAGCGCGCGCCTCATCAACCAGGCGGCTGCATCGCGCGCCATCGCGGCAATCTCGTCACGGATGTCATTGATGTCGGTGAGATCGTGCGGGAACGTATTCTCGCTGCCCGACGACTTCGGCTCATGTTCGGCGACGACGGGACGATCATCTTCCCCGCGGGCAAGTTGCTGAAGCCAGTCCGCCAGCGAACCAACAGTGTCGCGCAGCATCGCCGGGTCGGCTACTCGTACGTCGGTGAGCTTCTCGATGCCCGCGGCACGCAGCTTCTTCGCCGTCACGGGTCCGACGCCCCAAAGCGCGTCGATAGGTAGTCCCTGCAGAAACGATTCGACACGTTCAGGCGCGATCACCGTGAGTCCGTCCGGTTTTTTCCAGCCCGATGCGATCTTCGCGAGGAACTTGTTCGGCGCGACGCCCGCCGATGCGGTGAGCGAGGTTGCTGCACGAATCTCGTCCTTCAGCCGACGGGCGACGTTCATTCCGAGCGGCTCGTTCCATGCGTTGTCCGTCACGTCGAGATATGCCTCGTCGAGCGACATCGGTTCGACCAGCGGCGTAATCGAACGGAAGATCGCGAACACCTGCTGGGAAACCGACCGGTACTTGTTGAAATCGGGATGGACGATGACCAAGGAGGGGCAGAGTCGCACGGCCCGCGACATCGGCATCGCCGAGCGAACGCCAAACGTGCGGGCCTCGTAGCTGGCCGCCGCGACGACGCCGCGCTTGTCCGGATCGCCACCGACCACAACCGGTCGACCGCGCAGTCCGGGGTTGTCGCGCTGCTCGACCGACGCGTAGAACGCATCCATATCAACGTGGAGAATACGGTGCAGGGTCACGATTCGCCGGGTCCAAAAGGACCCGGCCTCCATCCTTGATCATGCGTCTAATTACCAGTAGCGCCGAAGCCGCCGCGGGTGACCTCGCGGAGGTCCCGTTCTTCCTGCCAGCTGACGCGAGGCGCGGGGAGCACAATGCCCTGGGCCAGGCGATCGCCCCGCTTCACCTGCACTTCGGCGCCACTGATATTGAGCACCTGGATTTTGACTTCGTCGTTCGGCCCGCAATAATCCGGGTCGAGCACCCCGACGCCATTGGCCACCATCAATCCGCGCTTGAGCGGCGTGCTGCTTCGGGCAAAAATGGCGAGGAAATGTCCGGGCGGCACCTCGATGACGAGGCCCGTCGGGACGAGCGCAATCTGCCCGGGCGCCAGCCTCACATCTTGCGATGCGGCCAGGTCGAATCCAGCCGCTTCTTCGGTCGCGTATGTTGGGAGGGGAATTGTGGAGTCCAGTCGTTTGATTTTCAGGCGCATCGCCGCAGCATACGCGATCGTCGTCTGCGTTCTGGTCGCCGTGCCTGCATCGGCGCAGTCGCTGTCGTCGAAGCTGACGCTCAATCCGGCCATTCACGTCGGCAAACTGCCCAACGGCCTCACGTATTACATTCGCAGCAACGACCAGCCGGCCAAACGCGTGTCGCTGCGGCTCGCCGTGAAAGCCGGCTCGATCGACGAGGCGGACGATCAACGCGGCCTCGCGCACATGCTCGAGCACATGGCGTTCAACGGCACGACGCATTTCCAGCCCGGTGAACTGGTCGCCTATTTCGAATCGGTCGGCGTCGCCTTCGGACCGCACGTCAATGCCTACACGAGCTACGACGAAACGGTCTACATGCTGAATGTCCCGACGGATCGTGCGGGAGCGCTCGATCATGGCCTCCAGGCGTTGAGCGATTTCGCCGGCGGCATGAGCCTGACGGACAAAGAGATCGACAAGGAGCGCGGTGTCGTTCTCGAGGAGTGGCGACAGCGGCTCGGCGTCGCGTCGCGGTTGCAGGCCATCACCGATCGGGCTGTGTACGGACAATCGAAATACGCGGAACGGCTTCCCATCGGGTTGCCAGACACGATTCAGCGTTTCGCCTATCAACGGCTGCGCGATTTCTATCGCGACAACTACACGTCGGATCGCATTGCGATTGTCGTGGTCGGCGATCTCGATGTCGCCACCGCCGAACAGCTCGTCCGGCAGTACTTCGCTGCGCTCCCCGCACGGAAATCCGCCAAGCGCCCCGTGTACCCAGTGCCGCCGCACAAAGATACGCGTGTGGCTGTGGCAACCGACCCCGAAGCGCAGGCCTCTTCTCTGTCCGTCTTCCACACGCGGCCGCTGCGCAAGTCTCAAACCGTGGGCGACTACCGGCGCGATCTGGTGCGCAGTCTGTTTGAAGCGATGCTCAATGCGCGGCTCGGCGAGATCGCGCGACGTCCGGATGCACCGTTTCTCGGCGCGTCATCCGGCGACGACACGCTGGGCCGCACCGTCGAAGCGTTCGGCATTTCCGCGCGCGTGAACGAGGGTGGCATCCCGAAAGGGATCGACGCGCTCGAGCAGGAACTGGCACGCGTGCGGCAGTTCGGGTTCGGGGAGGCGGAGCTCGAGCGGGTGAAGAAGTCGACAGTCGCCGCATACGAGCGTGCCTACAACGAGCGCGACAAATCCGAGAGTCCCGGGCTGGCCTCGGAGCTCGTGTCGTTGTTTCTCAACGACGTGCCGGCACCCGGCATCGCGGTCGAATACGAGCTGGCCAAGCGCTTCGTGCCAACGATCACCACCACTGAAACCGCCGCACTGGCCCGTGAGCTCGTGACCGAAACCAACCGCGTCGTCATCGTTGTCGCACCAGAAAAGAAGGGCGTGACACCGCCGGCCGAAGCGGCGGTGCGCGAGGCGCTTCGTTCTGGAGCCGCGGCGACGCTCACAGCATGGCGAGACGACTCGAACGGCAAGGCCCTCCTGCCCACAAAGCCGACGCCGGGCACGGTGACGGCGCGGCGCGAGATTCGCGAGATCGGCGTCACCGTCCTCACGCTGTCAAACGGCGTGACCGTCTGGTTGAAGCCGACCGATTTCAAGAACGACCAGATCATTTTCACCGCGTGGGCGAAAGGCGGACTCGCCAACGTGCCGGAGGCGGAGTATCGCAATTTGTCGCTGATGACGAACCTGGTCGGCACATCTGGTGTCGGCGGTTTCTCNCCCGTCGATCTCGGCAAGGTGCTCTCCGGCCAAATCGCGAACGCCTCGCTGTCAATGGGACCGTATACGCATGGTGCGTCGGGGTCGGCCACGCCTAAGGACATCGAAACATCGCTGCAGTTGCTGTACCTGTCGTTCACGGCGGCCAACCATGATCCTGATGCGTTCGAGCTGATGAGGAGACGGCTGCGGGCCAACCTCGCGAATCAGGGTCAAAGTCCTGGCGCCGTCTTCGGAGAGCGCGTGCGGCTGCTGAATACGTTGAACCATTACACCGCGCGCGCGATGAAGATGGAAGATGTCGATGCCCTCGATCAGGCCAAGATGGAAGCGTTCTACAAGACGCAGTACGCCAACGCGGCTGACTTCACGTTCTTATTTGTGGGCGCGTTCGACGTCGGCAAGCTGGAGCCCCTCCTGACCACCTACATTGGTTCGCTGCCGTCTCAGGGCAAACCGACGTCAACGTACAGCACGGTGCGGCTGCAGTTTCCGATGGGCGTCAAGAAGGAAGTTGTCAACAAGGGGCAGGAGCCGAAGGCGCAGACGGTCATGACGTTCTTTGCCGATACGGGCCTCGACGAGCTCGAGATGCACCGGCTGCGTGCGGCGACGGCGATTCTCGAACGGCATCTCCGCGATCAGTTGCGCGAAGAACTTGGCGGCACCTACAGCGTCGGTGTCGACTACACGAACACGCTTCCGCA
>Ga0065705_10002480_pt1 | contig 10971 bp, 14 predicted proteins | sample SwibulcommuniRL2_FD_59092 | JGI IMG/M metagenome (GOLD analysis project Ga0065705, IMG submission 59092) | Bulk soil microbial communities from switchgrass field near Rose Lake, East Lansing, Michigan, USA - RL2 Bulk Soil v2 (version 2) | ecosystem: Environmental > Terrestrial > Soil >... | reverse complement strand
GACGAGGTGCAGATGGCGTCGTGGATCCGGCAGGCGGCCTCCATCCCGGGCTGGGACGGCTCTTCACGGTGATCCGCCGCTTGCATTCCTCTACAGATCGGCCTGACGCAGGGTGGCACCGACGGCACGACCTTCAGCTTCTGGGGCGCACCGAATCAAGGTCTGTCGTGGCCGGGCAGATACAGCCACTCGCCCGGCGAGGTACTCGACCTGCGGGACATCGAGATGCTGACCCAGCTGATCGTGGCGGTCGCGTCAACAACTGAACGGTAGCGGCCAGGTACGATGCAACCTTGGTACGTCGCGACCGAGACCTTTACGCCCCGCCACGAGGGGTGGGCGACGTACATCGCCTGGTGTGGGCTGACGCAATTGGACGAGGTCGTCTCGCTCGATCCGATGCTTTGTCCTTCTCTGCTACCCGAGATCAAGGCCGAGTACTGGCCGCATATCGTCAACGAAGACTTCATGCTGAATTTTTTCGTCGACCTCGAGTTTCTACTGGGTGAGCTCCCGGATGGGGTAGAACGAAATCTCCTCTGCGTCTTCCGTAATCCCGCGAGTGAGCCAGCGTTGCCGGCGGCCTCCCTGAATTTCGAGATCCTGGGCTACGACCTGGTTGACGTTCAAGCGAGCGCCAGCGCGCTCACCAACTGCGGCGGGTTTCCGGAGGTCTTCGAGAATTCGGAGCTGTCGTCCAAAGGCCTGCTGACGTCCTGCACGCGCGCGTTGGAAGTGCAGTCGGAGCTCCGCCGGAGGTACCCGGGACAGCCGCACGCGAACTGTCATGTCTGGGCGATTTTTCGAGCACTCCCAGGGTGATGGAAGTTCATGTTACCCTCTGCAGATTCTGGAGGCCGCGTTGAACCCGCTCTCTTCAGTCACGATGGAGCTCTTTCAAGCCGATGAGGCGGGGGCGCTCTTCTTCTCGCCGGCCCTCACCGATTGGGCGCCGCTCGAGGCGCGTGGCATCGACACCGTGATCGATCTCGAGGGCGGCCTCGACTACTGCATTCCAACAGTGCCGAATCGCGTCCTGTACGTGTACTTTCCGATCTACGACGAAAACCTGCCCGATCTCGCCAAGCTCAACGCGATTGCCGACCTGGGGGCGGGCTTGATCCGATCGGGCCACCGCGTGCTCTCTCACTGCGGCATGGGCTTCAATCGATCCGCGCTGGTGGCCGGGCTCATCCTCGTTCGTCTCGGCGTTCCCGGTTGTGAAGCCGTCAACCGCTTGCGCTGCTGCCGGCCTGGAGCGCTGTTCAACGAGGTGTTCGCCGCGCACCTCGACTCGTGCGGACCACTCTAGGGGCAGATGCTCGCGGATATTCGGGCCGTGCTTTTCGATTTGGACGGAACCCTGCTCGACCGCCGTCGAAGCTTCGACCGATTTGTTCGAGACCAATGGGAACGGTATTCAGAGTTTCTTCGCACGGTAGACCACGAGCAATACGTTCAAACCATGGTCGTGCTCGATCGTGACGGGTATGCTCCGCGCAGGGATATGTTCACCGGAGTCGTTGCCGAGTTCGGACTTCCATTGCGCCTCGCCGAAACGCTCCTGGACGATTACCGAGCCGGATTTCCACATGCGTGCGTGTTGTTCCCTGATGTCTCCTCCACGCTTGAAACACTTCGCGCATCGGGTCGCAAGCTTGGTCTCATTACGAATGGTTCGGTCAGCATGCAGAGTCGAAAACTGGAATGTCTTGCACTTTCTCCGTCGTTCGACACCATCCTGATCTCAGACGCGGAAGGCATCGCGAAACCCGACTGCCGGATATTTCATCGTGCACTGGAACGACTCGATGCCAGTCCCGCCAACGCTGTCTTTGTGGGTGACAATCCTGAAGTAGACGTGGCGGGCGCGCGTGCTGCAGGGATGGGAGCAATCTGGCGTCGCGATCCGGCAGTGCCGCGAGCGGTCGAGGCCGATGCCATCATCGACGAAGTGGGTGAGCTTCTTGTGTTGCTCGGTTAGGAGGACGCGTATGACACGGAGATCACTCGTGAGGTGGGCAGCGGTCGCAGTCCTCTTCGTGGTGTTGCCTGTCCGGGCGGCCTACGCGGAGGATTGCATCGTCATGACATCCGGCGCGTTCGCCGCCGCCTATCTCCAGCTTGCTCCGGGCTTCGAGCGTGCGACGAAGAATACGCTGGTGACGGCAGCGACGAGCATGGGCACCGGCGAGCAGGCGATCCGAGCTCGAGTCGCACGCGGAGAGGCTGTTGATGTCGTCATTGTCGACGCCGATGCCCTCGACGACATGGTTCGAAATGGCCTGATAGTGGCAAGCAGCCGTGTGGCGTTGGCGCGATCCGGCATCGGCATCGCGGTTCGGGCTGGCGCGCGCAAGCCCGATATCAGTTCCGTCGATGCGTTGAAGCGGGCCCTGCTGGCGGCCACGTCGGTGGCCTACTCGGCGAGCGTCAGCGGCGACTATCTCGTGAAGGAGGTCTTTCCCAGGCTTGGGATTGCCGATCAGATGAAAGCGAAGGGCCGGAGAATCGAGCGCGAGCGGGTGGGCGCCGTCGTGGCCCGGGGCGAGGCAGAGATTGGTTTTCAGCAGCTCAGCGAACTGCTGCCTATTCAGGGCATCGAGGTAGTTGGTCCGCTGCCGTCTGACGTCCAGCGGATTACGACGTTCTCCGCCGGCATCGCCGTACGCGCACAGCATCCTGAAACGGCAAAGGCCTTAATCGACTTTCTGGCCTCGCGTGCTGCCTCCGATGTCGTCGCCAGGAGTGGAATGGAACCGCTGGCCGCGAAGCCGCAGCCGGTCGACGAGCAAATGATTCGCGAGGCGCGTGCACGCTCGAACGCCGCCATCGCCGCTCACGACCCTGTGGCCATGGCGCGACTGTGGATGGACGATGTGCACGTCGTCAGGTCGACGGGTTCCCAGGTTGCCGGTCGTGAACGCAACCAGGAACGCATGGCGCAGCAATTTGCGACGCGCCCGGACACCATTTACGTTCGCCAACCTTCGGCCATCGATGTGTACGTACCCTGGGCGATGGCGTCGGAGCGTGGTGAGTGGACGGGGCGATGGACTGAGCCGGATGGAACCGTGGATATGGCAGGGACATACATGGCGCAGTGGCGTCGGGTCGACGGCCGGTGGTTGATCCAGGCCGAAGTCTACGTGCCTACGCGCTGTACGGGGAGCAAGTACTGCAGTCAGCAGCCGTAAGCGAAGACACCGATGAAACTCCATCCTCTACATTCGACGCACGTAGCCGTCTGGATTCTGGTCGCTCTGCTCTCCGGCCCTGCCACGGTCACGTCGGTCTGGTTCCTCAGGGCAGCGGCTGCCGGAACCGGATTCGTCGTCTTGCCTCAACAAGCTCCTCGCTTCTCCGGGCCTCAGGGCAGAGAAGGGGATATCACCGAGATGCTGGCCACGCGGGACCAGACCGGCGGCTCCGTCGGGTTGATTCGTCAGACCGTTGCGCCCAGGAGCGGGCCACCCACGCACGTTCATCAGACGGAGGATGAATTTTTCTACGTGGTCAGCGGCGAGTTCAGGGTCAAGCTCGCCGACCGCATCGTCAGCGCGCCTACGCAATCCGTGATGTTCGTACCTCGCGGTACGGCACACACATTCCAGAACGTCGGAGCGAAGCCCGGCGTGTTGCTGGTTGGCGTGACACCGGGCGGGTTCGAGAAGATGTTCGAGGAGCGGCAGGGAGTGAATGCCGAGACAAACCGGGCGCTCATGAAAAAGCACAACATGGAAGTCGTGGGACCGCCGCTGCCGTGAGATGACATCGTTCAGCGTCCTTCGGACGTACCTTGAGGACAGGGCGTCGTTCACCGACGACGAGCTCGCGTTCGTCGAGACGATGTTCGTGCCCGCGACGCTCCACGCGCACGCGCTTTTGCAGCGGGCCGGCGATGTGGCGAAGTACTCGGCGTTCGTCGTCAAGGGCTGCCTGCGAAAGTACGTCATCGACGCCCAGGGTAAGGAACACATCGTCCAGTTCGCGCCCGAGACCTGGTGGGCGGCCGACGCCGCCAGCCTGACCAGCGGCGCCCCGTCGCAGTATTTCATCGACGCCATAGAGGATTCTGATGTGCTGTTGCTCGATCCGCGATCGCACGAGACGCTCATCGACAAGATCCCTGGATACGCAGCATCCTTTCGCAAGGGATTGCAGCGGCATGCCGCGGCCAGAGACGAGCGCATCGTCAGCTCCTTGAGCGCGTCGGCAGAGGAGCGCTACACGCAGTTCCTGAGCACCTACCCCTCAATCGCGACCCGGGTTCCGCAACGGATGCTCGCGTCGTACCTCGGCGTGTCGCCCGAGACCATCAGCCGGATCCGCGGGAAGCGCGCGCGGAAGTAGGCCGGCCGCCACCGACGGTTGCGGCGGCAACGCCAGCAGCAGCGCCATCGTCGCCCAACTGGTGCCAGCGGCCGAGATCCACTGGTGCCGTCCGTGAGGAAACCCGCTGTCCTTCGGCATCTGCACCGGGAAGCTGCGCGTGCGAACGAGCCACGAGCCATCCGGAAACTGCGTGCGCAGGAGGAACCCCACACCTTTCTGATATTGCGGGCTCGAAACGGCGTGCCCGGCCGTCTGCAGCGCGACCAGCGCCTGTCCCGTCGCATACGCATCGGTTTCGAGCGTCGGCAACTGCGCCCATCCTCCATCCGGTCGTTGTAACGCCAGCAGCGACGCGGAAAGTTTGCGGATGACGTCCGAGTTTGTCTTGGCCCATGCGAGACCGAGCAACTGCATCGCCGCGTCTTCGGTCGTGTGGGCCTTCGCCGAACGCAGCCACCTGGCTGCTCGTGCCACCTGTTCGTCCTGATGCGAACCGTAGAGCTGAATCGCACGCAGGCTCATGGCCGTGGCCGTGAAGTCGCTCGATTCGATCGGCGGCCGGATCGGCGGCAGCGTGTGGAACGCGCCGTCGTCACTCTGCCACGCGGCGATTACCTGCGCCATCGCGGCCGTCACCTCGTCTGGCGGATAATCGGCGGCTGCCATTCCGGCCAGCGCGTAGCTGAGTGAGATCGGCGGATCGGGAATCCGATCGCGGTTGCGCAGTGCCTCTGCCGTGACCGACTTCAACTGGACGATCGCGTGGTCGATTTGCTGGCGCATGCCCGGTTCGTCCAGTTCGAAACCACGGCTTCGAGCGACGCCAAACGCCATCTGCGGCAACGACTGGTGGTGGCACGAGTTGCACTTCGACACGCTGACGAATTGCGATCCGCTCTGCTGCAAGAGCGCAAGAGACTTCTGTGCCGCCGAGTGCATCCGTGCTGTGTTCGATGCGCCCGCCTTTCGCAGCGCGGCGACGGCCGGCGTGTCGCCTCGCCGCAGCGCCCAGTCGAGCGCGGTTTCACCGGCCTTGTTGGATGCGAGCGGATCCGCGCCGAGGCCCATCAACGCCTCGACCATGGCCGCGTCACCGGTATCGTTGAACGCTCCCCACATGAGGGCCGTCGAGCCCGAGCGATCGCGAGCGTTCACGTCGGCGCCCTTGCCGGCCATCAGCCGCACGAGCTCCACGTCCTGTCGGACGGCCGCCAGCATCATCGGCGAAAACCCATTGAAATTCCCCTCGCTCGGGTCGGCTCCATCCCGGACGAGGCGTGTCGCTTCCGCCGAGTCGTTGTGCAGAAGGGCTCCGATCAGAGGCGTCTGCGGCGTGAAATCCGGGATTTGTGCCTGCAGGCCCACCATGAGCATGAAAATAAGTCCGGTCGTTGCAAGTGCCTTCATGACTGTCTCCTCTTTCTTCGATATCGCCCTATCACGAGCTTCAAGGTAGCCCGCCCATCCAAAGACGCACATTGATCTGGATCAAGAAATGAGGTGAGATCCCCGCATGACAAACGGCAACGGCAAGGCGGAGGCATTACCCCCCCAGGCGCAACTTATCCAGATGGCGATGGGGCATCTGGTGTCCCGGATGGTGTACGTCGCGGCAAAGATGAATCTGGCCGATCTCCTGGCATCCGGCCCCAAGAGCGCCGAGGAGCTGGCCGCGCCAACCGGAACCCACGCACGCTCGCTTTATCGATTCATGCGCTCGCTGGCGAACCTGGGGATTCTGACGGAGAGCGACACGCAGCGCTTTGGCTTGACGCCCCTCGGCGAGGCGCTCAAGACCGGTGCGCCTGGTTCGGCACGCGCGTCGGTCCTGACGATCGCGAGCGACTGGTGGGTTCGCGGATTTGACGAGATTCCGTACTCACTGCAGACGGGGAAGAGCGCGTTCGAGAAATCGCTCGGCATGCCGATTTTCGACTTTCTGGCGGCCAATCCCGAAGCGGCGTCGATGTTCAGCGAGACGATGATTGGTTTCCATGGCGCCGAACCGCCGGCCGTGGCGGACGCGTACGATTTTTCAGGTGTCACCACGCTGATGGATATCGGCGGAGCGTCCGGTCATCTACTGGCCACGATCCTTGGCCGGCATCCCGCGCTGCGCGGCATTCTCTTCGATCTCCCGCACGTCGTTCGTGATGCGCCCGCGCTGCTCCAGGCACGGCAGGTGGCAGACCGCGTCACGATTCAGCCAGGCAGCTTCTTCGAGAGCGTGCCGACTGGCGCCGACGCGTATCTGATGTCGCACATCATCCACGATTGGAATGAGGAGCAGTGCCTCACCATCCTGGGCAATTGCCGGCGTGCCATGGGTCCGAAGAGCCGTCTGCTCATCGTCGAGATGGTGCTTCCCGAGGGTGATGCGCCGCACCCGGGCAAGATGCTCGATCTCATCATGCTGATTGCGCCAGGAGGACAGGAGCGAACCGAACGGGAGTACGGCGCGTTGCTCGGAAAGGCAGGCTTCCGGCTGACGAGGGTCGTGCCCACCGCATCGCCGGTGAGCGTCGTCGAAGCGATTATCGCGTGAACGCATGGCACTCGTGGTTCTGTTGAGGGGCGTGAACGTCGGGGGCTACAAGACCTTCCGGCCGGCGCAGCTCGCCGCCGAACTCAAGCACCTGGATGCCGTTAACATCGGCGCGGCGGGAACGTTCGTGGTCCGGCGGCCAGTCACCCAGGCGAAGCTCCGCGCCGAGCTGGCGCGAAGGCTGCCATTTGAGACCGAGACCATGATTTGTCAGGGGCGCGAGATCGCCAGGCTGATGTCGCGCGATCCCTTTGCGCAGTACCCCGAGCGCCCGGACATCGTCCGCTTTGTGAGCGTGCTGAAGGGTCGCCAACGTTCGGATCCGCCGATCCCTCTCGACCTTCCGCCGAAGGGCCCGTGGCTGCTGCGAATTCTCGCAAGAGAGGGGCGATTCGTCCTCGGCCTCTACCGGCGCCAGATGAAGGCGGTCGGCTATCTGGGATCGATCGACCGGCTCTTCGGAGTGCCGGCGACCACGCGCAACTGGAACACGATTACTGCGATCGGCAACGTGCTCGACAAGGGGACAAGCAGTACGTAGCGTCCGGCCCACCAACCATATGGTGTTCACCAAACGTCTTCGTGAAGGAGTTCGACGCGGGCGGATAAAGTGCAGCGTCCGCATCTGGATGAGCCCCCACGTCAGGGCGGGCGGTCGCTACCCCATGGACGAAGGGCACATCGTCGTGGATTCGATCGTGTCGATTCGGCTCAAGGACATTACCCGCGATCTGGCACGCGAATCGGGTTTCAGCAGCGTGAAGGAATTACTCGAGACGGCAAAACACGGTCGCGGTGAGAATGTCTACCTGATTCGGTTTCACTACCTGCCCCCAGGGGGATGGGACGTGCAGCGCGAGAGCGAGGACCGAACGGGCTCTCAATCGGCGTCCCGCAGGAGATCGCAATTGCTTCAGCGTATCCGCCATGTCAAAGCCTAAGCCAACAACCATTGCCGAATACATCAACGCGGCTCCCAAAGCATCGCACAAGAATCTGCGCGAGATTCATGCCATTCTCAGGAAGGCGGCACCGGGCGCGACGGAAGGCGTGAAATGGCGGACACCGGTGTTCGAGGAGAAGCGCATTCTTTTCGCGTTCGCCGCGTTCACGTCGCACGTCAACTTCATGCCCACCCCTTCCGCGTTGAAGCCGTTCAAGAAGGAGCTGGCGAAGTACACGACCGGCAAGGGTTCGATTCAATTTCCGCACGACAAACGGCTACCGAAAGCGCTCATTCGCAAGATCGCGGCATTTCGCGTCAGGGAACTTAGAGAAAGGGACGCGAGATGGATGTGAACAAGGCCGGATAATCGCCGTGGTAATGTGGTCGCACTATGGGCCAGACACCGAAGGGTAGATCGCCGATCGATCGCAAGACGCACAGGCGCTGGTTCTGGCGGCGGATGCTGACACATGGCGGGATTTCTGTGGGAGTCCTCGGCGTTTCGTTGATGGCAGGTATCCTGGGCTATCAGTACTTCGAGCACCTGCCGTGGCGAGACGCGTTCCTGAACGCGGCGATGCTTCTCGGCGGCATGGGTCCCGTCGACACGGAACTCTCTGAGTCTGGAAAGATCTTTGCCGGCGTTTACGCACTCTATTCAGGGCTGGTGGTGATCGCCGTCACAGGTTTGCTCCTGGCTCCCGGCGTGCACCATCTCATGCACCACGTGCACTGGGACGACACCGGGGAAGGTAAGTGAGTGGCGGGTGGCGGAATAGAGGATGGAACAGGAGGACGTAATGGTTGATCCGATGAGGCGCAAGATACTGAAAACGGGCGCGGCGGCGACGGTGATGGCGGCGGCGCCAGGCGTGTTTGCGCAGCAGGCCGGGCAACGAGGGTCGGTCAAGTCCTTCTACGTGAAAGGACCCGTTCGCATCCACTTCGAAGAGACCGGCTCCGGCTTCCCGCTGTTGCTCATTGCCGGTGGCGGACTGAACTCGACGATCGCCGGCCTCACCAACCCCTTTGACGCGATCGGGGAGTTCAAAGGAGAGTACCGCTGCATCGCGTCGGACTTGCGGAACGCCAACAGTGGCCAGTCCACCGGCCCGCTCGAGATCGACCGGCCGTGGGACGCCTTTACCGATGACCATCTCGGCGTGATGGATCATCTGGGCATCGACAAGTTCATGGTGATGGGCTTCTGCATCGGCGGCCCCTTCATCTGGAATCTCCTCGAGCGGGCGCCGAATCGTGTCGTCGCCGCCGTGCTGGCGCAGCCCAGCGGGTCGCGTCCGGAGATGCGCGATCTGTTCTACGAAACGAACATGAAAGGTTGGGGTCCTGAGTTGGTCAAGCGCCGGCCCGAGATCACGATGGAGATGATTGACAAGTTTCTGACACGGATGTACCGCACCAACCCCGACTTCGTCTTCACGGTCACACGCGACTTCGTGCGTCAGTGCCAGACGCCGGTGCTCATCCTGCCGGACGATATCCCGTCCCATCCGTACGCCGTCGCCATGGAAGCGGCGATGCTCGCGCCAAAGGCCGAAGTGAGCATGTTCCCGTGGAAGGAGCCCAAGGAACGGATTCCTCTGGCGGTGCGTCAGATACGTTCCTTCCTCCGGGCGCATCGACCGTAGGTTGGCAGCGTCGCGGCGAAAACAAGCAATAGGGAGGCCTGCAATGGGCGCTTGGTGGCGGATGCGATCCGAGCCGACGAGAGCGGGACGCATTTGTATGAACTTTGCGGGAATGTGCTTTGGCTTTGCGATGGGGATAGAGGCTGGCGGGCATCTTGGACGTGATGCCCGCGTCGGCGGTGTCTCCGTGTACCAGATGGCCATGGTGGTGGGATTCGCGTTAGTGCTCGCTGGCAGGCGCACGCAGCGGCCACTCGCTGGAGAAGCCCGATGAAGAAGTGCCCGTTCTGGTTGTTGATGGCCGCTCTCGTTGCGGCCATCGTGTTCGCGTCGAGCCGGCTGCTCGCGCAGCAAAGCGCCATGCCTGGCATCGACTGGCCTCAGTTCCGGGGCATCGGCGCCAGCGGCACCGCCGACGGCTTTCCTCTGCCGGATCGATGGAACGCTGCCACAGGCCAGAACGTCCGCTGGACGGCAGTTGTCCCAGGTCTCTCTCACTCCAGTCCCGTCGTCTGGGGTGACATGGTGTGCGTGACGACGGCAGTTGCGCAGGGTAAGGAAGAGGCGCTGAAGGTCGGCCTTTACGGCAACATCACGCCGGTCGACGATGCGACGCCGCTGAGCTGGGAGGTGCACTGCTTCGACCGGAAGACGGGCGCGAAGCGGTGGAGCGCCGTCGCTCACAAAGGGATCCCGAAGATCAAGCGTCACCCCAAGGGCACGCATGCGAACTCGACGCTTGCGACCAACGGCCGCCAGATCGTGGCGATGTTCGGATCGGAAGGGTTGTTTGTCTACGATACCCGCGGGACATTGCTGTGGAAGAAAGACCTGGGTCTCCTGGAGTCGAGCTACTTCCAGGTGCCGGAGGCGCAATGGGGATTCGCCAGCTCGCCGGTCATTCACGGCGATAGCGTGATCGTCCAGGCCGATGTGCTCAAAGGATCATTCCTGGCCGCTTTCGACATCGCGACGGGGCGAGAGCTCTGGCGAACAGAACGAAACGACTACCCGACGTGGAGCACTCCGACCGTGCATTCGGCGAACGGCCGCACCCAGGTGATCGTGAACGGGTTCAAGCACGTCGGCGGCTACGACCTGGCCACCGGTAGAGAGTTGTGGAAGATGAACGGCGGCGGAGACATTCCCGTGCCGACTCCCGTTGTTCACCGCGATCTCGCCATCATCACCAACGCGCACGGTCCATCGGCGCCGATCTTTTCGGTTCGACTCGGCGCGTCGGGAGACATCAGCCTCGCCGCCGGCGCCCAGGCCAACGATTACGTCGTGTGGAGCCAGCCGCGCGACGGCGCCTACATGCAGACGCCGATCGTGTACCGGGATCAGTTGTATGTCTGTCGGGATAACGGTGTCCTGAACGTCTATGACGTGGCAACCGGCAACCGTCTTTATCAACAGCGGCTCGCGGACGGCACCACTGGCTTTTCCGCATCTGCCGTGGCCGGCGACGGGAAGATCTACTACTCGAGCGAGGA